>Ga0065711_1028931_pt1 | contig 38479 bp, 44 predicted proteins | sample Hoacrofraction12_FD_59098 | JGI IMG/M metagenome (GOLD analysis project Ga0065711, IMG submission 59098) | Hoatzin crop microbial communities from Cojedes, Venezuela - Epithelial fraction 12 v2 (version 2) | ecosystem: Host-associated > Birds > Digestive system > Esophagus > Crop | place...
CTGGAGTACCTCTCCTACGAGGACAGGCTGAGGGAGTTGGGGCTGTTCAGCCTGGAGAAGAGAAGGCTCCGGGGTGACCTTATAGCAGCTTTCCAGTACCTGAAGGGGGCCTACAGGAAGGGTGGAAAGGGACTTTTCACAAGGGTGTGTAGTGATAGGACAAGGGGGAATGGCTGTAAACTAAAAGAGGGCAGATTAGATATAAGGAAGAAATTCTTCACCATGAGGATGGTGAGGCACTGGAACAGGTTTCCCAGAGAAGCTGTGGCTGCCCCCTCCCTGGAAGTGTTCAAGACCAGGCTGGATGGAGCTCTGAGCAACCTGGTCTAGTGGAAGATGTCCCTGCTCATGGGAGGGGGGTTGGAACCAGATGATCTTTAAGGTCCCTTCCAACCCTTACCATTCTGTGATTCTATGATTCTGTAATGAGCTACATCTGAACTTGGGCCTGAGGAGTTCCCCCAACCTCCTGCCTGTTTACCTTCATCCTGGGGTGAGACTCAGACCGTTATGTACTGGGTTTGGTGGAGAAGAAACCCATACACACAAGCTGGCCAGAAGCGCCCTTGCACTGCCCGTATTTCAGGGGCAGCAGTGTGCACTTGTCAATAGCTTAGCTGCTGCCTGTTAGCTCATCATCCTTCCCCTCTGCTTAAGAGCAAGGGAATCCTCTTGCTCAGCCTCCCAATGTTAGTTCATCAACCTCCACTTTCATCAGTATTATTTACTATGGTTCTCTGCCGATTCCCAAGATAGCAGCCGGGGCTGGGCTGGTAATGCAGGATGAGCTTTTTTCTGGCGTGGATATTTTAAAGTTTAAAAGAAACATTTTTAATCAGCATGTTGAGAAGGACCAAATAAATTCATGAACTTTCTAATCTCGTACAGATGGTCTTGAGGTTAAGATACTGGATGAAGACACAGGGATTCCAAGATGAGTCGCTAGCTCTGCTTTGGTCTCACAGTGTGTCTTCAGACAGTTGCATTAGCACCTGGGGCTTTTCCACATCTGCAAACTGGAGATGACATTCACATGCTCTCTCCTTTTGTCTCTCTTCTGTGCAGTGGCTGGAGGGGGTTTTTTGAGCCCAGAGTGTTTTTCATTGACGTTCTGTTTTCCCTCTCTGTTATTCCTGCTTGGCTGTTGATCTACCTGCCTGTCAGCCTGGACAAATATCTCAATTGTGTTAAATTGTCCATCCCTTCTGGTTTTGCTAACACAGTCAGAGCTTTAGGTTAGAAATGAGATTACACGCTGCTTTGCATCAATAAGCAAACTTTTCCATGAGAAAGTGGATTAAAGCACCAGAGTGGTACGAGTCCTTCAGCACCTTCCCAGTTTTCCTGTGGATGCCTAGCTGGATGGGCAGGTTCTCCCACATTTAAATGGGACTGAGCAGGAGAGCAGCTCAGAGAGCTTACAGTAAAGACTTAATCCACTCTCCTAGACCTAGGGCACACGCAGAGCAGCAGGGACACAGTAATTAATTGCAATGTCATTGCTCAGTCATGGGCTGGGCATGCCTGCAAAGCGATGGGAGGTTGGATTTGGTGGCCTTCCCCTCTGATGGTCCTGCCTGCCTGGCCTAAGTGGGTGGTCAGAGTCACGTCGCAGTCATCCATGCAGTGTGACCTTGCAGGGAGCACTTACTTCATGCACTGAAGACCAGACAGCACCAGACTTGCTCTGCAAGACCACTGCTAGATGCTCGTGAACAGATTAGCATAGCAGCAGTGCCCCAAATCTCACCCTTTTATTAAGAGGTTTGAGATAACTTTTTTTGCTTTCCTTAAAGCCCCGGCTCCTGCAGCAGGTGATTACATGAGACTACAGTGAGAAGAAATGAGTGGCTGTCATCTTGACAGAAAGTGTTTATAGCCCTGTAGCTGGGGAGAGCCATCTCAGAAACAAGAAAGCAAAGAGAAAGATTCCACATATATATATATGCACATATATATATGTGTATATATATGTATTTAACCGTCTTGTTTCTTCTGTCAGTGTTACAGTTTTGGGAGCCTGACCTGTGATTTTCACACGCTTGGAATTGGCAGTACTTCTGCTGAATGATCTGCTCTCCCTACATCCCATATAGGTGGACTGAGTGAAAACCAGTGACTTTTTAAAGCTTTCAAGTTCCTCCTGAGTCTGAAAAGGAAACCAGGAAGGGGATTAATCCTAGAGCTGGAGTATTTCAGCTAGGGCAGCTCCCCACCCATCCTGCATGAAGGGGCCAGAAGACTGATCCCATTCCGTTCTTCCTCTACTCTGTATCAGCTGCCCTAGGGACTTCTTGGAGTGCCTGGCCGCTTATCGCTGCTTTCTTGCTGAAGGGCACAGTCTCACGTGACTGTGAACATTGTTAGTGGGAGAGGTTGTGAGAATGGCTGTGATCCCAGGTCCCGGCGTCGCGGCTCTGCAGTATTTCAGCACGTGAAGTGGTTGTTTTCAATGGCAGGCTTCCTGCTTTGGTGGCATTAGTGAAAACAGGCGTTTACGGAGAGATAAGGGTAGGGACTTGCAGCCTATTTAAATCACAGCTGAAGTATTATAAATAACATTTTGGAGTGCCAGACTTCCCAGAGATAGGTAATGCCTGCCTGACTAGGGCGCTGTCTCTGTTTCAGAGTCTGCAGTGGTGGCTGGTTAATTTTACGGGGGGATTTCATCAAAACCTCTGGCTTTTAAACCATACAGCCCAGCGTGACTTGGGTTCTCCCATTACTTGAGATCTCCCTCTCTTCCTGAGCATTGACATGGTAATAAAGGTCAAATGAAGGTTTCCAGCCAGCGTAGGAAAAGCAGTCCAGTTCTGGGGTGAGGGAAGGGTTGTGGGGCTATACTGCTGTGAAGGCACCTTGGTGCCTCCACAAGGACTTCCCCCACTTGGCAACAGCAGGATGGTGTGTGGATGGCCCATGGGGCTAGAGCAGTCTGTGTGTTTGCTGCTCAGAAGCACTGTTTCTTGCAGGTGTGTTAGGATCTATTGGTGATGAAGAGCACAGCCAGAGAGGGAGGGATATGCTTGTGAATGCCCAGCGGCTGCATGCAAAGGTGGTGGGATGTCAGGTGCTCCTGCAGCCTCCCTGGGACAGTCCTGGGGAAGGGGCCCTCAGCAGAAGCGGTGGCTGCGTGTGTCAACCCCTCCACAGGGTTCCCATGCAGCTGGGGGTTTGTGTTAATGTGTAATCACCTTTGTCCGGCAAGGCTTCCGTGCCCTTTGGCCAGCCGGCCCTTTCCCTCTTTGAGGGAAGACACTGTTTTCCAGTGCCTTTGCAATTACTCTTGATCAGAACAACGAGCTCGGTCCTCCTTGAGTGAGCTGGGTTTTCCTGGCTCTCGCTGGCTGGGCTATAAACCCGATTTGGCATCTGTTGACTTGGGAAGTGTTAGGGTCTGGCATATAATTAATAGCACTATCCTCCTGGGGTGAAAACTGAAGCTGATGTGCTGTAATTAGGAACACACACAGGCTTGGAGGGTGATTTGGGCATGAAGTTAATGAACTGTAAGTCCCCGTAGCTGCAGAGGAATTTGAGCACAGTGACTCCAAAATCAGCTGCAGAGGGAGAGCTGGAAAGCTCTGGAGGGGGCAGCCGGGGAAGCAGTGCAAGTCAGACCCCAAAATGGGCTAAAGCAGGAAGGTAACATGCAAACTACTCCCAAGAGGCTGCGATAGTGCATGGTCGTCTGTCTTCTCGTCTGATGGTCGTTGCCTTCCCTTCCTCTGGGACCGAGGTCCTACTCCTGCTTGGAGAGCTATGAGCAGTGCTGGAGGGTGTATGTTCTTTGCAGACCGTGCTGCTCATTTTTGAGCTTTCTGAAGTGAGCGTTGCTGGAGAAGAGCTCTGCAGAGACCAGTGCGGAGAAGCGGAAACCAGTCTCTGATGGCAGCAACCTTGTGTTAGGGACCCACAGCAGCAGTAACACTGAGACTTTAAATGCCACCTGCCTGCAGGGGAGAGTTGGGGCCACCCCGGTTGTGCTGCCCCAGCTGTGTGCCACCACGGTGGAGCTGAGCACGCTGCCGGGAGGCCCGTGTCCACTAACCGCCTTTCTGTGTCTCCCCAGCTGTCTGCAACCCGCCGTGCCAGAATAAGGGCTCCTGCAGCCGCCCCCACGTCTGTACCTGTCGCTCGGGCTTCCAGGGCTCGCGGTGTGAAGAAGTCGTTCCTGAGCAGGAGTACCACCCGCCTGGTGCCGCCGCCGCCTTCCAGCCCCCTGCAAGCTCCCTCCGGAGGAGGACCAGCATGGCAGGACAGGATGCCTTCCCGCGAGGGGCTCAGGCACCCGTCCTGCGGCACACCCTGGCTGTGTAAGTCAAACCTGGTTCCTGGCGGGACGGTCCCCCAAACCCACAGGCAGCTAATGGCGTGCTGGGTCAGGCCACAGCTTCTGCTTCATGAGAGCGGGCACCTTGGCTCCCAGTAGAGGCTCCTTCCCAGCATGTGGGAGCTGATGGAAGGGTCGGGCCCTGCTGTCCCTCCAATGGACTTGGTTTGTCCCCAGCACTGTGTCGTGGTCCCCAAGCACACGCAGGAGTGGAACACACTAGTGGTGGTCCCACAGGGAAGGAGTACCATGAAGCTCCGCAGTTTGCCCTTGTCCAGTTGGTGAGCAGCCTTTGCAATAGCAGCAGGGTGGATGGAGGAGTGGGGGTTAAATCTCTTTCCCAAGAGGCTGTGTTTAGGGCAGTGTGTCCGGGTGGTTCCCACCGGAGGTGTATAGAGCTGAGGAGTGCTGTTAAAAGCCAGTATGTGTGAAGTGATGGTACTCGGAGGTGTCTCCCGGCAGACTCTAGCTGTTATTGAGCCAGCTATGCTGTATTTTTGTGTCACCCTGCCGTGGTGTGGGTCATTTTGGTACCCAGGAAGGAGCCTGCATATTGGGTGCAAAAGCAAAGATGCAGCTGTTGGAGCTCACAGAAGTCTGTGCAAGAGGGACTCTGTGAGGAGCGTGTTAAGCACAGGGTGACAACTGTGGCATCATCTGGTCCTTTTGAGTGAGAAAGAGCTTATGGCTTCAGCCTACCATCCTCAGGTCAGTTCTGAGGTGCTTTCATACCCGAGCTGCAACTCCTCCACACTTTGTGTTTTGTGAAGTCTGGCTGGAGCTGTGGGTTTTCTCCTGAAGGAGGCAGTAGAGGTGAGAAAGGTGTCTTTCCCTGACAAGCACCACTGCTGAGCTGGCAGCTTCGTGGGGATGGAGAGGTGGGAACGGTGCCTGCTGCTATACAACCACCCACATGTGTTGGTTTTTTTTCTTTTTTAAAAAATCACCTCTGCTTTTCTGTAAGAGTCCATGGGCACGGGACCAAAATGCAAGGCTGCACCACCCCTAAAGACCCATGTCATTCGTGCTGCTACTCACTCAGTTGCTGGGCCGGAAGGACTGGTTTTGTTGGTAGCCACCACAGGAGATAATTTGCTCGTGGCTTCCAGCAGAAGTCCCTCCGTCATAGTCAAGAAGACATTACAGCAAATTACAGGTGCCTAACTGGGAGGTAACTTCAGTGTCTCCTTTTCTTCTCTGAGGTGTTTTGACTTTCTCTGTCAGAATCAGTTAGAACTGCCCAAGGAGAGGGGAATTTGGCCTTTGTTCTACTGTATTTCTGCAGGTTGTTTTTAAAGTGTTTGTTGCACTTAAAGTAGCTGTTGTTGCCTTTCTGTCCCTTTTGAATCAGAGGCAACACATGGGCTGGAGACATTTCTAGACACTTACTCTTGGCCATCTGCAGTTTTGGAGGGGCTCAAATGACTGACGAGGAATTGGCTGACATGAAGTTGTTCACTGAAGCTGGCATATCTTGGTGCCCAAATGAAAGACTATCTGATGGGAACCAAATTCAGGCAAGGCAGAGGTGATGCTGGCAGGGAGAGGTGGCCAAGTCCCTGTCATCGCTGCCCCGAGAGTGGCTCGGTGTCCGAGCCAGCACACAGCCCTCGCACGTGCCTGCAATCCTGGTCATTGCTGACGAGTTTCCCTGCAGCGATGACCTCCTCCTTCCCCTCTGTGCCACCGCTCTGTGTGCAAGCACTGGAGAGGAGGGAGAGCGGTGCCCTTGGAGATACAGCACCTGTTGAAGGCTTTCCCAGTAAGGAACATGACCTCAGGCTCTGTGCAGAGGACAGGGGCTGTGCAGGCACTGGCAGAGCATTCCTGTCCCGGCAGTCAGACACAGCGTCTAGCGATCGCTGAGCTGGGATTGCTGAATGCCCAGCTGCCTGCCATACCTTAAATCCTCTGGCACTCTCCCAAGAAAACAGGACTCCATTAGGGACCGTGCCATGCCTTTGCTCCTTCCCTCCCTGCAGAGGCCATAGGACATCGCCTTATCCAACAGGATTCAGCAAGAGCATTTGGCATTCGTGCTTTGTGATGGCTGCATGTAGCACTCCTGGACACGGCCACCACTGGCTGCGTGCTGGAGCCATCCTCAGGGTTGTGCCTTGCCTACCCAGGCAATGCGTAGCCGTGCTGTGCAGGCAGACGTGGGCTGGTGCTGATCTGCATTGAGACACCTCACTTCAGTCCCTGGGCGTTTCCCCATGAATTCAGTTGCTTGGATTTTGTCTGTGGACCACATAACATACAGCATACAACTGGCATGACCTAGAAGTCTTGCTGCTGTTAGATGGGTTGTTTTACAAGTATTTTTTGGTGTCCCCTTCTGCCTACCAACTTCTGGGCTAGCTGTGGAGCACTGTAAGTGTCAGTGTTTGCAGCCGAAGGCTTGCCCCTGCTGGCGTTGCACCCAGCCGTGCTCTCCCACTGCTTCCCTTGCACGGGCGTTGGTGCTCATATGCCCCTGGGTGAGTTGACTCAGTTCAATAAACCAGCAAATAACTAACACAGCAAAATTAAGGATAGTTTTCTACGGAATATTTCTAATTATCTAAGGATAATTTTAGCCACTTCAGTGGACTAAATTGACTTACTGAAAGATTACATGAGGACGAGAAGTATTGGATGGAATTGCAAGGCTAGCATTTGGGGGATGAAAGAGGTGGACTCCCCTTTTGTGGGAAGCCACTTATTAGGTTGGTCATTTGTCTCATGAAACTGTGCTTTCAGACTTGTCTGAACTTGGAGACTGCTCCTTGTGGTTACATTATCTACTTCTGTGCTACCAATAAAGTACTTTCTGTGCTTCTGTGTCAGGCTTTCTCCCTATGGTTGGGCCATAGCAACAAAAGCAAGAAGCATATTGGCCTTCGCAGAACTATGTAGATCTTACTCAGATTTGCAAGTCCGAGGATCAGTTCTTAGGCACTGCAAACTCAGGGTCGCCTTCACTGAAGTTCAGTTCACTGTCAAGTCTAAGAGGAACAGTTTGGGTTTTCCAGTCCTTGGTCTCCTGCTGGATAAGGATGGGTTGTACTGGTAGGACACTGACTTTTTGTAGTGAGCCTGCCATGATCCCACAGCAGCTGGCTTGCTTGGCTGATTTATCATTAAGGAAGTGGTGGAAGAAGCTCTTGGGTGGCTCAGTGGACAAAGGACACTGGTGGTTCCAGGTCAGTGGTTGTGAGAAGACTATGAGATCCAGGACAAACGACCAGTCCCCAACCTCCCTGCATGTTCTCATTGCTAACAAGGAGGACTTGCACAAGAGTAGGAGCTTGTAGACCTCTGAGCCTCATCTTGCTGTGCCAAGACAGGAAATCAATCCTCACATGAGTGAATTTGCTTTCTCCTTTAGTTTATTTGTGTGTATATTGGCTTCATTTGTGTTTGTTTGTACGGAGGTAGTAATCAGAAGCTCTGAAGTCATGCACTAAAACAATGCTGTATTAGATGCCGTATAAACATGCAACAAAACCCATGAATCCTCCCCGGAGACCTGCTTGCTAAGCAGAGATGGGGTTGGTTTTGGTTTCAGTGTGTTCTGAAATGTGTTTTCAGAGAGAGTTAGAAAAACAGCCTCCTGGGTTCTTCAGGAACTGCCTGGGCTGAAATGTTCCCTGCTTGCCTGAGTGGTGGGGCTCCTTTAAAATGATTTCCGAATCTCAACTAGTTGGACTTACTGCTTATGATGACTGGCACTTCACTGTGGAGGGTAGGCTGGTCTGGAGGTAGGAAGTCTTTGGGAGTCTGGAGTAGCTGTTAAAGCCTTCGTGAAAAGCATGACAAGGCACCTGCCTGTTTTCATGGCCCTGTTTCTGGCCAATGTGCTCAGGCTCTCCAGGTTCCTGCCTGGAAGCAGAAGCAGCGATGCCTGCTGTGGCTTCCCTGCCAGGAGAGCCCACAAAGCCCAACTGTGACAGCAGGAGATAAGTTACTGTCAGTGTTCTGCCCTCAGGCTTGGTGAGAAGTAGCAGCTCCTTCACCAGCAGTGTTGTACTGGTCATACACAACTGGTGGTACAGATTGGTTTGTATTTGTTCGCAAATGGATCTGTGGGCATTGCCAGTGTAGCTGTCATAGATCCATATCTGGGTGTGCTGGCAGTCCTGGGAAGAACGGGATGTGGACATCATCCTGAGTGTTGTGCGGAGCACAGGTGTCAGTGCTGCCATGTTACATGTAGCCATGGGTGCCTCTGTTTGGAGGAGTGCTGGGGAAGACTCACTGTGTCCTTGGCTTGCCCATACCGTGCAAGTTACTTCTTCCTGGGACTGTAGAAGATGACGTACCCAGCCTTATCTGAGCTCAGCACTTGCCCAGGGAAAGACAGGGCTAAGCGAAGGGCAGCTCTGTGTTTACTTTGCTGACACCAGAGCTGGTGATACTCAAGCTTTCATCCCTTAAAATAGAGGCTGAGCAATGAGTACCACTTCCCAAGTGCCCCCAGCAGGCTGTGGCTCAGTAGAGGTTTAGAGCCGGGCGTCTGAGGGAGCTTGCGGGGACTTGTTCGCTGCTGCAGAAGCTGGGCGGCCCTGGCACTGTGCTGCTTGGAACACGGAGTGCTCTGGAGAGCAAAATCCTGGGGGTGTTAGAGGCCCTCGCAGCATGGACTAGCTGCAAATCCTCCCTCTTCTTGATCTCAGCCTGAATCTCTGCCCGGAGAAGCAAAGCCTCGACGGATGATTGTGCGGGTGGAGCCGCACCTCAGCCCAGAAGCCGAGCTAAATGGAAACAGCTTTGTTTTCCTAAGTCTGGAGTATCAGCTGAATTCCTGTTTATTTAGCAGGGAGTGGAAAGGGCTTGCGCCCCTGCCCCTTGCTGTCAAGATGGATGGCCAGTTGCCTCTGACTCCGGGCAGCGTGCAAGGAGGGTCCTGCCACTGCCACTTGAGAAGGTCCCTGCTGTGGGAGTGCCGGCCATAAGTCTGTAACCAGCATCTACCCGAGGGAGCTTTGCTGCTCAGATGGGGTGTGTGTGCTGGATGAGGGCTGCCTGGGAAGCAAGGCATCCTTCCTCTTCACAGAAAACAAGGGATGACTGGGACCTGTAAAGTGTTTCCCAGCAACCCAGGCAAGGGAAAAGGACATAGCTGTGGTATAAGGTGCGGAGAGACTGTGCAGACAGCTTAATGCAGCTAAGCTCTTGAGGGCAGGGAGCTTCCTCTGAGGGCCCTGTTTAGGCAAGGCAGTTGCTGGGAGTTGCCTGGTGTTTTCAGGATGGAAAAGGAAGAAGGCTGAGTTGCGACATGCCCTCCCCACTGACTCCTGATCTGAGAGCCTCCTCGCCAGCACCCTGGAGGAGACATCTCCTCCCTTCCTGACGAGAGGAAGAACTACATGCAGCGCTTGAGGCGTTGTGACAAGCGCTTCTTGCCTGGGGACACTGAGAACCCGATGCCAGGTGAGGCTCTGCCAAAATCTCTGTTCTCTCTCCTGGAAGCAAAGGATGAGAACAGCCGGGAGCAAGCAGAAGACAGTATCTTAGGTGTGTGGCAAAGGTGGCTGGATGGAGAAAGTATATTTCCTCCCTTCTGAAAGCTGACTGAAACCAGCTCCCATTCTGGTGGCAGTCAAATGTCTAGCATGGCCCTTTGCAGAGGAGAGTGGAGCCCACGGGTGGACATAAAGCTCTCCACCCTAGGGTGGCCATTCAAAACATGACATTGACAACCATGGCTTGGCAATATCAGCTTGATTAGCTTATGGTCATTGAGGACTAGCAGATAAATCGGACGTTCATTGCAAGATCACTTGCTTTTTAAAGATGCTGCTCCAAACAGAGACAGGTTTGTCTTACTCATTAAAGCAGAATCTGGAGCCTCCTGTCTTACTGCCTTTGAACTTTGAACGTTCATGAGGACAAGGGGAGCTTTCTTACTGCCTTACTTGGGTTGTTACCCAGCTTCCAGGACTGTTTGTCCATGATACACAAAATGTTTGTCCACGATACATCTAGTGCTAGGAGGAGGTCTGTACTAGCCATGCATCTACCGATCACATCTCCTGCTCTTCTGCTCACTTATGACTGTCACTTGCTTTACTTTTACGAGGGTTAAAATTTATTAATACCTAAATAGCTGATAAAATAAAAGCTGACCCTGGCTGAGAAGGCCCTCTATGTGAGTGCATTCCCATGGCATGGGCTATGGCAGGTTTCCTACTTTGCGTGGGATGAGACCAGCCCAGAAGATCCATAGTGCATGACGTTGAATTCCTGGGGTGAAACACTGGTGCCAGCCTTGCCTTCTGCCACTGCAGCATGTTTATGTATATTTTCCCAGTACAGATAAGCCCTAATTGCATCTTTCTAAGAAGCTTCCCTTTGGCAATATAACTTTCACAAAGTGTCCGAGCATTTATGTTCCTTGATCCAGAGCCAACTTTAGTAGATATCTGAGACCTTGTTAAAAAATTGAAACTAAAAAGCCAGTGCCAGTCCCTGTGAGAATATATGTAAAGAGATTCCACTCGGGGCAATGAGATCTCCATAAGCTCCACATCTCAGCCGCTCTCCTGCTTTGACATAGTTGAAAGCCCTGGGCAAGGTGGCTGGGAAGCCTAAAGGAAAAACTCAAGCTACCCAAGAGGAGCATAAATGTCATTTTTCTTATATAAAAATACTTCTGTTTTTAAATTACATGATATACCTTCTCTAGCCTGGCACCAGATACAGCTGCTCTACTTTCTAGTGTTTTAAAGCTGTCAGCACCATTCTGGTTTATGTGTTTTATATATTTACTTTCTAGGGGGTTGCATACGCTTCAGAGCAGCAGGAGGATAGCTGGCTTTACAGGCTCCTTTAAAACTCCAAATATGGTCTTTATATTAGGCCTGGTTCTGCTGCACCTCCTTGGGAGCCATTCCTGTAGCTTAATTCAGCCTCTAGGCTTTGGGAGAAAAAGTTCAAATGCACTTTTACTTCTGACTGAAAGAAAAATGCTGCTACTGTCAGCTCAGTCTGAGACTACATGCAAGAAAGCAGGGTGCAGGGCAAATGCATTGTACATGTGGTAGGTGAAGCAGTACAGAAAATCCAATTTATAGCCTGTTTTACGTACTATACATACATCATTTGGGACATTTATGACAATACAATTTATACAGCAGTTGTATAGAAAAGAAAGATGTTAGAAGAGTGCTAAGGCCACATGATCAAACGCTGCAGAGTTTTTCAATAACGAGTGAATTAGGCTTGTCGTCCAGCTTGCTTTCAGCTCCCTTGTGCATATGGATTATGCTGCAGTTTCTCATACCTGATCACCTGCTGCCTTATTTGGTCTAAGCTGATACTTAAGCAAAATCAAAGCTGTTCTCTTTGGTTTCGAGTGTTTTCCATATATCACCAAGTGCTGGCAGGACACAAGGGACGAATTGAAGCTGATTTGGTACAAGGAGTAGTTGAAATGGAGATGTAGAGGTCTCCATATAAAATATACTCATTCTTTTCTCCTTTCTTCAGAAGCACCCTGAGAAGTGCTGCCCTGAGTGCCTGATGCTGGATGGGATTGGTATCCAGCTCTCCACACCAACCCATTTTTGTCTCAGTTGCGTGGAGGCTCTCTTCAGGGACATGCAGAAACTAAACATATAGGCAGGAACTAAGAAGAGATTCAAGCTGGAAAAACATCATCTGTTATAGCTGAAGGAAAAAAATCCTCCATGGGAGGAAGAAACTTGGAAGAAGGAGAGTCTGATATTTTGCAGAGTAGGAGTGAACAGCAAATGAGGCAGCAGAGAGTAATACAGTGTGGCTGCGTATGAGAGACCGCTGGTACTTAGGACTTTGGAGGCAAAAGACCCTAGTCGCATGGACTTTTTTCCTGCACACCCTGGGGTCCTGCACTGAGTCAAGGTATTCTTTATTGCCAGAAAAGTTCTTGACAAATTGGAAGGAATTCTGAGAACTACAAAAGCAGGGAGGGAGCTGAGCGGAATGGTTAACAGACCCGCATCTGCAAAACTGAGCCAAAAGCTGGACTTGGAGGTTGGGGAGCATACTCAGAGGCTGAGGCTGTCTGGAGGGGGCAGACAGGGTGTATTAGATTGCCTGTAGCCTTGGCAATGTGGCCATGCTAATTTTTCAGCTACGAGGCTTTCTACAACAGCAGAGTGCCAAACTCTTCCAGGGCTGTAATGACAGGTTGATAACGACACTGGAGCTCTGCCTTCTCCATCGCTTTGGAGCTGCACTGCTGAGGAGCCAGAGCCCAGGCGCTGCCAAGGCAGGCGCAGCCTTTCTGCTTGCTCTGGACCCCTTCCCACCAGGGGATGCCGTGAAACCTGCTCCTCCCTTGCTGGTCCTTGGTGTGGATACTGAGGGCCACGTGGGAGAGCTGTGAGAGCAGATTTGTGGTCATGGTACCCGTGGAAGCACTGGCTTTGCCACCAGGCATCATGCATACATGATCATGAGTGCTCCTGGTCCCCAGCCAGGCTCTAGTCTTCTGGCTGCTGAGCGACTGGAGGGATGGAGCCAGTGCAGAACAGTACAGAATAAAAATGGCCGGGATGCTTGTTCCCCGATCCCTGGCAGGGCCGAGACTTTGGGAGTGGGCAGCAAAGTGTCACACCCCAACACAGCTCTCATGGTTTGAGTGCTGCAGGTGAGGGAATCTTATATGTGGCAGAGGACAAAGAGATGTGAGGGACCTAACTACATTGAGCTAGTAGATCCAAAGGCCAAGGCGTCCTGCTGGGTGTTCAACCATTATTTTAGATTAAAATATGTCTTAGATCCATGACGTTCCCGGGATGAGTGGGAGGCTTCCCAGCTCCTCCTGCTGTAGATGAAAAGCCTCCCCTTCTCCAGATGAGAGGACTACACACATCTCCTCTCCACCCTGTTTCTCTCATGCCCTCTGTGTGTGTGCGCAGCTGCAAGCTCTTCACCCCACTCGTGCCTGGGATGAGAGAGGCTTTGCCTGCCCCCTCCATGTCCCGGGGAGCTGGCTCCCCCCACTCCCCGAGGTGTGTGTGGGTGCGAGGATGAATAGGCTAAAGTGTTTTTGCAGGGCTTTGAAGTTGGCAGCCCAGTGGAGGGGGTGAGTGTTGCTAGTCAACAAGATGGAAATGAAACTCAAGAGTGCTTGTTTTCTCCCTGCTGTACGGGGGAGACGAGTGCTCACCCCATGGCTGGCAGTGGGCTTTTCTCTGATGAACGCATCTGCAACAGGCTTCGTTAGACGGGGGCCAGGTCCACAGCGCGCAGTTATTGCGTCTTGTGGAGTCATTGGGCCCTTCGGGCAGGAGACCTCAGCGTGCTTGTGGGCACAAGGGCAGGTTGCTATGTTGTCCTCTCCTCTTGCATGCTTCTGCTCTAAACACAGGTCTTTCCTCTGCCATACAGGACCCTGCTGCTCACTGTACTGGGGGGCACAAGGAGGAGGAGGGGGGCAGTGGCCAGCAATGGTGGCCAAACCCACTGTGAGGTGGTCACGTTTCATGGAGGACAACCCAGCTCTCCAACTGTACCAGCATCTTGTGCCTGGTTTTGTAATGGTGCAAAAACTGTGGTCATGGGGTGATGTCTTCACCAAGGTGGTGGCCCTGGTGGAGACTTTCACGTGGTGGCAGCTGTTAGGACACTTTTGGATAGGTCACTTCTCACCAAGGCGTGAGAGTGGCTGTGCGACTGTGTCTGGTAGCAGTGCCGTGCCTGTTGATCATGCTACTGAACAGCTTGTGGTAACACACCAGGCCCTGCATGCAGGCAGGGGAGCCAACTGGAGCAGCTTTCTCACCACTTCAGCCCGAAGGAGCATGCGGCCTGGGCAGGTCTGCCAGTGGGCTGCTAGCTCGCCTGGCCTCCTTGTCCCTCTAGATCCCTGTTTTAGTCTATGGAGTGTGCAAGCTTTGGCCCAGATGTGGCATTTGTAATCGAGTAGCCTGGCCTGGTTCCTCTGCTGGCTCCACTTGAAGCTCAGAGCGGTTGCAGGCTGCATTTTGATTTGTCTGGGAGGCATTGGGCCGCACTTCAGCTCTGGAGACAAGCGGATTGCAAACAGCTCTTCATCACGCTTGGCGTTTGGAAATCATGGTTCTGGCTGCTTTATGGTTTCACTAAGGTCTGATGGATCCAACCAGGAGCATGATTCGGGTGACAGCCCAGTGCCGAGCTCTTGTGCAGGGCATGTTTCTGCAACCTCGCTGGGCCAAGCAGGTGCTATTCCCAGGCTTGGAGAGCTGGACTGCCTCCAGGGAGTCAGTTACTCACTCCCTAATAAGCGAGAGCAAAGAAGAGCACTCGCAGAGTGGCAGGTGGCATGTGTGGCAAGGGAAGGGCATTTAATGTCAGCAGAGAGCTGTGCGGAGACGTGTGGGCAGCCACTTTGGCTAAGGAGCAAATTAGACCCCCAGAGAATGGTTAAAGAGAACCTGTTCACTGTCTGAGTGCTTATAGAGGTTCACTTATGTGGTGTCTGGCAACTCCTGAGCAGATAAAAATAGTGTTCACATGTCCTTCTCCCTCTTTGTTCTCATGCTCTACATGGCGGACTAGGAGCCAGCTCAAGTGGCCCTACAGCACCGGCACTGCTTTGGGGGCCAGAGGAGGGAAGATGCCTGGGTGGTGGAGGGACTGAGCTTGGTGGCATGGGGCAGACGCCTGGTCCTTTTGCTGTCCCATGGACTTGCACATATGTTGCTGTGGTTTGTAGTGAGAGATCCAGAGAAATCTCAGCCAGCCACTGGCACATATGTCAAGCAAACCAGGGATCTGGAGTTACCACTGCAAGGTGGCACAGGAAGGGGCTGAAAATGAGAGCCACGTGGTCTCTGTGACAGCCCCTTGCTAGCCGTGGTGAGGGATAGTGGTGGCACCTGGGTGCTGGACTGATGTGGCACCTGGGTGCTGGACTGATGTGACTCCTGGGCATGTGCCAGCACATTGAGCATGCGTGTGGAGCAGGGAGCCTGACCCTTGTTCCTGCCTGTGCAGTCCTGCTTTGGCCATGCTCGTCGTGCCCCAGGCAGAGCGTGTTGTCAGCCCTCTGCCCACAGGAGCTCTCGAGGTGTCGCAGCAGAGGAAGGATTTGGTTGACTCCCTCCCTGCTTGCCCAGTGACGTGACTGTGTATGAGCTGTGCCTGTGGCACTACAAGGTGGCAGGTGAACGTAGGAGGGGACACCTGGATGGGCATTTCTGTGGCCTTCGTGGTACACAGGTCCTGCTTGGCTCAGCCAGGAAGGTCTCCTGCCTGGGGGAGGCTGGTGGCTGCATCTGCTGTCCAGGAGAACTTGCCTTCCTCCAAAACCTGGGGAGCAGGAGGATTCAGGCTTCAATGTCTCCTTCACTTGCATGGGGGGTACCAGGGCTGAAGACAGCCGCAGGAGGGACAGTGGGGAGCCTGAAGCAGGCAGGTTTCGGAGCTATCTCTGCTGCTAATGGGGATAATAAACTGAGCCAGAATTTAGGGATGTCATGTGGGTGGGCTTGAAGTCAGATGCCTTGTATGATGTGGTTTCCCCTCTCCTCCCCGAGTCCTAACAGAGCTGTCTTCCTTCTCAGCATTCTTGTGAGCTAACTGACAATAGACTCGAGTGCTCTCTAAGCAATGCCTCCCCTGTGCTCCAGGGCCCAGAGCCTGAGCCATGAATCCTGTCTGCCTGCTGAGGAACCTGTTCAGAGTCCAAGAAAGGGGAAGTTTCTGGTCTGTGGTCAATTTGCTGCTTTCCAAGGCTGGCTGCTTCTCTCTTCCCCTGTAGACACAGACGCTGGTGTTGAGGCTGCCCATTCTTCTGCGATGCTTTAGTGGAAAATCAGCAACTGCCGAGCATTACAAAGAGGGAAGTGAATCACTGATTTTGGTCCCTGTGGCCCCAAGTGGGGAGGGCATCTGGCCAAAGTGACAGGCGGATGGACAAGACAGACACCGAGTATATTGTTTGGCGTTTAAAAACAAGGGGAGAACCCGCCTGTTGTCCTGGCAGGTTATCACGGGCTGAGCATGACTCAGCCCCCGTCCTGGCTAGAGCGCTCTTGCCTTCGAGCGGCATGCTGGCTGCGGGCTGGGGCAGCTGGGGTGGGCTGTCCCACTCTGTTGTTGCCCTCCTGGGAACGGCTCCTTAGGTCTGTAGAGTCTCTGTTATCTCTTCCTGATGCTCAGCAGGGTGCACATTTGTTTCCGGCTGGAAGAGTGACCTTCCAGTCCTCATCTGGCCAGCTCTTGCCTTGTCTGAGGTCAGCACCCCTCCCCGCTGACCACACTGTCCAGGATTCATTCTCTCCACAGTGCCTTGGGCCATCCACCCTGCTATGGTCAGTCAGGCTTTGGCTGGGGACAGGGCGAGGCAGGCTGGATGAAAAACCAGTAATACTCCTGTGGCACTTGGCTCTGCATTTCCTTTACGCAAGATGCAAAAACCACCATTTCCCAGCTCACTAGTCATCTGGCCAAAGTCAACAGCTGGATGAAGAGCGGCCGACAGAAGCTAAATCCAGGAAAGACTGAGGTGTTGCTGCTGGGAAGAGGGAAGTGCTTTGAAGAGTTTGCCACCTTTGCCTCCAGCCGCAAGGAGGATGCCTGGCCTTAAGTCACTAAGAGAAGCCACAGCTGTATACCCACCTGGATTCACCGTGGCTTTTGCTTACCCAGAGAACCATGATCATCAAAAGTGATATTTGAAAAACGCTTTCTGTATACAGTGGGTTAGAAGAACAGTATTGTTTTCTGGACCCTGTGGTCTCGGTGATTTAGACTTGGTTATTATGATTCTGTATACCGAGTCTTGAAATTGCAGGCTTTTAAAAAATAATAACCAAACTGCAGTTGGTTCAGAAAACAGTGGTCCTAATGTTCATTGGTGTGGTTGCTGGAAACCTGCCAGCTCAGTCTTCTGCTTGCTGTCCTCAGCAGGGTGAGAGACACCACTCACAAACTCTGGGCAGGGAACAGGCACCTTGCAGGTTCATCTGGGACTGGGCAGGGGAGCCTTGGTATCGAGGAATACAACATTATTGTACCTTCTCTAGCCTGCTGTCTCTAAAGTAAACATAGAGCAGAGTGTAGCCGGTAACCAAACCTATTTAAAATAAAGCATTTATACACAGACAAAGGTGTAGTGGCAGGTGTGCAGGTCCCTTGATGGGTGTCATACTGGTGTCGTTTGGATCCTGCAGGGATGTGTAGCACTAGAATGTAAGTGCCCTCGGTTCTCCTGACTTCTGGCATGTGTCCTCAGGGGCTTGTGGGGAGTCTAGGTCCTTGACTTGCCCTCAGAAGAGGGCAGCTACAAGTGCTTGTTGGGTAGTTTTGAACTGTTGCAGATGTGGGTCAGTCTATCTGCACTGCTCCCTCCCATCCCAAATCTCTTTTAATTTTGCTTAGCATCGAATATCTATAGGAGTGAAACTTTCCATGTGCTGGTGACTGAGGTCTCTCAGCCAGTGACCTTTCAGCAGTCAGCCTGGTAGAGATCAGCAGGAGCATGCACATCCGTGCTCCTGGAAGGAGAACACTCTACCTTCCTTCCTTGACCTGTGTTTTCCCCTGGACCACTGCTGCTGTTAGCCGGACCCCGCAGAGCTGGGCACCCCAGGACAGCCCAGAAGGAGAGGTGTCCTAGGAGTCTGCATGCTGTTTCTGCCCTGCCGGCTGTGCCTGACACAGAGAAAGCTGTCAGCAGCTCTGACGGATGAAGAGCAGGGAAACCAGCTGCTTGGCAGGCGGTCGCCTGTAAAGGAAGGGACCACTGCCTCTTTGTAGAGATCTGTGCTGGCCATGTGCCTGGCTGGAAGAGTGGAAGTGGGTAATACTGTGCTGAGGGAGGCTGTGAGGCTGAATAAATGTGAAGCCCTGGGACTTGAAGTGTCCCAGAAGATAGTGCTTGAGGTGTCAACGTCCTCTGCCTCTTCAGTGCCTCTTCCCTGAGCAGATGGAGGTGTGCAGTGTGGTAGCACAAGCTCCCCACTCTGCTGATTTGGAGCAGACCGATCTGTTTTCCATCCTTGCTCTTAGCCCTAGGCGAGACAACTTGTGGCAATGCAGATCCCTGGGAAATGGACAAGCTCTGGCCGTATATTAAGATCCACCAAAAGGTTAGGGGTTGCTAGTGTCTTCCACCTCGGTCTGTACAGATGTGGTGAGCTCAGGTTCATTTCCCGAGACCCTGCAAACAAGCCGGTCCCCATCTGCCCAGTGTGGACTGACTCTGAAGGTCTGGAGGGGAAAAGCTCTGTTTTGTATTCCCTGACCATGAGCCAGCCATTTGGCGTGACTTGGGAGTGGATTGGGACTGACAAACTGACATGGAAAGATGCCCTTAGTCGTTGATTTCTGTGGCCTGGGGTAGGATGGTGTTACTCAACCCAGTCCACAAATCCCAGAGCTCATCTGCCTAGAATAGAACCAAATAAACAAATTAATTCAAAGCAAATCTGCCTCCCCCAGCTGCGACACACACTGGAATGCATTGCCAACAGGATCCCAGTAGGATGGTTTTCCTGAAGTGTTGCAAGCCATGGAGTAATGTTCCTCCTCTGTTTTTCCTTTGTGAAGTTGGCAGTGCCCCTCGCAGTAGGTGCATATAATCCACTTTTCTTTGTAACTGAAGTGCTAATGATTATTTTATTTAAAGCCTTTCATATGTTGTTTTTAGTTTATTTGTTTTTTTTACAAAATCTGGTGATCCTGGAAATGGCAAGGATTGTCTCTAAAGCCAAGGCGTGGAATTCCTTCAGGCAGGCAATGGGTAGCGCCCAGCTAAGCACTGCTACTTGCAAGTAGCATGCTCCCTTCCTCAAGGATAGATACAAGGTGAGCATTTTCAAGCACAAGAGCTGATATTTCCCTGTCTTCTGCCACTGGTCACCTTCACCCAGCAACTCTTCAGCACTCAGGGCTGAAGTTGCCCTGAAGTGACCAGCACTAGGACAGTGAGTGTTGCTGGGCTGGGGAACTCATTTCTTTTCCTTGGAGTCCTTCCATCTGTGCAGTAAAAGACCTTGGAACCCAAACCATGTTCATCCAGAGGACTATGCCTGGGGTCTCTCACCAGAGATCAGAAAACAAATGTGCCTGAGCTTCCAAGGCTTGGTAGCTCTCCCCTAGCCTCCTAGAGCTCCTAACCGCTGTTCCTTTGTCACTAACAAAACCAGCAGTAGCCCACCAGGTAACAAAGCAGTAGGTAACAGGCACCAGAATTTCCTTCGCTGGCAGCAGGGCTGAATTAGTAGCTGAGAAATGCATGGGCAGGTCATGCCTGACCCCCATGGTCATCAGGTGGCACTCTGCAGAATCTCAGGAGAGCTTCTGAAACAGGCTGGTAGGGACTGAGGTGGGACTGAAATAAAGTTCACTTCTCTGCAATTATTCTGGTTAGCCTTCCGGATTATTGAAAAACAGGCACTATTTGCTGTCTTCATCTCAGTTTAGATCTTGATTTTAACAAGACAACAGATATTTTTATGAGCAAGTAATAATTTCGTCATCCATCTGTGCTCGTTGACAATCCCACTTGCTCTGTCTCCCTGCCTAAATGACCTGTAGCCAGACTCCGCTCCAAACAGCGTATGAACCTTCAGCCTGCAAAGCTGGGTGTCTGCCCAGCAGCACTGGTTACCTGCATTGCTTCTTCTCAGGACTCCTGTTCATGCCTCCTCCCAGCTGCTCAGCCACTCATTTTCAAGATTTTCCTGTGTTAGAAATAATTAGCTAATGAGTATCTGGACTGGGGACTTCTGTTTCTGGGATAAAACTGTTCGTTCTTGGATTCCTACAGCTCAAGGCCAGAAATGATCAATAGATCAATAAATAATCTAAAATTGCCTCCAGGACAGCACAGATTGCCCGTCTTTATTTGGTTATATTTGCACTTCTCTAGTGATATCTCATCTCCCAGAAGCACACTTTCCTCTCCTGAAGCGATGGTACTGGGAGCTGGGGAGTCCACTACTGAAGTGTTTTTTGCATAAGAAAAACAGCTATACTGCTGCCTGTGGGAGTGATTTCTAGTGGGGAGTCATTTGGCTTCTCTTTGCAGATGTTACTGTTTCATAGTTTGCCTTTCTTAGTTAGATTACAAGGCTCTTTACACCTGGCATTTTGTTCCTGTAGAGAAATATGTGCCCTGTAATCAGAGCACCTCTTCATCTTCTTTTTGCTAAATTGAAGAGATTGAATACTTTGTTTCTTACAGAAGGACATTTTCACCAGCCCTCAAATTACTTTTGTCATGTTTTCTCTCGTATCCTCTCCAGTTTTTCAACATCCCTTAGAAGATGTGACATACTTCACATCAGAGCTAGATGTGATATTTTAGCATATAGACACCCTGCTGTGATGATGATGTGTAGGGAGGCAAAAATACCTCTCTGTTCCTGCTGTGTTTCACTGCCCTGATGTCGGGGCATTGAACTGACAGTTCATATTTAATTGCTTGTCATTACCCCTGAAATCTTTTCAGAATTGCTGTTTTCCAGGATCATCTCCTTCCATCTGCAGCTGCTGCCTGCATTCCTTCTTCCTAGAAGTGTAATTCTGCATTTGGCTCTATTAAAATCCCATATTGCTTGGATGGATTTGCCCTCCACCGTGATCCAAACTGCTCTGTGTGATTGCTCTGTTCTCATCACGATACACCACATTGCAATTTTTTGTGTCAGCAGCACACATTATCAGTGTCGATCATATGTTTATTTCGAAATAAAAATATTTATTTCCAGATGAAATCCTTGAATCGTGCCAGGCCTCATACTGATCACTCTGGAACCCATCTAATTCCCTCCCCAGTGACAACTGCTTCTTGTGTTCTGTCACACAGCCAGTTTGTTATTGATTTCACATGTGCCTGATTGACATCGTACTGCCCTGTTTATTTTTTTATCAGAATAGCATGGGCTCTCAGCCTGTCGGTATGCATGTATGTAATTCTGTCGAATTATGAAAACGCACTCCTTTGACAAGAGTGGTTCTCCATAGACCCCATTGGCTTGACCTCACTTCTATATTCCTTTTCTTTAGTTCCCAGTTAATTGACCTGTGCATCATCTTTTCCATTCTGTTTTTCAGGGCTGATTTCGGGCTCGCTGGCTGACAGTCACTTTGTATATTGCGCTTGACCTGTTTGAATACCTGCACAGCATTAGCTCCCTTTCCATCTCCCCAGACCTTACCGTTGTTCCAAGCTGTCCAAGCCAGCAATGTCAGTGAGCCAGAGACGCTGTCAGCCAGCTCTTATTGGATCATCCAGTCCTGTTGGGTTTAGAAATCTGTGTTGCCCATAGACACTGTAACACCTCCCCTGTGCTGAATGTGACAAGCAAGATGGAAAAAAACATAAAATGGGACGAGCCTTTCTGGGCACTTCGGTGGGACAGAGGTAGGCTCTTTGCCCCAGCTGTTTGGTCAGAGATGGAGGTGTTGGATAGGGCATGCAGAAGACCTGTTGATGCTGAAGTTCAGTTGCAGAGGAATCCAAGGCTGGGACTTTCAAAGAAACTCAAGGGACATATGGGCAGTCAACCTTTTTTAGCCGCTGGTGTACTAAAGCCTTTTTCTGTGCAGGTGGTGCAGGTGAGAGTGAGGGAGACATTTGCCGGTAAGCACAGGGCACCCTCTTGGAGGCTTAGTGCTGCCAGTCAGTAAAAAGGAATGGGAGCAAGTGCAGTAGAGCAAGAAGTGCTTTTTTGCTGGCAAGATGCAAAAAACTCTGCCTAGCAGTCTACATGGGTTTATAAAAGAGTGTAAGAAGTGTGACCTTGTGAGCTGGATGGCTTCTCTGTGCTTAGTCCCCAGAAAACAATAAAAGCCATAAATGGAGTTACTGCAGAAAGTTGTAACTGCACTTACAGGCTTGAGTTCTTGGTCATTCTCTCTAGTTTGTGACTCTCATGGGCCAAGTTTTGTTTATTTGCTTGGCCTGACTTCTCTTCTAACCGCCTCACTGGTTTTTCGGTGCTCATTTGGGGCTGGGAAGGCAGGTCCTGAGAAAGCTTTCACTGTAAGAACAAGTGTATTTGGAGTTGCTTGTGTTTACTGGAGAAGGGATTAGCAGGGCAAACAGCAGCCCTTGAGCGTGATGAGCAGGCAGGGGTTCTTCAAGGGAGCTGGGGCATCCCTGTGGTGGGGCAGCCTGATGTGACAGTATGGGGAGGGTATCCTGGTGAGTACCATAGCTGCCAGGCTCAGGGCATGCAGCGTGGTCGCTAGGGTGAAATGGTGCCATCATGATGACTGAAAGCAGGTGAGGAGTGGGAGCCTGCTCAGGTAGGCAGAGCTCTGTGTCCAGGTGATGGCTCAGGCAGCTTGGCAGTGAAGGTTGCTGCAGGGTGTCCTGGTGGACAGGTACGGTGGGTCAGCACAGTTACTTGTGAGGAGTATCGGTTCATTTTTTCTCTTCCACAGGACTCAGAGCAGAATTGGCTCTCCTGTCTCCTCCCAGCACACAGGGCCATCACGGACTGTCCGGCGCTACCCAGCGGACAATGGCCAACTCACCTCTAATGCACTGCCCAATGGGAATGGACATGACCAGAGTAGCTCTGGGCCACACGCAGTTTCCCAGGAGCACACCTTGTCTGCAAGGGGTAAGGCCTCCAGGGCTGTCACTCTTTTGGGCTTTCTTGTTGGGGTGTCATGGGGAAGGGCAATGCTGTGACTGATGATCCCCAAGAAACCCTGGACTTCCCAGGACTGTGCCGCTGGGTGGGATGGAAAGGGAAGGTTAGCATGGGCATTGCTGGGCTTGGCGAGGAAGAAGACCCTACCGAAGGAGGACAGATCAGGGGAGAAAAATGCTGACAGCAGGGGAGAGAAGCCAGGGGGATGTGACAGGTGCCTCCCAGTGATGTTGAATATCACCCCAGCATGCTGCCCCGAAGAGAAATTGCCTCTTTCTGCAGGAACGGTGTCTCCCAGCTTCCTCCTTGGTCTGAGCAGCCCTCGAGGTCAGATTGTGCAACCAGCATCTAGTTCTTCCCTTTGGCTGCCCCCTTGGTGCCTTATGACATGAGCAGGGATCAGGCCAGGCTGCTGGGACGTGCAGTTGCTGAGCCTCAGCGCCTCCCCAGATAGGACAGATGCAAGTTGTCTTCAGCAGCTTAGCTCCCCCTGAAGCCGTGATTCCCCAAGGAAGCACCATGTGGCATCTCAGCTCTTACGAGGAGGGCCGTGAATCTGACCAGAGCTGTAATCTGAAAGTGGAGATTGAAATGGGGAGAATGGAGGTTGAGCACAGCAAGGAGGCCACCCACGGAAACAGCTTGCTTGGTGGGCAGGGCTGGAGGGCTCTGGTGTTGAGCCAGCTGGTTCAGGGTTACACAACAGTTCTGCCTGTTGTCCATTTTCCACTAGCCCCCAAGAGCTCTGAGTGCGATTTCCCGCTGTATCTAATCTCAGAATGGTGAGGGATCAGGAGGGGACCACAGGTAACTGCAGGAGGTCAGGGGACGCTTGTAGGGAGACATTGGTTTCCTCAAGCCCTGATGCTCTCTTTGATGGATACCAGTGTGGCTGTTCATGTGGGAATCCTTCCAGTGGTTTAAGGGCAGCCAGTCTCCTGCGTAATGATGTGGCTGGAGAAAGAATATTGTCTAAAGCAGAGAAACACCCTTTATACTGGAGTTAGTGCATGTGTGTCCCTTCACAGGGAGTTATGCCAGTCCAGCTGGGCAGGCAGAGCATACTGCTTGCCATTTTTCATGTGCTGACAAACCCTTACTGATGCTGGAGCAGAGGACAAGCTGGAGTGAGCAAGGGGCAGGGAGAGACACTGCCCTGGGGAGGGATACAGAGCCTGCCTTGCTCTGGGAATGCTTTGGAGCTTGAGCTGGGAATTACCAGCCCCCTGGCCTGGAGGTGCTGTTTCCACTTAGCACTGTCCTTTTTTTTCACAGGGGCCAACCTGACAGAGAAGATTAGGAAGATAAAAATCGTCTTCACGCCCACCATCTGCAAACAGACGTGCCGGAGCGGGCGCTGCTACAACAGCTGCGAGAAAGGAGACACCACCACTCTATATAGCCAAGGGGGGCACGACCATGATCCCAAGTCTGGCTTCCGCATCTGTGAGCACCCTAAGGCCCCCAGCCCACCTTCTCGCCTGCTGCCCCACTCTCCTCCTTCTACCTTTCCTGCCTCTGCAGACTGAGGGCGTGGGCTGCTGTAGGGGCAGGAGGAGATGGCCTCTCTCAGTGCCTTGGAAGATGTCTCCTGGGGTCTTTGGGGCTTACTCCATCTCTGTCTCTGGGGGAGGAAGATAGACTTTGCCTCATTGCTCTCTTTACTGGGCAAGCAACTAGTGTTTCCATCCCACCCCAGGTAGAGGGGACGCACGTGTTTGAGTCAGGCCTGCAGCCAAGCTTCACCGCCCCCTCCTTCTCAGAGCCAGCTCACTGCTTTCGTTGGCATCCAGTCTTGGGGCTGACTTTCATCACCTAATTTCCTCCTGTTCTCTCCTTTCACTCACGTGGCAGCCAGGAGAGCTGGCTGCAGGTTTCAAGCTGTTCTTATAAACAGGGTTGATGAAACCTCTGCTCGCCTTGCGGAGTTGCTGGGATTGCTCATCAGGTCACTGGGTTACCCAGATGTGGGTTGGGCACATCCTCTTGGAGCCAGTTGGTGGGAGCAGCCCACAGGACCTGGCAGGACTCGTCCTCTGAAAGCCTCTGTAACTCTCAAATTCTTTTAACACTGAGAGAGTGCAGTCTGGCTGTTGTGGACACCGACTGATATGAGATTGACAGGAATTTCTACCTATAACCCAGTCCAAAGATGTGTCTCCTCCCCCCAAAACTGGTTGCTGGGCTTGAGCAAATGAACTCAGAGCAGGGTGGGAGCTCATCCCCTGGTATGAACCTGACAAGCCATCCAGCCATGTGCAGCAGCAGCATCTCATCTCACACTGAAATGAGTCAGGAGGATCTATCAGGGAATCCCATGCCTTGTCTGAGTCGCTCACACTGAGAGACGCTCGGTGTTGCTCCAAGCATCTGATGAGGCCAGGAAAGACGTGACTTCAGTTTCATCTGCGGATGCTTTTTCTGAGCCTGTGCAGATGAACTGCTCCAGGTTCTTTTGTCCCACTCCACACTTCTCCCACTTGAGCTGCTGGCAGGGCCAGGGCTGGCCAGGAGACAGGCTCTGAGGATGTGGCTCGCTGCCCGTTCTCTCCTTCTGCCTCTCCCATCCCCACCGAGTTCCCTTCTAGGCTGGGAGTAAAAACCCTGCCAAGTGGGGAGGGGGCGATGCAGAAGAGAAGGAATTGTGCTGACTCGGCTGCATGCAGCTGCTGAAGCTCCTGCCCCACTCCGAGGGGTCCTGCTGTGCCAGCAATGCCTGGGGGGCTGCCCCACGGGGCATGGGTTCCCCAGGCTGGCTGCAGCCTCAGAGCCCAATGGAGGGCTCATCGTCTTCAGCCCGTGACTCCAGTCCCGCGCAGAGCTTGGGGAATATGGTGGTGCAGAGCAGGGACCCCAGGCTGCCTCGAGGCTGCAAGTGCTGACCCCAGCCCAGTGCTGGGCCTGCTCCTTGAGCACCGTGGGGCTAGTGCTGGCCCAGATCCAGCTGCCTGGCCTCCCCCGCCGCCCCTTGGCTAGAGGCAGCGTCTCAGTTTCGCTGCTGAGCAGACCTCTCTTTGCCTTCCAGACTTCTGCCAGATCCCCTGCCTGAACGGAGGGCGCTGCGTGGGCCGGGACGAATGCTGGTGCCCCTCCAACTCCACAGGGAAGTTTTGCCACCTGCCAGCTCCCTCTGTGGAAAAGAAGCAAGGAGGGAGAGCCCCAAAGACCCTGGCCAGCGGCTCCATGAAGCACTCCACCTACACCCTGCCCTTGTCCAATCAGCTGGGTGAGCGTGGCCAGTGGCCTCAGACCTTCCGTTTTCCTCCTACTTGAGTGCTCCTCAGATGTTCTTTAACAAGCCCGGGGAGGTTACTACCTCCTTATAGTTGCCTTTTCAGGACAGACTGTTAGAAAAGTGTTTCCCCTAATTTCTGAAGGGCTCAGCTTGTGGGGAAGGTTTTTGGTAGGTTTGTCCTGGCTTTGGGCCAGAGAAGTATTTTCTCTTAGGTGCAGTCTTCTTCTAGATTACCTGGTGGAGTCAGTCTGCTTCTCCCTTGTGACTTTGTTGATGACAAGATGCTCTTCGGGTGCCAGATTGTTGCCAGTTTGTCACAACTGTGCTATAAACTCATCTTCCAGCTTCCCTAAACCCTTCGCTGGTGAATGTCCACATCAACCACCCTCCAGAGGCGACCGTGCAGATTCACCAGGTGGCCAGGGTGCGGGGTGACGCAGAGGTGTCGGAGGAGAACAGTGTGGAGGCAGTCCTGGTGCCTCAGCTGGCCGCCATGCCTTGGTACACCTATGCCCACGGGAACGGCAACAGCATTGGCACCGAGAGCGGCCAGCAGCAGCGGAGAGCCCCGGGGCTGCTGGGGAGGTGCTTTCGGGAGGCTCTTCATGGGCAGGTAAGGGGTCACCCATCAAGTGTTGGAGCGTGGGTGTGGAGATACGTTTCTTGTTCTGGGGTACGGGTGCATTGGCTTACGGGGCACGGAGGGTGGCCTTTCATAGCGTGAAGCTCTTTAGCATCAGCGTGGGCATCACCCAGGTGCTGTGGGCACGGGCAGCAACGTGTTAGTACTTGGGAAGAAAATCCCTTGTTTTGGCCCAACAGGGAGAGCTTGCTGCCTTGCCCTGACCGGGCTGTGCCCTGGGGCAGCACAGCCCAGACTTGATGGCTTTCACACACAGTCTCGTTAAAAAAGGGTGCCCTATTTATAGCAACATTTACAGCCACACTCTGCGATTATTGTAGGAAACGTATAAAACATAGGAAAATTCCTTTCCCTCTCAGGCGATAAATGAAAGTCTGATTTCCATGGAACGACGCCTTCCTGGGCAGCTTGATCGGGGCTTGGGAAGCGAAGGCACGTGAGGGGCTTTCTCACCCCTGTCCCGCGGTCATCGTAATTTCTTATTTTGTCTTTCCCCATATGTTTCTCTTTCGTCACTGGAAAAGCATCGGAGGTTTTTGGCACCCACAGGAACACCTGTGAGCTCCCCTGGAGCAGCTCGTGCTCAGCGAGACCCCCTGGCTGGGCAGCCTGGGCCTTGGCCCCCTCCCCACTGCTCCCCAGCCCTTTCTGGGGGGCTGCTCCCCATTCCCATCCCATCCTTCAGTTGCTCCCATCCAAGCCATTTCTAGTGGGATACGTTCTCAGCCATTCCCTAGTGCAGGAATAAATGAGATCAGACCCTGGGGCTGGAAAAGCCCTGCTCCTCCGTGGGGAGATGGCAGCTCTGGGAGCGGATGACAATGCACAGAGATGCTCGCGGATGCCTGGAGAGGCTGCGGGAGTGCTCGGGGAGGGCGTGGGGGGCGGTGGGGCGTACCCTGGCTGTGCTCGCACCTCACCCAGCCGGGGCGATGCCGTGCCTGGGAGAGGGTGAGGAGCGCGTCGGGGAGCGCTCGCCTCTCCCCGCTCCGCCGCAGCCGAGCAGATCGGATCGGTATGCGAGCGCTGGGCAGGCGGCCACGCGTGCCTGGACTGGGGCCATCGCTGGCCTGCGGGCCACAGCGGCTCCGCTCGGATGGGGAAGCCTTGTAATCCAGAGGGCCTTGCTGGGGGGGCAAGCGGGGCGCGAGGGACACTCGTTTTGCAGAGGAAAGTGCCTGACTGCAGGCTCCCCGCCGGGCGGGAGCGGTGCACCCGTTTTGCTGGCTGATCGGCCCGGCGTGGGGCTGATCTCAGGGCTTTGCCGGGTGATATCATCTCTGGTTCGTCTGCTCTGTTTGATGTCCCCTTCCCCTCCGAGGGGTGCAGTCGAGGCAGTCGTGTGTTTTTCTGTCTGCACAACTGTTTGCTGTCTGAAACAGCGTCGCTGGTCCTGCCGTGTCCCAGCGGAGAGCTGTGCCGGGAGGGCTGTGCCAGCCTCTGACCCCAGGCTATTGTCCCCAGCCAGCCGTGGTGGACAGGCGTGCGTCCCGTCCCCGTCCCGCCAAAGCCTGATCCTCTGGTCCTCTCTCCGCAGTGCACCAACCCCCTGCCAGGGCTGACCAGGCTGGAGGACTGCTGCGGCAGCGTGGGGCTCTTCTGGGGCACAGACCGGTGCCTGGCCTGCCCGCCTCGGCCAGGTGAGTGCTGCCGCTGCCAGGGATGGCGCGAGGGGCGGCTGCACCCTCAGCAAGCCAAGATGGCCAGGCTGCCTTGCGCGGCCGAGGGGGCGTGCAGCAGAGCCGCGGGTCCCCTGCCGTGTGGCTCTCCTTCGCCCAGCGTCCTTGGGGACGGGCAGCATGTCCAGGGTGGCACACAGGGCCAGCCTGCTCCGCTGCTGCCCCGAGGAGCGCTCTGGTTTGGGCACCGGCCCCAGGCACAGCGCTTTCTCCCTGCACTGCCCCAGTGTGGGCGGTGGTTCCCGCCATGCTAGCGCTGCTCCAAGGGAGAACCGGGAAGAGAGCAGACGTGGGTTGAGGAGGTGCGATGCTCGATCGGTGGAGGAGGCTGCAGACTCGGCCCTATAGAGTTACGGGCTTGCTCTGGGCCCGACACGAGCTTGGCAGGGGCTCTGGAAATAACACTACATCAAACAATTGGCAGGAGTGCAGCCGGGGTCCGTTCCAGGGGCACGGGCGTCCAGCTCTGTTTCTGCTGCGCTGGGGAGCCGGACGGACTGATGCAGCGGGAGATGGGGATTCCTCAGTCGCTTCGCTTGGGGTGCTCGGTGATGGGCATGGCCCCTCGCTCTGTGGCCCCATCCCGTGCTGTGGTGGAGAGGCTGTGCTGAAGGACTGCTGGCTGGGGGGAGGCAGCCCCGCGGGCACAGTGGCTCCGGCAGCTGGTGCTGGCCAGGTCTGATGTAGGGCAAGGTGGACATGTCCAACGCAGTGTGGGCAGGGAGCTGCTCGCCTCTCCCCTGCCTGCCTGCCTGCCCCTGTTCATCACTGCCTGGCTGCTGGATCATCACATGCCTTCTTTGCATTTAAAGGACTAAACAGACCCCATGGTCCAGGAGACTTTGACCCCCAAGGAAAGTGGAGGTGGCAGGTTTTGTGCAAGCAAGTGTGGTGTAGGTGCCTTCTAGCTCTGCCCAGAGGCTCTCCCGCTTGCTCGCATGCATGCTCCCAAGAGCTGTTTGCGTCCTGTTGTCCTCCCTCGATTCAGTTCCTCCTCAGCCAGGGCTAGGGCCAGCTGGAGCCAAATTCCTTGCAATCACAGACGAGGTTGTCAGCATCCTGGAACCCAGCGCAGATCTGGGGAGCCCTGACTGCTGTCATCTTCCTGCTCTGCATGGCTCTACTGTGGCCCCGGGCCATGCTGCTACTTGCCTGCCCTCATCCGTGTGCCGGCCCCAAGGGAGCCTTGGGCACACGTGGTATGGGGGTGACCACGGGGTCTCCAGGTTCAGCACAAACAAGGAAATGCCCCACACAGGCCTCAGACCGCTTCTCTTTGTCCCTGGCCTTTGCATCCCCAGTCACGGCTTCCTCCTCCCTGTCTCACAGCACTATCTCTGTTTCTCACCCTGTCTCTCTGTGATCCCCCCATTAGGAAGCAGGGGGGCCACTGCAGTTAGGCTGCAGGTGGCTGCAAAATCTCTGCACCTCCTTTCTCTTTCACCATGCCAGGGTGCAGGTAATCGCTCAGCAGCCAGAGCTGCAGCAGCGATTTGCTCTGCTGGACTTAGATCTTCAGACTTTAAAATGTGTCTCTATCACAGGCTTCCAAGAATTGAGAACAGGCATGAAATACCCCCGTGTACTCCTTGCAGTCAGGCAGCCAGTAGAGCAAATGCACTTAAGAAATGTCTCCTAGCTGCCAGTGGGTCTCACTTCCATGGCTTAGCTCATGCCCTGTGTCCCAGCAGCAGCTGACACTCAAGGGAGTTTGTTACTGCTGGTCTTCATTGAGTGGGCAGATGCTTGTCTGGCTTTTTTTCAGATTAATTCCATGGGGATATGAAAAATGTATCCCTGTGGGTCTTCCGTCTTCCTGTGCCCCAAGAAAATCCCATTCTCAGTCCCTCTGGCTTTGGGCGATAAAAGTTCGCCCTTGGAGACCAAACGGCTCTTGTTGATTTTGGCAGGACTTCAGGCTAGTTGAAGGGGCCGTTTTCATCCTCTTTAATCGCGTGCAAGTGTCTTCCTCCTTTGGCTACCTCTGATTGACTGCCCCGTAACCAGCCCCACATGCAGGAGACCACACAGTGCAAGTGAAGGAAGCTTTAAGGCAGACACTCTGTAGAGGCAGCCTAAGAGAGCCCGGCTGTTGTAGAGTGAGAAGCCCAGATGGCTGGCATGCTTTTCTCTGGCGTGCTGGCTTCGCAGACAAGAGATCTTGCCCCAGAGTGGAGCCAGGGAAACAGTGCTTTGTCCATGATGTTACTGCTCTAGCGAAGCCCTTGAGCATTGTGACCTCTCATTGCCCCATGCCTCCTCTGCCAGGGCTCCCAGGTCCATGCCTCTCCAGTTTGAAGGCATCATTCTGCATCGTTCCTGCCTGTAGACCGCATCCCACACTCACATTTCTTCTGTCTCTGGTCTTGCTGGCCTATGTTGTGCTTGCTCAAAGTCACTGGGCTGTAGTTCAGTGACCTGGTGTCTCGTGCACAGAGATAACATGTCCAGTGGATGTTTCCAGCTTTCTTCTTGGCACTGTGGCCTTCAGACAGAACTTCTCCTTGCGCTTGTATGTCCCGGGGAGGTGTGCATCAGAGCAGACTTGACAGCACTGGGAATTTAATTCCAGCAACTAGAGACAGAAATGGCAGAAGCTAGTTCAGTGTAAACACTTACAAATGTACAGAAGTGCAGCCAGGCAAGCGCTAGACAAATGGAGAACTTGTTTGGATTGACTGTCTGCCCGAGACACTGATTGTTAGTAGAGTCTGGATATGTCCGGATGTCTCTGTCGACTGCAGCTTTCATGTTTGGTACGTGTTTGTGTGCAGAAAAACATCAGAGAAGAAGAAGAATCAGAGGCAGGCATCTGTCCGAACCTGCCATGACTAATCCCCGCTATTTTTTGTGTTTTGCCCAGCATCAGAAAAGCCAAGGCACTTCAATGCTTTGTCTGCATCCTAAGGAGACTGTGTTAAAAGCTGAGTTTAGAATTAAGGTAGGGGTGGGGCTGACCTGGCCAGGACTCTCTGTAGCGGGTGTTACATTAATCTCAGAGGTTTCCTTAGGCTCTACTCAAGCTTTTGGCTGTCTGGTTTGCTGCTGAGAGGGTGTATATTGTTAGGCCCATTCAGAGAAGTGGGCACAGAGACGGGTATTCGAGCAGTCTGTAGCAGAAGTCGCTGGAAGTTTGCTGTTGCTTATGTAAGTGTGAACTGAAGTTGGGATCCTCAGCAGATGTCAGAGATGGCCCTGGGAGAAAGGAAGGAGCTGAGACCTTACTCCATGAGCTGTTGGGGCAAAGGCTGTCACCCAACCCACGAAAGAAAGAGATGAGCCAGAGCCAGGCCCTGGAGAGTGGGAGGACGCCTGCATGCTGTTGTGCAGCTGCAGTCCTTCAGCTCCGTCTGGAGATGGCTGGGTGAAATGTGCTGCGCTGTGAGATAGGATAAATCAGATGGAAACATCCAGTGACCATCCTGGGTCTTTAGTACTTGGAGAAGGTGCTGGACCACACACTGAAAGGCTAGAACAGAGAAGCAGGAGTATATGGGAGCTGGAAGGTAAAACGCGGAGAAGACCGATAGAGGAAAAAGGGAATCAGAAGCTATGTAGAGACACTTGGATGTGGCTGGGAGGAAGCCCAAGAACCAGAAGGGTATTTTAGCAGTGCTGGTGAGGAAGCTGCACTGAAGCAATGTCCTGTCCCATGGCAAGCTCAGGATGCGGGGGCTAGTAGCAGGCACACTGCTGGGCAGAGCTACTCCTGTTTAGCTGCCAGACCATATACTGTTTTGGGATATACAGTGGTCTGTGGAGAAGAACATGCTAGAACAAGGTCAAGAGATGGTCTGTGGAAACTAAAACTAACAAGACCCAAGCTACAGGTTGACACAGACTCCAGGGAGGGTGTGGATTTGGACACTTGGTTCCCTGAAGCCTTGGCCTTCCTCAGGATAAAGGAAACTGGTAGCAGAGAGTTTTTTATGAAGGTGAAGTGAGCCAATCTGCCTGGGGAGGGGAGGGTCACAGCCCTCCTCTGCTACCTCCTCCCTGTCCCTGAGACCACACAGCTCTGTGACCAGCAGCATTCCAGGAGAAGCCCACACCAGTGGTAGACACCCTCTCCCCTGCTGCGCAGGAGCTACAAGTCTCACCTTTCTGCAGGGGCTTGGGGAACTTCCTGGCTGCAGTAGTAAACCTGTGTCTTTCAGGTCCTGGTTTTTCAGTGCCCCCGGTCCCTTATTTCAGGCTGCAGTCAGCCTGAGCATGGGCTGGGCTGCGCACCTACCGGCTGTCCTCGCTGCAGATCTCTCTGGGCTGCTTTCTCTCCTCCTGCTGATGGGTTTTAACTGCATTCAGAAACAAGTCTTTGAAGGCTATTGTTTTGTTTTTATTCCAACTCCCTGTGTTTTTTCAAGTTTTTTGTCCTAGAGAAAAGTCTGAATTTCACTGGAAAGTTGGAACTCATAATGTCTGGCTTGGCGTCCGCAGCACTCGCCAAACAGACCTCCCACCGCGAGAGGGGTGGCAGCTCACCCATGGAGCCGTCATCATCAGAAACACTGAGCGGCTCTGCAAGCCACCCGCTCCCCTGCGCTGTGCCTGCAGGCATTGAAACAGCCACAGGAAGCCCCTTGAAAATCAACCACCTGGTCTGCTCTTGTTGCGATCAGATTGGGGAAGATACAAGAAAAAAAACGTGCAAATATGGGAAGGAGACTACGGAGGGGGCTGGTTCTGCCACCACTACACCGTGTGCCACAGGGATTCTGTCTGGGACAGTAAAGAAGGACTGCAGATGGGGCAAGAAGCTGAAACCTTTGCAAAGTTGTGGCAGTACCAGAGAGAGCGATGATGAACCTGGGGAAGCGCAGCGTTTTCAGGACTGCCTTGTTCTGCAGAGTGCTTGTTTTGCCCATCATTCATGTGCAGCATCGTGGTCTCAGCACACAGCAGCACAGTGTTGCAAAAGCAGGTTTTTTTAGGTACGGAGGTACCTTGTGCCAGCTGGAAGCCACTGTGGGAGCAGAATGAGGTTCTCCCTGTTGAAACAATCCCAAAAGCCAGCAGTAATCACCAGAGTCTTTTTTTCGTTCAAGCATGTTTTTCACCTTGGAGATCTTTATTGACTGTGAGTAGAGCAGAGGGCTTAGTTTCATATGGAAATCAGCACTGGTGCATGCCCTCCTCACCTGTGCTATTGCGGCCTTTGTTGGGGCACTGGAGAAAGTCTTGCAGGAGCCTGCCTACCACAGACCACCTGGAGGAGAGGAGAATCATCATGACAGATCTGGACTGAAGGATTCATGTCCTTTCCCTCTTGTCCATTCTGCCTGGGAACTCAGCTTATCCCCACAGCCATAGCCCTGCCTACTTCTTGGTCTGGCATCTCCAATGCATTTTCTCTCTGGAGGCTGCTGTGGGGTCAGAGCTGCTCAGCTCTTCTGCCAGCGAGTTCAGCAGCTGAGGTCCTCTCTGCAGTGGAGTGAGGTCTTCTCTGCTTCACGCTAAACCAAACTGACATTTGACTGAGTCCGCCACCCTCACCACTCCAGATGCCACAAGACCGTGCACTCTGGCTCCTTTCATCTCCTACATGCTGGAAAACCCAGTGTAAAAAGAGGCACCACAGCAACCCTCACGACTGCACACTCTGTGCCCACTGTGGGCATGGGGAGATGCCCAGGGTCCAGCTGGGGCTGGGGTTCTTCTGTGGAGCTGCTCTAGGGTCTCCAGAAATGTCTGAGTCCTGAAAATGGCAGGAAGGCAAGGTTTCTCAGAGAGATAATGCTTGTTGTGTGATAAATGAAAAGAGTTGAAAGAAATGGGCTAGCTTTCAGCAGCCAAGCATTTCCTCACTTCTCATCTGACCACAGGCTAGCCTCTTCCCTTTTTAACAGAGTGATGTTGGCTGGCCTAAGGCAATGTATTATCTCACCCTACAAACCTTGCCTCACTCAGGCCCTTGTGGCTACCACCACTAGAAGTGGTTTCTTTCCACTTCACCATCAGCCTGAGCTTCTTCATCCCATCTTCAGACAGCATTTGGAGAGCCAGGCCCCTTGGGTAAAGCCACTTCTCCTGGGAAGTGATGGACAACTTAAAGATCATCCCGCTAGGCTACAAAACCCCTCTGCTTGACTTCTGTGCATTCATTTCCTTTCTCGTTCTGTGCTCGAGTATTGTTCTAGCTGGGGACAAAGGTGCTGGTGGGAGTCCTGGGCTGTGGCTGCTTTGTGCTCACCTCCTCCTTTCTGGATCTGTGAGCTTGTAGCATGCATGCTCCCGTGTGAGAGCCCAGCCTCACCGGGGATGCCCGGTGCCTTCAGAGCTTGCAGAAAGCAGCACCGGGCAGTGAGATGAAGCAGAGCTGGAGGGAGCGATGAGGAGAGCCGAGGGGGAGTCTTGGTTTGCAGGCCCATCGCTTCAGTGCAGCGCTTGCGCGGTTGCAGTGCCAGGGAGGTGAGGCCCCAAAATCACACCCTCAGCAAGCCTGAAATCCCTCTGCCTGACAGATGCAGCTCAGCTGCTCTGTCCCCAGCCTCAGGCTCCGGGAGCACCCCTGCCTGGAGAGAGTGTAGACAGACAGACAGACACAGGAGGCCTGGACCACTCTGGCTATGTGTGCTGACAGATTTCTGCCCTCTCCGTTTATCAGATCGGCTTTTTCCCAGGCACTGCCCTTTGCTAGGTTCCAGAGGAATGCCCTCCCACTCCTACCAGCTGTATGGGAGAGGGGTGGATGCTGATCTCCTTTGCAGGAAACTCAGGTGTCCTAAGCTGTTTTTTCAGGGGTTTTTGGCCATCTCTGCTGTAGTTCGGCAACATCAGAGGTCATGGAAGGAAACGGTCCTCTGCTCAAGTAACTAAGTACAAAGCTGCGAGTTAATAGCTTACATCCTCTTGCAGCCACACGCTGTCTTCCTTTGCGGCCAGGTCCTGGCAGAAAGAGAGCAGCCTCCATCCAGTACTTCAGAAACTGTCTTGGTTCCCCTTGGTACAGAGAGATCTGCTCACATTACATTACAGTTATTCTTTCCAGGGAAAGCGGGTTTCTTTGCAAAATCAAGACATTTGTCCGCAGCCTCATGAGTGATTTGCTGCAGTAATGAGCCACAGGTTTCTGCAGACCGGAGTTGTACAAGCACTGAGGTGGCATGAGACCTGCACGCTCACTCCCCCATCACTGGTATTTTCTGCCTTGCCCTCTCCTCAGCAGCATCTGGCGGAGGGATGCTGCCGAATCTGTTTCTCCGCAAAGGCTTTTTGGAGAGGGAGTGGGGCTCTGACACACGTCATCGCTGTTTGATCTCTGGCACGCTTGGCTCCCCATCGGAGGGCTCGCACATAACGATGCTGCTTCGTTTGAGCATCTGTTATCACATCGTGCTGAGGCTGACAGATGCTTTCAAGCACAGTTAATGCCTGTCGGCAGCCCCAAGCCCACAGGCTGTGGTGTGGGAGGACCTGGAATCCCACTGGGGCCCTAAGCCTGGAGCCCGTGAGCCAGAGGCTGTTTATCCATTCTCAGAAGGTTGGAAATGTACCCAGTGAGTCCCAGTATCACCAGCAACTCTCTCGCCCCTAACATCCAGATATTTGTAAGCACCTCTGGCTTACAATTCATGACTGACCTGTTGAAGAGGGAGAACAGATTTTTCTTCTTAGTCATTCATCCAGCCGCTGAGGATCTCTCTGCATCTGGAAAACCCTGTAGCTTCATTTAATATACCTGGGGAAATCAGGCTTGTTATTCTCCTTCCTGATACAGGCTGGTGAACAGCTTGTTGTCCTCCTGTCTTTTGTTTCACAAGTGCCTTTACCCTATGAGGCTGTCCCTACCTTTGCAGTTCAAAGTGTCCTGGAATGGCTTTAAACTGCATTATAGGATCAAAGTGTCCAGGACAGAGTTACGGACATGCCTGTTCTCTGCCCCCAGCACAATGTTTGTGTTCTTAACCTTTGCAGGTTCTTTCTGACCATCTCCTGCCGCAAGGCTGGGCGCAGTTTCTCCCTGGTTCTCGAAAGCTGCAATGCGTTAGGAATCTGCCAGCTCCTTGAAATGGCTATTGCCATGGAGGCCTTTCCGTGTATGACAGCAGCGTGTGAGCTACTGTTACCAGGCAGGAGGAATTTGAGTGGTGGGAATACGGCTGGACAGTCATTGAGCTGTTACACGCACTTCTTGTTTCCAAGCATACGGTCCAGAAAGTTAAAAAGAAACCCCACCCTAGGAAAATCCCGTCCTTAGGCAAAGCACCCTTCTTCCTACCCCACCCTGTGCTTACTCACTGCCCAGCCTGTCACCCCCTGGATTCCCTTTCCCTTGGTCCAAAATATGGTGCCTAAATTTGACCTCCTTGGAATTTATGAGCCACATTTTATTTGCCTTTAAAAAATTTGGAGAGATGTAATTGTGCACATTATAGGCCGTTTTGAAACCCACAAAACTATTTTAAGCAGCAATTTGAAATTTTCTTTGATGAGAGTGATTGGGGCAGGAAATCACATGCAATAAAAAAGGAGGAAAATGTAATAAATGGGCCCTGGGCTATTATTTTAGCATCTTGTCAAGGACCTCTGTCATTCCTTTCACTCCGATCCCTCTTGTCATGTGCTGCCTGGCTATCCAAACTGGCCTGGGACGAGCCGAGCTGACACGGTGATAGATATGAAGCACAGAGTCACTATTTTGGCACCTTCCAAACAGCAGAAGACACTGTTTGGGAAATGTAGCTGCTCCCACCTTTCCCTCTGCCCTGGGAGTCATCAGAGGCTTGTCCAAGGCAGAGCTAGGGACCCCTCTCCCTCCCGCAAGGAGGGCAGAGAGAAGATAGGACGCTGGTGGCTGCCGATGTCCCACACTGTTTGCTTTCTTCCCAGCACACCCTGTGATTGAGAATGGGCAGGTGGAGTGTCCCCAGGGATACAAGAGGCTGAACCGGAGCCACTGCCAAGGTAAGGATGCTGCTTTCATATCTCTCTCTCCTTCCCACATCCAATGTCAAAGTTGTAATTATCTACACAAGTAAAATGCTATTATCTAACTCCCTGATATAGATCGGCGAAGAATGCAACTTACAAAAATCTCTCTGCTTTCATCAAAAATCAAAGAAAACCAGGTAACACTGGTAACATGACTCAGCTGATAAACATAGTCAGCGCATAGTTGGGCCAGCACGAGAAAACTCACCTGTTAGGTCCTACTGACTCAGTAAGGACCTATGTTGCTGCTCTGCTAAGTGTGAGTGTAAAAGCACTTCTCCCATAGTCTGAAGCAGTAGAAATGCTGTTGCCTGAAAACATTTGGGAAGGTTGTCGGCCTGTTCAGTTGTTCATTTACAAGTGAGAGAGTGCCATAAAAATGATTTCTTCTGGTCCGAGTGTGTCATTTGGCCATGCTGCCCGGCTGTCCTCCCTGCGCAACGCTGCTGGGGTCTGTCCATTTCTCACTCTGTCCTTCAGCTCCATAGGAGGAAGGCGGCATCTCTCCGCTTTTCTTTCTGATTCGTGTTTATTTGTCATCTCTTGGACCCACAGTGCTTGCGGTTTACATGCTCTGACTGAAGTGGAATTTTATGGTTCCCTTCTCGTGATTCATGATAAGCTGAGAGGTGTCATCTCGAAGAAGCAGCAGGGAGCCTGGGCCCTGGCCTTGCAAACCCCGGGGCTGACAATCTAATGACTCATCTCTTTTAGCTGGGACTTTCCACCATCCTTAATTAATGAATCAACCTCCCCACGTTGTCCTGGGGGAGAACTTTCAACAACGCAATGGCTTCTATTCTCCTCCGTGCTCAGATCTCATTCCTTATGCAGCCACAGACAGTGCTACGGGTATGAGGAGCTACCCAGAGACATCGAATAGGAGTCGGTGGAGCAGGGCAGCTGGAGGGACTCGTGTCAGTGAGCAGAGACCTGCAATGCCTGCTCTGGATGTGTCCCCTCTGGAGCAGAGGGAGGCTCAGAGGAGCAGAGGGATTCCTTTCCTTTCCTTTCCTTTCCTTTCCTTTCCTTTCCTTTCCTTTCCTTTCCTTTCCTTTCCTTTCCTTTCCTTTCCTTTCCTTTCCTTTC
>Ga0065711_1001884_pt1 | contig 38472 bp, 67 predicted proteins | sample Hoacrofraction12_FD_59098 | JGI IMG/M metagenome (GOLD analysis project Ga0065711, IMG submission 59098) | Hoatzin crop microbial communities from Cojedes, Venezuela - Epithelial fraction 12 v2 (version 2) | ecosystem: Host-associated > Birds > Digestive system > Esophagus > Crop | place...
GGGGGGGGAGAGGAAAGGTGCAAGCTCTGCTGTCCCAGAGCCACGTGCCCCCACCAGCGCGGTGGCGAGGGACAGGAGGAGACGTGACCCCATGTCCCCTCCTGTCCCTCGCTGTGTCAGTAGGGGTAGGGCGAGACGGAGATGAGGAGGAGGAAGATGCTGGGTGCCCGCTGCCCGCCTGGGACCAGCGCCTGCAGCTTGAGGCGGTGGGTGCCGGGGTCCCGCAGCGGGCGCAGAGTGGAGACGATGCCCCGGCCCCGCTCGGTGCGGAGGGCGAAGGGGCTGCCGGGCTCCCACTCCAGCAGCGTGAAGACGGGGCGATGGCGAAAGGCAGCGCCCGGGGCAAGGTGCACCACGTCCCGGCCGGCAGCGATGCCCAGGGGCAGGGAGAGCAGCTGGTGCCGCAGCGTGGGGGGCCCAGCTGAGCCACAGTCCGGGGCACAGTGACCGACACACACCCTGCACGAGAGCCGGGGGGACGGGGGATGTGACGGGGTGTCGGGAGCGGGCAGGACACCGGAGTCCAAGGTGCTACGAGGAGCGTGGGACAGGCACCCCGAGCACAACTCACCCAGGGCTGGAGCCTCTCCGGTACCCGGCCGGGCATGGCACATCCACGCACTGGGCACCTCCGCGGGTGTTGAAGCACATCTGGCTGGAGCCACACCGGATTGTGCCCTCTGCGCACTCGTCCACGTCTGCGGGCAGAGAGGGGACAGGTCTGAGGGTGCCGGGGTGCCCCAGGGCGAGATGGGGATCCAAACCCCAGCTCCCACACCTTCCCACCCCTTGCCTGGGTCTCAGCCACTGTGGCAGTGAGACAAAAGCCCCCAGGCTTGCAGCCCCAAAGGGATGATACCCAGGGCACTGTGGGGACGGGGTTCACACCCCGAGGGACACAGGGATGCCAACCAGGGCAGGGGCATCACCCCGCGCTGACCGTGGCAGGTCTTCCCGTCAGGCAGCAGCCGGTAGCCAGGCGGGCAGACGCAGCGGTAGCTGCCCAGGCTGTTCCTGCACTCGTGCTGGCACTGGTTCAGCATCTGGCACTCGTCAAGGTCTGCGGGGTGAGAGGGGGGAAGCGTCGGTTCCTTCCGGTGCCCGCTGCTCTGGGGGGCAACCTGGCTTTTGCCTCCCCTCCCCGGCACGGCCAAGCCCAGGGAGACCCCGACCCCACAAGTAGGCATGCTAACGAAAAGGGGAAACGGGGCAGCAGCTGCCTTCTGGGCAAAGTGGCCTCCAGACCCCCTGCAAAGCCCTGCCCCGACACACACTCACCGGCGCAGGTGCCATTCCTCCTAACGAAGCCCGTGGGGCAGGGGGGACCCCGGGCACCCAGCCCCGCAGCCTTGGCCACGCGGCGCAGGGCAAGCTGGGTGTAGAAGGATCGTCCCTGTGGGTTGCTCGGCCTCAGCCAGTGCAGCGGGGGGTCCCGGGGGGTGCTGCCCGTTGTGTCCCCTCCATCCACCCCTGCTGTGCCACACTCTCCGCCTGGCAGCAGGGTCCTGCTGGGGGGGCACAGGCACTGGTAGGAGCCCCGCAGGTTGCGGCACTCGAAGGCACACGGTGGAGGAAACTGCAGGCACTCGTTCACGTCTGGTGGAGGAAGGAGATGGGGAGATGCAGCTGGACAGGGAAACTGAGGCTGGAGCAGGGTAGGGGAGCGACCATGGCCCTGTGCCCAAGGACGTGTCCCCCGAGACCCCAGCGCGTACCCAGGCATGGCCAGCCAGCGCCCAGCGAGCGGTAGCCAGGAGGGCAGGCGCAGCGGTAGGTCCCGGCCGCGTTCTGGCAGAGCTGGTTGTAGCGGCAGGCGTGGGACCCCTCGGCGCATTCGTCGATATCTGGGGAGCAGAGAGGGCACGGGGTTGGGGGGACGGGGAGGTGGCACCACGCAGTGGGTGCCCCTCACCATCCTCACGCTCCCCTTGGGAATGGTCCATACCAACGCAGTACAGCTGCTGGGGGCCCAGGATGAATCCCAGCGGGCACTGGTCTCCGTCTGCCCCTGGGAATCACGCAGAGAAGGGACATGTCACCGCAGGGACATACCCTTTACATCCCCACCGCCACCCAGGACCAGGAAGGGAGCCCAGCATCTCCGGCCCCATCCCTGGGAATCCTCTCATCACCTGCATCAAGCGAGGCACGGAGCTGGAAGCGGAGCTGCTCTGAGGCTGGGTCATAGGAGGCTTTGACGGCGCTGGCCCGGACATGCTGCACCCGGGGGGGCTGTGAGCCCTCGGGGGGGTCATACACGATGGTGTGGTTGCAGCGGACACGGGTGATGTGCCCATCCCAGAGGAAGCTCTGCACCGAGCTCCCCGAGAGCTGCCCCGTGCCCGTCTGCACGTAGCGCTCGCTGAAGTCCTGGGGAGAGGCAGGGAGGGGGGGCTCAGGCTATGAACCCCCCCAGGAACCCAGCATGGGAGTCATAGCCCCGCAGGGAGGACGGGCAGCACTGGCACCTGCAGCAGCACCGCGGCCTCGCCGATGCTCTCCGGCACGGAGCCGCTGATCACACTGTCCAGCAGCAGAGCACCCGCGGCATCCGCGCCCCGGGCGAGGTGGGTGACCCACAGCAGCTCCCCTGGCAGGGAGGGAGCGGTGAGAGGCAGCCCGCAGCACCCCCAAACGCAGCTCCACCTTTGGCTGCCAAGCTCAGCCCAGCACTGGGCTGGGTGCCCGGGGATGGGTCATGGGGGAGGTGGTGGCCAGGGGTCCCTGGCACCCCTCACCTGTGGCAAACTCCAGCTGCGACTCATGGCGGAAGGTGCCCTGGGTGAGCAGGAACCCGCTCTGGGCATCCCTGCCGGCGTGTGCCAAGGACCAGTAAACTGGGGCGATGGTGGCAACCAGCACCCTCATCAGCGGCCCTGGGGGTGATGGAGAAAAGGTGTCACTGCAGAGCCAGCCCCTCCCAAGGGGACACCCAGCCCTCCCCAGCCACCGCGGCACCCCTCGCCCACAGGGTCCAGCAGAGACAGGGGATGCTGCTTTTGGGGGAAAAAAATCTTCCCCCCAAGATTTTCACCTGGCCTTCATCCTCCCCTGGGGGGAGGACAGGGGTGACCACGAACCTACGGCGGGCGGGATGCTGCCAATGCTGCTCCGGACGGCGACGGTGCCCGAGTGCGGGTCGTCCAGCACGCTGGCATCAAGGGTGGCAACGCCAAGCTCGTGGGTGTTGAGAACACCGACCAGGCTGCCCCGCACCCGGCGTGGCTCCTCTGGGGCAAGAGGAACAGGGGCATTGGGCTACTCTCCCATGGGAAAGCATGGTGTTTGCCTGTCTCCCCTCTCCATAATGTGTCAAGAAAACCTCATTTTCTGGACGTGACGGCAGCCAGAGCAAGGCAGGCAGTGCCCAAACCTAGCTGGAAGCACAGCCCCCGGAGACCCCACGGGTCAGGGCTGCATGGTGCCGCGTCAACAGGGGATGCTGCAAGCATGGCCCTACGCCTTTTGCTCACCAAAGCGCACAAAACCCCCCAAGCCACTGCTTTGTATCAACCCCCAATGACCCTGGCCCCAGCCTCAAGCTTTTGCTTCTCCTGGGGTAGCCTGGCAGCAGAACGCAGCAGCCTTGCAGGGGGCACGCAGGGCACCCAGCGCTTCTCCCGTGCTGCCGGTCAGCCCAGCCCTTGGCTCTGGTGAGGCAGCGGGAGAGGATGTGCCTGTGCATTTAGCAGAGCCCCTGGGAAAGGGGAATTTAATTATGGGCAGCACATGCAGGAAGCCTGGGGAGAGACGAGCGGGGGCACGGGATGGCACACGGCAGAAGCTTGGGTGAGGGTTCATCTGGGCTCAGACCTTCAGACGAGCCGTGGAAGAGACAGGAGAGAGCAAACCAGAGCATGAATCCAGGGGTTTAGAGTGAGCAAAGAAAGGCCATATCCCTCCAAACCACCGCGTAGGAGGTCTTACTACAGGGTGCAACAGTGCTGCGGGCAGCTCCAGCCCCCCAAGCCAGCCAGATGCCTCCAGGCCCCGGGGCAGATACCCACCTGGGACAGCCAGCGTGGCGTGGGCGATGGCAGACCCCAGGGTATTGCGAGCCAGGCAGGAGTAGCTGCCGGCATCACGGTGGCTGACGGCGGGCAGGAGCAGCGTGGCGTTGGGTAGGACACGGGCACGGGGACCCTCCGGCAGTGGCTTCCCGTCCCGCTGCCACTCCACGGAGGGGGTGGGCTCCCCCGACACGGCACAGCGCAGCAGCACCCGCTGCCCAGCACGCACTGTCACTACTCGCGGTGCCACTGTCACCGTGGGGGCACCTGGGAGGCGAGAGGGATGCGGGCAGTGCCGCAGCATCCCAGGGGTGCTGGGGCCGTTCCGCAGGGGATGGGGGTGGTTACAGAATCACAGAACATTCAGGGTTGGAAGGGACCACTGTGGGTCACCCAGCCCAACCCCCTGCTGAAGCAGGGTCACCCACAGCAGGCTGCACAGCACCATGTCCAGGCGGGGCTTGAATATCTCCAGAGAAGGAGACTCCACAACCTCCCCGGGCAGCCTGTTCCAGTGGTCCAGGGGGATGGGGGTGACATGATTTGCAGCCCCTCAAAAGGAGGGTGCAAAGGGGGTAGCACTTACTCTGCAGGGCCAGGGTGACAACCTTCACCGCTGTGCCGGCATCGTTCTCTGCCACACACCGGTAGTGCCCCGCATCAGCGCTCTGGTGGTACCAACGGTGTTAGCATCATGCTTGCCTTTGCCACGAAAGCTCCCCGAAATACACTGGTACCCCCATGGACCCCACTCACCTCCACAGCTTGGATGGCCAGGGAGCCGTCCAGCAGCTGGTGCAGTCGCCCACCGGCCACCACCGGCACCCCATCCTTGCTCCAGCGGACAAGGGGCGCAGGGTGGCCGCGGGCATCGCAGCTCAGTCGGGCATCACCCCCGGTGGGCTCCACCTGGTAGGTGCTGGGGTCGCCCTGTATGGTGGGTGCCTCTGGGGAAGGGAGATGGGTGGCAGAGGAGGGGGGCTGGCCTGGCTCCCTGGCCTCCCCACCAGCACCTACCTCTGACGGAGACAAAGGCGGTGGCCCAGATGGCCCCAGCGCTGTTCTCGGCGTGGCAGACGTAGGTCCCGCTGTCGGCGTGGGTGGCTGCCTCCCGCTGCAGGGTGCTCCAGCTGCTCTGCCCCGACACACCATCTGCGGGGTGCAAAACCCCAACAGGCACAGGTAGGGACCAGCTGCTTATAACCCCACACAGCCAGCCATGCCAGCACCCCAGGAACACCCAAAGGTGGACAAAGGACAGGGATGGAGCCAGGATTGCATCCTCCCCCCGGGCTCAGCACCCCCTGCCCCCCTGCCACGCACCGGTGACGAGCTGCCCGTTGGCTGTCCAGGAGATGCGGGGCTGGGGGCTGCCCTTGGCGGCACACGCCAGCTCCAGCCTCTCGCCCCGGCTCAGGGTGACGTTTGCGGGCAGGCGGGTGAAGCTGGGCAGGGTGTGGACGGAGAGGGAGAGCCAGCGGACGGCCCTCCCGGCCGAGTTCACCGCGGTGCAGGAATAACTGCCGGCGTCCCCTTCCTACACGAGGAAAGGCAGGAGGAGGAGGGGTGGGCTCAGGTCTGGGGTCCGGCTGCGTCTCTGCTGGCTGTTGTGCACCCAAAGAGCCACAGCTCGGCCACAGCCACCTTCTCCAGCCCACGTTAGCAACCCCACGCTGCCCCGACCCACCAGCCTGTTGCAAAGGACTGAACAGGGCTCTCCCTCTGCCAAATATTTTTGAAAGCAGCCAGGATGTGGCTTGGCTAAGCGACACCTCGTCCCGCCAGCCCCAGCCCAGGGACAGGGCAGGGTGCAGAACAACCTGGGCTTTCTTTTCAGCAGCAAGAGACACTTGTTTGCCAGCTCTCCGGCCTCACAGCCAGCCCAGCTGCAGGAGGAGATGGTGCTCACCCGGACATCCCTCAGCAGCAGCTCTCCGGAGGGCAGGACAGTGGCCTTCCCCCCGCCGCCCCGCACCGGGGATCCCTCCCGGTTCCAGGACACGCGAGGCTCGGGAATGCCGTGGGCATCGCAGGGCAGCAGCACCTCCAGCCCCTCCAGGACAGCCAGCTCCGGCGGGCCGGCCGTGATGACGGGAGGCACTGGATGGGGCAGGAGGGCAGGGACTTGCTCACCCCTTGACAGCCACGTTTCGCCGCGAGGTGCCGGGGAAGGAGCTGAGCAGAGGAGAGGGTGAACTCTGGGGTCTGGGTCGCTGCCTTTACCTTGCACAATCAGCCTGGTCCTCCCCACAGCGGTGCCCAAGGGGTTGCGAGCCACGCACAGGTAGGTGCCCATGTCCTCTGGGGATGCCCGGAGGAGACGCAGCTGCCCGTTGGGGAGCACCTTCAGCCCGGGCCCTGCGGCGATGGGAGGAATGAAGGGCAGGACGGGGCAGCACAGTCGTGCTGGGGGGCGGATGGATGGTGCGCAGGGACAGCTTTGCCTACAGAAGTGCATCTTCCCGGGGAGCCCCCAGGGAAGGGCTCCAGCAGCTGCTGCACCCACCTTGGATGGCAGCTGGGAGCCAGGAGGACCCATGCACTGTGCCACCCAGCACCTTGCTGGGAAGCCTACAACATCCGGGCACCCAAATCTCCCCCTGGGCAGAGGCTGCTGGCAGCCTGGGCTCCCGCTCACCTCCGGCGATGCCCACACCATCCTTCTGCCAGGCGACCTCCGGCCGGGGGATCCCGCTCGCCTCACAGGACAGCACGGCGCTGGTGTTGACCATCACCATCACCACGCTGGGCAGGGGCTTCAAGACGGGGGGCTCTGCCAGCAGCAGGGAAGTGTTGTCCGTTGGGGGTCCCGCAGGGCGGGTGGAGGGAGTGGGACCCCCAGGAGCTGTGCGTACCGTGCACCGCGAGCCGGAGGTGTTTTCGGGCTGTGCCAGCAGCGTTCCTCGCCGTGCAGGTGTAGCGGCCGGCGTCTGCAGGCAGCGCCCGCCGGATCTCCAGGGCCCCTGGGGAGAGAACGGGCAGAGGGGAGGCAGCGGGGGGGGCTGGTGGGGACCCACTGCCCTGCCGGGGCTGCATGCCCCCGGCCCGTACCTGTGGGCAGGACGCGGTAGCCCCCTCCTCGCCTGCCCAGCTGAGCTCCCTCCTTGCTCCACGACACCGTGGGTGGGGGCACGCCGGAGGTGTAGCAAGTGAGGACTGCAGGGGACAGCCGAGTGACAGCCACGTCCGTAAGGTCATCGGCAATGGTGGGGGGCACTGCAGAGGTGAGGGAGGGAGGTGAGCAGGGCTGCATGGAAATGCTGAACGGGAGCCCATCCCCATGCACATGGGCACAGATATTTCTATTTCCCCTCTTGCCCATCCCCATGCCAAGTCCTCTAGAGGGGATCCAACCCCGGTGTGGGGCTGAAGCATGCCCACATCACACCCAAGGTGGTGACAGACCCTGGGAAAACCACTCTTAGCAAGACCCACAGTCCCCAGGATCTCACCGTGGACGGACACGAGGAAGACCTTGCGTGCCTCTCCGGCGGCGTTGGTTGCGATGCACTCAAACTGCCCCTCATCCCGGGGACCAGGGCTGGCAATGAGCAGCGACCCGGAGGACTGCAAGCTGTGCAGCAAGGCATGCATCAGGGTCAGCCCCTGCCCCACGGGGAGCAGCGAGAGGGGCAAACCCCGCACTTCGGCAGGACCCTTCGGTGGGCGAGGTGGTTGGTGCTGCAGGTACCTGTAGGTGCCAGGCGGGAGGTGTGGGCTCAGGGCGTGGCCATCCTTCTCCCACTTGACGTGGGGCTCGGGGGATCCCTGGGCATTGCAGCCCAGCGTGGCCGGCTGCTGAGCCAGCAGGATGAGGTTGGAAGGCCCGGGGGCGATGGCGGGAGGGACTGCGGAAGGGCATGGCAGCAGTGAGCAGAGGGCAGCAACAAGTCGTCGTACCGATGAGAGCAGCCCAGCAGCGGTGGGTTGCAGGGTGGTGAGCCCAGGAGGGGTCCATCTGGCTCTTGCGCTTACCCAGGACACGGAGGTCGAGGCCTCGCCGGTCAGAGCCAGCGGGGCTGGATGCCATGCAGAGGTAATAGCCCGAATCCTGGACCTGAACGGGGTCGATTTGCAGGGAGCCGCCGGGCAGGAGCTGCAGCCTGGGGAGGAAGAGCGAAGGACCCCCATGGGGGCTCTGCATGGCCAGACTGCAACCCACCAGGGACATGCGGCTGGGAAGGTGACAAGTGTCAATGCAGCCAGATGTGGCAAGTGTCTGCTGAGCTGGCGTGGGGACAGGGCACAGCCCTTCGTGGCAGGACAGTGACAGTGATTTCTCTACTCCAGGCATGCTGAAAGGTCTATTGATGTGGAGGGTGGCACGGTCTGAGAGCCAGCTCTTGGTGCCACCAAATCTCAGAGCCTCGTACCTGTCACTCCCGTGGAGAGGTACGAGTCGGCCGTCCTTCCGCCATGTCACCCGGGGCACGGGCCATCCCTCCGCCCGGCACGGCAGCACAGCCGAGCTGTTCAGCAGCACCTTCACCTCCTTGGGGCCCGGCTGGATCTCCGGGGCCACTGCGGCAGAACCCAGCCAGTACCGGAGAAAGTCAGAGACAGGGCTCAGGGGATGGAGAACATCAGCCCAGCACTGGGGTCTGGGCACTGTCCGATTTCCCTTTCCCATTACCCAACCTTAGGACACCCCATAATATTGCACATCCCCAAACTAACTAGGACTGAGCTGGTGCTCACTGCCAGCAAAACCCCGTGGCAGGGCATCGTGGCTCACCGTGAACCTCCACGTGGATGCGCTGGCTGTTGTCCCCCAGCGCGGTGGTGGCCCTGCAGCTGTACTCCCCGCCATCTGCTGCCTCCACGGCCTGGATCCGCAGGAAGCGTCCCTCGGCCAGGACCTGCCTGCGGGCATCCTCCTAACGCCCCCCGGACCCCCCGTCAGCAGCTCTCCCCGCATTGCCCCCACCACCAGCGTGACAAGGCTGGTGAAGGCGTGCCCCAGCCCGGCCCGTGAGCCGACCCCGGTCCTGTCACACGTACCTGCAGCGGGGAGCCCTCCCGGTGCCACGCGATGCGGGTGGGTGGCACAGCATCCTCCGGGCACTCCAGGACCAGCTGCCCCCCGGCCACAGCCGTGATGCTGTGGGTCTCTCCAACGCTTGTGATGCTGAACGGTGCTGTGGGACACACGGCTGGTGGGTCAGGGGGTGCCATGCAGGGTGGGCACCCCCGTACCTGTCCCCAGAAGTCGTGCATAGTCCCCCTGCTCTGCAGGGCCGTCAGGCGGTGCTCCAGATCCCCCCACTGGAGGCTTGACAGCACCCACCACTCTGCCCACCCACCCCGCAGCGATCCCAAGGATGGGTGCCGGGGATGTTCTGGCTGTCTGGTCCCCCAGAGCCCTGAGCACCTGCAGCACCCTCTGCTAGCACCCTGCTCGCTGCACTGCTGGGGCCGTGGTACCTTGGATGCTGACGTGGAAGCTCCTGCTGTCCTCCCCTGCAGGGCTAGTGGCCAGGCAGGTGTACAAGCCAGCATCGGCCACCTGTGCAAAGCCAGAAGAGGGAAAAATTGAGGCATGATAACAAAATGCAGGTGAGAAGAAGAAAGAGGAGCCCCAACCTTTGTGCTCTCGATGTGGAAAGTGCTCTCATTCCCCGACATGAGCCAGGGCCCTGCCACCAGCTGCCCGTCCTTCTCCCAGGTTACAGTGGGCTTGGGGACACCCGTCACCACACACGCCAGCTCTAGCGGGGTGCCCATGGCGATGGACATCTCGGTGGGATGCGGTGCAGCCTTGATGCGGGGAGGCTCTGCAAGGTGCATGGCGAGGCAGGCGGGCTCATCCCCTCATTGCTCCCAAAAAATCGGGAGGACTGTCCCTCCCAGATCCCCGGGGACAGGCACGCACCCATCACCAGGAGGTGGAAGGCTTTGCTGGCCTCCCCTGCCTCGTTGGCCACCAGGCAGGAGTACACCCCGGTGTCAGCTGGCCCCACGGCCGCCAAGCTCAGCCGTGGGCCAGCCGGCACCCGGTTGCTCTGCCGTGCCAGGGGCTCGCCGTCCTTCAGCCAGGTCACCGCCGGCGCTGGGGACCCCGTGGCTTCGCAGGTGAAGGTGACATCGGAGCCCTCGCCCACCATCTGCTCCTCGCTGCTCTCTGGGCTTTCCAGAACGGGGGGCACTGGGGAGGGAGCGGTCCCCCCTTAGCAGGGCCGTGGGAGGAAAGCCGGGTCTCCAGGCACAGGAGGTGGGTTTGGCAATTCCCCGGTGTCCTGCGAGCACCCAAAGGTGGCTCAGCCTCCCTCCAGCGTGCTCTGGGACCGCTTTCAGGCTGGTCCTGCCTTGCCCCATCCTCCCTGAGACCACCCCAGCGGCTGAGGACTGGCTCAGGACCCTGCTTAGAAACAGCTGCAAAGCGTGATGTGTGCTCTGCCAGCAAAATTGGTGCTGGGGTGCCCCCCACTTTGCTCTCCCCAAGCCCCCGGCTGCCCCGTACCCCGTATCCGCAGGACGAAGCTGCGATCGGCCACCCCTGCCCGGCTGGAGGCGATGCAGGTGTAGAGCCCAGCGTCTGAGACCTGTGCCTGCGAGATCCTACCCCACGGAGCGGGGCACAGGGGTGGAGACGAGACGTCAGCTCCAGGTCCCCCGCTGCCTCCCAAGGTCTCCGCGCTCACACGCGGCCACCTTTGGGGTGCAGCTGTGGCCATCCCAGCACGCAGACCTGGGTACCAGCCCCAAAGCCTGCAGCCAAGCATCACTCGAGGGTCGCTTCTTACCGGAGGACGTGCCCAGCCGAGAGCAGGGTGACACGGGGGGACAGGCGCAGGGGCAGTCCGTCCTTCAGCCAGCTCACGTGCAGCGGAGGGGACCCCCGTGCCCGGCATTCCAGCGTCACCGCTGCAGATGGGACGCCATGGACCACCTCCGAGGTGTCGGTGCCTCTCTCAATAGCAGGGGGCACTGGGCAAGGGGACAGAGGGGCTGATGGGGCTGTCGGGGGTGGGTGGCCCTGGTGCTGCCCTGTGGGCCCCGGCCCCGCTCACCCAGCACGCTCAGCATGTGCAGCCGTGTGTCTTCGCCCACGCTGTTTCGGGCCAGGCAGGTGTACGCCCCGGCGTCGGCGGCTTGGAGCCCCTCAAGGAGCAGAGAGCTGCCGTCGGGGGACATCCTGGGCAGGGAGAAGGGGACAGTGACCTGTGTGCCCATCCCTAATATGCCCACGGGACAGAGATTCTCTGTTCTTGGTTGCAATCCAGGCTGCAGATTTTGAGGTGCCCTGCAAGGCCAGCACAGGAGCCGGGACCAGGGTGACAGTGACCATGCCAGGCTGCGGCACCATCCAGGGCACCAGGGCTTAACCTGGGATGATGCTGCTCAACCAACATCTGGGAGATGGTCATCCCAGCCCGAGCAGGGAGACAGGGGAGAAGCAGCAGAGCTCAGCCTGCCTCACACAGCTTGTTTGCACATGGGGAAACTGAGGCACAGACGGAGATGTGCCCTGGCTAACCCGTGGGGTGCTGTCCCCCACCCCATACTCACTGGGCGCGTGAAGGAGGCTGCAGCCGCAGGGGGTGCCCGTCCTTCAGCCAGGAGATCTGGGGGGTGGGCTGCCCCTCCGCCCGGCACTCCAGCCTCACCCTTCTGCCCTCCAGCACGCTGTGCTCGCTGGGGACCCCTGCGCTGGCGATCTGGGGTGCCACTGCACCGAGAAAAGAAGGAGGCTGAGGAATAGGAGGTGGAGGAAGGCTCCCCTCTGAGGGAGCGCCTGTGGGGACCCCCCCATCGCCCCGGGGAAGCCCTACCTCGCACCAGCACCACGAAGTCCTTGCGTGTCTCGGTGCCCGCGCCCCGCGCCAGGCAGGTGTACCGGCCCTGGTGGAAGGGCTGCAGGGGGCTGAGCTGGAGCTGGCCCCCCCCGGACACCAGGCCCCGCTCCGGGCTGCTCTCTGCGAGGAGATGGGGTGCAGGGGGCTGCAGCGGCGCTCATCGCCCAGGCACGTCGTCACACTCCCTCCTTCCCACCCCCAGGACCCAGGCTGGGGGGCTTGGTTAAAGCCGAGGTCAGGGCTCTGCAGAGCAGGGTGTCTGCACCCCGCGTTGCTGCAGCTTTGCGGGAGAAGAGAGCCACTGGTCTGGGGGCAAACCCTCGTCCCAGTGCATAGCCCAAGGGCTGGTACCCAGAGAGCTCACCCTCTATCTCATCCCAAATTTTCAGCTGATGCCTCTTAAAAAACACTCTGGGAAAATGCCAGCCCCTTCGTGCTCTGCCTCCTCCCTGGGGTTCCTGCCATTCTCTCACAGCAGGATTAGAAATGGGGAAACTAAGGCAGGACTGCTTCACACGAGGCAGCAGGAAGGCTCGGGATGGCAGCCTGGCATGGTGTCCCCTCGTGCACATACCCAGCGGGCTCCCGTCCTTCAGCCAGGTGACAGCAGGCATGGGCACACCGGGGACTTGGCAGGTCAGGACGAGGGGGCTCCCCATGTCGGCCTCGAGCATCTCCTGGTGTGGGTCCTGCGCGCCCGGGGGCCCTGGGGAGGAGGAGCGGGGATGGGGTGTGTGAGCAGGAACACATAGACCAGGGTTTGCCATCAGCTCCCTGGTGCGTGCTCAGGGGCCAGAGCTCCCAGCCGAGCCCTCGCCGCTCACCGTGGATGGTGAGGACGAAGCTCTTCTCGTCCCGGCCGGCCGGGTTCAGCGCCACGCACACATAGGTGCCCGAGCTGGAAAGCTGCAGGCGAGGGAGCTGCAGCACCCGCGAGCCTGGAAGAAGTGGAGAGCAGGGAGTCTACGCAGGCTGGAGCAGGACCAGGTCCAGGTCACCGTGCCGGCAAGCTGGCCTGTCCCCCAGCAGCCGGCCAAGCTCCACGCAAGAGCTGTCTGGCCATCAAAGTCCCTCTTTGAGGTCCAAGACCTCGCTGTGCACAGCAGCAAAGGGTGCTGAGCTCCTGGGGAGTGAGAGCACAGTTTGCAGGATGTGACCTCGGTCCTTTCCAGCAGGGATCACTCTGCAGTAAGCTGTTAGCGTGTGGTTATGGCTGAAAGTCTGAGCACGAGTCCCGCATGCGGCATCCAGGACAACGGGTTAGGGGAGTTAGAGCCCACCATCAAGAGCCAGCGGCCGTGCCAAGCCCTGGGGGACAGGCTGTCATTCTTGCTCATCCCAACATACCTGGGGTGACGGTCACCTCCTCACCGAGCTGCAGGACTTGGCCATCCTTGTACCAGGTGATCTCCGCAGCAGGGTGGGACTGGACATCACACACCAGCAAGGCGCTGCCGTTGATGCTGCCGTTGATGCTTTCGGGGTTTGCACCCATGATCTGGGGTGCTTCTGCTCCAGCACACCCCAAAAGAGAGTGCCAGAGGAGAACCATCACCATGGAGGCTGAGGTCTCCCCAGGAGGAGACATGCACTGAACATCTCGCCTGCTTGGAATGTGCCGGCACCTCGACCTCCTCGCATGGGGCAAGTGTGACAAGCACGGGGAGACAGAGGCAGCCACGAGGTTCAGGAGCCATGAGAGACTCCAGCTGGCAGAGGAGGAGGAGGAGGAGGAGAGGGAAGGGAGGGTAAATCAGCAGTTGGGGATGCCTTACCCTGCACGTTCAGAGCAAAGTGCTTCTCGGCTGACCCAGCCAGGTTCTCAGCCACACATTTGTAGCTGCCGGTGTCACCCACCTCCACCGCAGCCACCTACGAAAGGGAGCAGAGACCCGCTGAGGGCTGCCCCGACCTGGGGACCTGATGGAGCTCCCATGGAGACCAGGGCAGCCCCCTCCTCAGGATGGGAAGGGTGCCCCATCCCCTCCACCTGGTTTCTCCCCCGGCACAGCCACCCTGCCCAGGGGAACACCAACCTGCAGGACCATGCCACCCTCCAGGAGCTGGTGCCGTGGGCTGGCCACAATGGGGACATCATTCCAGAGCCAGGACACTGCAGGCACCGGGTGCCCAGTGGCTTCACACTTGAAGTGGACGGTGCCATTGATGGTGGCTGTCACCTCCTCAGCCAGGTCCTCCGTGCCACCATAGATGGCTGGGGCAGCTGGAAGCAGGTGGTTACGGGGCTGCCACGTGCCTCCGCCCGCCCCGGCCCCGTACTCACCCAGCACCTCCAGCGTGTAGTGCCGGCGGTCCTGCCCCGCCGAGTTGGCCGCCTCGCAGCGGTACCGTCCCGCGTCCTCCTCCCGCACCGCGGGCAGCTGCAGCACCCGGCCCCCTGCAGCGCAGGGCAAGGTTGGGGCAAGGGACGGGGGGATTTCTGCAGGTCCCATTGGACCTCCCCCTCCCACCTCACTGTGCCTGCACCCCCGTGTAGCCCTGGTGACATTGTCCTGCTCCCGCAGGTCCCATGGGTGCTGTGCATGCTGGCAGCAGCAAGGGGACAGGATCCAACCTCCCCCATGCTACGGATGCTCTCAACCCACAGAGCCACTGCAGGAAAGCCTCCCACACCCCACGGTGAGGGTCCATGCCCATTACCTAGCAGCATCTGCACCCCCGGGCTGGGGGACAGGAGCTCCCCATCCTTGTACCAGGTGAACCGAGGGGGTGGGATGGCATTGGTGTCACAGTAGAGAGCGGTGGGCTGGCCAAGGACGGCCTGCCGGTGCTCCGTCACCTCCCCATCTTGGTCTTCCTCCTGGTAGAACATCTTGAGGGCTTTGTTGGGGCTTGTCTGTTGCTGGAAGAGGGGTGGCACTGTGGGGACAGGCTGTGGTCAGCTGTAGCAAACGGGGACTTGCACCCCAAGATGCAACCAGAGCATCTGCCCAGGCCTGACCAGAGCCAAGGAGATGTTTGTTTTCCAGCAGATACAAACCCTCTTCCTGCTCATGCTGCTCTGCTCCCACGAGGGACCCCACAAAGGACCCCTCCACTTGCTGAGACACCCACTGCTCCAGGCACTGGCTGGTCACCCAAGGCTCACCTTGGACATGCACGATGAAGTCCCTGTCATCTTCACCCACGACGTTGGTGGCCACGCAGGTGTAGTGTCCCGAATCCGAGACACTGGCTGGTTTGATTTGAAGGACCTGCCCCTCGCTGAGGATCTGGAGGTGGCCGGCGCTTTGCAGGAGCTGCATGGGGACGCCAGCCCCAAGGCAGGGAAGAAACAGGACAGGAGGAAGATCACACACCCAGGAGTGGGACAGAGCCCAGCCAGCCACATAAAGGGTGTCTTCCCACTCCATCCACCTAGGAGGGTCCCCAAAACCAGCAGATCATCCCTGGTCACAGTTAGGGCCTCACCTGCTTGTCCTTGTACCACTGGATGGTCGGCTCGGGCACAGCCCACGTCTCACACTCCAGGGTCACCGTGCTGTTAACCCGGGTTTTCACCTCTTTGATGGCAAATTGCCCCAAAGGATCATCTCTGGCAATCCAAGGAGGAACTAGCGGGAGAGACAACACATCTGGCATGAGAGAAGAGACCCCAATGCCCTTGCTCTGCCATGATTAGCAAAAGGTAGTATCTCAGGGTGCCACTGACACCCACAGGTGGACACCTTCACCCTGCCCAGGGTAGGCCAGAGGCTTTCTGGGGCCGCATGCTGACATGCATGTGACTGAGCACCAATTGCACAAGGTGCAGCTCCCTGGGGTGAAGGCACAGGAAGGGAAGGAGGGGCACTGGTCTGGTTATGGCAGTGGTATCACTACAGGAATTAGGAAGGACATTGAGAGTTCCCGCACCCTGGACCTTCACAGCATAGTTCTTCACAGCCTCCCCAGCTTCACTGGCCACGATGCAGCTGTATGTGCCCGCGTCCTCTTCCTGGGCATTCAGGATCTGCAGTCCCTGGCCACCTGGGCAAAGGGGGTTTCCTGAGAGGGTCGTCACTCACAGCCACGGCTGTCTACCCCCACACAGCACGAGAAGGCATCTTAAGGGACCTGCTGATCACCTGAAAGCCTGACTTGAGGGTGTCATGTGCTCTTCTAGACCCCAGTTTCCAGGCTTATAAAAACCAGTGCTGTCTCACTGATGTTGCCAAGGAGGCTCTAGCTACTATCAGACGATGCAGCACATGGAAGAGCAGCATCCACCTGATGGCCTATGCCCCTCAGGTCCTGCAGGACAATGGCTTCTCACCATCCCACTGCCCTGGACCACAGCCAGACCCAGAAGAGGTCCCACTCCCACGGACATGGAGCAAGGGGCCACACAGCACTCATGCGGAGCCTGCGGACACCACCACAGTACCAGGGAGAAGCTGGACGTTTCCAGACGCTTTGAGGGGAACCTCATCCTTGAGCCAGGTGATGTTGGGAGATGGGTACGCCAGAGCCTCGCAGACCAAGGAGAGAGGGTCATTGACGATCACTGTGACTTCTTCTGCAGCAGCATCCTGGGCATCTCCAGCAAATGTGGGCCTGGCTGCAGAGACGTGTTTGCATGGCATATCAGCATTAGCACCCACTTAGGATTACTGATGCTTCATCCCCGCCAGAGAGTGTGATCCAAGTGCAGGGAGTTGGACTTGACCACAGCATGTGGAAAGCACAGCACATACAGCACAAGCTCAGCTTCAGTCTCTGCCCTCCAAAAGCATAGGGGAAAAAAAGAGACACTCTCCCCCTTCCCACATCGTAGCAGATGGATCCTGCACTAGACAGGCCCTTCATGTTCCTTCAAGAGGTCTCATGAGGGCTTTCGGGCAGGTCCAGGACATCGTGCCATGCTGCTGGCTTTAGGGTTCAGGGATCCTCACCACCTACCTGGGGCAGGCAAAGAAAAAGCCATCTAAGTCCATGTTCCCTGCTCACACCTGAGACTCTGCCTCCATCCAAAGATATCTCGTACCTGAAACATCTAGCAGGTAGTGCTTGGTTTGATTCACCACAGAGCTGGAGGCCACGCAGGAGTAGTGGCCAGCGTCAGAAAGGGAGGCGTGGGGGATGTGGAGCACGGAGCCATCAGGGGAGATGGAGGTGTCTCCACTGGGCAGAGGATGGCCATCTTTCAGCCAGGTGATCGTAGGCTGGGAGTTGCCTGTGCAGGGCGGAAAGCAGGTTTTGGCATTCATGCAAAGTTCTTCCATGCATGCACACAGCCTGACCGGGGTCACCAAGCTGGAGCTTTTCTGGGAAGCAGGGACATCAGCCCAAATCCAGAACTATTACAATCTGGATCAGGTTTTTAGAGGCTGCTGGATGAGCCAGCAAGAAGAAGGAAAACTGTCCTGAGTAGGAGGTGATTAATTATTCCCGTCACTAAAAGAGAAACCAGATTAGAGGAATTTTAGCTCCATTTGGGAAAGATTGGAGCTTACGTCGTGGAACAAGATCTCTGCGTGGGCGCCCCCTCCCCAGTGCTTCCCGGACAGCTCAACTGCAAAGCCAGGAACTATCCCAAAAAAGCTCTTTAGCCCATTTCAGCTATTTTCATGTCATCAACTGGAGCCATCCATTTGCTCCACACCCCAAAGGGAGACTCAGGTCCCCAAACTCCATCTCCCACCTGCTCACACCACCGCCACTCCCTGCATGATGCTCACCCGCAGCCAGGCAGGACCAGGTGACAGGGTGACCCTCAGGCACTGTGGTCTTCTCTTCTTCGCCCACGTTCTCGATGTGGGGAGGAACTAGGAACACGAGCCACCAGGGACCTCAGCAGCTGGCCAGCTTCACTGAGCCTCCGAGCTCACATGCTAAGGCACAAAGGACTCCAGCACTGCAGCTCCCACCATGTCCAGTCTTAACTCATAACTGTCCCTGCAAGGGTGAAGCTCTGAAATCCCACCAGGAATCCTGCAGCAGACGACGACTCCTTACCTAGAACCTCCACGTGGAAATGCCTCCTGGCCTCCCCAGCTACATTGCTGGCCAGGCAGGAATAATGACCACCATCCTGGGCTCGTGCACGGGTGAGCCTCAGCAGCCAGCCCCCTGGAAGCACGGAGGAGAGAGGTCTCAGGGCCCTGATCCAGGCACCAGCCCATCCCAGCAGTGCTCCTGCAGGACTGCAGTTCTCCTGCATTTACACCCATCAGCGCTGGGGCAAAATATGGTCCCAAAGCTCCCCTCTCTCACAGCATCCACATCTCATTCCTGACCTGGAAGCACATGCATGTGCTTGCTGGGGGTGACGGGAGAACCATCCCAGGACCAGGTGACTGTGGGCAGGGGAACACCGGTGGCCTCGCAGGTCAGCGTCAGGGCTCCATGCAAAGACACACTGACATTGGTTGTTGATCCTGACCCTTGAATGAACTCAGGAGGAACTAAGGACGCAGAGAAGGATGGACATCCATTTACAAGACAGCAGAGGAGTAAGGCAAACTGAGTAAACCTGGCTGGTTCCCATTCTCCTGCTTGTATAGTGTGAGGACATGAGCCTAGCATGACCATGAACATCGTCTGATGTTGTCAGCTTTGAAGGTGGTATGGGACAGTTGACCCACAGCAAGTATGTGTCACCTACCTGCACCCCCAAGCCCACACTTACAGATGCGACACCAACCTGGCCACATGCCCTGGGCCACCTCAGGCCTCTTCCAGCTCAAGTGCTTGGTACCTTGACCCATGAGGCTTCCCCAAGTCCTTGGAAAGTAGATGATTTTATGAAATGTGAGGAGGTCAGCTCTCATAACCCCAGAAAGAAACTCCTGCTTGATAGAGCCAGTACTACGGCTATGTTGCTTGGAGCATCCCCTTTCTGACCCAAAATCATGTATGTGCTGGGTTGTCCGAGAGCTTCATGTCATCTTGTTCTCTGCACTTGTGCTGTGCAACATTGCCACCCTCGCCCGCCTGCCTGCGTCCATACCCCCAGCCACCAGCCCTGTCCCGCACTCCTACCATGCACTGCAACATCAAACTCTCTCCGCTCCTGCCCCACCGCATTTGCCACCAGGCAAGTGTAGCGTCCTGCGTGGGCCAACTCCGCCTTGGTGATTCTCAGCCGCCTCCCCTGCTCTGTAAGCAGAAGCCCTTCCCCACCGGCCACAGGCTGTCCGTCCTTCACCCATGTCACCGTGGGCAGTGGCATCCCCACGGTCTCACACTCCAAAACTGTCTCGGCAGCCTTGATGACAGAAACCTTCCTCGGGGCTTTGCTGCTGCCCTGGCTCCTCGGCAGTGCTGCGGGCAGAGGGACACAGGGTGGAGGTGATGCTGTAGCAACTCTTTTGGCCGTGTGCAAGTGGATATACAGATGCCATCGGTCTGGATGGTGGCAGCAGGAGGGTAAAGCAAATCCGAGCAGATACAACCAGTGAAATTTGGCTTCTAGGGTGAAAACTGGCTGCAACTGGCTTGGAGCCAAGAGGAAAGCTGGAGGGGCAAAGCCAACCCAGCTAGCAGCATCCATTCCCAAACACCCAGGGCAGCAGGCAATGACTGAGATTTTGGGTCCAGCTGGACCTTGCATCGAGAGATATCATGGCACCTTCAGGCACCCCCACAGGTCCCCTATGCCTCTGGGGCCCCTCAGCTCACCGTGCACCTCCAGGCGATGCTCCTTGCTGCTGCTGCCAGCGGCATTCCTGCACTCGCAGGTGTATGTCCCCTTGTCCACCAGCTGTACCTTCTCAATGTAGAGCATCCTCCCTCCCGTGGACACCACCTTTGGGCTCCCGGGCTGGGCAGAGAGGGTCTCACCTGCCCAGGAAGGGGACAAGAGCCTCTCTCGGATTTCCAGCAGGAGTAGTTCCCACCCAGAAGCTGGACACTGCCCAGCATAAAGCACTCCTTGCTCCAAGGAGACCTGTCTGATGGGTAAACACGTGTGTGGGGAGGGATGAGGCTGAAGAGCAGGACCCTACCATCCTTCTGCCAGCTCAGAGTGGGGAAAGGGATCCCATGGCACTTGCAGGTCAGCCTAACGGACCGGCCCTCCAGCACAGATACGGCAGCAGGCTCCACCGAGGAGAAGGACGGGGGCACTGCAGGGGATGAGAGGAGGGAAGCAGCTCGCTGATGGCACTGGGCAAGAGGAGAGGGGCAGCTCCCTGATGGAGCTCCGTCCTGCTGGCTACACACCACCCGCAGCTCTGCACAAAGAACCAGCAGGCCTCCTGTGCACAGTCTCCATGTGGAAGTAATAACGTTGACCCTCCAGCTATTAAGCGAATGATGCTTTTAGTTGCACGTGGCCAACAGCAGAGCACAACCGAGCATCCCGTGCCAGCCACGGAGGCCGGCCAAGCCCAGGTTGGCCAGACACAGCCTTATTAGGTAGCACTGCTCACTGGGAAGGTTACCTAACTCTTTCCATTATCAGATGCTGTTCTTGGTTGCTCATAAATACAGCTGGCTGGAAAACAGTAACTCCTTCCCATGAGGGATATCAATTCATAAAAGAAAAACCCCAACACCCAGAAACCCCTGAAAAACAAAAACAGCAGAACCCAAACAATCCACCCGAGCCAGGACGCCAGACGTGCAAACGTTTCCCCGGGAAGGGATCGCAGGAACAAGCCCGGATCAGGAGAACTGGATTTACTTCGCTCCCTGGCTACCTGCCTGCAGGACTTCCACCAACTGGCCTAGAGCATCCCTGAGAAAAGCCAGACCCCGGCTCAGCCCCTGGCGCTGCGGACGTGCTGAACAGGCCGGGAGGCTGCAAGGATGCTCAAATCGAGTGAGCGAAAGCAGCCGGTGCCCATCTTGGCTGCAGCCCAGGAACCACTGCTGGCATCCTCCCGACTTGGGCAGGGGGAGAGAAGGGGCGTGATGCCTGCAGTGACCGCCGCACTGACTAGGTGCAAAGGAAGGGTAGAGGAACCGTGGCAACAGCAAGGAAATCCCTTCACCCTCCTGCCCATGTCTTGGAAAAACACCTCTTCCACATTGTCACCGAAATATTTCCAAAGCAAAACTCCTTCAGACACTGGCTTTTTCCCCTCTGACACCTGTGCTGGTGGGGATTCCCTACCACCTCCAGCTGCATCATTTTGCAGAGCTTTAATCACAGAATGGTTTGGGTTGGAAGGGACCTTAAATACCACCTCGCTCCAACCCCCCTGCCATGCACATGGACACCTTCCACTAGATCAGGCTGCTCAAAGCCCCATCCAACCTGGCTTCAATATTTTGGGCTTCGTATGTTCCAAGCCAGACAACTACCCCAGGTACATACTACATATATAAACAAATGGTATAGTGTGTAGTAAATATGTGTATATATACACACACGTTACATTTTCCCCTGGTGAGCTATTTGTCACAGTGCCCTTACCCCACACGTCGAGGTTGTAGTGTTTCTCCGGGTGGCCGGGCGCCTGGCACGTGTACCTGCCCGCATGCTGCACGGCGGCTCGCCCGATCTGCCGGGGCAAGCAGAGACACTCACGGGCTCTGCAGCAGAGCTGGACCCACGCAGCCTCTCCGTGGGGGAAATTTGTGTCAGCAGAAGCCATGGGGATAGGATGAGTGTAAGGGGTGGGAATGGCATTGAGCCATGGGCAGCAGGGAGGGACACCCCCTCCCTCTACACCCACTCTCTCCCAAGGGTGGGCAGGGTGTGATGAGGGTCTTCACAGCCCAATTTCTCCTCCCATACTCCACAATACTCCAAAACGTCACCTGGAGCACAGTTCCCTCCGCATACAGCTGCACGCCCGGCTTTGGTGTGAGCACGTTCCCGTCCTTCAGCCAGCGGGACCCCTGAGGAAGGACTCCAGGGGCCAGGCACTCCAGGGTCACCGACTGGTTGACGATGACAGACACGTTCTCCTCCTCACCCAGGGTGGTGGGGGGCACTGGAAAACAGATTGACAGGGCAACAGCCTCCCTGAGCCATCCCCTTCGGTACCACTCCCCAGGGCTGGTCCCCTACAGCCCCATGAACTTGCAAGGGGACGGCGGAGCAGCCCCACAGTCCCCAGCATCACCTCCAAGCCCACAGCCTCACTGGTGGGAAGGGGCCGGGGATGTACAGGGGTACTTACGCTGCACCTCGAGGGCGGCCTCCCATCTGTCCTCCCCCACGGCACTGCTAGCTACACACGTGTATGTCCCCGAGTCCTGAACACGAGCGGCGGGCAGGGAGAGCACATGCCCACCGGAGAGGATCTGTGCTCCCCCAAGAAGCAGAAAGAGCCCAGATGAGCACAAAACCAGAGAAATTCGTAGGCAGCTGGGCTGCAAGTAGGCATGCACTAACAGGTGTGGGCGAGCACAAGCCTGCCTTCAGCCAGTCACCATCACATCCTGGGGACCCTCTGCCCATCCGTGTCCCTCATGGCAGGAAAACCCAGCCCAGGGCTGAGCAGGTCCATGCTCCCATGGACCAAACATGGGGTAGGTCTGGGCAACGTTGCCCCTGGTCAGCTCCAGCAATAGTTTATTTATAAGCCAGAACAAGGAAAAGGAGCATTCTCCTGGAGGGACACCCCCAGCGAGCCCCCTCTCCATCAGGAGCTGTCTCACCTGCGGGCCACCCACCACCATGCTGGGCACCAGATTGCCATCCTTCAGCCACAGCAGCTCCGGGGCTGGTGTCCCTGTAGCATCACACTCCAGGGTCACGGGCTCATTCACCACCACCGCGAGGGGGCTGGGGCCAGCTGTGATCTGTGGGGGGACTGGGGAGGGCAAAGAAATGTCAGCAGGTGCAGCAGGGTGCACAAGGGACAGGGTGGGTAGGAGACACCAAGGTGTGGGCCAGGCAATACCCACCCATGGAGCCACTGTTTTCTACGACATTATTTGGGATGAACACAGGGGATTGTATGGCTAGAATTGGAAATGAGGACATGCTGAAGCACTTGAACAGGCTGCCAAGGGAAGTGGTGGAGTCACCATCCCCAGAGGTGTTCAAAAAATGTGTAGATATGGACATGGTTTGGCAGGCATGGTGGTGCTGGGTTGACGGTTGGACTTTATGATCTTAGAGGTCTTTTCCAACGTTAATGATTCTATGATTCTGTGACAGGGGGTCTGCTAATGCCATCTTCCAGGGATGTGTCCCGAGGGCTGGGACAGCCCCGTTGGTGCGATGCACACATGTAAGGTGCCAGGGGTAAGCACCCAGCTCTCAGGCAGCAGCAGTCCTTCCCCCACTCACCACAGACTCACCGGTCACCTGCAGGCTGTACCAGAGCTCGGTGACACCGGCCACGTTGGAGGCCACGCAGCGGTAGCTGCCGGTGTCGGAGAGTTGGGCACGCTGGATCTCCAGGTGCTTCCCATCCTGGGACAGAGTCCAGCCTGGTCTGGCCGAGAGCGGATCCTGGCCCTTGTACCAGGCGATGTCTGGAGGGAAGTGGAGAGCCAAGCTGTAAGGAGCAATGCTGATGCCCCTCTCATCGAGGGGACCCAGGAAAAGCCCCAGAGACGAGTGAGCAAGAGCTGAGGGAAAGGACTGACTCACTGGGAGCAGGCAGCCCCGATGCCAGGCACTCCAGGGATGCTGTGCCATTCTCCAGGACGGCCAGGTCCACCACGCTGGGCTCGATGTTTGGAGGCACTGCAAGCCCACATGCACAGTCACCAGCTCTGCAAGGCTCGAGCCAGCTGCAGGTGCACAGTGCAGTGCTGAGGGGCATGGCTGGGCACACCGGGGGCTCTTGGAATGCACCGAGTCCTCTGAGGGCTCACTCCCCACTTTGTGAGGGGACCGGATCACCATGCAGTGCCACTGCTGCTTCCCATGTCAGCCAGCAGATTTGTTCGCCACCCCAATGAGCTATGCATCCTTCCCAGGAAGGGACCTCCGCTCCCTGCCTGGGTTCTCACCCGGCACCTTCAGGTTACATCGTGCGATCCTGATGAGGGGTGCTCTGGCCAGAGGGGAATGGATCTGGGGGTAGACCCTCCACCAGGAAGCACCCATCAAAAGATGGATGGTATGGTTTACCATGGTGTCAGTGGCCATCAGCTCTCAGCCTTGCTGGCAAAGGGCAAGATCCCAATGGATCAACCTAGCGACACTACACCTCCCCAGAAGCAAGGCCAAGAACACCCTCCCTTTGGCCAGCCACACCCTCCCTGACACGTGGGATGGATAGCAACTCTTGCCCCAGATGCTGTACTCACCTTGCACTGAAACCTGCACCTCTGCCTGGGCCACCCCTGCCCAGTTGCTGCCCCGGCAGATGTAGAGCCCTTCGTGACGAAGACCCACATGGGTGATCAGCAGGGTCTCACCATCCTCAGATGCCACCACACCATCCCGCTCACCCAGTGGATGCCCATCCTTCAGCCACCTGCAAGGAAGGGGACAGGCAGCAAGTCCCTGGTCTGTCCTGCCACCACCCACTCCCCATTTCTGCCCACCAAAGGAGTGAACAGGGGGCTGCTGGCAGCAAGGACCATCCCCTTGTCACCTGAAAAGGGGCTAGCAGTGCCCAGATCATTGGGCAGAGCAGGATCCCAGGGACAAGGAGCAGGAACAGATGCCTCCCATCCTAAGGGACGCCCCAAGCCAGAGGCCACGATCACCCGTCCCGAGACCCCACCCTGATCTCTGCCACAGCTTTGCATGCTGGGCTGCAAAGCCCTTGCCCCCAGGAGTTCCACAGCCCCTAAGGGAGCTCAGGGGGGGATATGGGCAGGACCCACCGCTCTGCAGTACTCACTGGATGCTGGGTGCAGGGGTGCCCATGGCACGACAGTGAATCCTCAGGGATTCATTGGTGACAGCCGTCAGGTGGCTTTCCCCATCGCCGATCAGCAGCTGGGGGGGAGCTGGGGGGAAACAGGACCTCAGGCGGGGACCACCCTCGGACCCTGGCACAGGGATGCGGGAGCAAACAGGAGCTTGGAGAGTGCAGGACCCTGGTGATTCCCAGAGCCCATGGGAAGAGCATTTTAACCAGCGGACGTGAACCTTGGACTTGCAGGCTGTAGCTGAGCGAGGCGTTCCCAGCAGCGTTGGTGGCCGTGCAGGTGTAGAGGCCGGTGTCCTTCACCTGGGGCTTGGCCAGCTGGAGGGATCCTGAAGGGAGGATGCTGTACCTTGGGGGAGAGGGAGAAGGAGAGCTGGATGGGAGGAACAGCCATGCCCTCCGTCATCTACCCCTAGGCAGCAGCTAATGACCAAGAGCTCACCATCACCTTGAGACAGTCAGGAGAAGGTCCCCACGGCCAGCTCCTGCACAAAGTCTGCAGCAGGGCTGCCCATGGGTGTGAATCCCCTTTGTTCAGCTCCTGTGTGAGCTCAGCGCGAGGCAGCAGTGTGAGCCACCCGCCCGGGGGGACGAAGGGGAACAGGGGTCCCTGCGGAGCACAGCCCCTGCAGCTGGAGCTGGCCCTGCTCTCGCTCCCAGCACTGTCTGTACTCCACAGACATAACATCATCTCAGCCCACGGCTCCAGATTCCTCTCCATGTGCTCCCATAAATCACCCGGGCACATGAGGACAAGCCAGCTCAGATGTGGGGAGCAGCACAAGTCAACCAGGAGCAGCCATGGGCAACCAGACAAGAACGACAAAGCAACACAGTCCCTCAAGAAGAGCAAAACCAAGATGCCTTCCTGCTTCCCCAAGCTGCAGCAATCCTCAGGTGTAGGGAAGGAAGGGATTAAAGCTGAGAATGAGGCCCATGATTTTAGGAAGCCCTTCCAGCATGGTGCTAATATACAGAGAAAGCAGGTCCCACTTCCAAGGGGTAAGAGCAAGGTACTCAACAAATACATATCCAACCACTCTCCAGGTTATCTTCTCATCAAATGGCATTAAATGACTGTCCCATTGCTGCCATCGGCCTCAAACCCATCAACAAGTGAATTTGGCCCTCCAAAATTCACCCACTGGAACAGAACTGGCCTTTAAACCCACATCCCAGCACAGACAAAGCCACCCTGACCTCACAACTGTGTTTCTGCCAAACCTTGGCTTGGGCTCTGGAGCATTTCAATGCCTATAAAGCCCACAAAGTCACCCCAACACACAGGCTGCGAGGGGCAGCGGAGGCTGCAGGACCCCCAGTCTCCCTGGCTGCCCACCCTCCTCTCCATGCTGCTCTCCTCCTCCTCCAGACCTCAAATCTCCTCCACCTCCTCAGTGTCCTGCAGCCACACAGGTGTGGAGCAGCAGTCAGCCCCGGTCCAACACCTCCCACATGACCTACCATCCACAGACATGTCCATGGCCTCGCCACCTCCAGCACCATGATGGCACAAGCAGGAATGTGCATGAAGATGGATGGGAGAGCAAGGCTGAGGAGCTGTGCTGGAGCTGCCTTCCCTTCCCAACCCCATCCCTGTGTCCAGGGCATGCGCATGAAAGGTCAGGAGCAGCTGCTCCATCCCAGCAGCTGTTTGTATGATGGAAAAAGAGCCAGGTGGTTCTTGCTTTGCTCTCCTTGAAGAGCTGAGATAATGCCATACCACTCGGCTCTCTTGGCTCCTGACAGAGCATTGAGCATCGGCCACTTGACGCCAGGGATGCCCATCACTTCTCCCTGCCAAGCAGCTGAGTCCCTCCACAGACCCAGCATCCCTCTGGGGAACACACAATCCCAAGACAGCCCTGGCACCCACAGCTCTCCTTACCTCACGGTGGTGAGAGGCAGCAGCTGGGACTCCTGGGTCCACACTACCAAGGGAGGGGGATACCCCTGAACCTCGCAGGGCAGAGTGGTCTCCTGCCCAAGCACAGCCAGGATGGTTACGGGGTCCGACGCCTGCGATCCGTTCACGTTGATCCTGGGCTTTGCTGGGTGGAGAGGGAGTGTGGCTGGTGCAGGAACACTTCAGGTGCCCCACAGTCCTCTTTGCTCCCCTTCCCATCCTGCAAACTCATCTAGCACCTGGCTAGGTGGCCCATGGAAGCTAGGAGAGTCCCCAGGTCATGGTCTCCCAGCCAGTCACCCTCTGGTGCTGTTTTACTGGGAGCTGGTGCCAGGGCCAGTCCCGGGCACTCACTGCTGACGGAGAGCTGCATCTCCCGGCTGGAGAACCCTGCCGTGTTGGTAGCTGTGCAGAAGTAGGTTCCTGCGTCCCCGGGTGAGGGTGAAGGGATCAGGAGGGTCCCACTAGGGTCGGGGTGGTAGCGTGGGCTTGGCGAGATGGGCTCTGTGCCCTGCAGAGGAAAAGGAAGGGAGGAAGGCAGACAGCAGAGACTCTCCCGTGAGCTGAGCAGCCCAAGGGCAACAAGAGGGCTCTGGACCCATCAGAGCAAGGTGTCTCCCGGTCCCAGCTTCCCAGGGCACTTGGTGCCACCTCCCTGGGCAGCCACAGCCACACTGGTGAGCTACGTCCCCTCCAAAGGCATCACTCCACACCCGAAGGTGACCCACAGCCTGGCTGGCAGCGGGACGGCAGCCTGCCTGTCCCTGTCACCTACCTTTGCCCAGGTGACAGTAGGCGGGGGCACGCCGGTGGCATTGCATCGCAAGGTGACAGCTTCTCCCTCGGTGGCAGTGAAGAGGACAGGGCCAAGCTCAATGCTGGGAGGAACTGGGAAGGAAGAGAAGCACCTCAGCCTGCGTGGCCAGGGCCATATCCACAGAGCACTGCGCTTTGCAGCGTAAGAAGTGCTGCTCACAGCAGAGCGGGGACGCCTGGCACCCTGCCACTCACCATGGATGACCAGGGACACGTCCTGCCTGTGCGAGCCGAGCGCGTTGGTCACCACGCAGGTGTACGTCCCCGCGTCCCCCTGTGACGCCTGGTCCACGTGCAGGGTCCCGTCATCCCGGACGGAGTAGCGGCTGCTTGGGGCTACCTGGGCATGGGCAGAGAGCAGAAAGCAGGACAGACGGGAGGTCGAACATCACTGCATCTTCGGGGCATATTCAGAAACCAACTCTCGAGCAGTAGGAACATCCTGACGCAGTGATGAACCCACATTACCCTCCCAACACAAATTCTCCCCTGGCATCTTCCACCAGCACCTTTGGCCCCAGGAGGCTGGGGCACCCACGCTCACAGCTGCCCACCCGCCCGCCCACCCACCGTCCCGGCAGGCATGGAAGCCTCACCGGCTGCCCATCCTTCAGCCAGCGGCGGGCTGGGAATGGCCTCCCAGCCAGGATCACGCAGGGCAGCGACACGGGCTGGCCTGGGAGCACGCGGACCACAGGGGATGCAAGAGCTATTTCTGGGGCTGCTTGAGAGAGAGGAAAGGGAAAACAATAATAATTAGAAATAAACTGGCCAGGAATGCTCGGGACAATAAATCTGGATTGCTTTTCTTCCAAGGTCTAGACCTTGGCTCAGGACAAGCCGGCTCCGACATTCGGCTCTCCCAAGAGTTTGGGGGTATTTGTCTACAGTTTGGGTTCAAGCACGTGTCAGTGCATTAAGCCAAAGAGGCAGAAGGGCGTTATCGGGTCCCTGCGCTGGGGGGGTTTGCTGAGCGTTCTCCGCGGCCAGCTCAGAGCAGACGTGGCTGCACGGCTCCGACGCTCACTCACCACCGGCACGGCCGGCACCGGCTGCAGCTGGGATCAATACACCAACAAAGGCACGTAAAAAGCAAACCGTGTCCGATGACCGCAAGCTTGACCTCCGCTTGGATTTTCCCAAACTCATTCTGGGCTTCACAGATGTAGATGGCTTGGTCATCCAGCAAGGCACCTGGAGTACGGCGGGGACAAGCCTGAGCCCGGCAATGCCAGAGCACAGTGGGGCCGAAGAGCCCCAAGAAAGCTCCAGGACAGGGTGACACCACCCTTCCCCGCCCTTCCCCCACCTCCGATGCAGGAGAGACCCTGCAGTGCTGGAGGCTTACAGGCTGCTACAGCACAGCTAAGCTTGCACGAGTAAAAAGTGCAAATAAACCCACTATATCAACGCTTTACTACGGCAGAAAGCGTGGGCACGGGGGCTGATCCCACTGCCGGGACACCAGCCTGCAGCAGGCAGGGGGAAAGCACCCCAGGGTGATGCTGCGTAAGCGTGCAGCTGGGCGGGATGCCCGTGCACGCTCTCTGCCACGCCAGCTCACGCTCGGCTCTCTTACTGTCGATGAAGAGCTCGGCAGGCTCCAGCTGGCTGGAAACACCACGCGACCCGTGCCAGCCCGTCACGGGCTTCCCGTCCTGCCGGGACCAGGCGACCCGCGGCGGGGGAGAGCCCTCGACGCGGCACAGCAGGCTCACACTCTCCCCGACTTCGACTGCCACATCGCCCAGGGGCTCGGGAAAGTGAGGGGCAGCTGGAGGAGAGAGCAGCAGAGAAGGGGCTCAGGCAGCCTCTGACACCCTGGCTTCCCCGCAGCAGACTGCGCACGGCCGAGCCCGGAGAAGAGACGGGGCTGCAAAACCCATAAGCCAGATGCCCCCAAAAGTTACAAGACTGACTTGAAGCCTTTGGTGTTTTTCCAAAGCTGTTTCCATTCCTTCCAGTTACACTCAGCATCCCCCTGGCTCAGCAAAACCGCTTGCACTTTTCCACTGTGAAGTGCTGCAAGCCTTAGTGCTTCCAACTCAGAACCTCCTCTCCTTCTCCACCCCAGGGTCTTCCATCCCTTCTGCCTGTCATGGGAAGCCCTTAGCGCTGGTTGGGGTACCTGGATTTTCACAGAAGCCAGCCCCCATCTCAGCCTAATCCCACTGATTGCACTTTACATCCCCAGTTTAGTCCCACGCACTAGCATCTGCACGGGTCTCCTGTCACTGAGCCTCTTCCATCGTCCTGACCCTTGGAAATCCCACCAGGCTCCAAGCACCAACACCACTGCGCTGGGACACCCAGGAGCTGGGGCAAGAGGAGACTTGGGAAGCAGCAAGTGGGAGCTGAGCAGCAAGTGAGAGCAGGGGAGAGAGGCTGGAGCACATGATGGGACCCAAAAGGGGGGGCAGAGACTTACAGCCCACGTCCAGCACGGTGCCGTCGAAGACGACGCCGGCCTCGCTGAGAGCCTCGCAGACGTAACGCCCGGCGTCCTCCTGCCTCACCGCCTGCAGCCGCAGGACGGCACGCTGGGTGCCGGGCGGGAACGCCGCCACCGCCTGCTCCCCTGCCCGAGAACCCCCGCGTCAGCACCCCGAGTGCCTCCGGGGTCCCTCCCGCTGCCAGCGTGGGGGACCCCGCGTGTGACATCCCCGCAGGGCGGCTGAGGACCCCCGGTACACGGAGGGGGTTTGCTACCCAGGTCCTTCCCAGCCTCACCTTTGTACCACGCAACGTGGGGTGGGGGCACCCCTGAAACCCAGCACTCCAGGGTGACGTCTTCTCCCACCAGCGCCTTCACAGTGGGCGTCACTGCCAGGATGGCGGGAGGCTCTGCGCCGCGGGGAGAGAGACGGCTTCGGTGATCGCCTGCAGCGCTGGCTGCGGTGCCACTCACCCCGAGGAGACCCCGGAGCCCTGGGGGCTGCCCCCCAACACCCCCTATCATAGACAGCCCCATCCCATAGCTCGTATCCCGCAAGGTCCCAGGCAGCAGCCACGGGACAGTGCAGAGGGATGATGAATCCCTCCTGCGGCAGCTCTGAGCCCGGGCCCATCCCGGGATGCCGCCGGCCGGCGGGGAGCGGGTACCGGTGAACTCCAGGGTGATGACTTGCTCGTCCCAGCCCAGCGCGCTGCCGGCGTAGCAGCTGTAATTCCCTGCATCCTCTGGGACGGCAGCCCTGATGTGCAGGGTGCCCTGAGCATCCGTGAAAACCCTGCGGCGAACGGGGAGAGAGGAAGAAATCAGCCCTGTGGAAACGGAGCCAAAGAAAAACGCGTTGAGAGAAGTGAGGGGGCTCGAGGTCATCCTGCACGCTTGGTAAGCGCTGGGCATTTGGGAGAGGCGGGTCAGCAGTTAAAGCCAGCTCCATCAGCTGCTGTGGGGAAGGACGCTGCTCTGAACCGCGGAAAAGCAGCGAGAATTGGGCTTTTTCATCTCCAAAAGAAGAAGAACCTTCCTCTAAGTCTACTCCAGCACTCGCAGACTGACACAGGCAGGGAGGTGGAAGCCAAAAGCAGCAGAAATTGAGGGGAAGCACAAGGAGTATTTAGGGACTTGAGCACACACCGGGCGTGCACAGCACGAGTCCACCTTGGTGGGTGACCTGGATAAGCCAGGATGGCTTAAAAACCAGCACGAGACCCAGGCTAGCAGCATGCCAACCACCTCAGGTGCACTGCCCGGGGATATTCCATCGCTTTCCTCTCTCCAGAGCTACAGGCAACCCCAAGCCCCTCGCCCTCAGCCCACGGCCCCTGCGAGGGGAGCACAGTCCCCCGCGGGACAGGGAGGAGGAAGGCCCCCCGGTCTCTGTGCGTTACCTCTCGCCCTGCTCCAGCGCCCAGCCCCAGCGCTTCCAGGCAGTGTGGGGCGCGGGGTGGCCCCTGGCTGTGCAGTTCAGCCGCAGATCCTGGCCCCTGACGAAACGCTGCGGGCTGGCGTCGACCTTCACCCACGGCACCTCTGCACGGGGTTGGAGAAGGGCTCAGCACCCGGGTGCCATCCGCCTTCCGCCCACGGGGCAAGGCATCGCCTGGGCCAGGGTCCCACGCAGGGCAGAGCCTACCCTGGACGAAGAGCCACAGGGAGGCGGTGGCCGTGCCGTGGGCGCTGCGTGCCACGCACTCGTACAGCCCCCCGTCCCCCGGCTGCACGCCGCTGATCTCCAGCGAGCGGTTCTGCAGCAGCCTGGTCCGGCCGTGCCCCGGCCGCGCCGCCTTCCCGTCCCAGCTCCACGTCAAGTTGTAGGGCACGTCGCTGAGAACCGGGCAGGACATGACCACGTCTTGGCCCGGTGAAGCCGTGATGTTGCCTGGGGCTATGAGACGCGGTGGTGGCTCTGCAAGCGTGCCACGCCAGGGTGCGATGAGCCCGTGCTCAGCCACAGACCTGGAGACTCGTGGGCACCGAGGCTTGGCACGAGCAGCCCCCACCTGAGACAGAGACGTAGGTGCGAGCCCGTGTCACCCCGACCTTGCTCGTGGCAGTGCACTCGTAAAACCCTTCGTCACTCTTGGACACCGCAGGGATCAACCAGCTGGTGTTCCCCGAACTCCTACAAAAAGGGAGAGACTGCAGGGTCACCCCGGCCCTGGGGCTGCCATGCCACCACCCTGCTCCAAATCCCTGGGACGTTTCTCCATCTGAGTCAGGCAAAGGGTTGCACCCCACACCCCACAGATTTCAGGATTTTCCTCTGCTGCCTTGGGATGCTCAGAACTTGCAGGCACCCAGCCAGCACAGCTCAGGGGCTGTTGCTACCCACATGGGTCCATCATGGAGCCCACTGGGCCAGACCAGAGACTCACCTGAAGAGCTGCTCTTCCCCGAGCTTCATCCTACCCCGGCTGAGCTGCAGGCGGAAGGGGACCTCGCTCCATCCAGAGCAGGAGATCAGCTGCGGCTCGCGGTTGTAAGCCTGGATCTTGCTGGAGAGGTTCACTTTGGGTAGACCTGGAAGTAGTTGGGGACATGAACACATAGAATGGTCCTCGGGAGCTCACCAATAGCTGCACTGGGAAGCAGGACAAGAAAATACCCAAGCAGAAACCCCAGCAGAGGAGGTGCTGGAGTCTCTGGATCCTTCTCAGCACCCTGGGGAGCATGGGGAGCACTCACCGGGGACCACGCTGGTGTAGGTGACCCCAGAGAGGCGGTGCAGGGGGTGCCCCTGGGCATCTTCGCCCTTCACCTTCAGCAGAAAGTCGCCCGGGGGGACACGGAGTGGGGAGCCCACCCAGAGCTGCCCCGAGGAGGTGTTGGAGAGGGGCCTTGCAGGCAAAGAGAGGAGTGCATGACCAGAGGTGTTGAAGAGCTCGATCTCCTGCAAGCGCCCAGGCGGCTTCAGACCGGTGCAGTTCACCACCACGGAAATGGGCAGACCTGGAGAGAGGGAAGGAAAGAAACAATCCAGCCACATTCCTGGCTTCGAGAAGCCCAGACACAGCATCCATGCCCTGGGGCAGCACCGGCCTCACCCTGCACCGGCCGCTCGCTGGGCTGGCTGGCATCAAACTCCGGCTGGGTGGAGAAGCTGGCTTGAAAATTAATGTTGCTGATGCCCGTGATCCTCAGGGAGTGGCGGCCGCTGCTCTGGGTCTGGAAGTGGAGCGAGAGGGATGCCCAAGGGCAGGGGAAGGCGATGAGGAAGGGAGGAGGCAGCAGCTGGCCCCTTCCAGCCTGCTCACACGTCCTCTGCCCAGCTGGACGTGGACGGGAGCAAGCCCACGCCTGGCAGAGCCTGGCTGGCTGAATATCCTTCAGAGGGTGGGCAGGGGATGTGCAGGGTCTGCCACCAGCCTACCGTGACCGACCAGGTCCCTGACTCGTGGGGCTCCACGGCCACCACCATGGCCGAGTTGGGGATGCTGAGGAGCTCCTTCAGACCTTGGCCTTTCTCGAGGACCTTTCCTGCAACAGCGAGTGAACCTCTGGGACAGGAAACTCGGGTCCATCCCCTGGTCCCTGCAGCTGGCCAGGAGCCCCCTCTCTCGGGACTCACGGCGATGCAGAGCCCATCACAGCTCTCAGCCACCGCAGCAGAGAAAACTCTCCTAAAACCAGAGGGAAAGCCAGCCAAGGAGGGGAGCAGAGCAGATGCACTTGGTGCTTAATGAGGGCTTTGCAGTTCTTTGCTCCTTCATTTAAGCTTTCAGCTCAGGGTTTAGAGATCCCCATGCCTGCAGCCTCCCAATTGTCCAGACATGAGGGCTCTCTGTGAGGCAAAGCATCACCCCCTGCCTGTTCCCCTCTCCTGGGCTCCTACCTGCCGGATCCCGGACCTCAATCCCCGGGGCAGGGCCACTCAGGGAGATGGTGACCTCCTTCAGGCTAGGGTCAAAGGGGACCGGCCACATGTGCTCCCCGCCGTCCTCATGGTCCGTGGACAGCAAGTGGACCTTGGAGGCCTGGATGGCCTCTTCCACCCACTTCAGCACCTGGGGGCATGCAGGGGAGGATGAAGCCGGATCCACCACCACCACTACCAGGCACAGCCATTTCGGGGCTGTTTCGGGAGCGGGGCTGTATCGCACTGGGTCAAAAGCTCAGGCACGGCTGCAGAACAGTGCACGAGGACGGGTGGGCAGGAGGTGACAGCCCTGGCTGAGCCCCCCTTGCTGTGAGCAGGTGCAATAGGAATGGAGTGGTTTGGTGTAATTGTGATTGCCTGGTGGCTCCTGCTCCACTGCCCGGAGCAGGGGTGTGATCAGCACCCAGCTCACTCACGGGAACAGAAACCATCAAAGCACACAACTGCTGGAGGGTGGGCAGGGGCTGTCACGGGGGGGATGCTGCCCAGTAATGAGCGGAAAAGCACTTTGATCTCCCTCAGGTCTCAGAGATTTCATGCTAGTCCAGACCTTCGAGGACAGGGACAGGCAGAGAGGCTCCTCTCCCCGCGGCCAGCCCACCCGCCCTTTCCTGGGGTGCTGAGAGCACCAGGAGCACCCCAGCTCCAGCCGCAGCCCCAGGCAGACACCTCCCCTCCGCAGGCAGGAGAGCCAGCGCCTTCCAAGGGTCACGCAAGCTGCCCAGCAGCAAGCTGGGGAGCAACCAGTCTCCTCCAGCCCTCCCTTCAGCCTGAAGCGGGGCTCCCAAAGCAATCCGGAGGTGCCTTGGGCAGGAGGATTAACCCTGGGAAGATTATCAAAGCAGCAGAGCCGGGCTGGACCGCACGCAGCTCGGGTTCCCACAGGTCTCCCCGCTCACCTCCGTCACCTGCTGCTTGTCCAGGTGGAAGATCTGCCCGGAGCTGGTGGCAGCGATGCGCTCGTACACGCGGTACCCGGGGTGGCTCCTGTCCCCGCAGTCCCCCGTCAGCACGAACACCACCTGCCACGGCAGCACTCCCCGTAGCATCACCCCCGTGCAGCCACGCGTGTCTGTCCGCCCCAGGGAGGGGATGCAGCCGCCAGCAACCAGCTCACGATACATCGCGCCAGCGCCGGGGGTGCAAAATTCACCCCACAAACGGGCAGCGCAGGGGGGTTCCTTGCTGCGGCTCATTGCCGGGAGCTGCCGTCGCGCTGCTGCAGCGTCCTCCCGAGCCGGTTCTCGCAGGAGAACAGGGAGCAGGGTGCTCACCTGGGTCTGCTTGTGCTGCAGCAGCCGCAGCAGCTCCTCCTGCCGCTCGTAGTCCTTGGCCCGAGCATCCGAGAAGACGTAGACGAAGGAGCCGGGGTGCGAGACATCCACGGCCAGCCTGATGGCTCCCACGCTCATCTCCGGGCAGTCCCCTCCGCCCTGCGGCACACGGTGAGGGACGTGGCGCGGGCACTGAGCCGTCCAGTGCTCAGCCCTTCCCTGTCAGGGTCCCGGCGGGATCCCACCCCGGGTCTGCTCACGGGCAGGAATTGCACCAGTCTGCTGGAGTGAGCCCAGGCGCAGCCAGAGCAGCGTGATGGTACCGCAGGGACACGCGGGACCACAAGGACCTGGCCCTGTCTCACCGCTAAGGGTAATTCAACCACGCACTTGGGGATCCGGACTCACAGCAGCCACCGGCTCTCCACGAATTCGTGCCCATCCCAGCCCGCTGCCCCAACACGGCAGCAGAACCGGCCACCCCAGTCAAGGACAGAGGCAGAGCGAGGACCAGCTCTGCTCCTACGGGGCTTTGCACCCCAAAGGACTGTGAAATTATTCGCAGCAGCGGCTTTACACCTCCTGCCAAAACACAGCTGTGTCTGAAGGGAAACACCGTGGGGATTTAGCAATGCATGGGAGGCAGGGCAGGAGAAGGGATGGATAAAGCACGATTAAACTCCCAGAGAGCATTTCAGCTGGTAGAATGCAGCTGGCAGAATGCAGCTGAAATAGTTTAAATAAAATTTAAAAACTCTAATAAATTTCAAACAGCACTTCTAGAAAAAGAGATTTTTGGTTCCATGGAGAGTTCGTGAAAACTCTTCCGGGGGAAGCATTCCCACTTTGGGACAAGAGCTGCGAACTGAGAGGCTCTGCCCCATCGCTGGAGCCTGGGGCACAGTGCCAGTGTCCCCCACCCTCTCTGCTCCCACCCCAGCATGGTCGGCCCCCAGCAAGCCCAGCTCAGCTGCGAGCCCCCGCCATGCTCCTGGGGGTGCCAGGGATTGCTCCCGGGACCCAGCACCGTGTAGGGATGCGGGGCTGGGCTTCCCACAGGTGCCAAGGGCCAGCCACGGAGTCGTGCCACGGGCTTTGGCGGGGCTGAGGACACCTTACCTGGACGTGAAGCTCCCGCAGGCGCTGCTGGAAGAGCTGGGGGTCTGCAGTGAGGGTGGCGGGTCCCACCTCTGCAACCACACCAACACCACTGCCTCAGCCTCCCCGACCCACCCGCACCAGCCTCCTCCAGAGCCGCACTCCCAAGCGCCCACCCCGGCTAAAATACCCTGATGCGACCTGCGATAGTCGGGGTTCAGCATCTGCCCTGGCTTGGCACCGGGCGAGGTGTGGATTTGGGCAGAGCAGCACCGTGCCCAGGGGCACAGCCTGCCCCAGAGAAACGCTTGCCCAGGGTAAGCTGCAAACCCAGCACTGCTTGCTGCTGGGGGAGGCTCCCAGCAAAGCGATGCAGAAACCCATTTACTGTCTCTGCCTCCCTCCTTGTCCAGCTCCAGCGATTTTCACTCAAACTCAGTGTTTCTGCTGAAAATAAAGCCTTGGTCGTGCTCCCCTTGGAGTGGGTCAGGGCTCTTTTGGAGAGCAGCTGCTGTTTACGGGTGTGCACAAAAATCCCAAGGCAAAGACTGGGACAGAAAGAAACGATTCTGGTATTGAAGAAAGTTGCCAAAATCTCTCAGCAAGTGGTGCTTTTATTGAGGCGACCTGGAAGCACGCTGTGGACTTGTATAGACATCCCCCCCTGTGATCAGACTGGGGAGACTGGGACAGGCTGGAAGTAGAAAAGTCAACCTCAAGTGGGTGCCAGCATCACTGGGGTTAATTTGGTGAGAAATGGCTTGCCCCACACCCACAGGGTGGCCTTGGGATGGGAGCCCCTGCCCAGCACCGTGCCCTCGGGCTGCAGCTCATCCCGTGCTGGCATCCCCATTGCAGCAGTCACCAGGGCGATAAAAAGGGGGAGAAGGGGCGATAAAAAGGGGGAGAAGTGGCAGTGCAGGCACTTGGGAAGTGCACACTCCAGCCCCAAACCCGGCCAGAACCACACACCAGCCCCCCGCAGCCTCGTCCCCCGGCGGGACGCCCGCCCTCGCCCTGTCCCCGCCGTACCTGGGTCGTGGAAGGGGACCAGCGCGTAGTTGCTGATGGGCTTCGTGCTCCTGCTGAGCGTCCGCTCCAGGATGCGCGAGGCCCCGTCCATCACCTGCACCAGGTCGTCGTACATGGAGCCGGTGACATCGAAGACAAAGGCCAGGGTGGCCCCCCCAGTTCCCGGGGGGGGTTCGGCAAGGCTGGGGACCAGCAGCAGCCAGAGACCCACAAACACCCCTCCGTGGGGTGGCATCACGGGGGAGACCCTCAGGTGCTGGGGACACCCCTTGTGTCCTCACCCCGCTGCTTCCCCCAGACCCCCTGGGCACTGTCACTGCACCGGGGACGGACACGGGGTGCAAGGGGCTACACACGGCAGGGACAGAGCAGAGACCCAGGCCGGGGGACCCCCAGCCACCCGCAGCTCCAGCGTCCAACGTCTGGGAGGGAGGAAGGGAAAACAGGACTTTGAGCCAGCGGCGCGGCAGGGAGGTGGGTGGGAGCTGGAGGAAGCCGGGATGCGGACGTGGGGATTGGGAAGCGGGTTCTGCAGCCCATAGGATCGTCAGAAACATCGCCCGGGCCCCCCTCTCCAGCCCTGACCCCCCCGGCTCACAGAGCCCCCCGCTCTGCCGGGGGGAGCCGGGGGTCAGGAGAGGACACGGGGGCTCGCAGCTGAGCGCCTGTGGGGAAACCCTGCCAAAACCATGGCGGGGGGGAGGAAAGCCAGCTGTGAAAGGCACCCCGAGGGAGCAACCTCCCCTCTGCCAGGCAAAGGACCCTCCTTGAAATAGGGGTCTGCAACGGGGCTGGGGGGGAGGCTCAGGGGGGCTCCTCGGCGTGTTCAGCCCGGGAATGGGGAGCAAACAACCATGCCAAGTGCAGACAAAGCCAGAGCCAGGACACGGGCCGGGGAAGGCAGCCCTTGGCTGGGGAAGGAGCGGCGCAGCTTTTCCTGGCTCCCCTCAAAGCCGAGCACTGAGCTCATGGCTGTTCCGGAGGGATGCTCTGCTCTTGCTCAACTCTCCCCCAGCGGGACCCAGGAGAGGCCGTGGCCAAGGGCCAGCTCCGGGTGAGGCTGCGCACTGAGGGCCGAATCCTGCCCCAGGCTGAGCATTCCCCCTCCAGCCCCCAGCGCCTCACAGGCATCAGCCCCACTCCAGACACAGGAGCTGGGGGAGATCAGGGACCACTCATCGCACATCCCCACACACTGGACAGTGGGACCCTCTTGTGCACCCCTCCGCCCCACATACGTCCCTCCAAGCCCAGGCTCAGCCCAGCACAGTCCCAGGGTGGGCAAGGACCCCCCCTTGCAGTAGGGCAGAGGGGGCAGCCCTGGGCTGAGCCATGAGCTGTGCCGGTGGCCTGTCCCACTCCTGTCCCACAGCCAGGGTGTAGGCTTGCATGCAGTCACTCACCCGCAGCCCCTCGTCACCCCAAGGCTTTGCAGCCCCAGCCCCACATTCACTGCAAGCTCAGGAGTGTCACCCCC
>Ga0065711_1028933_pt1 | contig 38472 bp, 26 predicted proteins | sample Hoacrofraction12_FD_59098 | JGI IMG/M metagenome (GOLD analysis project Ga0065711, IMG submission 59098) | Hoatzin crop microbial communities from Cojedes, Venezuela - Epithelial fraction 12 v2 (version 2) | ecosystem: Host-associated > Birds > Digestive system > Esophagus > Crop | place...
GACCTTTCTCTTCCACCTGATCTCTGCTAGAAGCTCCTTGTTTAACCATGCAGGTCTCCTGCCTCCTTTGCTAGATTTCTTTCTCAGGGGGATGCACCGCTCCTGAGCATGGAGGAAGTGTCGTTTAAAGAGCAACCAGCACTCTTGGACCCCCCTGCCTTCGAGAGCCCTGGCCCAAGGGATTCCTCCCAGTAGTTCCTTGAAGATGGCAATGTTAGCCCTCCTGAGGTCCAGGGTTTTGATCCTGCTTATCGCCCTGCTTCCTCCACGCAGGATCCTGAAGACGACCATTTCATGGTCCCATATGTCACCAGTAGATGCTTTGGAGGCAGATGCTGTTCCATTCCAACTAATTTCTCTGGTCTATCAACGACTTCCCACTGTCTTCATATATTAAGAATCTTAAAGACAATGAGGCTCTGAAGTGGTATGAAATATGTTTTTAAGTAGTAGGATAGCTGTAAACATTTTTATTTGCCTAGCACTCCCTCAGTCTTGTTCCTGGTACGCACTGGACTTGGTTTGTCTTAGGTCCCAGTTCTACAGGGAATTTAAGTAGAGTCTATGTGCTCTGCTGAGTTATGCTTGTCTTTGCTTAGGATATTGCTCCCACCCACGCCCCCAGATCGCTTAACTCTGAGTTTATAATATTTTTGTTATCTTTGGAAACAAGGCCTGAAACTTTAGAGGCTAATGATAAAAATTCTGTTATTGCAACAGATATGAAGAAATGGCACGATAGCTAAGAATCTTTAAGTTTATTCTTTGTACTATCGATTTATTTAATAATAAAGTGATGCTTTGAATTAAGTAACAGCTATTTTTTATTATGAAGCCACTAAACAATGTCTTAAGGATAACAGATTTAGTTTTGTTCTCACAATAAACATTTTGGCTGTTTTTCAACAGAATATTGATGTAGTAGCCAAGTGGCTAGGAACTTTGGAAAAACTCCTCGAGCAATACAGTGAAGAAAATCATCATGATATCCATGTCTTTATTAGTGCTTAACAAGCTGCAGACCCAGAAGAGCACATCATTCCTCAAGGAATACTAGAAAACTCAATTAAAATTACCAATGAACCTCCTACAGGGATGCTGGCTAATTTACATGCTGCTCTCTACAGTTTTGACCAGATAAGACATAACTTTTTTTTTTTTTTTTTAATTTATTTGTTTTAATTACTCCATCCCCCATGGGGACAAATGGTAATGTTGATGACCACTTTGTAAGAGAGCAGAACTTTGGGATCTTTGTGCTTCCAAACAAACCTGATAGCTGCGGGATGCCAGCCCTTCGTGCCCTGCGCTGCCTCCGTGTTTCCCATCGACGTTGGGCAAGAGGAAACACATGAGAATAATGTGTACACTTGTATTATTAAATATCTTGCTTGGTGCAAGTCAACTTCCCCACAGCTGTGAAAGCGCTGGAGCAGCAAACTTACTCATGTCAACAAAGCAGACCATGCTAAAAGCAACCATAACTGTACACTTTAGGCTTTCAGGAATGTATTAGCATGAATTTATTTGAAAACAGGACACCTGAAGGCAGAATTTGGATGTGAGAAGGGTAACAGTGGCTTTTAAAGGGAAATCCGTTAAGCGATGCCCAGAAAAAGAGCTGTGCAATAAAAGAGCCGTGTCAAAGATACCTTGGCTACAGATGGATCAATTTTGATGCTATGACATGATTCAGAGAGATGCTTGTGAAAAAGGGAGAATGGCCCGGTTTTGTGGCTAAACAAGCAACTATTAATGCAGAAATTCATTCTTTTTTATAACTTATTATAATAATATTTTAAATCAAAAGCTGAAAATGCTAGACAAAGGTTTTAATAAAGGTAATTCATAGGCATTGTTTTCCCACTTCAGGCTGTGTTCTGTTCAAGAAATATATATAGAGTATGTATTTTAATCAGCTAATTTCTAAGCTTGATATTTTAGGAACTTTTTTTTTCCCCCATTATTTTGAGCCATGACTGTTTGAGTCTCACTGCAAATTCCTGAGCAGATACTGTCTTTAATACATTTCTGGTTAAGGTATTTTAATTTTTTGGAAAAAAAGAATTGTAATAAGAAAATCAAACTAGGCCTAGTCCAAGTGGAATAAATTTCATGTTTTGTGTTTTTCATCAGGATAGAAGCTTATGTTGTATTTCTCATGGTTAAACTCGGGATTCTGACTTAACGAGGGGTTTTTGTCACATGTAAAATCCTTCACTTCTGCTCAGAATTTTCTGCCTGTTGTTCAGTTCAGGATGAACTATTTCCTTTTGAATGCCAAGAGTTTTGAGTTTAACTCTGAAGTTCCTTCCACACATCTATGTTTTTATGGGTATCAAAAGTAATTTCATTATGTCAATTACTTCTTAAACTAAAAGACGGAATATAGAAAACTGGCAGAGAACCAAGAATTAATTTCTGCAGTTTTATAGGAAAATGGCCAATAGTTTGTTTCAGTAATTTAAAAACCAGCCGAAGCCCTATGCAGAATCTCATTTTGCTGAGATTCTTTACTAATACTATCAAAACAGAGGCAAAAGAAAAATAATTAAACTTCACTTTCAAATATTACTCTTTGGGAAACTGTCTAAAATTTGAAAGAATGGTATGCTTTTTAATAAAAGTTAAGGTGGCAAGTTTTCTACTTGGGATAAATTCTATGGGTGATTTATGCTGAGAAACTAGCGGTTATTTGCGTAATATTTACAGAGTTCTAGTTAAAGTCTCTGTTTTATTGGTTTCAATAGCACAACAGTTCTATTTCCTAAGGGACATTTGGAAATAGAAAGGTAACCATGAACATTTTTGCTTCTGGGAATTACTCTAAAAAATGCTGCCTAATAGTCACTCGCCACTAAGAAACCTGTTTCTCTCTGTCCTTCGAACTTCAGGCTTGTGAGTGCTCCCTTTCGGCAGCTGAGGCAGACACAGCTGTCGATAACACTGCCGGCTGTTAACTGGGTAAATGTATTCCTTTTTTCTTCAACAGGATACCCTTGAGCTGTGTAACAGAGAAGGGGAATTTAAAAGCATCGTTTTTTCTCCGTGCTATTTTCACACGTGCGTTGCTGGGAGGCTGAAGTTTGGCCCTCAGGGCTGGAATGGAAGGTACCCGTTCAGTGCTAGAGATCTCGCCGTCTGCACCACTGTCCTCTGCAACTATTCAGAGACCCATACGAAGATAAGAAGTAGTGGGCAGGCAACCACATGCCGAGGTCTTTTCGATGCAATCAGCTGTTTATACTGAATAAGGGGGACACAATTCTTCCCCAAAGCTGTTAAGTAGCTGGTATTATACAATGACGCTGCGAAGTATGAAAATAAACCATATCAGAGGTGTATGGGGTGTTTTTTGTGGGTTTTTTTGTGGCTGTGGATGCTTGAACTTTGTAACATAGGTCAAACCAGTTCCACATCAGTAGCTAAGGGGGAAAAAAATGCCCTTCATTATGTTAACAAAAACAGTGGTTTACATGTGCATATATGCCAAATTCATTAGGCAGGTAATGAAGCATTTGCACAAATGTAATTACATACAGCAATTCTGACAGTTCACAACACTGCATTAATAATCACTACAATTAGTTCTGATGATGGAAGCAATTTACAGCACGTCACATGTATAAATAATGGTGCATTTCCTGCATGTGTCATTATTATGTATTAAGGATGCCACCTTGTTGTGACTTTCTCAGTAGTGTTCCCCTTGAGTCAAAGTTAAGGGTAGATGAGTGATTTTATTTCTGAGCTACAGCGTATTTCACACTTGTGTAGTTTAAATACTCAGTTGAGGTCATTTGCGTAAGTTCCATATATGAAATACCTAAATAATAGCAATAATTAGTTATTACTGAATGATATAGTACTGAATACATCCTTATATACATATTTATAAAGAAAAAAGAGAGGGAAATGTCACCCCTTGATGATACAGTTTTCTCCATATCTCCGAACCTGTATTTACTTTCGATATTAATTTTCCTTTTTTCTTCTTACCCCTGCTGACCTTTATTTAGCTAATAGGACATGAAACTGTTTCTCCTTTCCGTGGTACTTGGTGTCATAGTGAAATAATTGCTTAATTTTATAGTGATGATTTAATAATGCTTCCCATTTAGAAGACGTCTATAAAATCAGCTTATTCCAACCCTTAGTTTTCTTTGCTAATAAATCTTGCTGTTTTAAGCTCTGTTCTTTTCAAACCACAATTCATAAGCTGGATAATTAATTTTGCTAATTAATTAGAGGGAGGATTCTGATCACAGGGAAGACTAGAAAGGTCTGCAAGAGCGAGAATTATTTCTCCTCTCCTCTTGGTAATATTGCTTATATGCCCTTCTCATTGTGTTGGTTAGTGATTCATTACCCTGTGGCTTTATAAGCATTTTTTTAACATGAGTATTGCAGAGTGAAAAGAGATAATAGTTTTTTAAAACGCAAATTGTACATGTATCTACATGTATATGACTCTGTGAGTGTGTATATGTATGCGTGTGTATGGAGTATCCTTTGGCAACAACTTTAAGGCAGTCACGGATTGACTAGAAAGCATAAACTGGGAAACCTGAGCTAGCCCATCAGCTAGTGGAAACTGCCCTAACTCCATCATCAGTTGTACCAGTTTATGGTGCTTCCCCGTCAATATTTAATCCTCTAGCATCTCAGTTTGACTTAACCCATTTTCCTGTTGCTAAGATGAACACCATGCCAACCTCTGATAGCTAAGGTCTCCTCAGGTAAAGTGCAGGATGCCTGTTCCTGCCTTGTTGTCCCGCTCTTCCCCTCCACCTTCTGATCCCCCTACGCATGTTCATGGAGTTGTCGCTGAATGCTGTGAGGGGGATGTGGACTCCAGCCTTGCCATATCCATCCACTGAACAATGCAACCGCTCAGTGGCTTTTTGAGTACAACAGACCAGTTTTCTATAAAGTACCATGGCAATTATGCAAACTTGACAGCCCAAAATATTTATAAAGCAAACCCCTCAGTTTTCTTAGACTAACAAAAATGTCTCTTTTATATCACAAGCTTTGATTACCTCTGTGTAATCAATGTCCCCAGAAGTATGAAGCTGAATGAGCTTGTACTGAGTTAGAATATCGATATACTCTTCTAAAAGACAAAAGCAAAAGCCATTTCTTGAGATAAATATACACGAAATCAGAAAAACATTAAATGTGTTTCTGTTGCCAACAAAGAGAAAAGCAGGTTTATTCTAGTTGCAAGACTCTTTCGTACTAAGTTGTTGGCGTTTTTCACAGGGATTCTCTGCTCAGGCTTCTCATCACCAGCATGCAGTGTTGCTTATTATATTCTGGTGGCTTTTTTTTTCTTTTTTTCATTCTCTTCAAACCAGTTGAAAAGAAAGATGGATTAGAGTTTCACATACTCCGGTTGAAATAAACTTGTAGCAAGCAGGCTGGCAAAGCTGTAGCTATTTTACGTGTTCTGTTCTGTCACATCATGCAATATTTAAAGCCTATAATTAAGTTTTTACTTGAACTGTTGGGAGGCAAATACTGCCCTCAAGGGTGTAAAGGTTGCTGTCTGGAAAGGCTTCATCACAAACTGGCATATTTTGCAAACCAAAGGGTAGCAGAAAGAAGCTTCAAACTCTGTGAAGCCAAATAAAAGAGAAAGACAGTAGTTCCTTGAATAAAATGTGTTACGACTGTTAATCACACGCTATAACAGTAGCATTATGACTAGAGTTCTACAATAAACATAATGCTTACATGATGTGGAAGTAACGGGATTAATATTAATTCAATTTTTACCGAAGTTCTTGAATACATCCCAAATTTAAATAATGTAGAATTTCAGTTACTGAGTGTTTCCTAGTGAGGAGATATAAAAGACTGCAATCAGATACAAGTTTTTTATTTCTCCTCTGAGAAAGGCACAGTAGGTTACCTTCCTGTCACTCATGAGGATTATGTTTTTAAAGATCTGTATGGGAAAATACATGCACTTGTTAATGAGTTATGTTCTCTTATATCATGCGGTGTTTTGAAAATGTACTTTTCTCTTAAAAGCATTTTATAAGAAAACATGACATAAGGCTCAGATGATACACTTCGCACCATTACTGTGTTTTAGTCACAAACTTGATATTTTTACTCAGATATTTATAGATACCTCTGACTGGATTGAAATAAAATAAATCTGTGTTTCAATGTAGTTACTTTCTAAGCAAACAAAACCCAGCAATGCGAATATATAACCATGAAGCTTTCTAGAAGGAAGTGTTTGAATTTCTTTTGTTTCTCTTCACAGTGTTTATTGTGAACAGCTTGGGTTTGTCCTTTAGAAAGCTGATTTGTTCTATTCAGTGATGCATTCTCTTCCCCAGGGATACGTTCCATGGGAAGACCTGCGTTACCTCTTTGGTGAGATCATGTACGGTGGCCACATCACCGACGCCTGGGACCGCCGGCTCGGCTGTGTATATCTGCAAGAATTCATCAGCCCACCTGTGGTAAGAACTTACATACATGCCTAAAGCTCTTGAACATATATATAGTACATCCAACCTAAGAGAAAGTCACCTTTCAGAACGGGAGCCTTGTGGGGAAGACCACAAGCTTTCTCATCTGTGTGGCCCCACCTGTAGCAAGGTGTTGTCTGGCTGTGGAGGAATAAATTATCCAACTTGTAATGAGTACAGTGATTCGTCACGTGCAGATTTTGTCTGCGAGGATTTGTGACTTGACATATTGCTTGTTTAAATACTTTTGCAAGCATCCTTACTTGGCAACTTGAATTCCGTGTTTTGTAACACTGCGTGTATAGCCAGGTTAATGGCATCAGGGGATAGTAAAGTTAGGTTTCCATTTACCTAATAAAACTGTTCTCTTTTAAGGTGCTGCATTCAGAAAGTTCTGGGTGAGCATAGGAAAGTATCTTTTATGGAACTGCACCTTAACCAACCTAACTGATAGACTCACCAGTTTTAGCAGTCCAGAATGGTGCTATACTCACAACTTACATTTATTGTTTGTATGTTTTCTTCTCTGGATAAATAACAGAATGGATATGTTATACATTTCCTTGTGTTTTCCCACTTCCAAAATAGTGAAAACAGTTTGCAAGGCTGTTTCTCATTTGCCACCACCCTCTCACACATCTGTTTCTGTAGCTTTATCAGATTATCAACAGCTGATATATATCAAATCATTCAAATTTCACTATTGGGTTTTGGTCCCAGACAGCAGTGTATGTGGAGCATCCACGAGTCCAAGGTGCAAGACTGCTAAAGTTGCTTCTCATCAGAAACAAATATTAGAACTTTTGAGGATACAAAATGTTGCTATAACTTCAGTTCTAAAAAGTCTTGCATGGAAACTACTTTAATGTATTTTCATATACATACATTTATATAAAATGTGTATGTATATATAGGAGAGGGCTCTGTGTGTGTGTATATATATATATATAAAAATAAAAAAAAAACCATCTGGCTGCTTCCTCTAAGCTGCTGACCTAGTCACTTTAGAGAACTGATTGTACACAATTCGCTAAAACAAGCCGAGAGGTTTTTCAAGTGCCCTTTCCAGACTTGTTATTTTTCGTCATCCAAAGGTAAAAAGCTTATTTGGGAGAAGAAAAAAAAAAAAGGAAAATTATCATGTTACATGTGAGCAGGCCATTTGTGGAGCCTGGCTAACTTGTGGAAAGTGCACTTTTCACCCTTGGCAATGCAGCTGAAGCCTGCCTTTGGGTTGTGAGCGAGATGAGCTTCCCAGTGTCTCCTCGGTCCCTAATGAGTGGGTTTTCATATGTCAAAGAGCCACACTCAGATGAAGGCAATTGGAAGTAACTGCTCTGAAGAAGATGCCCAAGAGTAAGTTGCCATGGAGATGGAAAGGCTAAACACCACTGTACTCCTGACCTCGTCGGAGGCTGATTTCTCCAAATGACAGCTGAGGTCGCAGGGGCATGGTAGGAAGCTCATCCTGCCAGCTCCGGCTCTGCCTCTAGCCTATGGATAAGTAAAGAATTACTGCTTCCAGTTTAGGCAGTCCATTAACCTTCACAAGCCTGAACCTTCATTCAAATAATTGTAAAATAAGTATAGGTGGTGAAACCTGAGGAGAATCACTGCTATTTGTATGGCCTTTGGAAAGTTTAGGGAGCCAACCCCGAGCACGGATCAGCTGGCATTTTAAACAGTGAGATATCATTTCAAGCTTTTTGCCATAACTGGAAAATGTTGGAGCCCCAAATTACCAGCAAAACCAGAAAATCATTCATTAGCTGTCAGCCAAATGAACACAAACAGGATGGCAACAACTTTCATCAGGGCTGGCGCTTTGTGTTCCCTGGGGAGATTACCTTCTTGTTTACCTGTTCGCATTGCTGATGAGTTCTTTTAGGCATAAGTTCATTCCACAAGGTGCGTTAGAATAAACCACTATACATCAGCTTTTCTATGCCTCACCTGGGATCTGTCGCAAGGACAGAAGGGTGATGAGTGCCTGCTGTGAACCCTCATAAGCTGTGGCCTCCTTCTGCGCACGTGGCTCCCGAGAAGAAAATAAAACCCATTTTAAGTGCCAGCAGAGAGACTGGTAAGTACAGATTGTCTGACAGAATTGATCTTCCGCTCGAGGTGAATAGCAGGGCTTTTTTCAAAACCTCGGCACTACTTCAAAGTGGTGTCTTCAGACATAGCTTATTGTGGGTGAGGTTAGTGGTGCAGGTTCAGGCACAGGTAAATGGCTGGTTGCAGGACAAAAATTACTTCAGAAATAAGCGCTTACTGGTGTTATTGTGAGCAGCAGCTTGTTGTTCACTCTTCTAAATGCCAAAAGCTGTTAAATTTTATTGTGATTCTGTGGAGCGGACCCTGCATTAGGAAGAAATAGCTCTGTGGAAAGTACCACTTAGAGCCAGAAACATTTTTCAGCAAAAACAACTTGCAAATCTGGTTTAAATCCCGGACAGCTCTATGACAAGAAGTTCAGAGAAACTCTTTGAATCCAGTGAAGCCTGTACAGCACAGGAGCTGGGGGAGCCTGGAAAATAAATGTGATTGCTACAACTTTTATTCTGTCCTATCATCAGTAGGAGGGTAGCCCACCAAGAGTACATCTCCTCAAAGCCCTCTGTCTACCTGCTTCATTCTTGACCTGCTCCCAAATCCTGAGCCTTATCTTTAATGTCCTGACAGGGATAGGGCCTGCCTGTTCAATAGGAATGGTGCAGTTAATAGTATGTGACTCAGTATTGAGCTGGTTGAGACCTTAATTTTTTCTGCAGTGAAAACTATTGTCACTGTCGGTCTCATTGAGGCCAAAGCAGCAGTGCAAAACCCTGTGCAATATTCCTACATTTGCAGAGATGGAATGGAGTAGCATGTTTTTCCTTTCTGTTCCAGCTCCTGGGTGTCAACAGCCAGGTAAAAGAGAAAGGAAGGGACATCAACACATAAAGAAATGTCCTAACTGGCAAGCATCTTTGTGGAAAGTGGATTGGCATCACTGTTTCTGACAAGGTAAGAATTGCACAAATACTGACGTGTTCTCCCATTTCCATACTCCACTTACTGGCCTCCTTGACCTGTCGCTCCCTGTAACCTCTTTAAGGTTATTATGAGCACAGTGTGTTTGTGCAAAACTGTTAATTAACGACACACCAAGCAGAATTAATGTTGTGGCTCATGTATTATTGGGATGGGGGTTCAGGTGAGTTGAGGCTCCAGTCCTGCCTCTCCCACAGGTGTCCTGTGTGACTCTGTCCTATGTGTCTCAGACTCTCATCTGCAAAATGGCATAATAATCTTTGCTTGTCTACTGAGGCGGTGCAGAAATTCAGTGCTTAAAATACACTCGGCTTGGTAGTCACAGTCCTTAAAATAATAAACTCAGAGCATCCTCATGAAGGAAGCGGCAACAGTATTTCAATAATGCAGAAAATGGGAAGGTCAGAAAAGTGTGCAAATAGTAACCGTGCTAAAAATAGTTTGGTAACCCTGTTCCACTGTTTCAGAACATATAGGTGTCATGTTCATAGACTCCAGACAAATTTCTGAAACTTTGCAGAGGCAGAGGAATGTTTCAGGAACTGGTGACAGCGTTATCAATAACATTGTTGATTCTTTTACTGAAGATTGAAGGGGAACTGGCTCTGGCACCAGGTTTCTTGGCCCCACCAAATCTGGATTATGCTGGATACCATGAATACACAGATGAAATGCTTTCATCCGAAAGCCCTGTACTGCACCCCAATGCTGAGATGGGATACTTGGCAACAGCGTCAGATAATCTCTTCAAAACTCTTTTGGAAATGCAACCCATGAGTTCATTTGTAGGAGAGGGATCAGGCCAGTCTGCAGAGGAAAGGTAAAGTTCTCCATCTGGTGCTTTGTCGGTGCTGTTAATGACATCTGGAGCACACATCTTAGTGTGTTATTTCAGCAAGTGACTTCATTTCTAGGTAAAAAAAAGATGCATCAAATTAGCAGAGATAGCTGAGTGTTAATAGTAATGATGACGGTGCACCAGTTTGTGCAATGTACTGCACTAGGGAGGAATTTGGACCAGAGGAACATCTCTGTTATGCAGACTGGTTCTTTTTCACTTTGAATTTAATATGGGGAGGGAAACAAGGGATGAATCTATCTTGCTTTTTTTCTGTGTTTTTATAAACAAGTACGACAACACTAACTTACTAAAAAAGGTTCCAGTTGCCTGAGTTGGCGAGCCTAGTCTTCACCTCTGTGCTTTGTCCCAGCTCCTGCTTGATAAATCCCCTTTGGGTAGCTTCCCTGCTCCTTCGCGCTTGTGCCGAGCATAGGAGGTCCCTCACAGCCTGTGGTCCTGGCTTCTTTCTGCCGCGTTCACTGTACAGCCTAGCAGTGATGTGTGGGGTCTCCACACCAGGAAGAGCAGCCCAAGCGCAGCGCTCTCCCGCCGCTCCCCTTCCTTGGCCTTTGATCCGAGCAGGAGCCCTGTGGCTGCTCCAAGAGACTTCCCTTGCAAGCAGCAGCTGAGGAGGAGGTTTCCAGGGATTTTTAGTTTTCTGGTATTCTGAAGGGGTAAAATTTGGGCAAGAAGGCTGTCTGACCATCCCTTAGCCTCAGCACCTCTCTTGTACTAAATCTGGAGTTTAGTAGAGCAGTAACAGTAATACCTGTAACCTATCAGATGCTGGGTTGAAGGGACCAACTCTAACACAAAGATAAGCTTTGTCACTTAGTATGGAGTTAACTGGGGCACTGTAGTTCTCTTCACAGTCAAGATATCTCAGATACCCAGATATCTTTGTACGGACAAACTGATCCTAGAAAAAGGTAAAAGGCTGAGTTTTAAAAAAGGAACAGCACTGGTGCTGTGTTTAATAGATTAAAGGATGAACAGGAAAGGAAAATGTAATCAGAAATCTCAGCTAGTTCTGTTATCAGACCCTGCTGTCTTCTGCATCTTTCTTTCCGGTGTAGACCTGAGAAATGTCCAGATGTCCTAAAAAGTGGCATATCATGAGACTGAGCCTTCACCTCCTCATCCTTAGCAGAGTTAATTAAAATCCCCTGTGACTGCCATTCTCGTTCAGCAGCTCTCCATCCGTTTCTTTACTCCCTCCTTTTCCTCTGGGCACTCTTTTTTCTCTTATCATCATGAGATCACGGGGGTTTTGCAGAAGGGAATATGAGAGCTCTGCGTGCAAGCAGCCAAACAACGCTTCATTTCCCAGGGGGACTTGTGCTTTTCATGTTTGGTTTCTGTCCACTTTAGTGAGTGTGGACAATTATATATGGCATTCATCATTCATTCTGCCAAAGCAAGGGCTGAAATGGAGACTGAGCTGCATTAATGTTGTGATTTCTGTTCCTGCTCATTAGGACTGTTATGAATTGGTTTTCATTCGTGTTCTGTCTCAGTTCCAGAACAGGCTTGTGGGGAGGGAGAGGCTCTTTTTGGGGGTGAGACGTGTGTGTGTGTGGTGTGTGTGTGTGGTGTGTGTGTGTGGGGGGGGGCAGTGGAGGGGGAGATAGAAGCTATTAGGTGCTATAGAAATCCAAACTACTAATCAGGCTTGACTGAAAGCCAAGGCAATCTCAGGGTACATCCTTGTAACAGCGGTCATCCTAAACCCAGGGACGGCATGTTGTGGGCTTTGGGGGTCAGAGTTGCTTGAAAATATAAAGCTAAATAGAAGCTACTAAGTGTTAACTGGTTTATAGTCATTTCTCTCAGTACTGTTGCCAAAGAGACAGCAAAGGTGGGGCAGAATCTCTGGTTTTCATCTGCCTGAGAAAATGGGATGTTTGCGCTCTCCTGGAGAATTCAGACTTGAAAGTAGAACAGTCAAAAAGAGTTAACTGCAGTGATTTCTAACGGCTCTGTCTGTATTTGCCTGCTAAGGTTAAGAATGTCCTGGATACTATTCTGGAGATGCTTCCTGAGGAGTTTAATATGGCAGAAATCATGCAGAAGACTACTGCCTAGAGCCCCTCTGCCCTCGTTTGCCTTCAAGAGTGTGAGAGGATGAACCTCCTCCTTTCAGAGATCCGTAGGTCTCTTAAACAGCTGGACCTTGGTCTGAAGGCAAGTGACTTTTATATTAACAATACTATTGCTCTTCTATGTATTTTGGGGCTTTCTGTTGCTTTTTTGAAATGAAAGAATAGCTATTCTTTATGATGCCAGTATGCTTTTTATTGTTCTCCAAACAAAGGGGGACTTGACGTTTTCTCCTCACATGGAAGTGTTGCAGTCCGCACTCTTCTATGATGCTGTGCCAGACACATGGACTAAACTAGCATATCCATCCACATACAGCCTTGCCCACTGGTAAGTACGCCACAGTAACAGGGTTTAGCCACTGTGCGCAGAGCTATTCCAGTGATCTAAAACCAGCAGCTTTGTTCCATTTATTTTTTGTCTAAAATTTGTCTTAATGCAAGTCAGTTTTACTTTGAAGTGAGTTTTGCAGAAATGCTAAGCACTTTGCTAAAGCATGACTTCGTCACCTCTCGTCACAAGTGCTAGGGGTGTTCGGCATCTTTCAGGATTCCTTTTCCCCTAACCTGCCACCAGCAACAGCCACTTGCAGGCTGTTAGATGTGGAAGAAATGGGGACTTTTTTTGGAAATTCCTCTGATACCTCATGGCAATGTGTGCTGCAGTACGCTGTTATTCAGAGTCTCTGTCAGACTCTCTTGTGCTCCTGATTTGTACTGTGCTCTGGACTATGGGAAGTTTAAATGCACCACTGAAGAAGGTATCGGACAATACGCATTTAAGGAGCCATCAACTGTTGTTACCAATTTTTGGCTTTTCTGAAGGAGTGTTGACATGACTAATGATGATGTTCAGGTTTCTCCCCAAGACAAGAAGTTTTACAGCATTGAGCATTCTGTGTTGCCAGCAACCTGTCTCATGCTGATCCCCTTCTACCATTGATTTCGGACATAACTACATCAGGGAAAGAACAAATCCCACTAAAACCATGACCTTATGCCTATGTAAGCATATGCTTTCTGGTTACTTCAGCTGTGTACCTCCTCTGTAGACAAAAGGACTCTTACACTGGAAGTCTGCAATTTATTTTGTCTAACCAAGTAGTACAAACAGATTAAGGCAGAAGCTATTGCTGCTTCTCGTTTAGAGTTACAATCTTCTCATGCGATACGGAGAACTTGAGATCTGGACACAGGACCTTAAGCTGCCAGTAGTGGTGTGGCTTTCTGGCTTGTTCAATCCTCAGTCCTTTTTGACAGGTAAGTGATGGTTGTATGGAACCAGGCATATCCTTTCCCTGCCAGACATTTATTTTTTACCACTGGTGTTAGCTGTTTGTGATGCTATTTGGAGAGCTAAGCACAGTATAAATAAACAGATAAAAAACAGCCAAATATCTAAGCTGAATAGAAAAGTGAAGAACTTACAAAAATGGCAGGAAAACTAAGACCAAAATGTCTTGGGTTTAATCGTGTACTGTCTCTAAAATCTATTTGGCAATAACCTTGCTCTGTAACAGAGACTCCTAGCAGTGAGTTGTCCCATTTTTAAAATCCTCTAGTGCAAATTCTTCTCCTGTAGGTAGACTGACTGGTGTCAGAATAACCACCTCCTGGAAGCAAGGGAAACAACTCAAACACATCTTCAGTCTGCTCAGAAGCGTGAAGACAAAGCAGCTAAGGAAATAAAAGCTGAATTTCATAGTTTAAAAAAACATTAAGAGTGCAAGTTTTCCTGCCATTATTATTTATCATAGAATCATAGAATGCTTTGGGTTGTAAGGGACCTTTAGAGGTCATGTAGCCCAACCCCCCCAGCAGTGAGCAGGGACATCTTCCACTAGATCAGGTTGCTCAGAGCCCCATCAAACTTGACCTTGAATGTTTCCAGGGATGGGGCAGCTACCACCTCTCTGGGCAGCCTGTTCCAGTATTTCACCACCCTCATTGTGAAAAATGTCCTCCTTATATCTAGATTAAATCTACCCTCTTTTAGTTTAAAACCATTTCCCCTTGTCCTATCCCAACAGGCCCTGTTAAGTAGTTTGCCCCATCTGTTTTACAACTCCTTTTTAGGTACTGAAAGGCTGCAATAAGGTTTCCCCAGACCCTTCTCTTCTTCAGGATGAACAGCCCCAACTGTCTAAGCCTTTCCTTGTAGGAGAGGTGTTCCAGCCCTCTGATCATTTTTGTGGCCCTCCTCTGGACCCCCTCCAACAGGTCCATGTATCTCCCCATGCTGAGGGCTCCAGAGCTGGATGCAGGACTCCAGGTGAGGTCTCACCAGAGTGGAGCAGAGGGGCAGAATCCCCTCCTTCGACCTGCTGGCCACACTGCTTTTTATGCAGCCCAGGATATGGTTGGCTTTGTGGGCTGCAAGCACACATTGCTGGGTTATGTCCAGCTCTTCATCCACCAGTACCCCCAAGTCCTTCTCCGCAGGGGCTGGTCTCAATCCCTTCATTCCCCAACCTGTATTCATAGCAGGAGTTGCCCCAGCCCAGGACCCTGCACTTGGCCTTGTTGAACCTTATGAGGTTCACATGTGCCCACTACTCAAGCTTGTCCAGGTCCCTCTGGATGGCATCCCACCCCTCAGGTGTGCTGACCGCTCAGCTTGGTGTCATCTCCAAACTTGCCGAGGGTGCACTCAGTCCCACCGTCTATGTCATTGATGAAGGTATTAAACAGCACCGGTGCCAGTATAGACCCCTGAGGGACACCACTTGTCACCAGTGTCCATCTGGACATTGACCCGTTGACCACTACCCTCTGGATGTGACCATCCAACCAATTACTCATCCACAGAACTGTCCACCCATCAAATCCATATCTCTCCAATTTAGAGAGAAGGATGTTGTGGGGGACAGTGTCAAAGGCCTTACAGAAGTCCAGACAGGCGACATCCGTAGCTGTTCCCTTGTCCACTGATGTAGTCACTCCATCATAGAAGGCCATTAGGTTGGCCAGGCAGGACTTGCCCTTGGTAGAGCCCACTGAATTTAACCAATACAGTGCATATGTCATGGTACCATTCTAGTTTATTCCTTGTTATTAACACAGTTACCAGGCTAAGCAGAAAAAAAAAAAATGTCTATCAGTCCTCTCTGAGCAGTTGTTGCCACAGTAAGTGATGAAAAATCTTCAGCAGTGTATTGATGTCTCACTTCTTGCCATGATCACAGCACACATGCATGTATTTATTCCAAAGACCACACTGAAGCCACATGACAGCCCAATAACAAGGCATCTCAAATTCTGCATGGCCACCAATGGCACTCAGCTAATCCTTCACTAACCTAGCAGAAAGGTGACCAAGACCTCCTCACAGGACACTTAGACCGGGCTGTTGTTCCCTGGAGAAGGTGAGCAGTGGGGGCCCGGGGAGTGTTTTCAGCTCAGGCACTGAAGTGCCTGTCCCTGTACTTGGAAGTAGAGGGGGAGGGAAGGGGCTGGCCAGCAGCTCCTCTTCTCTCTGCTGCTCATGCTGAGGTCCCCAGATCGTGTTCATTTTGTGCCACAGGAATAGAGAACCCCAGCTGTATTTTGCACACCTTAGGCAGCTTGGATAGAGACAGTATCTTCTGGGTACTTGTTCCTGTCACGGGCTGGGGGGCTGTAAGGCCCATGCAGGCCAGAGCAGATGGTGGTCGTTCTGGCTAGGGACACGGCCGGAGAGAAGCAGTGTCCTAGCATGCAGACAGCAGGGCAGTCCTGCTCCCTTGCTTGGGGAGGGGGGGTGGGGTGGTTTGTTCTGTACTGTGCAGAATGTTTTGTTTCCAAATAATTGCATTCATGCAGCTTTTTTGCCTTACTCCAAATGATGGCTAAAGGAAAAAAAACAACCTCCAAACTAAACCCCAGTCAGTCTCAGTCTTGAGCACAACTGGCCCAAGAAGGGCACGTTAACAGTTCTGACATTAAAACTACTGTCTGGAAATATTTTGAATTATTGAAAGTACTACGTTTTAAAGCTGTAATGCAGAGCACGGCGTGCAAGAACAACTGGCCTTTGGATAAGGTTTGCTTGACTGCAGATGTTACCAAAAAGACCGAAAGATGATTATGGCCACCCACCAAGGGAAGGCGCATACATCTTATGGGCTTTTCATGGAAGGTGAGAAATAACCTTAAATTGCTCTAGCTTCCTTCATCAGGCAGGTAAGTTCCATCAGGACCTGGACTAAAGAGTTGTGATGCTATGAACAGCACCAAGGAAGTTTAGGAATGGTGGTGGATTGCTGGTGCTGGTCCACTGTGACCCTAAATTTTGTACCAGCTTGGTGCCCTAATCACGGACTGTACTTCATGCATTAACTGTTAACTGAATCTGAGCAAGGTCTGCACTGTAGTAAAGCAGCAGCTCTCATTTAGTTGAAGTTCAGAAGCTTAAAGACTATTCCAGAGACTTCAAATTTCACCCTAATATCGATCACCTAGAAATTTTCTGCAGCTCTTAGAGGTGCAGAATAGGGTTAGTAGTTACCAGCTGTTGGTAACCTGCATCAAGCCATATACACAGTTGCAGTTTAAACAAACAAATCAACCCCAAACAAACAAACCAAAAACCACAAAAAAAAGCTCTTTTCAAAATCATCTTTCTCCTGTTTTTTCTTCCACCTTGGCAGGAATTTGTCAGTTCTAAATAGATCTAAAGAACTCTAAACGTTTAATTTGCTAGGCCATAATACTTACAGGCCTTTGGGGAGACATAGCAAGAAGCAAGGAAATACTTGAGAACCCCTGTATTAGCATGCGGTATAATGACACGCCTAAGTGGGTGATGCGGAAGTATGACACAAGCAGATTTTTCATCTGGGTTTCCAAGCAGTCAATTATTGCAGCAGCTGTAACAGGGTTGTAGGCTGTCCCTGAATGGAAATCGTGTTCATCTTTTGAGCTGCAACTCCTCTTTTAATAAACATTCAGAGGATGAATAGGGTACTTTGTATTTTCCTGAGACTGAAGCATCTAGTTTAGGAATGACAATTAAGGCCTGCAGTCAAAATAGAATTTTAGTTTTAACTTAGAAAGGCTGTCTACTAAGTTACAGCTGATTAGAGCAAAGGTGAATGGCTCCAACAGGCAATTAAAGAAGCACCATCACTACCTGTACTCTCCACCAGACCCGAATATAATAATAGGAAAGCACCTCTTTTGGAAGGGAGTTGCTACTACAGCCGGTAAGCCCCAAGGGGAAAGTCAAGGTGGGGGACTAGAGCAATGACGAGCAGGTCATTTGACTGTTGGTCTTTGAAAAAGTAGCCTGAATGTTTCAGAGGATTTTTTTTTTTTTAAACATCTGTCACTCAAAGGGCGATACTGTTCCTTCCTCCTCTGGCTATGAGAAAGGTATCAAGGAACACTGTGAGCTGTGGTTTCTGTGTTTGTGTTGGTATTTGCAAATATAAACTTTCCTGTTGCTACATAAACACTCCTAAAATTCACAACAAGCATCTGCAACATTTTGTATGCTAGTTTATGTTAGAAGAACACACAATAAACTTAACAAATTCAGCAGCTTTCAGAAAGTGCACCGCCCTTCAGCAGAACAGAACTCACCTGTCTCAGCTACACTGAAGTACCTGTTTGATATCTCACTATACAAACATTGCTAAATACTCCAGTGTAGTTCTCCACCTTTTGGAATACTTGACCGTAAACTAGTGCAGAATTAGGAGAAAATCTGAGCGCTTGACTTTGCCAGGCACACTCGGCCACAGGCGTACTCAAAGTCCCAAGCGTAAGTAGTTTCCAGTCCCTGCTTTCATGCGTATGAAACCAGAAGTCCAGCCCAGGTAGGTACTGCGCACTCATCTCCACATTCACACAAAGAGATGATGCACAACAGGCCAACAACAGTCTGCACTAAATCTGTATGTTCAAATGTAGCTTTAAGCATTTAGCAATAAGCAACTGTTTAAACCCAAATTATTCTGATCTCGCACTACAGAACACCATGTACACTATGTGCCTATGTTTACTGCAGGCGCTAGGTGGGATGTCCAGCTGGGGACCACAGCCGAAGCCCGGCTCAAGGAACTGACTCCAGCAATGCCAGTCATTTTTGTAAGGGCTATTCCAGTGGATCAAAGGGAAACTAACAATATTTATGAATGTCCAGCTTATAAAACCAAAAGCAGAGCACCAATTTATGTTTGGACTTTCAATCTGCAAAGCCAGGAAAAGCCAGCTAAATGGGTTCTGGCAGTAGCTTTACTCTTGGCAGTTTAGTACTAAGCTTTCAAATAGCACATGCTGCTTTCTCAGTCTGCCTTGTAGTTAAAGCAAAAGGACATAAATATTTTTCACAGTCAGCTGGAGCAGGAGATTTGCCTCACAAAAACACAATCCTTAGTGTAACATTTATGTGCTCTATGTTGTTATTTCCTCATCTGTCAGTGTTGTGTTCATGTGTTTCTCTACATAATGATTATTGATCTGCAAGCATTTCTTCATTACACCAGCTATGGGAAAGTAAATGGGAACCATCAGCACCTGGGTGTAGTTTGACTCACAACATACTCCTCTTGATTATTCTTTATTCTCTCTACATAAAATGAAACATGTATCTTACAAGAATTTTAACATAATCATACTGCAATACAAACTTGTTGCATTTAAACAAAGTTGTTTGAAAGCTTGCTTGTACATATGAAAAAACATCTAAGTATGAACTGTATAAAAAAAAAATTCTGAACTTTGTGATTTAAACCAGTTAACTAGTTACAATTGTTGTAAGGTAGTTGGTTCAGGCAGGAGGTGCATCACACAAAAACTGCTGGTGAGCAATTATTTTTCGTTATTGGGATGATGTTTAAAATTTTTTAGGGTTTTTTTTTTTTTTTTTTACAAAACAATCTTCCACTTACATGTTTCATTGATTAATTGCACTTTGGAATAAAAAAAAAAAAAAATCCTCCTCCCACTGGTAGATGGCATCAGCTTTGGCTGGAAGATAACGGCATTCAGATGAAAATACCCTTCCCTTCTTTGCAGGGACAAGTTCCACAAACTAGAGGAACAGGTTCAGAAAGCAAGTGTTGGAAAACTGAATCTTTATGGTCAGGTTGGAACACAAGGGTTTGTTTTGTTGGGTTTTTTTTTGTAAACGGTATGCTTGACAGGTAGTTGTTAAACACCCTTTCTGCAAACTTGTACAATTATATAAATAAACATATTGCTTAAATTGACCAAGTTCTCCATCATGTGGTTGCGTAGCTCTACTAAAAAATTAACAACTCGAGGTTCAAGAGTGCCATTTCACTTAAGGTATAAGGTCTGTGCATGTAGATTTCTCTACCAAAACATTTTCCTGAGAGATCTTTTGCATAAGACCACATCAATCAAAAAGTTCCCAACACAGAAATGCATATACTATAATCTACTATTCTATCTTATATAAAACATAATAACAACCTTTTGAAGTCAAAACTTGTCAACATATCACCCAGTTGCAGGCACAGCTTGAGTTCAGCGTTCTCAATTGTCATCTGCCAGTTGTTTTTGTAAACTAGAAGACATGAGAAAACAGTGTTAGCGCTTTTTAGGAAACTCGGGCTCCCCATAAACAGACCATTTCCATTTCTGAAGATGACAACTTCCAAAACAGCACTTCTATAAACCTGAAGCAATCAATACTGTTTTCAAAATAAGGAAAAGGATTTCAATTTCTTAAGCAAATGAGTGGTTTACAGACAATATGACTCACTTCAATAAAGCTGATTTCAGCCTAGGAGAAATCTCAAGTCCAAGAGACTTCTTTTGCACAGCCCCAGGATTCGTCCCAGGCCACAGATGTCAAGTATTATTTAAAGGGCTACAACAGTTTAAAAATGAACGACCGCAGGGCACAGCCCTCACCTTTCCAGGTACTCCTTTACGTTGTCGTAGCCGTAGAACTTGGCCAAGTGGATGAGCATGCCCGTGGCACAGCGCCCGTCCTGCCTGCGGCAGTAGCTGCAGTTGCACACCCCGCGACACGGAGGGCAGATCCAGGCCTGCAAGGGGGTGAATGGGGGGAGGGGTGTAAAGGCAAGCCAGGAGTAAGCCTATATTCACCTTCCCATTGCTCAGACAGAGTATGGCTTCCTTACTGTGTGACTGTTCAGGGCAAGGCTTTGAGAGCCTGCATCATCCAGCCAACCAACCCTGTTAACACTTTCCGAATTCTGCAGGATTAAACAAATGTTTAAGTACTACCCTGTTTGCTTGAATACTTCTTACTCTGAAGACTCAGGCTCTCTGATTTGTTCAGTATGAATTTAAAATAGACTCAGGGCCCCTGTAATGCCTAACGATGAGGCAGCCCACGTTAGGCTGACCATAGTGAACTCCCTAGAAAAAGATGGGTACCCACTGCGACAAGCTTCATCGGCTCTGCCTGCCAGCATAGCCCGGTTCCTGAGACTGAATTACCCAGCATGTACATGAAGGCAGACGTCTCTCAGCTGCTCAACAACTGAACACAGCCTGCACGACACTATAGCAGCCATTGCCACACTGGGCCAGCGCATCAGAGCCGTTAGTTCTTCGCCGTCCTTCAGAAGAGCCCAATCTCTAAAGCAGAGGTGGGGCAGAGGAGGTCCCAGAACAAGCTGAGCACAGAGCGAGCTATTCTGCCGCCGGGTCTCTGCGTGGCCACGTGCCTCATTCTCTGGCAGCAGCCTGCACTCTCTCCCTGCCCAGTGCCTCAGGGGATAACAGAGGAAAGGGAACCAGCCCTAAGACTTTAAGGTATCTTTCTTTCTTTCTCATATTTAAAAATTAGACTCTAGAACAAGGAACCTGCTTTGCATGCCACGTTCCAGAGAGTATTAAGAAAGGGTACATTTTGGCATTTTTCTGAAAGGGGACAGACTCCTTTTCTTAAAAGCTTTCACACTTTCCCTCCACTACCTGGTAAGCAAGTGGAGCTTCAAAGCACGAGGCTAGACGGATTGTAACCCAGGTCCAGCACCTTCCACTTGAGTTCCAACAAGATCAGTGTCAATCGTAACAGTATTACAGATCTTCTCGGCTGACAAAAAGCTTTGAACACCATGTTATCACAAGCATATACTCATCACGGCATACTAACAACACCATATTCATTACACTTTCTTTCCAAGCCCAAGAAACAGCCCAAGACACTTACTCGATCAAGCAGTGCTGATTTCACATCTTCCCCGTATCGATTTCGAAGACATGGGCCACAGAACTGCCCCCTTACTCCTCCACAGTTCTGGCTGCGACAGATTGTCTTTGTATCAAGTGTCTTTTGTCGACACTGGTGGCAAGTACTACCCTAAAGTTGAAAAGGAAGAGAAATACATGTGTATGAAGGACATTTTAAATGCTTGTTGCTGAACCTTCCTAATGTATCTGCTGATAGCAATGCACAAACTTCAAACCAAAGTAATATTCAGTAATGAAAGTCTTAGTAAGAACCATAAGTACTGTTATTATGATAAATCATACAGTTATCTGGAGAGATGCTAGGGATTTTACAGAGACAGTGCCCAGCCTCAATTGCACTGGGAGTTTCAAACTACATGAATTTCACGTCGCAGCTCTGATCCTTCCCTCTATCTAGCAAAAAGCTAAAACTTCAGAAAATGACCTTGTGACTCATCGCTGCAAATACAATAAGGCATGAAACATACAGTAAGCTGATCATCTAGATCTTTATGACAATTAATAATAAGCAAATCCAATGAAGGAAAGGAGGAGGCATTCCCTCAAGAGCTTTGGAAATATCCAACACATACAGAAATGTCATTTCCAGAGGGTACAAGGAGCAGCAGAGATCACGATTATTTAATGGTACAACCACCACCACATTTATATTAAGTGAGAATGAGAGAGAACAGGGATGTCAAGTCCTATCAGTAGTGAGTCATAGCTATAGCAAATTCCACTTAATAGCTCTATGGCAAGAAAGCACTTCTTTGCAGAGGCAAAAAGTTGGTGGGGCGTATCAACCAGCATGGGTAAGCCCACGGAAGCCTGGCAAAGCTTTCAAAGTTCTGCTTGTGTCCTACAATAACACAGAGCTGCACCCTCCAGAACCTCAGGAAAGCAAACCTTTTGGCAAACACTAGATGACCTGCTAAGAGACTTTCAATTTCAAGTGAATAGACAGAACAGAGAAAACAGCAGCCACTTACTAGAACTTTGTCATAGATTTTGTCTTTAACAGTGATTGCAATGTTGTCCAAGTCCTCCTCAGTAATATCCTCTACTGGACGCTGAGATGAATACTTTGATGATCTCCTCCTCCTTTTGCGCACTCCACAATTCCCCTGCTAAACAAACTCATCTCAACACCTGCTGTCTGGTGTTATGAAGACTCTGTCACCACAATTGGTGACAAATTCTTTCATTTATAATGCATATGCAGTCTAGAGGGGGCAGACTACAGGCACATGGACCACTGGAAGAACAGGGAATAGTTTCCAAATCATCACCGCCTCTTTCTCTCCCTTTCCTCCCTAACCTTTTCTCTACTCCATTTCTTATTTATTCTGTTCATATGTTCTTCCTTCCCATCATTGCTACTTCTGTTTCCACAAATTTCTAACATGTTTTTTTGCTATCTCCTTTTCTTTGCATTGCCTGCACACCTCCACTGTAACTCTCCATACTCCATTTCTTCCCTCTCAAAATAAGGCACTATAATCATCTGCCTTCCCATGCTTTGCTCCTTCAACCTCCTCACATGCTCTCTAACTGCTTTCTCCAATGACAGTCTCTAATGTCCTGCAAAAAAGCCTTTACTCAAGTTTTAGGTTAGTCCTGCCATATGCAGCTCTTTCTTATTATCGTGTTTGTTGTGTGGAAGAGAATCCCCTGCTCACTATTAAGTGCTCTTTTTATCCTTCCAAAAATCATTCTCTTTGACCCCAAATCATGGATCTTCACTATGCCCCTCAGGAGATTTCAAACTTCACGTACATGTCTTATCTGGTCCTTAACCTTCCCCCTACACCACTCTTAACACTTAATTTGTCCTTCACACTAGATGAGCTCTATTCTCTCTATTCAGTGCTACTCCACCTTTTTTAATAGCCAAGGTCCCTCTATAATGCTTCAGCTATGCTCAGCACTCATTCCTACAAGCAGAACCGGGATCCAGCCCATGCAGATGCAACCTTAGACAGTCGTCTTTATAAAGGCCATACAATAAATATAACCAAGACAAATGACCACAATAAGCTAAGGGAAGGAAAAAACATTTAAAAAAAAAATGGGGAAGAATAAAACTGCAACGGTTGAATGGCCAGCCAGTACGTCAGCAGTTTGTTGGTGCAGATTCCCTTCATTCATTCTCACTTCAGCTATATAACTCCTATCTTCCCTCTGCTATTTCCAGAGAAGGGTTTCCGCTAATTTTTTCTGAGTCTGAAGATAGAGATCTGCTTTGTCACCTCCATCAGCTCCACTGCCTTGCCACTCGAACGCCTTCTACATTGTGGGCTCTAGTAATTTTTGGATAATTAATAAGTAACAGATCATAAGTAAACTGCCTTGTTACGTTTGGACAGCACAGGTCACAATCAGAGCTCAGTTAACTGGTGAAAGATGAGGCAGGGAGGCCTGAAGATAACTTCTTCTGTAGCTAATCCCAATCAAAGGTTCCCATTAACTTTCTGTAGGATTTGATATCTGCTCTAAGTGCTGGCCAACAATTTAAATGTTTCCTAATTCCTGACTACTGGAGATATCAAAGTCTGGCAAATACCACACTGAGTCTCTTCTTCAAGAGGTTTTGCTGTCTGTAGCTACGGAATTGTTCTGCAAATTTGACAGCCGACACAGTAAATTTTTCCAAGGCAAATTTTTGTGGTGGACGAGCATTTCTGGTTGGGTTCATGCGACGTTCTATCTGGCCTTCAGAAAATGTCCTCCGCGGGATTTTCCTCTGTTTCTAGAAAGAGAAGAAGATTCCAGTAACTGTCCTTTCAGTTATGTTTGTAGCGTTAAACACCAGAAATTATCTGAAAATGTCTGTACCACACTTGTACTATCATAAACTAATGTGGTCTTGTCCCACTCCTTATTTGTTAAGCCAAACCTCACCAATCTCTAGCAGTCTAAAGTGTTCTCCATATACGCTATACCTTTTTGCTCCTTTTAAAACACCACACCTCCACCGTCAAATTCTATTCCAATTAACATCACAGAACTATACCAAAATTTTATGTATGGCATATTAAGGTAGAAGCTAGCTACTGAAGAATAGTGAGAGCTAAGTGTTCAGTTTTTCTCACAATCTGAATACAACTCCAAGGAATAATCCAAATTCTAAGTTATTTTCTTTTATATTTTTTTAAACTGAAAGGACATTAATAAGCTGCTTCTCCTACTTCCAGATTCCTAAGACCTGGAAATTACTAGCAGGTACAAGATACCCTATTCATATTGTCACACCTGCCAATTACTGCATGATGGAATTCATGCAACAGAAGTCCTGCATGGACACCTACCATAGAGGCAGCTACTAAATCTGACAGTAAAAACAAGATGTAGGAAGCAAGTCCGCTTGCTACCAAACACTTCGCTTATTTCATTTGAAAAAAATGAAAGGCACGTTACAAGGAGACAGGCTGGAAGTCAAAAACCAAGCAGATGAGGTAACTAGAATACCCCTGATGCCCTCTCCCTTCCTCAACCAAAGATACTAAATAAAAGTAACAATGTATCTATTCAAAGAATGTTTAAGTTTCTACAGCATTTAAGAGAGCTAGCAAGGTTCCAGCCTTTCAAAGACTATAATTTGGCTTCACCTTTTCACCTGACAACGACCACACCAGCCTTTCTACATGGGCCTCCCAAAGATATGGCCCTACAATTTTTCCTCATATCTCTCCAGCTGATAATATATGTGGAAAAACATTATTCTATAGAGAACCTAGAGGGGTTGACAGTTCTCTGCTTTTAGCCGAGAAAAGTCAGTTGAAATAACTACAGCACCATTATGGGCTCATGTTGAAGGGGTTGAATTTCATCAGCATAGCTCTACTAGAAGGGTGGATTTTAAAAGAAAAGCCTGCAAGAGGGAAATTAACAGGATCTAAACCCAAAGGAAACAAATTACTCTTCCTTATTCCCACACACACAGACATTTGTCTGGCATCTCAACAGTATTTCTGGGGCAAAAATGATAAAGAAGCCTCTCACCTTGGTCTCTACATTTCTTTGTAAATTATCTTATAAAATTCCCTTTCCTCACATAACCTCTGGTATTTAAATACTGACCAATAGCAAATCCATACAAATAAAGTGACCAAAACCAAAGAAAACCAGAACAAACTTGGTGGAAGCATTTCATCAGGAACCACATTAATCCTAAGTCCAGCAAAAATGATTGTCACCTCCAGCCAGTACCGGAGACTTACCGAAGGAGTCGAGGTGGGCATTTTCACTGGGAACGGGTCCGGTATGGAATTCAGTTCCGCCAGCAACCGGGCAAGCTGAAATCAACAGTGATGCTGCACTGAAAAATCACTGCAAATTTGCAAATAAGCAACACCTATCCTGCACTCTTCACATGCACTCCAAATTCTATCTAAACACATGAAGTTTCAGTGCACGAAACCTTTCTGGAGGCATTTTATTTTAGTGGGGCTCGCAAAAGGGGTTCATTTACCCCTGAATGAGCAAAACTGCAGGCAGTACTAATTTCACAGCTCCCATTATTTCTTACTGGGAACTGGAATTAGCTAGAGTTACGTCCAATCTTGTTGAAACAGCACTAAAGTAGTGCATTACAACGTGGTTACGCTATCTATGACCAATAACAAGAACTTCACTGTTCATACGACAGGAGGGAGAAAAGGAAGACAGGGATCCCTTGGCCAGAAGGCTGCAAGATATTCCCTGTGAGCTATTTTACTGAACGACTGCTGATACACCTGTGCTTTCTGCCAGGGAACTCTTAGAGTGTCCCCTTAAGCAGTGACATTGAAGCAGGGAAATCTGGCTTGTCGTTTTCCAGTGGCCCTTAGTAGCAACGACCGGGAACATCCCTTTTCCAATCATGACAGGTAGTGCTGATTTCACAAACGCTGCAAACCACAGCCAGCAATGCTACACACCAGTTGCTTTGTGCAGATACATGCAGCCACACGGGTACACGCTCATTTGCAAAGTCGTAAAACCACTGAGCCCCGCCAGCGGCTCCCCTAACGATGGCATATGCAGTACCAGAAACACTTCAGCAGGACAATCTGTTGCATCGTGTAGGAGATGTCCTGGAGGTATACTTCAACAGAAGCAGTGGCTGACAGGTCCAAAAAAATACTGACCTGTTCTAGAAGGCCAGGGTGAGGCTGTCTTCTGAAAAGCCAGCAACAGCCGGGATGAGCCAGGCTGCTAGCCTGTCTCTGAGACCACCACACCAATCACGAGATTAAAAGCTGGATACAGCACTTCTCAGTAAATACTTCAGTGTGGTGTTTATTAAGAGCTATTTAATGTCATTACAGTACCGCAACTAGGATGCCAATGAATTTCGCAATGGTTGAACTAGAAGGAAGAGTGGAAGGTGAGAAGGGTGGAAAAGCAGCAACACCAAGACAACAGCCGTGAGGATACAAGACAGATTAGAAACACAGGACAAAACTAAAGCAAGTTTTTAAGTGACAGCTGCAAGCTCACACACCCAAGAGGTGTACTTGAGCCCCAAGACCACTTGGAAGCTGCAACTTTTCCTGGAATACAGTAAAACTGAAGGAGCCACTGAGGACCCAGCATTAACTTGGATTTGCATGGCAGTATGATAATTAGAGCTGGTGGCATTTTTGGACAACAGAGAAAAAAGCGTTAGGGAATGACCAGCGTCTCTCTCTTCCGCATCTACACCCACACCAACACACTTTCAGTAGTTATATGGCAAAGCGTAACTGTAAACATCATATCCCACACGACTGAAAAGTTACGTTTATCATCCTTGGCAGTTTTTAGCTGGCTTTCCAATTAACTGCAGGAGATCTGTTAGACATGAAAAGCAGAAACTCCACTGTGCAAATGACACCACGAACCACCTGAAGGGATCAGCTGGTTCTCTGACACGTTCTGAATATAAGACTGCAACTTGGGAATCTGTAACTTTGTTCACATCCACATACAAAATGCTTGGTTCAACTCTGGTTTTAAACTTGAGCAGGCTAGTCCTACTTGAGGCTATTTTAGGGGTAGAAGTCTGAGTTCCAATGGTCCCCTAGGGTTTTCCCAGGTAGAAAAATTCAAACACAAACTACCATGAGATTTTCCCAAAGTCCCAGCACAGTAGCAGCAGGGACCCCAAGATTCAAGTGTGCTGAAGCTAAGTACTCAGATGTAAATGTCAGAGAACAAAGCACTGCTCGTAAGTCTTACCATGGCTTTATTTTCTTTAATATTCATGGCTCTCTTAAGCAGAGCACTGGAACTTTCCTCCTGTGTTTCTTTAATGTCTTCTTCAGACTCTGAAGCAGAGCCCTCTAGCTCGTCCCACCGCTTGCAGCTTACTTCATTTGAAAGAGGTGCGAGGGATTCACTGTTCTTTAGAGGTAAGTTAGAAAAGGCCTGTTCAGGCACACTTTTCTCTGACGACCTTCTGGTGGGAAACTGCAAGGCAACACGAAGGCCAAAGCTTCTTCTCTTGGGGGAAACTTTCTTCTTCACCTCTTCCTCCTCTTCTTCCTCACTACCCAATAAATTATTGCGTTCTTCATCACTCAAGGCCGACTCCATTGCCTAGAGGCAGGAAGAATCCCACGTTAGATTACAGGCCATGACACAAGAAAGGCCATTTTTAAGTCACGAATTCTAGGCAGCAGTCTCACCACCCAAACGCGCTGTCATAAATCCACCTAATCCAACAAATTTTTAAAAGCTCACAGTACACGACTCTTTCCCTATGCACAGATCAACACATATTATTATTGTCACACAGCTATCTTCAGAGGAACAATCTTGCCCAGCACAGCCAGTCTACAAGCAGGGGAAGATATTCTCATTTCTAATATGTGATAATGCATTAAATATTTTTTTTTCTCTTTTAAGGTAACACATATTTTTCTTCAGCATGAAGGAATAACATCATGGTGTATCAGAAACACTCCTACTAGAACATGACATTTACACAGAAGACTCAGAAAAAAAGGAAGTCAACATATACATCCACGCATAGATGACTGCCTTTACCAGAACTCCTTTCTTGTTCACATCCACCTCACTTGACGCGAAGCCTTCAAACGCTTCCGTTTCAGAGTCAGTGTCTTCAGTGAAAATCCTCTGCAGTTCTTCAGTGAGGTATCTGGGCTGAAATCGAACCCCCTGTAAAAACACCAGCCAGTAGCTGTGACAGACAGTCAAGACAGAGCAGTCACACAGTCACAATAAACCAGTTCTGAGGTTCAGACAGGTACCAACTCGATGGCATATACTGTGAAAGCACTTGGCAGGCAAAGCCTGTCAAAACAAAAAAAGCAGAACACATTCAGAGTCTTCAGCATTGAGTTATTTTAACTTAGCGGGATTTTTTTTTCTCATTTCAAGCACAGGGCTTTAACTGAGCTGCTTCTAGCGGGGGAAACTTTCTTCTTCACCTCTTCCTCCTCTTCTTCACTACTACCCAATAAAAATAAATCGTCGGTTTTCTTATGGGTAAATTATCACGTTGTTTTGTATGTTTACTTCTGGATGTGAAAAAACAGCCCTTGAGTGGAAGAAAATACAAACCACCACCACAGTTAAGAAAGAGCCCTCCTTTTTTCACTTAGCAGTAGAAGCAACACTCTCCTGCGGGCTTGCCGCAGCAGTACTCAAGGCTCCTGGAGATGGATCTGCTCCTTCTCATGCTGTTACACCACCATCAAAGTGACAGATACCAACGCAACACCACAGAGCCTTGAACAGCCCAACTAACATCCCTCCACCTCCCAGCTGCTCTACTCTCTCCATTTCAGCGGTGCAGTTTACCATTCAAATGTGTTCTAGGGTAGAAAGATCCCAAATTTCTGCCTACAGACTAGGCAGAAAAGTCAGCCCAAGACAAATAAACTCATTAAAACACTCTTCACGATATGCCCATTACATATCAATTAAACACAATGCATTTACTAAATCAGAAATAGATTTCCATACTTCTAATCAGAATTAGTAGCGGATCATCTGCCAATTTGCCCCTGTTAGTCTCCTGAAAGACTCGTTAATGGTGGGAACATAGCCCGTGTTCACACCACACCTGCCTCCTGAAAGTTAGCAACACTCACTTAAGTTTGTTTCCCCAATTTGCCTCTGCTATTTCTTCCTCCCACACTAGACACAAAAATTACCTTTTATACGATGCACTTGCTAAATAATTTTATTCTTCCTTTTCAGTTCCCTCCCTTCCCTGACTTTAATTACACATTTCTTTAAGTTAAGATAATATCTGGTGAAAAATAGATACAATAGATGAGTGGAAAAACTTGCAGGGGAATGGGAGGGGGGAGCTACCGCATATGCTGTTTCTTTACACTTAAACATCTCCTACAAATTATTACGGGTAATTGGAATGAGTTTTCTCCAAGCAGAATTACTTTATTCTTTTGTTGATAGCTGCAGTGCAGCTGCTTGAGAAAGGAACAAACACAATAAGGAAGTTACTTTAAAGTTAAATTGTATTTCTTGGAGGGAAACCGAAGTTTTTATGCATTCTGTGTTTTCATGAAGTTCCACAGTGAAGGCTGGGGCGAGGGGGAAGTAAGCTGTCCGTTAGGTAAAGTGACTAAAAATAACACACCTAGAGCTATGCTGTTACACCTACGAAGAACGGTCTACACAAGGTAAAACACACATCAGGGATACAGATAGGAGGAATGGCTGAAACTCAGCCAATGTGCAGAGATTACGGGAGTTGGACTGCAGAAAGCCCTGAGGAAAAACAGGCACGCAGAGTTCACTGATGTTAATGCGTCTGCGCATCAGCATCCAAGGGAACGCCTGATGCCCTAACATCCCACTCATCACCCCGGCAGGGCAGCTGCTTTGCCTCTGCTCCCGACAACTGCAGCGTTTTTCTGAACTTCCCATCGTTTTGCTCTTCCCACCAAAACCTTTTAGCTTCCTACACAACAAGTACGTATGGTCTGTCTCAATGACAGCGGCGTTTGGCATCATAAATGGCTGGAACACAGGATAAAAAAAATGTGGTTTTATTGTACCATTTAGCAGTAAAGGAGTTAAACTTAGTACTGATGGACATTTAAAATAAGCTGCAGTCCAAGGCAAACACAGGAATTGTGAGGAAGGCTGCAGTGCCAGCTGTAAATTTGGAGTAAGTCTCATTGGGATTCCCAGCAACGCATGTTAAATTAACAGCACCCAGCTCTTCCACAGCATTTTTCATCAGAGGATTTTAAAAGGCTTTGCAGCAAAGATCATTATCATAATTTCTCACAAGTTGGGAAACCAAGGCAAAGTAAAGTAAAGTAAGGTTCCTACAGTCCCCAAGCAGGCGGCAGAAGCAGAACTTCAGGGTCCCACACAAGGGTCCCCATCCACCACCACCTCTCCTTCATCGATGTTTCTTGATGCTCCACACAAAGTCACAGGTACAAGAGTAAGCTACCTCCTGGTTTTCTGAAGTTACCAGTACCACTGTCTAGCAACAAGATGATGAAGCAATTTAGAACCAAGGTTATCATGTTACTTTTAAGCTGCTGCCTTGCTCCATAGCACAGACTTCAGGCTCCACTCCCAAACAGGCTCTGCACTTTGTACCAGGCTCTCTGAGGCCATTTGCTTACAAAGGCTCAGAAATAGCACATAACCATACAAGCCTCATTCTGCCTGTTCCCTTTGCTAACACCAGTCATACTCCTTGTCTTCAGCAGCTCTTAACCAGGTAGTGATCTGACGGGAAAAACAAACAAACAAAAAAGGAAACGAAAAGGACAAAAAAAGGGGGAAAGGAAAAAAAAAAAGACGACAACATTTTCAATTTTTTTATTAATGGAACGGAGGGACCCTTTTGAGAGCACAGCTAACAAGTGTATCTTTTAGCACATTAGCCCATATCTATCAAGTATATAATTACAAGCTTCTAAAAGACTAAAAACTAAATTTTCTGGCAGCTAAGACAGCACACCAGTTCTCTTCCTTTCCTATGAGTTCAGCTGGTACCTCCAGCTACCAAGTCAGAGAATGAAAAGCATCAAATCATTATGCTGATCCAAGCTACTTCACCATTAAGCGAGCAGAGAACCAGCAAATCTCCCCATCAAAGCAGCAGCTGATGGTTTCTGTAGGTCACCACCACTAAACCAGCAACTTTAGTGCAGAAAAAGCACTAACAAAAATTAGTGCAGAAACAGTATTAATTTTCTGGAAGGAAATTTCTACTTTCTGGAAATAGAGGTTTGCATATTTATAAAACCCATCTATTACCATGCATTTCCACTGTTTTATGAATCCAGAGCACACCAGCCCAGGATGGTAGTAATTCTCTGTCTCCTTTTTGCTTCACTTACCTACTTCACTTAAAGCTCACCTTCTAACAAAACCCATTTTCTTTATATTATGAAAGACTTTTTAAACGCAATCATCAGAACCTAAAAAGGATAGCAAATTTGTTTACATTCATTTTTAATATGAGGACTGCAGATGAGTTTTGCTGCTAGTTATAGCTCATGCAGCCCTGACACGAGCTCAGAGTACTACTGCACCGAAAGCGTGGAACTGGGCCACGGCAATCTGTTCCTACCTTTTTTCCTGACTCCGTGGAACCAAAGCTAGCAGAGCCGTCCTCTGACAACAACCTCTGTCTGGAAGCATCATCTTGGAACCCCACAAAATCTTCATTGTCACTGGGGGCATTAAAAATGTCAGCCACTTCCTTGGGTATCTGTTTCTGATTCAAAACAAGACAGAAAATACACGAGTCAGACACGCCAACTTAATAGGAAAACTCGAATTGGCAACAGTACAACTTATTTTTTTACTCCTATGCAAGTACAAATCTGTATCACAAAATATGCTATGCGTAAGCTGTACCTCATTTAGCAAAACTCCAGGAAATTTTGTACAGACGGCTGTAATCCCTAAATACAGACTCCAGATCTGGGGCTAGGGAGGGGATGTGATACGTTTTAACGCCACACAGCAGTACTTCTCAGATGTAAAAATACCTGCATGCCTCATCTTTGCAAGCACATGCTCAGGGCACCCTTTATCCGTAGTGAAACCCACCACCGCTCCTCCTCTTACAGGCAACGATGGCTCAGAGGTGAGGAACACACCTTCAAACGTAACGCAAAGCTAAACAAGTACAAAGAAACCTTACCATTTGATCTGATAACGGTACCGTTACCTATTTCCGTAGTCACTTTGCTAACTCCAAAAATAAAACCAATGCCACTCATTCTCCTTCGTCAGTACTGCTGCAGAGCTTTTTCTTGGTAAGAAGGTGAAAACCCATTTTAACCAAGAACATTTCTCATTTGGCAGAAACTCACGACGTAGCCCACCAGGAGGAAGCACTGCCAAAGGTGGGCAGCGGCACTTTCTGAGGTGACCCAGGTCACAGGTTCAGAGTTCGAGAAGTCCAGTTCCAGCACGGAAGGAGACTCGTACCACCAGAGGTGACCATTCCCCCCAGCCGTGTACTTCACCAAGCACTCTGGATAAGCCTCTCCATGTAACAGGCCAGCAAGTAAGCCTTCAGACAGCTCTCACGTCGTCTGCTCTACGATTTGGTGTGTGCAAGGACAGCATGAACAGATCCAGCCTTAAAAACCAAGGCAGTAGGCATTTTGCCATTTCAGAACACGGTTTTACAAATCCCACTATCATTTGCAAAACCATTCTGCCATTCACAGAAATGCTCGGGGAGAAAAGTGTCCGAATAGCTCACCAGCACCTGGACACTTATCTTCTACATCCCCAGGGCCACGGGTACACGTCACACACACTACTCTTATTGGAAGGAAGCCTCTCTGCTGTTTGCTGTGTGCGAAAGCCACACATGAATTTCCCACTGCTCTCATGAACTCTCACGAACACAAGATCAACAGCTGCCTGAGAGGGGCCCGTTCCTCATCCGAAGGAGATGGTCTCCAGCCCTGAACATTCAAGAGAACACCCTCGAGATGAGCTCCAGAACCGAGAGCAGACTCCACCTGCTCACCGTCATAGACAACCAAGGTTGCTCATACAGGGCCCCATATAAATCATTATGTTTTATTATTATTTTATTTTATCCTTTTAAATTTTTTTTTAATTTGTGCCAAGGCAAATGGCCCAAAGGAGGCTCATTCTCCAAAAATAACATTGCTGACAAAATTCTACCTCCATTAAAAGAGTAAGCACCACCTTGACCAAAGCATCACTCTCTGAAATAACCTACAGTAATGGCCATACATGGGCTTAATTTTGTTCTTGCTCTGCTTTTATAAAGCTGACGTAGACCGAGCCAAAACTGATTTACTGTTGCTTGGGCAAGAGCAGAATTCACCTCTGAACAACTGACCCTCGCAGGCATGTAACAGCACGACCCAATGCACCGCTGCAGGAGTCGTGCTGTCTGCACCCCAACCCCTTTGGATATTCCCTCGCCCCTGCCTCTCACAACGAACAGCCAGACTCCGGCTCCGTTGCTGCGACAGGATTCACTCAGTACAGAGCAGCGATAAAAATGAAGCATTATGCATTTTCATGGAAAAACATACAAGGAGCTGTGAGCCTCGCTGCCATGAATAAATTGCTTCCAGGAGCCGCTGCATTAGTTCTCGTGCTATTGTACAGCTGAGTTAGCCGCTGCTGTGATTACTGTATGCCTAACTAATTTCTTCTTCTTCGTCTCTTACTTCTGCATCTGCACCAGAGGAGCCGTTATGGGGGTGTAATTACTGATTTTGAATAGAATAAAATAAAAAGGGAAAAAAGAAACTTTCCCAGTAGAAGACCTTTTTTGATCTTTATGCATTCCCAAATACTAAGGTACTGATTTAAGTAACACTCACTGCAGAAGTCTCAAAGACTTTTACTTTATAACTTGCTCCCCACAGCCTGACTAGGAAGAATCCCATTCACTCATCGATGAGTCCCCATTTCACCAAAAGGGCTTAGGTTAACATACCAGAGAACACCTGACACATACCAGGTGGGCATACCCCAGGAGTATAAAAAGAGCACCCTCACGACCAAGCTTGCTCATTGCCAGTACTTCTACACCTGAAATCCGGTATTTCTACACCCGAAATCACAAGTCATGTTTATTCCCAGCAGAAGTCCATTGCGCTCAGCAGACAGACATCAAAGACAAGCTTGCACCAAACATCTCTGTTGTGATGGGCTGCTTTGCCGTTATTTATTGGATAGTCCTGGAAGCCACAGACATTTCCATTTTTAACTTTCAATTAAAATACATTCAGAAACTGATTTACAATCACCATCAGATCCTAGCATTTTAACCCTGTCAACAAAGTAGTGTATACCATGAAAGAAAACAGATATTTGCCTAAATGTTAAAATGTTAATCTATTCTAAACACTTGAAAGGTGCAGGCACTTTGAGAGAGGCTCTTTTTGCCACTAAACCCCTAAAAAAGGCAGGAAGGCAGAGCGGTGATGAACATTTCAAGCTTGCTCAGGGAAAATATTTCAACATGAAAAAACCGCAGGTTCACACACAATGGTCTGCTGAAACGCTGCAGAGATGTGAGAAATACTGCCTTTTAAAATACCGATTACAAAAAGCTAAGTACTGAAAATCTAGTAAAAGCTGGAAATCATTCACAGCTGCTGAAAAAGTCAAAGTCTCATTTTTAGTAGGAAATTTTATACCTATTGCACTCAGTTATTTTCACACATAAAACACACTTACTGGTTTAAAACACCCACAAGGTACTTCTCAAATGCAGCAGAAAACATTCCCCACTACAAACAGCATACAATCCAACAACTTCCAGAACAGCCAACATTGTGTGGTGTTTTTTCCACTAAAAGATCAAAGTTCAAGATATTCCCATCTCCCAGTTTCCCCTTCTCTAAACTTGACCAAGTGCCACTGAACTTGCTGGGCTGCACAGAGGAGAGCAGCCGTTCCTGCAGGACAGGGAGCAGGCAGCTCGCGTGCCCGTGTGGGTGGCAGACCTGCCACCAAGGGACAAGGGTGACGGAGTGGGACAACGAGGCCCGGAGGGATGTCAGACCTGTTCTGGTGACACTCCTGCGCTCACCACGCAAGTGATGGGAAAAGTAAGGCACCTGAGGGCACCACCAGCCAAAATTCAATTTTTCCAAGTGCTGTCTCCATGAACTCCACCTGTCACATTAGGCAAGGAGAAAAAGAAAAGCTTGGGGTGAGATGTTCTACTCTCCACATCAACAGGAAGAATCCTCATGTCTCAAGTGAGAAAGCAACTTTCCTGATACCAAGGCCAAGACAGATGGAACTCGCCCTCGTACAAGGCAATGCCTGGCAGGCTGCAAGGAGAGAATGCTTGCGTGCACGCACGCCCTCAGCTTCAGTGGGAAGCATCAGCGTCATTTCTGTGCCACTGCCAACCATATTTAATTATATTTAAGAGGTACTTGTACATATCGCTTTCATTGCCAATCGTCACACTAGCACATTCTTCTCTGACCATGATGTATCAGAGCATATACCGTGTGAGAAAGCAGCGCTAGATGTAATTGTCTGGTTTTGCTCCTATCATGAAAAAAAAATCCACTGGGCTGTGTTCCCCTCATTCAAGTTTGCACAACGTATGGACATTCCTATCCAAAGCAAAGTACAACTAATTTCAGTAACGTTCCTATTGACTGCTTATGCATTTCAGTGAAACTGAAATAATCCCAGTTTAATCTCGAACGCATGCTCACGCAAACCAAACTGGTGCGAAGTCACACCTTCAACTTACGCTGGAAAATCTCGGCCCGGGCTCGGCACGGAGGCGAGCCCCACGGCACGCCACCCAGGGGTTACAGGCATTGGATTTGGCTCGTAGCCGCAAAATTACAACCAAACAGCAAAGCACTCCAAGGCTGACAATTACAAGCAGCGCTACAAGAATAGAGGGCCCCAGCCAGAATGCTGGTAGGTGCCAAACCGAAAACCCAAAACTATTTACGAAGTCGATTTCCTGGTTTTTCCATGGGAATCATAAAGGCGAACAGCATTGTATGAAAGCTTGGTTTTAAACATCATCATACAAACGTGTGAAAGCTGTGGAAGGCAGAGAGAGGCAAAGACATGTGTTATGGTGCAGAAGAATCACACAACGAGATGCATGGTCAGCAGGACCACCAACACCAGCCAACCAGCCTGAGACTAAAGGGCAACAACGAAATCCAGGAAGGCGAAGAAGATCCCAGATGATTTTGGCAATTTCTCAAAAGCATCAGAGCACAACCACCTGAAACCTTCTGGACGATGAAGTATATTCCTGGCACAAGTGGCACCAGGGTGAAAGGCAAACAAGTGTTCACAGAAAAGCAGGAACAAGTGATAAAACGAGCAGTCACCACACAGTTTTACAGTCTTCGCAGGAACACTTTGATTTCACCGAAAGTGAAGATGGATTACACCTGAGCCTGTAAATCTGTCACAACAACAAATCCTGGCACTTTCAGGGTGGATCTCCCTGCCCCCACAAAAAGTTACAGTTATTTTCACACCACTTTCAGGTATTTTCAACCTACTGCTAATCTCCATGACATGTTAGTAAATTCAGCTATTTTTAGAACAGTAGAGTATGGTTTCTACATTGCTCTATTTAAATTGGTAACTCAGTAAGCTAAAACCCACCATCATGTGGCGAGTCATTTCAAATGTTACCTTCCATACGCAACATCTACCTGGAAACCATCCCCTGCTTTTCGAAACCGCTGATAGCAATGTGAATACCAGCATGCCAGCATATGAATGAAGTCCATGTCAACTGCTACTATCTCTTCTTTTGTATTATCTAATCTCTTGCTGATCCAAAAAGTAGTAATAGCTAATTCTGAAATTATTCTGCATAATTCAGGAGCATCCCCTTCATCTGTGGTGGTGCCTAATTGCTTTCCAAGCCCCAGCGCTCCAGGCAAAACATTTCTGTACGTGCAACATGTCCACTCTTCAAGTCTCAAGAGCCAGCGTCCAGGCTTTTTGGGTGCGAAAGCTTTGTGAGCCAGCACCCCTTCAACAAACTGTTAAGCTGCTGTGCAAGGACCCGTTAAATTATGCCCTGGGATGGGAAACGGAACTGCAGGTCTTGCAATTCAAAACAATTTTGCACTGCTAACTTCCCTGGCAGCTGCTTTCAATGGGGGCACGTACTCACTCGCAAGCTTGTTTACCAGTCAGCAGATGACCCACGACTTCCGCGACAAGGAAGCCTCCACTATCACGTCCTTCTGGCTCAGCCAGGACCGAACCCACTACTCAGGAAGAGCAAGAGCCAGCAGCAGGCCTCGCTCTGCCAAAAACAAGCTCCCACGAGAAGCAGGAGAGCACTGACAACAGGCTGCATCCTTCTCCCCTTTGCTGAGCCTCCAAGGAAAGACGCTGTGCGCCCTTTCAGCAAGGTGACCAGCAGGCAGTAAGAGCCTCTCCTTACAGCACCAGAGGTGAGAAGTAAGTGCCATTCGCATCTGTTGTACCTCGCCAACCAGGTTTCTCCCATACTGTTTTACAGGGCCCTTCTCTCCACTTTGCCCAGGGAGAGCCTGAGGCCATAGCAAGGTGGAAGGCTGCCAAAGTCCCCAAGAGGACAGAGGTCCTGACAAACGCCTCAGTGTTCCCGCAACCCTCCCGTTCCACACAAACCCGCGGAACTCCCTAACCTTCCAAGATCAAGAGCTGACCCCAGACACCGACCTTCTCCTCCCCGGGGACACCCACCGTACCACCTCCCCGCAAAGCCCCTCCCCACAGCGCTGCGCGCAGCCCACCGGCCTCCATCAGCGCGGCTGGAGCTTCCCCACGCCCCGGGGCCGCCCACCCTCCCTTCCCCGCCGCTCCGCAGCCCCGGGGCCGCCGCGCCACGTGGAGTAGGGAACGCGGGACC
>Ga0065711_1028932_pt1 | contig 38471 bp, 19 predicted proteins | sample Hoacrofraction12_FD_59098 | JGI IMG/M metagenome (GOLD analysis project Ga0065711, IMG submission 59098) | Hoatzin crop microbial communities from Cojedes, Venezuela - Epithelial fraction 12 v2 (version 2) | ecosystem: Host-associated > Birds > Digestive system > Esophagus > Crop | place...
CGTCTGAACATGAGGAAGAACTTCTTCCCTCTGAGGGTGACGGAGCACTGGAACAGGCTGCCCAGGGAGGTTGTGGAGTCTCCTTCTCTGGAGATATTCAAGACCCACCTGGGCAAGGTCCTGTGCAGCTTGCTGTAAGTGACCCTGCTTCGGCAGGAGGGTTGGACTAGATGACCCACAGAGGTCCCTTCCAACCCCTACTATTCTGTGATTCTGTGATTCTGTTTCAGACTGTATTCTTCTTACTGAGGACTACGGAAAGAAATTCTGGAGTTAATTTATCACTGTACTGTTTGGTGATATGAAGTGAAAGATAATGGCCTGCAAACAAATATATAGCTATTTCAGTGAAAATAGCTGAAGCACTGCTGTTAGCTCCTGATGCAAACACATAGCAAAGTGAAATTCCATTGAGAAGCTGCTAGATTTTCTTTCTGGCCCCATTTTTCCCCCCTTCCAAAAGAGGAAAGTGTTGTGCTTGCTAATAAACAAATAGTTGGGAGTGGAGTATTTTGTGTAATCTGTAACTTTTATTATGCCTCCATCCTAATCTCAGAGGAACCCAAACATCAAGAAGTAGGTAACTTTCATTTAAACTCTGAAATTTAAAATTTGCTTTCAGTTACGCAAAGAAAGAGGAGAAAGGCATTTGTTTCAACTAGTTTGCAGAGTTGGAACTTGCAGCAAATGAATACTCTCTTTGTAGCGAACAATAAGAGAGAATATTAACCAAGAGAGTTACATCATTTGATATGGAACATTCAAAATTAAACATGAAGGGTGAACGATTAGTTCAGGGTTAATAATGCGTTCTTCCTTAAAAGAAAAAAGAGAAGAAAAAAACATAGTTCGAACTGAGTCCAAAGATGGCAGGTGACAGAAAGCAGTGACCTCAGATGACTGTTCCAGGACTACATCTCAAAAGCCAGCACAATTAGCACTAATTGGTCAGCAGTCTCAGCAGAAATGCCAAGAATTGAGCAAGCATTGAAAACCAAAGTCTCTGCCTTTCCCCTGGAAGGATGCTCTCTTCAGGTCAGAAATGTGAAGCACCACTGCAGAGAAGCCAGCACTTCCCGCTATTAGGGCAATGCTGGGCCCATAGATACAGGGCTTGTCAGCAACTGAGGAGCACCTACAGCACCAGCAGCATTTCGATTTGTTACTTCACTTGCAGCACCTACCATATTTACAATATACCAGAAAACACCATTAAATATAGTTACACTACAACTGTGAAGAATTGCTTTCTGTAGCACATCACAGGACATCAATTTTGAGGAACACTATTGTCATCTTCCACCCACATTCTATTACCCAGCTATGCAGGACTGCGTAAGTTAGTTCTGCTTTGAACTAAAATGCTTTGCAGCAAAGTATATCAAGAGTGCCCAGCATGAAAACGTCACAGGGCAGCCAAAAAGCCATGCAGGTATGCAAGTAGTGGATATGAAATAGGAAGCTTGTGGGGCAACTTTGGAATATGAGATCTCATAGCAGTTTGTCTTGATTAAAAACAGAGGGGGAGGCAAAAGGGAGGGCAGAACTCTTCGAGAGTCCCTGGTGACTAGCAGCCACAGGACAGCTTCAAACAGCACTATTCTCCCAGCTACATAGTGAGTGCAGGTTTCTTAAAAATAAGCTCGAATGATCTGCATGAGGCAGAAGACAAGAAAGATGGTCAGTTCTTAAGATGGGAATCAGTGAAGCACTATGCTGTTCTAGGCACCTACTGCTTCAGGACTTCATTAATTCAGGCAGGGTAATTGAGCCCTAAGGGAAAGAGGAAAAAAAAAATGCTCCCTGAAAAATGGCAGCAATCAAAAAGCACTGTGGTAAAATACTACAGTAAGATGGTCTCATATATCAAATATTGATCCAACTCCTGTAAACATGTGAAGTTCATGGAAGTCAATTTTTCCATTAATCCTACATTCATGCCTTAACAGAACTACCCCATATTTTATATTTATATTCATTTTCATTCTTGCTGCAGTAGCAAAATATTTTCAGTTCAAAAACCAGACTTGCCTTCAAACATAAGAGGATTCTAAAACCATGTTCTGAAATTTTTCACTCATCTCCTCTCTCTCTCCTTCTTTCTTCCCTTCCAAAATACTATTGAAATGCTATTTTAAAAAAAGTTCTATCCTAGAACCCATTCCTTTTCCTGTTAAGCTGCATTCTGCTTGCAGATAGAAATGATTGGTGCAGTAGTTAAAAATACTGGATTTATGAAGCTGTATGTCCTCTCCCATTTTGTTTCTCCTTGTGCTCTCATCTTAGAGAAAAAATTTTATTTCTAGAGAAGCCTGATATATACACAGAGCACTAGAGGGCACAGTCTTCTACGAAAAAGGATTTACAATAAACTATCCATTTATTATACAGTTTCCTTTGGCACTGACCATAATTAGACAAATGTAAAAACAAATCGGTTACATTTAGGTCAGCCTCATCACTCAAGATGTGCACAACCTTCCTCTGAAAGGGGCTGGTGATGTGTTCTTTGAGTTTTGCAAACATCATCTAAAAATCAAAAGCAAGTGGGGGCGGGGGGAAGGTCAGATGACAGGAAGTTTTGCACTATATAAAAGTGCCTTCTCATCACAGCCACAAAATTCAGATATGCAGCAAATGCCTGACTGTACCACATTGTTACCATTGAAGTTACATTACAGCAAAAGGATTCGCAAATGAACATGTGCTATGGCCACACAGCAGACTCATAGCAGGCCCAGATTTAGATCAAAATTCAGCAGAGTAGTAAGAATACTTCACATGGGGTAAAAACACAAACTTTCTTCTGAAAGAAAGTTGGCAACACAGTCATAGCTGAAAACTGCTTCGCTATATTTTTGACTATCTTAGTCTTCACTCATAAGCTAATAGGGCACTAGCGCAGAGAATCATAGAAAATGGCAAGTTGGAAGACCTCGAGATCACAGTCAAACCTCCTACCAATTTCAGGATCCAATTTCAAAGCTAGGTCTGTCTGCTAAGGAACTTATTCACTACAGTTTTTAATACCTCTAGAGATGGAAGTACAACAGCCTCTTTGGTCAGCCCACTCCAATGCTCCGTTATACTTGCTGTGCAGAATTTTTACCTTTATACACAATTTCCCTGCTGCAGCTTGTTCCCAGTGCCTCATTTCCTTTCACAGGGCACCTCTGAGAAGAGGCTGGCTCCATCTCCTTTCATAACAACCCACCAGATAGGCAGTGACAGCATTTGGAAACCCCTGGAGCCTTCACCCTTCCAAATTAAACGAAGCCAGCACCTTCCACCTCTACTTCTCTGTCATGTGCTCCAGCCCCCAAGAACTGCACTCTCCCCAGTCTCTCAGTGTCTCTCAAATCAGGAGCCTGAAACCAACCATGGTATTTGAGACATGACCCCATGAGTGCTAAGACGACAGGAATGTGACTTCTCCATGTTTGATGGCTACAGTCTTGCTCACGCAGCCTGTACCAATGCATTGGGTTATTCTTTCTTAGGCGCAAGACTTTGCTTTGAGGTCTTTGTTGTTTTTTTGTTGTTTGGGGGGTTTTTTGTTTGTTTTTTGTTTTTTTTTTTTTTTAAACTTTATGGGGCTCCTGTCAGCCCATCCATCCCACCACTTGAGGCCCCAGTGAATGGGAACATATTGACTGTTTCTCCACAATCTGATATCATTCACAAACCTGCTGAAGGTACATTCTGTCCCACTGTTTGAATTCCTAACAATGCTAAACAGTATCAGTCTCAGTTCCAATCCTTGAGGAACATCAATGGTCCAGCCACTTTTCTTCCCACCTTTTCACTCATCTACCCTGTCTGTATGTCCCCAATTCAACTATCAAAGACTGTGTCGAATGACTTTCTAAAAGTCAAGATCAAGGAACACTACTGCTTTCCCTTCATCCAAAGGGACAGCAACAACTTTCTGACAGAAAGCAATCAGGTGGGGCACCATACCTGAAATCCATGCTGGCTCTTCACAGTGGCCTTCTTGTTCTTTTACCCTTGGAAATGGCTTACTAGACTAAACCGTTGCTTAGGGACTTACTAAAACATTTTCTTTAAAGACTGAGGACGTATGGGTGCTTGGGAAAAAACAAACAAACAAACAACTAACTTTGTGAGCTCCTAAATCTCATTACAAAGAGGTTTTCCCAATACTTAAAAGTTTCTCCTTGAAATTCTGCCCATTCCTCTCAGCTCCATCTCCAATCACAATCAGATTCTGCATCCGTGTCAGTCACTTGTTCATGAACCAGCTTATTCCATCCTATCCTCAGAATGAGGATGGGAGGTCTCATGATCTCATATCTGTCTGGTTTATCAAAACATGAAAATATCCCTCCAATATTCCATTGATATTTTTCACCAGAACACTCCAAAATTCCAAAGGAAATCAATCCATAACATACTAACAGTCAACAACTGATATCTTGTCTACACATCAAAGTCCCTAACTGTCCTTGTCTGTCCCTGATAAACTGCATACAAAGGTGCAATTTGATACCAATGGACAATTAAATTCCAGTATAGCTATTATATTTCCAGCTTGAATTTTGTTTGTTGTCCATATTTCTAGTTTGCACATCTGTTGACTTACTGGTTAGTCATTTCCAGCCTTCATCTACCTCATTTTTTTTTAAAGCCATTAAACACTTTCTCCTCTCAGCCTTCCATTGCTTCTGTAGTTGCTGTGATTGTGCTATAATAAATGCCAACAACAAATCAATTTTCATCTCCCAGGACTTTCAGATGCCTATCATTTCAAGTATTCTCCCACCAGTTTTCAGCTTTCCAATTTTTAATCCATATCCCAACAGAAATCATGTCCATCTCATTCATTTTAAGTGACCATTATCTTACGTGTATTCTCCAAATGATAAGATTTTCTTGTCCTTTCAGTTACTAAACACCATCATACTATCTTGTTGCATTTTAAGCTCTGAAAGTCTTCATTGGCTGTATGTTAACCCTGTCCTTCTTACCATAAACTCAAGTCACGTTTCATCCCGCCCCACCACATCTGCTATCTCATGAAGACACACAACAGATGTCAAGTTCTCCAACACAGTCATTTTCAACACAAAAAAGGTGTGGGTGTTTGGAGGTGGGGTGGTTAGCATTTACACTCCTCATTTGCTTTCTAAGAAAGTAAATCCTCAACTCATCTGATGCTGATCATTAGATATTATTTACTACATCTCCTGTTTTGAGAATAGCCATTTTTTTCCTCCATTGCACTTGTAGCCTCATTGTATTTCAGTAGATTACAGACATTATATACAAGGTTCCCTTTAATTCTGGCCTCCTCCCTTTTAGCAGGCTTTGTGGTAGATCTAGATCTAATTAAAATGTCCCTTATACTACTAGAACAATATCGAGCAGTCCGGATTTAGCTTTCTTATCCCAAATAAGAAACAGTCTGCATAATTTAGCAGTGCTTTTGACAACAGAAGCACTGCTTCATTTTCCAACCAATAACTAGTTTAATACCATAGCCTACTTCAGGACATGCTTCCAAAATTAACCTTTGTTCTCACTTCTAAGGTCCAATAAATATGTGCTATGTTGCTGTTGTAATGTCCTCTCTTCATCCACACTTGACTACCTGTATTTTATATCTGAACATGATCAAGTGCCAATGAATTATTTTCTAAATCAACTTGAAGTCAGGTAAACATTAGAAAAATTATCTTTGTTGAATTCATTGGAACCAGGAGTAATCTACCCATTTCTCAACACAGCCTTTCACGCTTTTTTTTCCCCACCCTCCATGACCTTCAAATTTTTCCAAAATTGCATAGGAACAGAGCCTTTACTGTGATTCTCAAAATTCAGCATAATGTTAATGTCCTCTCAAATGCAAGCACCAGTGTCACAGCAAAAAAGAATTTTGGCTGACCCCATCATTCACTGTGCTTTTAACTTCCTGTGGCATTGTAAATTTAGCACTAGCCATTATAAGACAGAAAGACAGACAGACAGACAGAGTAGAAAGTGAAAGAATTGCATTTTAAGTTATGTATTCGTAAAAAGAACTACAAGATACATGTTTCTGATACATCATTTCTCTTCACGGCTGAGGAACTCAGGAACTCACCTATGTTACCATGTATCAAGGGTAAAGGCTTCTGTTGGATAAGGTTTGAGATTCCAAGTACCTTATACTAAGAAGGTTGATTATTTATTTTAAAGGAGAGTTTGTCTCAGAAGTCATCAAAAAAGGAATGAGAAAATACTGTCTCAGCTACTAGCTATGTTCCTCAGTCTGTCTTCCACTGGATGAATGCTCCAGTCCCTGAATGCTAGCAACACGTTTCAGAAATACCATGGTCAAGCTCCACAAGCAGGATACATATTTCAAGGTAATCATTTACCTGTCTGACAGAGATGCACTATTCCTTCATTTGTCAAGGAACTTAAAGAAAGTTTCTGATTTTTTTTAGTTCACTTTGATAAGTAATATTGTAGTTCTGGTCTCTCAGAAAAGATCTATTGATTTGTACCTTACCATGATTTTTTCTGTTCCCAGGATAAATCTAAATTCATTCTTGTCTGAGCTACTTGGATATACCCACTAGAACAAATTCTTTAAAGAACTATCACATATTAGCAAGAACACAGAGTACATAGCCTGTATAGAACATTTTTCTGGTTGTTTCCTTTGAGTGTTAAAATGTTACAAAAGAGTTACAAAACAGCTGCTAACAACAATCAAGCAAAACTTACTACACACTCTCCTGATAAAACAATGCCAAGTGTACACATTTTGCCCTGGTATGTCACTAATTTCAGTGTAAAAGAACCAAACAGCAATACTAGTGAAAAGTAATATCTGGCAAAATTCACTGTGGTATGAAGGAATGAGTGAAAGAAAAAGCAACAAAAGAAGAAATCTCCTAAATCTTGGATTTCCTGTTTTTCAGTAATGCTGTAATATGTCAAAGTGTTTATTTCTGCTTTTAAGAGAATTGCAAATTAAGACTATGAACGTTAAGAGTTACTATTACACGAAGCTGCTAATAAGAGGAACAATTATGACTTTCCCAGGCACACTTCAATAATAAAGCCTTGTTTATTCTTTTATAAACAGTGCAAGTTAAAACAGAGAAACACTAACTTCAAGAATTTGTCTTCAATATTTCATTGGCACTTTTTTAATGTTTATTTCATTGGCACTCTGTTATGCTTCAGAGGATACTTCACATGAAACATTCAGATGCTAGTTCATGAAGCAACTACCCCATACACAATGCAATAATTCATGTACTCTATAGCAAACTATTTCTCTTTGCCAGAACTGAACTATAAGAGTATCTGCAGAGTTCACAGGACATGTACAAATTTGTGAAAATCCAAAGACAGAAGTATACACATCACTAAGATATGCTTCCTGACATGCTGCCACAGTGGCTTTTAATTTGTAATTTCCATGCTATTTTCTCATCGAAGTATTAGCATTTCCATCACCGGACTCCCATATATCATTGCCTTACATTGACACCTACTGGCAGTCACTGGGATTGTAAACCATTCCTTTTTTCCTCAGTCGTGTTTGATTTAACTCCACAGGCAGACCAACAATTCCACTTTCAGTAAACTGAGCACATACATCTGAAAAAACGAGCCGCATCACTTCTTAACAAACAGAAAAACATGCAATGTATAATTTTAAGCTACATAAGGATTCCAAATCCATCACTGCATGGATTCCCAATCAGAAAACATTTTAATAACAGCCTTTGAGAAGACTTTTTACTACCCCTTGGGTAGATTTAAACTCAATAAATTAACTATCCAACCATTTACTAGGCTCTAAGACTTATTAGTAAATAATTATTACTGAAAGAGTCACTAAGTAGTTCTTGTTTGACAAACATTGTTACAAATAAGCTTGTATACACTAATGTGACTAAATAGGTTTTGAAGCACATTTACTTTCCTAGTGCTTATGAAAAGACAATTACAAACCATGCCTTTACACTAATGAAAAAAGATTTGCCTTATTCACAAAAGCAAACAGGGCTGTCTAATGATAGAATTGATAGAGACAAGAATAACTGAGGCATGCTTGTTAAAATAGCTTGTATGTACACAAGCTACTGTCTATCATTTTTCATAACAAAGATACACGTCTTAGTAAAGCTTAGTAAACAGAATCACCCATTTGAAAACAATGTGATTTTCCCCACATGTCAGAACTTCCTCTGTAAGCCTCACGGCTATGAAGCAGATAGCACATTATACACTTTTCTTCCAAACTCTACTATAAAAGTGGGATCTCTTTTACTTGATATCATTTTTTTATTTCTCATAACAGAAAACACATTTCAGGTTGATGTAAGTATGATGAATTACAGTGGCTTTGCTTTATCGCTGGAACAAGAAGTGGTCATGCACTTTGTTTTTCGTGCACCTTGTATGCAAAACTCAGGCATAGTTTCACCAAAAAACACAGGGAGTTTTAAAGTATCACAAACAGCAACAATAAAAAAAGCAAGTTCAAAGGCAGCCACGCAGAATTTCTCTAAGGTTATGTCAGTATACAGCTGAAGATTTCTCCAACTTTATATTTTTTAAAGCTGCAAAGCAGGACCCTTATATTAAAGTCAAATAATACAGCACAGAATGACCATTACACATGGGCACCAACACCACAGCGGTATAAACTCATGGACTTTACAGACCACAGTTTGAATTTATTTTCTTTTTTTTTATTTTAATCTGGTGAGTGATCAACCTCCTTAAAAAAATAATAATTTAATAGGTAGCTTAGATGATTATCACAGTATTACTGTTCTGAACTAGTGTAGCCATGCAAAAAAAAACACAAGGCAAAACAGTAAACACTATCTCAGTGGAAGCAGAAATATGCAGACACCAAAACAAGTAACAGCAAAAATACCAATATGAGCGGTAGACTTGCCAAGATGCTTTTCCTCCAACTTTTCCTGATTTTTTAATTCTGAAAGAACTCTATAAATACAGGCAGGTGAAGTCAAAATTTCAGAGCTGCGTACTAGTCTACAGAACACATTCCTGATGAAAAGTTTCATAAAGCTCAAAAGCATAAACAGTGGGCTTGGAACAACGTAGTTACTCTACATATGGGTAACCAGGAGTTAAAAGTACTGCATTTACCAAGAATTTAGCAACTCCTTTGGAGAGGGAGCTGTGGTAGTATTTTACATAAGATCATTGAACATTAACAGTTTCTTTCTGGATATTTAATAGGTAGACAAGACAGCAGGTTTGTTTTTTTTTAATGTATCACTAATTGACAAACACGGAGGGGGTTGTATTTTACTTTTAACAAAACATGCACATGTGAACATGGCAGGCTTTAAAAATACACTAAAAAGAATGGGATGTGTGTCAAAAGTATCTAAGCTGACTTTCTTTTCATTTTATCTCAGAAACACAACAGAGTTAGCATTAGACACTCAAGATTTGGGGCTTGTATTGCTTACCTTACACAGCTTCTGGTAACGGGGAGAAGAAACTGCCATCCTCTGTAAACGATGCAATAACACCACAACTTTCTGCAGAGATGTTCTCACCACAGCCATCATTTTAAGTTTGCCACACTTCTGAAGACACCTCAGAATTTGCATTATAAATGAAGAGCAACTATCATTTCCTCCCGGTCACCGGACAATGATTTGCCAGCTTTCTGAGCATGCTCTCTTCCAGGACTGCTTTTCCAAGCCACGGGCTTTATACGTTTCAAAGGCAAAGGAGGTTGATCTAGCATAAGTTTCTCTCCCAAAATAACCCCACAAAACAAATGCAAAAAAATAACAGCATTCACAGATTCTTCTAACCAGTACTGCTCAGCTCTGCCTGTGCAGAGAGTAAATGAAGTTGAGCAGCCCAACGTCTGTCACTGTTCAGGAGTGCACTAAATAGCCAGGAAAGGTTATTAATTGAAGCCTGAAAGCTGCAGGAACAAAAGAGGAATTCCTTCAGGAAGACGTCTCCAGTGTCTCACAGCAGTTCTCTAGTAGCTGCTTTCTATCGGCAGACTGAGCATTTTCTCTCTCACTCTGGGAAAGGATGCTCTCACTCTCAGACTAAACGCAGCTCTGGCAGAGCTGTAGAGTGAGTGAATAACAGACTGTGTTATAAATCTTGAGAGAGGAGCAGAGGGATACCTGCCCTAATTATATCAGCCATACGTTAAAGGCTAATAAATCACACAGGCGCTTCTCAAAACTAGATTACCCAATACAAAAGGAAAAACCGCAGGGGGTGAACCTCTCTGCTGTGAAAACTCACTTAAAGCTAATTTAGTCAAAGAGATCTCAAAGGATTCTCACTTGCACCAGAAAGTACAAATGTTTTTCAGGAACTGTTTCCAATTAAAATCTTTTCCTGAATGACTTCTTAGGACAAGAAAGAATAGAGTTTTGACAAATCAAAAGCATGCAGTTGCACCATCCCCCCTTTTTCTAGCCATCCTTGAATCCAAAGAGCTAACATCATTTTGATGTTTTGCCATGACAAAGCAGAGTTATTTAAGCCATCTAAGGATGGCAGTAGGACATACAAGAGCATGGAAGTGTTTTACTACCAGCAAGGCACTCCCAATGCAATACAGCCATCATACCCCAAGGTGTGGAGATACTGCAGCGTAACCAGACAGATATTTCTTATTACTTTCAAAGATGATATGATGAATCTACTTAAACCTGTATTAGAGGGGCCACTGCAGCAAACGTCCTGGGAGTTCATTACCCCCACAGTAGGTGGCAGACACCATTACAAGTAATCATATTATTTAGTGTGTATATTGCCACATGAACAGGTACGTACACATTTCAAGCACATCAACTAGCACAGTATCAAGGCACCAACTACAGGTAGCATGACAAGGTCATATGATCCTAGATAATACATAGCTTAGATGCCACTGCGTTATACACTGGTGTGCCTCTTCTCAGGCCCTTTCCATCTGAGGGGATTAATGCCAGGTGCAGGTTCTTCATATAGGACATTTTAAAACTCTTCCCATCCAATTCTGCTAACACAACCTTTTCATCCTTATTTTTAGAATTGAATCAACATTTCTACAAGTCCTCAGGCAAACCCCTTTTAGCCGTACTTCTCTCCCACCACAAGCCTGTTCCTTTAACCTACCAGCTCTAGCCTACCTTCATTAGCTGATATGCTGTTACCAAACATCTTTTGAGGAAACCTGTGAAGCAGCATACATCAAATAACTGAGGCATTCAGAAATAACTGTAAAAAGCTCAGACCTCTTCTGTGTAAGACAGAACCCACATCCACACTTGCCTTCTTTCAGTTCTGCTTTTTTCCTTCCCAGCTAATATACAAGTTTGAATTAAGCAGCGAGACAAACAGCCCTCCACTAGTCATGCTGATTTTAGTTTAAAATAAAACAAAACTTTCAAATTATTTTGAACACCTTTAGGCACAGGACTTCACACAGATTGACCCGGCATTACTTCTTACTATTTCTTAGCTCATTTTCTGCATTTTCCTTCAAATTAGATTGTAACCTCTTTCAGGTGGCTGCTAAGCATTTTGCAACACAGACTAGAGTGTTTCCACACTAACCTGAAAGGAAAGTCTTCTGCAACATTTAGATACTGAGATAATGAATTAAATAGACTGGTGCTATAATTGTGAATATCCTCCTTTTCAAAAAGAAATCATTACGACACTCGAAGCTTGCATTATTTGCATAGTACTGTTGCTAGCCTCAGATGTCACAATGGAAGGCAAAGCAAAGCTTCAATAGTGCTCAGATCACTGATTCCACTATAGAGTGGCTTGAGCCGCAGCCAAACAAGTTAGCCCCAAAATGTAATGGAGGGTAGTCCTCCCGTGCACACACGCAGATGCCAGTTTAACAGATGATCCTATTTTGAAAATGCATGATAACAACAAAAAATTCATCATGTTTTGTCTATGTTCAGTACATATTTCACCTAGAATTTGTCATGTCTTAAACTCATAGTAAAGTTTTCCTCAATGCATAGGACTTGGGGATAGAGGCATCTTCACACAGGCAGAGAAAGTCACAAGCTCTGCATTATTCTTATAACCATTTAGTAGAAATACTTCTTCACGTATTCAACAAAGCACAAAGAGAAGAACATTGTTATCTTATACCACTCAACAGGGGAAGAACAGAAAATGATCTTTGTTTAATTAGATATGAAGCTTAAGAATTTGAAAGGGAGTGGGCTTGATTTTTTTTAAGCTACAGCAAGATGTTATAGCTCCATTTTGGCTTCAAAAGTTCATTTCAACAAATATTTGAAAACAGAAACTTTGATTTTGGAGTGTCTGCCAGTGTCATGATATGAATGTCTTTGGTTATATTTAAAGTGAACTTGAAAGATGGTAGGGGGAAAAAGTTCATTTTGGAAGCCATTATCCTATGAGAGTCTTTGACATGCTCTACTTCTTTCAGTAGTTGGAAAAAAGCTTACAATATTATGCAAAGTCATTGCTAAGTTAAGTGACTACGCTTCACGTGCACAGGGTAGAAGCACAGAGTCACTGAAAAAGAAGGGCTATATCAGGAAATGGGATGCTGAACAAGTGGAGGCCATGCCCAAGCACCTACATCTGCCTTCTCAATGGTTACAAGCCAGGACAATGGGCAAGCTCAAGAGCTGGTTATAGACCTTCTCCACGCAGGAGGCAGTCTTGCTCAGCGGTTGTCCCCTCACACATCACCACTCTGGCAATTTTAACCAGACTGCAGCACACTGAAGGAGTGCGAACAGTCTTCCATGACCAAGGTTCTTCTCAGCTGCATAGAGCCAAAAAGCAAATTCTGAAATAACAGCTTCATCTTGGTACGATGGATTAAGTGGAGTGCAAGGTAATCCAGAAACAAGCTTATTTACACACAGCACTGCCTCACGTTGTTAGCTTCCTGTGGCCTCATTTTCACTCTTTCACCCTTACTACACTACTTGTTTGGGAGTTTTTGTCAATAGAAAATATAATATTAACTTCTAGGTGTTGTCATTACACACTAGTCTTAGCATTTCACAAAAAGCCACAACTCTACAGATAAGTTACCTGACTGACCAGTATCATATAAACATTGGTGAGTGACACGTCATCTTCAACAGACACAAGCTTCCACAATATAATGTTCTCTTCCTTATGATTACAGTGAGCAGCTTGCTGTCAGGTACTTTAAATTGTCTTGTTTCATTTAAATTCAATGTAGATATGTTCAGATTAACAGCACTACTGCAAACAGCACTTTTTTTCTTTATAAGCTGCTCAAACTGAATGAACTTGGACCACAGACAACATTATTCCAAACCCAGAGTGCAGGATTTAATAACTGATCTAGCTGCCCAGTTCTGTGGATATCAAAATAACTGTGCTGAATAAGTCAATCTAATTGAAGGAAAAAAAAAAATACTAAACCATTCAGGAGAAAGATGACACATGAACAGCGTTCACATCAGGTAAACAGGACAAAAGAAATTCATACACTACAGAAACACAAAATCCTTTTAGCCAGTGATGTCCAAACTTTTGCTGCCACAGACCCAAGGATATTAATTTTTTAAAGAGTTGTCAGATCTCCACACCCTTTGGTCCTGTTTTCCCCTCAGTGTACTGAATCCTTAATGCAAACTGGACCTAGCTCGTCTCTCTCCCTCCTACTTTCCCAAAGGAGATGTATGAAATACGCAAAGGCAGGAACAGCCAGACGACGTGGTACTCAGCTAGTCCATGCTGCTTAGACAGGGAGAAGGGATCTCTCTTCTAGATTTTAGAAAAGCTAGGCTGTCCATATATTAAAAAGGACTGTAAGGGTACCAGTTAGTCTCCTGCTCAGTTATTCCTCAGATTTCCAGTCTGTAGCCCGTACAGGAAGGCAGGCCAGCTGGGAGCTGCTGGACAGCAGGAGAGGTGATCCAAGCACAAAAACTTATCGGATTGCTGGAAAAGCAGGAAAAAGGTGGCAGGAAGGGATTGGAGACAGTGCAGCCCAAGAGGGTTCTTTACTTGGAAGGAAGTGGATTAAATTGATTGGATGGGCAATCACACAACATGACTTGGTTTAATGAAGTATACACTTCTTGAATACAGTCATCCTCCAAGGATATTTAAGAAACCCCAGTGCCACAAGCGTCCACAAAATATTTATTTCAAACCTTAGGAAGAAAAATATGCTTCCTTCACACACCTGAGTTCTAAAATGCTGTTTTTTAAACACCTTCCAATGGGCTGCAGGTTTTCCCACTCTAGTGGATAGCTTTCCTTCATAACATTTGCCATTGAGAAAAAGCAGGAATAACAGCAATATTATTTAGTTTCTCACCTGCATTTGCTTTCTGAGTTCCCTTACACAGGCACTGTCCTGAGCAGTGTTCTCACGCTGGGATGCATCTGCTAGAACATTAACTGTTGTCTCTGCCTCTTGAAGCCACTTGAGGAAGCTCTCCAGATCCTTGTGTGAGGCCTGTACTGTCTTCAGTTCTATCTCCAAGCAATTCTGCCGATCAACAGCTCTGAAAATGAGACAGTGTCAGAACAGTCCCCCATAGTGTACAGCATTACATACATCATAATGAAACTACTAAAAGGAAATCTGAAAGTTATCTCTATTACGAAACTTTACATCCATCACAGTTGGTTTTATCATTATTTATATCACTGTTTCTCTGGTTATTATATCTGTGGCTACACACAGATATTCTGAACTGGTTATAGATTTCACAGCCCTTTTTAAAAAAGCATGTGGCAGAAATTAAGTTATTCATTAAAAACCTAGATTTTCCTTTTCAGTATTACCAACATGGACCTCTGCTACCCCAATTGGTAGAAGTGTTGTACCTATGTGGGAGAAGTGTGAATGCTTTTCCCCATCAACAAAAATCTTATGGAGCAGAAGCACCAAGTGTTTGGGGGATTTTTTTTTCCTCTTTTCCAGCAAGCAGAAACAATTCCCTAAATTTGTGAGAGTTAAAGTTCTGAGGAAAGAAAAGTCAAATATCGGGTTCTGTCTGCTAAAAGACAAGACTTTTGACACTATCACTCAAACAAATAGAATAATACACTGCCATCACAGCAGTCAAGACATGTTCAACATCCTTAAATCTAAAAAGAGACTGGCAGAATATAATACAAATTTTCAGTCAATCCAAAAGATCTCTGGTTGGTACAAACACAAAAGTTTTTATTTGTAAGAGGATATTTTAATATGTAAGAAACTCATTTAAAACCTTCGGCTTATATTGTTGGTAAGCAACTTCAAAACATTTCCTAGAAAAAAGATATACGTTATACTTCTGGATCACAGGACTGTTTCTTTGTCATTGAAATGAAACTCAGATGGGAAACTGTTGCAGTGAGCAATTTTAAAAGCTCTCATTAACAATGTTAATTAAAGCATGGCAAGTTAAATTTCACCCATTTGAGGCTGTTATTTTGCAGTATGCCTTTTCCCAAGATCAGGACAAAAGAAAGAAGGAAGCTGTCCCACACCAGCACACTGTACATAAATCTCTATCAGAGCTACCATGTAGAATATTGCTGCTAAGTAAGTAGGAAGTTCAATTCTGTTTCCACATCAAGCACTAACCATATTGTAAGATTTCAGGGGTAAAGTGATATTTAATTTCAAGTAAGACAAGGCCAAAACACTCAGCATTTGATATTTTCACATGAATTGAACACGCTTCTCCAAACAGGCCCATCAAACTTCTGTGTCTTCTGCCTCCTCCTGTTCTATTTAGGCTTTTTTTCCTCCTTGTCATGCTGTGGCAACAGAACTGCTCAGCAGTATCAGGGAATCACTATGTTTAGAATCACAAATTTCAAAAGTAGTTAAAATACTCTTTTTAAAAAAGAAGCTGCAGGTGTTCAGTACTATTCAGGATGATGTTTCAAAGCAGGTATTCTGGTTTACTAGCATGTCAGTAAAGGCAGATACAAGGAAAAGCTGTTTTCCTGCAAGGGCAGCAAGAAAATCTCATGCAACCCCAACTGTCAGGCTTACATTCGTAAGTATTAGCATAACCAAATCAATTTTCTAGAGACTACTTGCAAAAAGATAGTGTTTCAACCCCCACATTAGAAACTTAAACCTGATGTCACTTGTTAATAATTGCTTTACACAAAAAAAGACTGTGTGAATCCTTCCTGACTTCATGCTTGCCCAAGTTTTGGCCACTGGTAAATCACTAGAAGGGCAAAGAGCCTTCTTTCTTGATTCTCACTTGAAGCTCTGGAATACATCACCTACTCTCGAGAAAAAATAATAAATAGCATGTTGGGGATTGCAAATGGTTTGACAGATACTGCCTAGAAAAGGTAAGAAGGACCAGCTCAAAAATTAGAGCACACCAAGGAACTGTGAAAAAAATGTGAAGTAAAAGCAGTTATGAGCTCTGACTTCAAAACCCTCTCGCTCTGCAGGGATTTTCTTCCCTAGCAGGGGGTTAAGGCCAAAGGTGGAAGAACAGGAGTGACAACAGGAAGAACAGACTGGTAATACAGGTGACTTTCAAAGAAAAAGAAAAACCCCAAAGGATGAAACACTGCAAGTGACCCAGATCTCTAAGTCTAAGTACTGATGTACTAGATGGGAATTGAGACAACTTGAACTTTGCAGCTAATAACATTTATTGAAGAATGTCGTCTTCAGCCTAAAGTTTTAATTCCTCAAATCTTCCACTTGTTTGAAATTAAAGGAAAGAATGAAATCCTATTACAGTTCCACTGCTGTCATGATACCAGAATTAAAACTGAAAAATCATTGCTTTCACTAAATACGTACTCCAGCAGCATAAATTAACACATTTACAACTAATGTTCTAAGATTACAAGGATGCTTTTAAAGCGGACCTGTACAGCAGTAGCAAGCAACATTTTTACAGAGCGGACAAATACTTTCACTTCCTTCCAGTAAAGGCCACAAATGTAAAACAGAAAATGATGGAGAATTCTGTACTGTAGATGAACGACTATCCAATAATAGAAAAAGATGACTCAGATTTTCAAAGAATTCTAATACAGTCAGAACATCCTTAAAAGACAGAGGGTCCTTCCAGGACTTACGAATTAAACAGAAGGAGAACCTGGAGAATCCTTTACAAATGCAGCTAAGGTCACTTAACACAGTAATAGTAGAGAAGGTCTAAGCAGATTCTATTAGAAAACATACATCCAAGAAAAAGAAAATTTTAACTGTACTATTTAAGTTTTCACGGCACTGTTTCAGGTATCTGTTCCACCCAATTATTTTTTCAGGTTTAAAATAAAAATGTGCAACGCATACAAGCATGTGATCAAAAGAAAGTCAGAAAATAACATCTGAGACAGTACAGACAGCTACTCTAATCCATTACTGAGACACCAAAACACACAGAATTACTACAGATTCACCCTAAAGTATAAAAATAGAACATAAATAGCCACTGGGCAGAGTATCCAATTTACACAATGTCAGGCTGGGGAGCTTCAATCTCTTAATGCCAACAGTTTTAAAATAAGCTCCTTCAGCTTTACATGCCATGGCTACAGTCTTCCTGGTAACGTTCTTGTGCTATTCAGGACTGTGATTCTCCCAGGCGACGTTACTAAGGTCCCCCTGCACAACCTCCAAGCATGGGAACAAACTGGTATTTTGAAGTATTACGCTATAAATACAGATCTGTGGTTACAGAAGTCATAGGGCTACACGTGTGTTCCGTGTACAACCCCTGCATGTCCTGAGATCTGCCACATGAAATAAGCCTTGTCACTTAAAGTTCCCTAGTATTTCTCTTTATTGCATTTAAAACAAGTATGAAAACCTTCATTCCCTTGAAAAGGTGTTTTCACTGCACATTCTCCCCTTTTAATTCTACTCTGTTGCTCCATGGGATTACGTTGAGCAGCTCCACGCTCTGATTATCCACCGGCTTTCAGAGTTCTTCTTTATGTTCTGTCCGCAGTCAACAAACAAAGCAGATACTCACCATCTTAAGGCTGCAGACTGCAAAACAGTAGCCCCAGTCATAATCAAGAAGCTTCAGTTCTACACAACGAATGGAATTGCTTATTATTCCAAGACTTTAAGCAGGTTCAAAAATAATTAGAGGCTTCCAGACAGGAGCTCTTCTTTCTGGTCACCTGCTCTGAATGGTGGGCAGCTTTATACCAGTTCTAGCCAAAACACTGCAAAGTTTGCATGTGAATGAGACTACTACATAGCTGTAGTCAGCTGTTACTGCTAATCCAACAAGGGGCTGTTTCCCCTCACCCTCTAATTGCATCTTCATCCCTAGATGTCATCATGACATTCACATGAACTTAATGGCATTTCTTAAAAAATCATTAGTTTACTTTGAGAAAATAAAGGACAATCTGATGGCAAAAATGCTGCAGTCCCTAATCTTAATGCAAATGAATGGTCAGGAAGAGCCATTTCAGGAGATGACCTCATGACTAAGACCTAGTTTAGAAAAAGCAAAAGTAAAAAGACAAGAAAGTTTTGTCATATGCCAAATCCTTTCCCACATTCTACTGGAAGTTTTCTGAAGAACCATGAAAAGAAGTTGTCTGCATCACACAGAATAATTTTGAAATGTTATTCAATTGAAAAATCCTATCCTATGTCTCAAAACATTCAGAGATTAACAAATTTTTATTCTCTCTCAAATGATCACATGGATTGAGCCTATTTTGTACCTCATCTCTCAATGAACATAACCAGGAAGCCAGCTGCCACATCACAAGTGCAAAATGATGGAAGTACCATTTACCTCCAAAGAAGGATAAGATGACACTCTACTCTGCTTGCTTCATTACCTACTTCTTGCCACTGCAAAGTTCTCCTCCTCTCACTCCCCAGGATACAACAGCAACTTCAGAGGCTTTATTACCTAGGATTTTTGTTCCCTTAATTGACATCTCATTACAAATGCAGTTGGCCCTTTTACATGCACATATATGCACACACACATACACACTTTGGTTGTCATCTCCCCCACTCCCACATACAAAGGATCAATCTTCTGTTCTGTCCCTCTAGACACAAAGCATATTGTCCTTTAAGCTGCAGGCATGGAGTTGGACATTATTCTAAATGTTAATTGTCTATCAAATACTAAAAAGAATTTTTACAGAGATTAGATTACCTTGCAGGAAAGAATATTATGCACAGGAAAATACAGTATTTTCATTAAGACATATTTTCAAATGTGTCTTAATAGAGGATGAATAGAAAGAAGTGAGTTTCAAGTAAGTCTCAGTTCCTACAGCTCAAGTATCTTCCAGACAGGAGGACTAGAAGCATCACACTCAGGAATGCAAAGCACAGCTCCATTCAGGGAAAGTATCTGTTAGATAAAGAAGTAATGCATTGGAAGACTAAGCTGAATACTTACAGCCTTATGAAAAGAAAGCACAGCAACAAACTGCAAAGACATAAAGCACACCAGCATCAAGGAACAGGAGAGGAACTGTTCAAAGACACTTGGAGAAGATTAGCAACAGGCAAACCTGAGACCAAACATGACAGAAGTATTTCTCCCTCAACCCCTTTAAAAAAAAAACCACTACTTAAATAGGAAGTCATACAGAAGCCTTCCATTTTTAATTGTGGGAATTTCCATCATCAAAACTCAAAGCACCCTCACTGTAATTGACTAATTTGCACAGTAGCCCCAAATGCTGCTGTAAAGTAGACAGAGAGACTGTAATACACAAGTGTACATGAGACACAAGTTTAACATACAAACATCTACATATAGAGTGAAACATTGTAATTACCTTTGGTTCAGATTAACCCAACAAGTGTTCATTTGGTCAGTGATTTCCTTCACCCTCCTTGTGTCATCAGCACGATACTCTCGAAGAAGTTTATTAGAAAGATCATTGAATGCAGCTGCTGTTATGTCGCCTCTATGCAAATCCTGTACTAACAGCTAAAAAGCAATTTAAGAATGGGACAGAGTAAAATCAAAATCAGATTATTTTTCATATTATGCATTCTGTCATACTATAAAAATCCTCCTTTTCCCTTTTTTCTAAAAAAAAGTGTGTATTTTTTAGCTAGAGGAAAAATCTTGAAAAGAAAACCTACAGATACTAAATGTTGTGACAATAAACCAACAAAAACACAAATAGATGAGGAAAAATTATATTTGCCAGAACTGCCAAAAGCTAGAAAAATCCTCTTCTGTGTTTTACAGGCAACAGAAGTAAAAGCACTTTCATATTTTTAGTAGCATAAATGAGTTTGTATTATGATAATAGTGATATATGCGGCAGCGAAAAGCGGCATAAATCGAGTGCATAGCATGAGAATTTGATTTCATTGCTTTGTGGGTTTTTTTGCTTTTAAATGAAGAAAATACATTAAAAGTGTTTGCTTGTTGCAACAGTATATTCATAAGGTGCCTTGACTTTACAAAATCCTGAACTCAGCATTGTTTCTAACTGAAAAAAGAATATTTGCATATATATATATGTCCAGTTGTATCTTACGATCTCTGTACTATATGTTTGAGCATCAGCTTACTTTCACTTCAGAAAGCAAAGCAGACCTAATAGTCCATTTCCAATCCCCTGCTCATGTAGAGAAAGACGATGAAAAGCGTGCTATTTTACCGTTTACTGAAATACCTATGGATCAGTGAGGAATTCTCACCATCATACTCCCCGCTTCTTTACACACTCAGCTGCAACCCTGTGTTGTCGCTTCATGGATATATGCATATACACACACCCTTTTTTAAACTATTTTTTAAACTATTATAGCCCTGTTCTAAATACTGCACTAAGGGCCCCTCCTTGCTGATTTGTCTCTTTAGTTCTCATCCTGTGCCACCTACAGCCTGCCCTTTTTCTGACAGCCACCAGGACAAAGAACAACAGACATTGATTTATCACAGCAAGTTTGCTGTGATGTGAAAAACAGTGAAGATTGCATGGGATTGGGAAAAAAAAAAAAAGCGTGTTTAATACACCTGGCACCCACCAGAAGTGAAATTCAGGATAATTTTAAATAACTTGGTCCATTCTTGGATCTACTAAACTACTGTTAATGGGTTTCTATGAAGTAATACATGCTACATTCTGTGGCTGTATGATTAAACTTTTCTCGGTCTGAGGTTCAAGCTTTTTGCATAACATTGTTATTTGATGCTACACCATACTCCTTTCAACTACACTTACAAAAAGACACACATACACACATGCCACCTGCTTCCCTCCCAGAATGCAATTTTCAGGAAGTCAAATATATAAGAAAATGGAAACAATTTAGAATATATCACGCCCAAAGAGAGACAGAATTGCTAAATCAATCCTACATCTATATTGTATATTTGCACATCAATTGAATCAAATAGCATTACATAGACGGAGGAGTTGATAGGGAAAAAACAGATGTAGGTGGTCTTACTTTGTTGTCTGAAATCTGTTTGGTAAGCATCTCTTTTGGGGCCTGCAGGAGCATACGCAGACGGATCTCGCACTGCTCCATGAGGCGCTCCATTTCTTGCCTCTGCTCATCCCACTGCACACAGTCTGTCAGCATGTACTTCAGCTGCTGCTGCCGTACCTCCACGCCATGATGAGTATTGTCCCACTGGTTCTTCAGCTTCTCCACTGTGGAGGACAATACAGAATATGAAAAATCTGAGGCAAACAAACAAGTAGCCATAACCAGCACTTAATTCTCAGGACAAAAAACAGTAATAGTTGTTTGGTTTTTTTAGTTCCCCATGCAGTTTACACATTCACACAAGCAAACAAAAATACAGGTGTTTGGCTACCTCTTGTTTCAGCAGATCAGCATACAGGTAACAACTGTTATGTCTGGAATATTTCAAAGGCATTATTTTACTTTTTAAGTACACACATGTGGGAGGCAAATCTGCCTCAGCTGCACTGTCAAAGTGTGCCAGCAGCAGGGCTCCAAAGATCACAGTTTTAGGGTGATGGCTATATCTGCAACTTAAACTAGTACAAATAAACAAATAAAGAAATAAATAGATCTGGATAGCCTATACAAAGTGAACTAAGCTTTCCAGACCACTGTATGCTGAAGGCAGTCTAGTGGCATCTGCATTAAAATTTTTGCCCAAGGTAGAAACACTCAGTAACAACCTACTTTGGTACTTCCATTCCACCACAGGTTTCTACAGGCTTATGTAGATGACACAGCAGAACAGAACTTATTGATCACACCCTGTTTCCTTCAAGTATCCCATTCCTCTCTCAATAGAGTTACATTAGATGATCAATAAACAAGCTTTAACCTTTAATAAATAAAGGGTGAAAAAGACAACATGACAAGAGCCTAGGACAAAAAGCAGTATGTCAGGGAAAGCAGTAAGCCTGCCTTCCCTAGGAAAGCATATTACTTGAAAGTCAAAAGAGGTGGAAACATGTTTCCTTATTACCTGTCATGACAGTTATTGGGTACACACTACATCACTAGAACTAAAGAGTAAAAAAGCAACTATAAAACAAACAAACAAAAAAACCTAAGCTAGACTTCTTGAGTATATCTGTACTCTGAGCAGCAACAGGTAACAGCAAGTTTTATTAGAAAATTAACACACTTGATACTCAGGTCAGATCAATCTTCCATGAAGATTTTTTTTTAACCTTCTACAAGTATATAAGGCCATTATCCTTGATATGCTTGGGAAGATTTCTTTTATACATTCAACAACATTCTGTTTAGTTTCACAACTTTCTCAAAGACTGTGGCAGTGAAGCCCGTCCGTCAGGGCAACTGTATTACTGGTGGACAAACCCAGTGATCTGTGCAATATAGATTCATCAATTTCAACCCACAGGCAACTTTTGGATTAATTTTCAGGCATGATGTAGGTCGTGCTGAATGAGAACTTAGAAGAAAGCTTCAGTACCCCAACAGCAAGAAATAATACGGTTTTTCTTTTTTTTTAAAAAAAAATATATTATTTTTTTGGATGAAGAGTATGTTCACAGTGAACTAGCAGCTGCTGGGAGAGATCAGTGGTTTCACCAAAACAACAAAAGTAAAAACAGCAGGAGTGAAAAAATACTATAACCCTGTGAACTGGCTAATGAACTGTAGAGAAAAAACTCTTTAGTGTTTAAGCTCTCCCCACAAAGAAAGAAAAAATGTCCCTGAGCAACAGCTGCCTACAATAGCAACTTGGATGAAATGGACAGATATTTGATGTCTACATAGTATTACTATTATTATAGAAAGAATATTTCTTGGTGTATTTTTCACTATTTATGGCCAGGTTAACCTTACTCTCTGCAATGTTGGCATATTTCTCCTCTCTTCAGTCTCCACCAAGAGGACAGAAATAGCGAAATTCCTGGTAACCTCAGCATTCAGTGGGTTCAATAGGTAGGTTCCCAGGAAAAGGTGCTGGGGCACCAGGTATCAAAGGCAGAAAGTTTGGAAAGAACTCCTGATGAGACTTTTAATTGCTGATGTCCATGCAGTAATTGGGAGGGAAGTTCCAGAGAAGGAAGCTTTTCTCTGTTTCTGTGCTCCTAGCTATTTGAGCTCTTAGGCTACATCTAACAATGTACAGCAGGCTCACAGGTGTTTGTAAGATATTGGTATATTCCCCTCGGTGTTTAACTAACAAGGTGCATAAAGCAGTCCTGAGCTTCACTTTTCTTCAGAGCAAACTTTTCTTTATAAATATCAGTAGCAACAAAACCGTCAGGTTTTTCATGTTTCATGACAGGTAGCAAAATCTTCACACACATCTAGGGTATCTGCCTTGGATGGGCGTGACTATAGGGGAACTCCGATTTTCAACATAGTTTCTTTATTCCTTGTTCATTTTCTTTGAAGAATCAAGAATGTTTTGTGACTGACCAGATCTCCCCTTGCTGACTGACTCCCATGGACTATACAGTTACTATCCTATCCCAGGTTTCGACCTGACTCCTAGATCTGAGTGGCTGCAAAACTCAGGCCCTACACATTGCTTTAGCCTCTTTGGATCTTACTCCCCTACCAATCCATAGCTCCTGTGAATCTTAGACAGTGAACGCCATCTCATTAGACCCTTTAACATTTCTGTGGGCCTTCTATCTGACCCAGTTATCTCCAGCAAGTCTTATGGACACCAAAGTATTGTTGTAGCATGTCCTGGTTTCGGCTAGGATAGAGTTAGTATTTCTCCCAGTAGCTGCTGTGCTTTGGATTTAGTAAGAGAAGAACTTAATACAAGAAGAATAAACCACAACATAGATGGAGTAGAGGAAAACTACATTACAGAGGAGATAAGGAAATATATCTTTCCATTTTTACTTCTAATTATGATATTTCCTGCTGCATGGATTTTATAATCTTAGCAACTGGCAAAGTTTAAGAGTTCAAAGAATACATTGTCCCTTACTTTCTAATTGTGTCAGTTGTACACTTTCTTTCCTTAAGTACCAGTAAAAGAAATTTTCAAAGGAGGTGGGGACCTTTAAACTGGAAAATCAATTTTGCAGTATGTAGTAGAGCTCAAAAGTATGTACACAAAGTTTGTGTTCTAAGTCAATACATTTGTGCTTTTTGCTAACTGCCCAGTGCATCATAGATCAACAAAAATAAAGTTACACGATTAGTTCCTTTTATCAATAAATAAAATCCTTATCCCTGGGGTCTGTGGCTGTTCGGTAACTCAAATTCTTCATATTTTGAAATGCCACCAAAAATATTTACCTTTGCACTTGAAAAAATGGCCAGTCAAGAAAACAACTTCCAGGAATTAGACTGTTAAGAGTTAAAGCCACTTAACTGCTAAGTTTTCGGTATGTTCAAGGAAAATAACTTCAGCTAGGCTCAAGATCAAGAGTGTAAGGGAAAGATATGAAGATTTTTTTACTGCCATGGAAACTTTGTATTTGCAAACACACAACAGAGAAACTTACATTTTTCTGTGATCACTGTCCTAATATCTGAACTGGAAGTTTTATTTTTCAGATTCTGAGCCAATGTAAAAACAGAATCAAGCTGAGGGTGCCGCTGGTCCAAATCTGCCTTTGTTATCTGTTGAGAATTAGGATATAAATTTTAAGTCCAAAAAGCAGAATTTAGTTAATATCATCTGTATTGTTTGTAGATAAAACAGATAACATGTCACCACAATTAGATGGCTGTTCCCATCATTATTGTAACCTTTGAATTGTCACGGTATTGTAGCACTGCTTTAAATAGCAAAAATATTCTGAAATACAGTTACTGAAAATCTAGACGTGAAGGTTAACCTGTACAAATCACACAGTTACCATAGTCACTGCACAACATTTTCCAATATCTATTTTTTGCTCTCCCATAACTTACTTTTCTCTTATCAAGTTCTAATCTTTTTTCTTGGGGGTGCAGGGAGAGGGAGAGAGAGATAAAGAAAGAAAAGAATGGAGAGGAACAATCAGACTACATCTTGTATAAAAAACATAGTTATTTTACTATGGCAATGTACCAGAAGTGAATATTACAAGTATTATACAGTTAAAAGAAAGTGTTTTAAAGTTACTGTACATCACATTATTCTTTCTAATTCCAGATTACACCAGACACCCACATTAACAGTTTAGCACTTGTTTAGCCTGCAGCTTTTACTCTACAGTTACTCATGTTAATTGATATCAAGTCAAATAAAATGAACCTTAATGGTAGCACACATTTCACACATTCTGCCCTTAGTCATGGCTCAGCATAGCAGGAGCTATCAACAGAAACAAACATTTACTTCATAAGCTTTTATGTTATAACTTTTAATGATATTAGCATGTTTCTGAAAATCAGTTTAGTGTAACTACAGTAGAACAAAACTCATTAGAAACCACTACAGATTGGATCATAAAGGTCACCTTCCAAGCAAATATGAGGCTGCTCCTAAGTCTTCAGCATAAGCTGTCTGTACATTCCCCCAAAAAATGCCATTTTCAGGAGCTATATGCTTTGTTTAAAGCAAACATAACAGTGCCTAGCTCACACAGGGACACAGGAAACAGGAAATTGTACAATGGAGAGAAGTGTAATAATGACAGTATTGAAAGTGTAATTTTCAAGTTGTGCATTTACTGCAGTCAGGGGTTTTTTTTCTAAAATACGTGTAATTCTTTACTGAACATGCAAGCTATTGAAGTGGGAGCCAATTTTCCAATCCTCTAGCCCTCATAAAAACACATACTTTCATTCGTGCAATAGTCCGATTGATCTCTTCAGTATTTCCCACGGTGACTATGTTTGACTTGAGCATCTGGTCAATTAATACCAACCAGTCAGCCAGCTCAGTTATAGTTTTATCCAGATCAGCAGGTGCAGAAAGTTCCAAAGCCTGCTGAGCCTGAACAGGAATTTCCAATGAAGAAGAAACTAGCACCACCTTTTGGACATCTGAAAGAGAGTTTGGGGTTTTTGTTAAAGAAAAATAGTCACGGCCACAAGTGCAACTGTGGGAATTACAGGGGTTTTTGTAATTCGTATAAATATGCAACAGCATCTACAGTGAAAGTACAGCAAAATTTGTATTTGAGGCATTTTAACCATAAGTAACTAAGTAATCAGAAATTCCTTTTTTCTTTTTTTTCAAGGCTATTAATTATTTCATTGCATGCCAAAGACCCACCCAAATGATTCAGCCTAAATAAAAAACAAACAAGAAGAAAACTTGCAGAGGCAAAATGAAATTAAATCTAATGGAGTAGAGCTAAACACTCTTTAACATGAAAGGGAATTGGCCTCTATTAAGCATGAAAAACAAACATTTTGTTTAAGATAAGTGTCTGAAATTATCTTCCTCGCTTTTTTATTATGTGGCAGAAAGGATTTCCCCACTCTTGGCTCAGAATTCATTGAAGCACAAGTCAGTCAAGCTACTGCAACAGATGCTTCATGAACTTAGCAATATACAACTGTTCTAAGGAGGGACAGATGCCTGCCAGTTCAGACCCGTACTTTCTATCTTTTTAACGTGACACTGCAAAGCATTGAGGAATGAGCTGAACAGTTAAGATTCACTCCAGAAACTGTGTTTAGTCATGTTCTAGTTCCAAGAAAACACTAAGCTAAATCAAGCTGGAGTGTGAATACTACACGCTTGCCTCAAGCAATGAAATACAGGAGCTTTACTTAGCAAACACCCTGTATGAAATGAAAACAAGCTGAATCAAGGTTTTGGAAGGCTTAAACAAAAGTTGGCTTTCCTCCTTTAGATCCTGTTTACTGATGCTGAATTGAAAAAAAAAAAAAAAAGAAAAAAAAAAGAGTTAATAAAGAGTTAATTTACTGAAGTTCAAGACACAAATTCTTTCAGGCAGGGCTGTCTTTTTTACCCAGTTTTCTAAAAAGGAGACCTGGGCATCTTGTTTACACTCTGGATCTGCCTCCAACTACTTGAAGAGATGGCCAGTGTCAATGTCTGATACAAAAACGTATCATATTTAGACAGTTTCCCCTACAAGATTCAGGAAGATAAGTGTCTAGCAAATGAAAGACCTATCTGTGTCCCTGTCAAGCTGAAAGACACACAACGGCCTTTATTATAGGACTGCAGAGAACCTACATGCAGGAGATACCTTACAAATAATTAGCTGTAGGGAAATCTAGTGGATCTTAATTAAGGCACAAATCCACAGGAAGTCAGGCTGTCACAAAAATAGCTATTTTTATTTTTATTCTATACCTAGTACACTGGTTACCAGTGAAGAGGCCTAAGCTTTACTAAAACATTCCTCCATTTCAAAACTCTTAGGGGACTCCCCCAATCCTGAAGAGTGACTTTTTCCCTATCCAAACGTTCCATCTCTCTCCCATAGTAACATGAAGGTAGCCCCAAGTACAGCGATGGACAACATTTCTTATTTCCACTTGTTTAAACTCATAGCAAATGTTTTATTCTTTGGATAATTTTTGATCACAAACAGGATTAAACTCAATACAATCAAGTACAACAGAAGGACTGGTCACTCACCAGAAGGCTTTGTCTGTGTAACAAGATGAGACTGCCCAACAAATGCCTTCAGTTCTCTCACTCTGTCAGGCACTTCTCTAAACACCTACAGCCCAGGAGAGAGGAATAAAAACAGTAAACCAACCTACATTAACAGCAAAAAAGTAATCACTAATTAGAAGACAAAATATTCTACACCATGCTTGCTACAATGGCATGCCTCAGATATATTTCAATGAACTTTTTCAAGGTATCATTTAAAAACAATAAAAATGCCAAGAGGTGCTCAGAGTGGTATTTCAATAGGTTCCAGTGTCTTAGCTAAATCTTGGAGAGAAATAAATGAACTGTTGTAGACAGGCTGTTTACGTGTTTTTTACTGCCTAAGCATCAGAGCTATGACTCATTATTTGAGTACACTTTGAAGGAAAGACAATGCAAAGCATGATTTGTGGTCATCCATGACAGGAAAGTAGAAAAACAGGCAATCAATTTAAAAATAAAAAAACGTTACTGCTAAACTCTATTGTAGCGCAGACAAATTTGCCTTCTTTTTTAAAAGTTTTTAAAAGGCAGTGATGCAAATGTAATATACGGGGGGGGGCGAGACCTATTTTTATGGCCAAGTAGGTAAAAACAGACCTTTTTTTTTTTCTCTGAACTATCAAACACTGCTTTCTTCAATAAATTCTTACGGCCCTGATACATAATATAGTCCCAAATAATTCTATTTCTTTTTCACTTGGGTGTCCAGGCTCCGCTTGGAAAAAATCTGGTTTTCCACCAACCAGCGAATTCTTTTCTTCTCAAATACTTACCAATGATGGGGCTCTGAGCAACACAGTCTAGCTGAAGGTATCCCTGCTCACTGCTGGGGGGTTGGGCTAGATGGCCTGTAGAGGTCCCTTCCAACCCAAAGCATTCTATGATTCTATGATTCAGTGAGACTGAACACCAGAGTTTCTAATTTACAGCAGTTATACTCCAGAAGAATTCCAGACACACTTGATAAGATTTTCTCACTAAGCTTTACCACAGATTCATCTGTTTTCCTCTTAACATCTACAAACATCCAAGTTCCCTATACAGCAAAGATTTATTTTGACACTCTCAAATTCAAATTGGTACATAAGTGAAATATTTTTGACCCAGCTATCTAAACAAAGCCAATACAAAAGAAAATCAACAAAAAACGTAAGCTAAACTAACTCTTTCTGAGGGAAAAATGTCCACCAGTGTTTTCACACAAACATGGATTGGGGCACATTTCCTGAACATAGATAAAATATCTTAGAAGCCGTGCAGGAATGTCACAGATACACAGAAAGAAAAACAACCACTCTGAGTACACTACTATATTTTCAACTTCAGGTACCCAACGCGGAAGAAATGCACACCTTATTCCACCTCATATTGAGGGACTGTAGGCAACTGGAAAGTTTGTCTTTTTCCTGAAGATCAACGTTTTTATCCAAAAGCACTTCAGGTTCAGTCCTGTTCAGCCATTCCAGTTTGTCACCCTGTATTTCCATCTCTTCATTTAAGACCTAAAAGGGACAGAAGAGTTTAGACTGAAGGAAAATGCATACAATCTTAAGTAAATGTAGGGGGGAGCTTTCCTTAACTCCAATATTTAGAAATTTCTCTGGAAATGTATAACAGAAAAGCTTCTGGTTTGGTTTCTATGCTCTATCTAGAAATTAATAATTAATTCATTAAATAATAATTAAACATGTATTCAAATATCAACATTTATTGCTAACTGGCAAAAAACCATACAACTGCAAATAGCCAAGCTACACATACAGCTTCATATCATGCATACAGATTCTCATCTCGCAAGATGTTTCTGTTTGATCACCTCTGGATGTACCATATGTGTCCAAAGGCAACAGGTTGTCAATCAAAATTGTTGCCTGCATTTATTTTCTAAAAATATAAAAAAAAACCACTACAGGCCCACTCCTAACGTGCATTATGCAAGTACATGGTAGATCACTACAAGGCACTTTACTCTTAAGGAAATGTACTCTAAATGTATTTAAAAATGAAACATGACATTACAACTTCATTTTGATCAACCTGCTATAACCTTCTTTCTCTTTAAATGTGAAGGCCAGATCCTGCAAAAACAAAAGCAGCTTATGCTTGGTTTCCCACTGCCTTTAAATCAACTGTACTATCATTTGCCCATCGACCACAAGCATTGTGGAGTAGGAATCAGATATTTTGCATCTAGAGCACTGGAATAAAAAAATTACAGTAGCAAGCACACATCACATTTATCCAGCCCAATATTTAAACTAATCTCTGTTACAGGCGTATTATGGAGGTGTGCATAGTAAAGTGACAGGAACACACGCCTGGAAGGGAGATCACTGAACAGAGTACCCCACTACAATAACTGCTATACCAAATAGTGCCTGTCCTAAATTTTCAAGGGCCTACCTTAAAAGAATTACTTTTTTAAACATGTTATATCCTTTTTAATTGGAGACTGCTCTAGAAGTTCTATTTAGAAATCTCCTTGTCATTAGCAGGACATATTTATCGCTGAGTGATCCGTTAACATCTGTTATTCCCACTTCCTGAATACCGGCCTTTACTAATAGCTCAACTTCCCTATGCATTCTCATTCTCATCATCATATCCCTTCTCATTGTTCTTTATTTGACCAGACAAAACAAGGCAAGCTTCAAGTTTCTTTGCAGATGAGGAGCTCTTCACCCTCCTGAACAGCCCAGCAATCTTACTCAGTACCTGTTCCATTGCAAACTCACCTTTCCTTAATATAAATAACCAAAATTGCGCACACATTCTTGCTTTCACAGGGTAAAATTGGTGCTTAATAATTGCCTACCAGTGTTTCTCTAGCAAATTGTGCTCTTTCCCCCCTTATTGCAGTTCTACCGTTCACTTCAGGCATCTTTATTAAGACAGATGACAAGAAAAATTAAACTTTCATGACAGTCAGACAGCCAATACTCAACGGACAATTTGTTTAGGCAAACACAGCTGTAACTACTTTACACTGTTTATACACATTTGTTGGAAGTTCAAGCCTTTCCACCTGAATTGGTCTAACAGAGGTGGTTTGTTTGTTTTAAATTACTAATTTTTAATAAATGAGCAAGCGGGTTTGTTGGATTGACTACAACTTCCATTCTTATAGGATTCCAGAAACATTCTCTATCACACATCCTACAAACCAGACATTTTGTTGTCAAAGCCAGACACAAAGTAAACAGCAAAAATACAGGCATACATATGCACCCAAGTTACTTCAAACAGCCAAAACCCTTACAGCTTGAAAAGCAGATTAAACAAAATCTTACACAAAGTATGAAAGCTGCCCAGTAAATGGGACAATGGTGCTTATTTACCATTTTAAGCTTATCGGCTTTTTGCTAAAGTTCTGACAATTTTAAAGTTGACTTGGGGAACATCATCTTCAGTGAAATTCCACTTACTAAATTTTATCAGTAGTACATATATTTCTCAATTTCTAATAAATAGCCACCATCTTCTGACTAGATAACATAGTTATCAACTCACCCCACCTTCATTACAAGATATATCTTGCCTGCGTAAGCAATTTCACACAACCATAATATTCCTTTGGCTATTTACAATGTGAAAATTTCCCTCTGCAAAAGCATATACATCTGCATACGCATATACACACTAATGGATCTTGCCTGTAATTCTCGCAAGTTTTCTTCATGGCTGAATGTAAATCTTGTGTCCAGAGCATTTTCTACATTTTCCAGCCAGCAACGCAGCTCATCAACCTTTTTTATGTACTCTATTAGCTGCTGATTCTCTCCTTTTAGCCTTAAAAAGGAAAACAAAAAATCTGCATGCATTTCTGCAGTGAACACCGTATGTCAGTCCTACGTTACTTTTGATGGAAGAGTCACGTGTTTTTCAGCGGTTGGAGCATTTTAAAGGATTCATTTTGGTATTCAAAGGATTCTGTCATCATTAATAAAATGCAAGATACCTGCAAATTTATACTACAACCTTAAAAATAGATAATTTTCATTCCAAAGTCACAAAATAGACTTTTGAAAGTCTGCAGAAAACATTAAACATAAGTGACAGTAATGACAACACCTTTAGGCCTAATCACTGTAAGCCACTACAAAGCCACCGTTAGTGAAAGTGTTAGAAATGTCCCTAAACCCTCCAAGGGAAAAATTCCCTAGATCACACAGAGCTTTAATGGACTTTCTCAAACTAAATAATTAAGAAAAATCTTATTACATTTCTAAACGTATCAGCAGATGTTAAAAATGTATAATTGCATGAATAGCCTCCAAAAATAGCTATCCATTCCAGGGATTTAGCCTTACGCATTTTTTAGCAGTAAGAACAGAGAGGGGATCTTATATTCCCAGATGCGCTGAAAATGTGTATATTTATCTCAGACAACCTTGCTCTTTCATCTGAAATAAATTCAAGGCTACTTCAAAATGGATTTTCATTTTGTTCAGAAAATATATAGTCAGATGGATTAAATCATTGCAAACAGACTTATAGATCTTATTTTATAGTACTGTGAAAATTCAAGAACAGTACAACTGTTTTAATTAATGTATCTTTGACAACACAAAAACAGAGATCAAGGTAATATACTTACAGTTCAGCTTCAGCCAGAGAAAGTAGCTGAGTATTCCATCCTAAAAAAGCCTGGCTTAGCAATGAAATGATTTTAAAAAGAAAGGAAAACTGTAAGAAAAGAAGTTTTGTGGTTGTCATATGGTGGGTTGTGTTAAACACAGACTCACTAAGCAGTCACCTGGAGGTGCATTCAGAGGTCTGAATGTCAGGAAAATTCAGATTAATGATGGTGTGCAATAGAATGCACTGTCTCTCCCACAACCTTCTAAATGAGATTTTCCTCATCACATCTGGTCAGACATTCAAATTTCTGATTAACTTATTACCTCTGTTGTCTATCCATGACCTCCATGGTGATTGCTTTCCAGCGCCTGTTCAATCCCGCCAGCTTCTCCTGCAGGAAGCCCCCATCTGTAGCAGACAGTTTCTGTATGATCCCTTCCCCAGTTCTGTTCAATGCTGAAACACTGGTTTGATGGCTGCTGACTCCCTCTTCAAGTTCCTGTCAAACATAAAAGCCAACAAAAATTTTGTTACTAACCCAAAGTGACTTTGATCTGTGGCTCATAATATGCAGGATGAATCCTGGGTGCATATTATTTTCCTAAAACAGGCACTTAAAGCTATCTTACTTAAAATCGGATGCTGTTGATTTAAGTTATTAAGAGTCTGGGGTTGAATCTAGTTCAATTTTCCAATGAGTGTCATAAAAAGATAATGTCACAGAATAGGCTGCTGAATACTACTTAGGATCACAAGAATTCATTTAAGCCATCAGTGCTACAATCCACACTTACATTTGATTTCTTTCCTGTTAAGGTACAGCACTTTCTAGTAGTGCTAACAGATGGTATGACTTTTTTTTTCCACAGTTCTTCTCATAACCTATGCCCCTGACTATTTCTGTAACTTAACAGTATTTTAGCTAGGATAATTAATGGCTGTTCTGCCATGGTCCCCAGATGTGACAGAAAAATCCATGAAACTAAAGGAAGTCAGAAGATGTCAGGATCAAGCCTTCAAATATCCCTAACCACTACAAAAACCTTACACTGTTAGTAAAAACTTCTTTGCAACTAGATCAGGAATAAGATGATTCAAGAAAGAGAAGGCAAATGCCCTAGAAGAAAACTCTAAGCAGCAACAAAGATAAAATACAAACTATATGCTAGGTAGAATGTACATTTCTTTATCAACACATACCTAACACTGGGTTAACCATTATTCCCAAAAGAAAAGAAAAAAAAACCAACCTGATCCTTAAAGTTATTCTTATTCTCCTTATTTAAAAGGAAACAAAGTAGTTTAGCTAAACAGAAAAGTCTTCTCTTACTTAATAATGAGTTTGAAAGACATCAGAGAATTAAGTTCCAGAACTGAAATTGAAACTACTAAACCTAAGACATCTGTAATTGGAATCTTCTCTTTTTCTAGATTGCAAGATCCTGCTTTGTATAAGCAAAGTCATTTATTTAAAAAAATAATTTGCCAGGTTATAACCGACCATTATTGAGGTCCATTTTTTTAAATTGTGAGTAGAAAGTGAAATAATATACTGGATTTCTTAACAGATTAACTTATTCTTAAAGCTGTATTGAAACTTATGAAACAACAAAAATAATGCCAATATTTCAGTTATCAAATTATCTCAAACCCATCCATACAAAGGGTCATCATAAAACCCCATACTACAAGCAGGAGTTGAGATCTTCCAAGAATCATTTCAAACTGCAATTAAAAATAAATGAAGAGTTACCACTTTAAGTGTAATTGCACATCCTCATTTCAAATCTAAATGCCTATATAAAAAAAATAGAGTTTTAGTCAAAAATCTAGACTTTTTCTACCTTGCTCATTTTCAGCACAAATCATACATACCTGCTGATGCAGCCCAGCTCTCTGCAGCTCCAGGCTGCCATCTGGACCACGGGCATCGGCTAATAACACTTCAGCTTCCGTTATCCAGTGGGAGAGGTCATTGAGATCACAGTGGAACTGCCTCCACACTTCAATCGCTCTATCAAAGCAACTGTTTGAAAACAACGCATTGAAAAATTATCCATATAGTTTTGGTGAAGAGGCTATGATTCCTACTCCAGTGAGTAGAAACTTGCCTTGCGAAACAGAAAGGCTAGCGTATAGCCTGGTTAACAAAGTCCCAGTACTGAAGGCTTCCTGACATACTAGCAGCCGGTAAAAGCCAACAGCACAGACTGTCATTAACTTCCAGCTGAAGGAAAAAAGGGCAGTCTTAAGCAAACTTTTGTTTCTGTCACTTAAAAAATAAAGATTGATTAGCTGCATCAAATTGGTCTGCATAACCCTTTTTTTCTTAACAGTTCAGATATCAGACAGTGTGGAATACAAAATATGATTAATCGCTCAACTTTTTTCTTTTTTGAATTCATAAGCCACAGGGTGCTGGTGCCTGGAATTTAATAAGTGAGGGTGATTTTGATTATATAGAATTGACTGTATTACCAGTGGGCCCACATAAATACATCTTACACAATTTAATCACACAATAATTTACTAGGCATTTCATTATTATTACCATCTTTGCAGCCTCAAATTAATGTGTAGCTTAACTTGAAGGGCAACATTTTTTAGCATAGAACAGCCTGAGTTATCACAGTCAGAAGGTTGTTTGTAACTAAAATGAGAGTTCTACTATGTTAACAAACTAACAAAAACAGCTCACGTATGTTAAATAAGAAAAACATGTCAGAAAGGCATAGAGAGAGTGGTTTGCTTTCTATTTGTTGATTGCTAGCTCTATCCCAGCATTATAAAGCAGATAGGACACATGCCTCAAAGGATGCAGGACTTGAGACAAACAATATGAAATCTACATCAATGCCACTGACTGGGCAGTATCCTATTCCAAACTAATATAACAAGTATCTTCTTTAAAGACATGGGAGGCCATGTCTCCTGCTTATCAGAGGACCCCGTTAAAACGACAGAAGAAAGGTCTCATCTGCAGCCTATTGTTTTTGTCTTACTTCCAACAGCAGAGACTCCAGGATTACTGCTTACATACAGATGCAATCTGAAATTAGCAGCATAACATCCAAGATATCCCAACCCAGACTTTAAAGAGCTACCATTGCATCTATTTGCTTCACTGATTAAATTCAGTAACCCCAGAGTTCCTAGTGAGATTATTTTTATCAAAATTGTATCTCATGTTCATCAAGACATCCAGATCTCCTGCCACATACAGGGTTTTTTTGTTATTATTCTTCACGTGGGCTAATTCTAACAAAGAAGCAAGCCGTAAAAATCTCTAATTAAATTTTTCTGACCCTACTTCCTAATTCTACCATTTCAGTGTGCTGCATACATTGCAATTCAATACACTAGACCAACCAGTAGACTGACCCCAAATCTCATTCCTCTTTTATTTCTCAGGTACGTTTCAGTCTAACTGAACATATTGTCTCACGATAGTATCTCATTCCACATTTAATGAGAAGAGATGTTCTCAGCATTTAAAATAGTTTAAAAGAATATTTTATTGGCTTCCTTCAAAATGAAAGTTTCTGGGGGAGTTTTGAACAGGTGACTTTTTCAGAATCCAGAATTATAAAACTTTAGAGCAGAATGCTTTGAGATATAAAGCTTTAACTCCTGCCATTTCTGTTGTGAGCCTACAGTTCCATCAGTATTTTGAGCAACAAGATGAAGTTTCACTCTGAAGTTTTTGAGCCAGATGCACATACTTCTGTTTCACTACAGACTGCCTCAGCTGTACGATAAAAGTATCAAAGCCCTGTCACTACAGCACAGACTTGGCTACTCCTTGCCTCCTCTGCAGGGATCCCCTTGCTTCCAAACCACAGTTCATTCCCAAGTCACCAACACGTTCAGCACTAGTGGAAAGTCCACGGCAGAAGGAGCAGAACTAGCAAACCAGCATTGTTACAAACAGTTCAACAAAGCATTAAGCCTATACATCCACATTTTACTTTACACATATGTTCAAGTCAAACTGAAGTCAACTGGATTTAGTTGAACACTTAAAAGCTTTGCAAAGTACAGTTTAATTCAACTTATGCTTGGCTACATCAGAGCTTTTATCAAAGGTTTAACTACTTAGCTGGCACTCGATCACAAAATCATTACTCCCTCTGAAAATTAAATCAATCTTTTGCCACAGACTTCAGATGCTGTTTCCACAAATTCTGTCAAAATCTCCACTCACTCCAGAAACAGAAAAAAGACAGAGATTAGTAAGGAGATAGAGCCTTCTAGCCTTCTTGGTTATACTGAGGGCAACACTGGAATAAGCAAGAATAAAATTTGTTAAAATTCTTCTTTGTAACAGAAAGGGTATAAAAATACCAATGCTGAAATACAGCATGTTAATATTGATACTAATATTATCTTCTTTAATCAAAGTATTTCCTATTAAAATTGTATCATATATTCAGGAGGCTACATGCTATTTTAGCTTAAATTGCTAGTCCAGTAGTCCCTTTTGTATGAAAATTGTGCCCAATATTATTTCCATTAAGATACAGATCTTTACAAACTTTATGATGTTCAGGATTAATTTACATTCAGTGAACAAAACTGAGGAGGTAAGCTGTTTCACTTTGCCAGCTAACCATAAACATTGAAATTACTCTTTGATAAATTTACCTTTTGCATTGGGAAGACCAAGTTTCTGGTTAATGGAATGAAATTTAAGTAGTGAATGAAATCATAGTCATACTTACAAAAGGATAATATTAATGAAAGCTTTTGAATTAAGTTATGGGAGGGAAAAAAGGCATAACTAAAGCTTAGTGCACATCATACCTATGAAAACAACAAAATAGCTGCAGGCATACAAATATAATTGGCAGCAGATTCTGGAGCGGTTGTCTCCAAATACAGCAGGTGACCACAGGCAGCCAGCAAGAGCACAGAAAGCAGTACCTACCCGGCACTACTAATTTTTTTCAAATTAAAAACCAGTGAAACAACAGTGCCTGATGAGTTGTTAGAAACCTTGATGTTTCACTGATCCAGTGGTCCAGAATTTCTGGAAGTCTCTGCTTAACAAATACCACCAACCAGTTTGTATATTTCTACACATACACCAGCGCTCTGAGAAAGAGTTGAAAACATCAGCTTACACAACACACACTTACTGAAAACATCGCTTCAAAATACACTACCAAACGTGTTTAATATCAGATTTCTGGTGCTACAAAGCAAGTGAACATGGCTAGATATTACTTTATGCTCTACAGAATTTCTGCATTAACCATTACCTCATACCACTACTAAAAAGCAACTACTGGAAAAGCAAATTAACTACACTATAAGCCTTTGCATTTAATTTTATGTTTCATAAAATAATTTTCAGTCCTTAAGGTTTTTTTTGCATAGCTGCAATCTCAGTGCCTACTGCTGTTTGCAGTGTGAGTACCTTCAGCTTAGTGGTAACTTTCTGAACACATACTTTAATACTTTCATCAATTCCCTCTTAAAATGCCTTTCTGACACACTTTAACAATTTTAACTAAGTAGTATTGAGTGTGTTTTTAAACATTTAAAGATGTTTCAGATCAGGCATTTTCAGTTTAGAGTATCTTCTGTAAGGGGCGGGGAGAAATCACAGCTTAAACTTTTTTTTATTCCCCCTACTTTGGCATAAGTGAAATTACAGTGGTTTTATCATTGTGGAAAGGAAATAGGAAATACAGATTTCTTAGGCATGGATTTCAATATTATCTCGTTCTCTCAACCACAAAATTTTCTAATATGGTCATCTCTTATCTTCAATTATTTACAACAAAGATCATTGGCAACTATCATATGGGCAGAATCACAGAATGGTAGGGGTTGGAAGGGACCTCTGTGGGTCATCTAGTCCAACCCTCCTGCTGAAGCAGGGTCACCTACAGCAGGCTGCACAGGACCGCGTCCAGGCGGGTCTTG
>Ga0065711_1003042_pt1 | contig 38470 bp, 17 predicted proteins | sample Hoacrofraction12_FD_59098 | JGI IMG/M metagenome (GOLD analysis project Ga0065711, IMG submission 59098) | Hoatzin crop microbial communities from Cojedes, Venezuela - Epithelial fraction 12 v2 (version 2) | ecosystem: Host-associated > Birds > Digestive system > Esophagus > Crop | place...
ACTGGAACAGGCTGCCCAGGGAGGTTGTGGAGTCTCCTTCTCTGGAGATATTCAAGACCCGCCTGGACAAGGTCCTGTGCAGCCTGCTGTAGGAGACACTGCTTCGGCAGGGGGGCTGGACTAGATGACCCACAGAGGTCCCTTTCAACCCCGAACATTCTGTGATTCTGTGATTCTGTGATTCTGTGATTCTGTAATTGCAATTGATTGAATGTATCATTAAGGCTATGTGAATAATTCTTTTTTTTTTTTTCCCTGGTGCCTGGATAAAAAAAAATCAAGATTTTGGTTTGGACTAAAATAAATCTAGACCTTTTTCCATTTTGTTTTCCCCAGGGAAGAATGAAAACTCCCAAAATTACATTTTCTGTTGAATGAAACATTCTGTTCAACCCAAAATGAAACATTTCATTTTCCAAGCATTTGCAAGAAAAGCAAAGGAAATGAAGGGATAGATTCACAAAACTGGAAAATGAAAAGGAGTAGTTGGACACTTTTAACCTATTGCCAGAGAACTCCTCTGTTTTGTCACTTTTCATCTTTGTATAAATATTTATTGGAACACAGAAACAAGCCCAGAGGAGTGTTCCAACTTGCAGGCTACCTATGCCTTCTCCTGTATCTATTTCACTTGAAGGTTTCAAGAAATATTTAACAAAAAGTAGAGCAGAAGGCAGCACCTTCACTCCAGTCCCTGTTCTGGTAAAGACGAAGGGTGAGTTAATGCACGCCTTCTTTACACGGTGTAGCTATTAACCAATTCTGACATGTAGAGTTAGATTTTCCTGTGCTACCAAGCCCCTGAATCAGAAAGCAGTGATTTTTAATCAGATCTCTGCAGTAAACATTCAAACTGTGAAGTTTTAGGGGCGCTCCCTCAGTCACTTCTGTTGAAGCTCTTCTACCCTGTATGGGATTTTTAGAAACCGAGACAACTAGAGCAAATGAATGGGGCTCCCTACCCTGATGGATAGGATTCTCAGTTGAAAGGTGGGAAACCTGCAGTTTAGTCATTTCTTAAGTTCTTTAATTACTAATGAAACTAGCTAACAGGGCAGACTGAGACAGACACGCTGCCCTGAGTGCAAAGCAGTTGATACTGTGGGTGAACGTCTGGGAAGTGAGGGCTATTGGTTACATCTCTGCTAGCAGAGGAAGGAAAGTGATGTTTCCTCACATCCACCTGACTTCTCAGGCTGCTATAGTACTAGTTAAAAGAATACCACAACTAATGCTTCCCTGAGTCGTTTTTTTTTAGCTTTTCTTCAAGCCAAAACAATTTGGTGAATTTGACAAGTCTGTCCTTTGCTGCATGTATTACATGGCAGATATTCCACCAAATAAAAAATGTCCTTGAACATGTGTGAATTTGTAGTATCAGTCCAGAGTAAACTGTGGGCTGAATGAAGCCATTAAGGGGAAATTCAACTTTTCTTTCGGAAAGCTCTAGAAATCAAGACTATATGTGGCATTTCTCTCAACAGAAATAGAGCTATAGCAGAGTGGTCAATAGGCAGTGAAGGACTTTGAATTGTAGATTTTATAGGGTAGATACCATATCCTCTAGGTATAGTTTTGTACTTGGTCTTAGCTCTTGACTGAATAAGCTACGTTGAAGTTGCTTTTGGCATTTGTGTGTCTGTGGATAGAGTATTAAAGAGGAATAAGAGAAAACAGCCACTTCAAACTACTCTTCCAATGAGGCTAAGCTGAGAGAGTCCTGGTTTAGGACTGAATGGATTTTTCAGAATTGTACTTCTCTGTGGTGGCATCTTCATAAACATGGAAACTTCCTGTGTTTCTTGATGCAGACTGGGAAAAACACTGAGGCCAAGCCAATTGCTCTGCACGGAAGTTACTCATCCTTTAAACTGTGGAGGCTTGCAAGCTATTTGCAATTCAGCTTTAAGAGTTCATTGCTGTGAAGAACTCTTACTGCACTTTTGTAGACAATGGTACTCGTGTATGTATTTTTGTAGAACTTCTGTTGGCAACCTCAACTTATGCTCAGAAAGTCTAATGTAAGTTGAGCAAGCTGTATTAATAACAGTCAAATCCTAGGTTTTGTAGCTTGTGGATAAGCAAAGGGAGAGAGCTGCAAATGAGGTTTTTTCATTCCATTGTTTTGCTAGAGCTAGAAGATGAAAAGTAATTTTGGAAAAGTACAAAGTTTCATTTTGTCCCTAAAAATTCAGAAAATTTAAACAAAAGTGAAAAGGGAGAAGCAAGCCCTGACCCAAGTGTTCCACACAAGATCTTCACTGAATTTTCAGATTGGTAGCTGATTTGAGGACACTGGAATAAACCCTTGCTATAGTAGCGACCCAAAGTGAAAATTTTTTCCTGTTTTGCAAGGACTCAACATCAAGACTTTCTTGTGGCATTAAAATACAAAATTTCAGTGTGTTCCAGAAAAGATAAAGAAGAAAATGCTCTTCTCCACACTTTACTACTGTGGCTAACTAGATGATACACATAATTTACTTTATGTTTGATATAACTGCATATGTTTACAAAATATGAATATTCATGCTAAAAGCCACATACCTGTATGTAATTATACTACAAAACCAATAATAATTTAAGATTGATCAAAGCTTTTAATTTGACTCAAAGTCAAATATTCAGTTTCCTTTGTGGGACTTTAAACTGTTTAAAAAACTCTTTAAAGTAACTGTACAATTTTAAAGTAAAAAATACCATTTTGAAACAAGCAAGGCAAAGAATACTGAAAATATAAAATGAAACATTTTGCGCTGTCATTCATCTCTCTGAGATCACACTGCCAAATCTATTAATTAAATTTAACCTACTCTTCACCTGCCCCCTTGCAAAAATCAAGTAAAATACTCACTGAGAATAACCTAATCTACCCTAGGGTCCTCATGCTGTAGTTCTTTCTCTAGATCACACATGTTGTATTTGCTATTATTTCCATGCTCAAATAAATGCCCTGATATTCACTTACCTGTTAAGTTGTGCACAGAAATGTACAAGAGATAATCTTCAAAAATTTAAACTGAAAATTCTAAGATAAAAATATACTGTGACTGCTGCAGATTCCGAACAGCTGTCCTAATAAATTTCCAAAAGTGCAGTGAGCAATGTTAATTTAACTGCTGATAATGCCATGCTATCCTGCCTTCCGTGACCTGCCTACGATGGGTCTTTCTTTTTTGCCTCCTCATGGACGACCACGCTGGTTCTGCTGAACTTCATGTTTAGGTCTGTGTGCTTGCACAGGAAATTGGGTTGGTTTTTGTGTGTTTGTATGCTTGTTTTGTTTTCTTCTGTCAAAAACATTTTTTACCTGAGAAAGAAGGAGTTAATAAAAATCAGCTTTCTGCTCTTGAAATGTCAGCCACAGCTTCTCATCACCCCGTGAAAAGCCCTCTTGTTTCCTTGCTCAGCTCCTCCTGAACTTCAAACAGTCCTATAATCCCTCTGACCTTAGAAGGTCAAAGATATATAAAAAGTATCATTCTTTGTGTAAAAGCACATTAATCATTCTTACCAAGCCCTTTATTCTCTTTTGAGGGCCCTGTGATATTTTAATTCAAGAACCACCTTGTAGCATTAACATATTTAATTTCAACCCTTTTCTCCAGCAGGTAAAAAAGAAGAAATCCTTCCTGTTCCTGCTTTTGCTGACTCCCTAAGTACAGGCATCTAATTTATTTTCATAGTTCGTTTAATTGCATAATTTAAATTATTAATATTCACTCAAAATACACATACATCTGTTCAATTGTACTGCAAATATTGTTTAATTAAAATACTTTAATGAATGGAGGTAGATTTTTAAGCATGCTGCTCTCCAGTTCTATGAATTTGGCAGGACTTGAAAGTCCTAGGACTAAATTCAGATGTCAATGAAAATCTGGACTGTAATTTAGATCAATGAAAAAAACCCCTCTGGACTTTGCCCTGAAGACAGAATTCATTTCCCTAGAAGAGCTGTATCCTGCAGTGGAGGGGGAACAGGCAAAATGAAAGCCCTGCTAGAAATGAAGCACCTTACAGCCAAACTTAATTAACTGTGTGGAGCCTGTCAAAGGTCAGGGCGAGCTCACCGCAGGAAATGCAAGTGCAAGGCTGAAACAACACTGGCAGTGGGAGACCAAGGGGAAAGGCAGAAATGAGTCTTTCAGGCAGGCACGGCTTCACGCTGGAGAGCCAAGCCAGCCTGCCCATGAGGTTTAGCGTGCCTACGAGGGAAGAGCTCCTGTCTCCTGAGGTCCTGCCTGGGACAGCAGCTCACTGTGTATGGATGCCAATGGGCAGGAACCACACTTTTTGTTAAGCATTTGCTCAGCGCACTGCGGCATCGGGCCCTAAATTTGGAGCAGGCAGCAGAAAGAGCTGCACCAGGGAAGTCGGTGAGAACAGGCAGGCACTGAAGCTGTTTTGAGTGTGACTCGTGCTCTTTTAGCTACCCACACTCGATGCTTTTGGAGGAGCAACTTTTTTGAACTGAAATACCTGTGCATACTCTGGTTTTCTTTTTTTTTTTTTTTTTCCTTTTTTGAAGTAGGATTGTTTGCCAGTGGACTAGCAGGACATTTTGTAACTGAAGTTCCATAAGCCATGTTGAGACTAGTAGGTTTGATTGCATATTTGGTTGGAAGATGTCTGCGACGAGATGCTCGGAAAGGGGGTGTGCAGAAGCCTTTCTGAATGGTGTGGTTCAAAGGAAAACCACAAGCTGCAGAACTGCATCCAAATGTCACAGCTGGGGAAAAAACCTCAAGGTGATTTATTCTCACTTTTGGATTGATTTTACTTTTTCTGTATAAACAGCCTTGCACTAGAAGAGTGTAAGTAGCGACCCGTTACTGTGTTGATGTGCCAAGGAGGTTATACTGATGCATCCAGACCTGTCCACCTTTTTCTGTCGCTGGTCTTTTAGGACTGGCAACGAATTCTGGGTACACATTGGGGCAACAGCACTGCCCTGAAATCTGGGTGTCTGACACGGGTGTTCTCAGCTTCCTTCAGCCTTCCTGGTGTTATTCCAAACCCGGCATAAAGCACTTAAATCTTTGGAGCAGGACAGCGGGATGATGAAAGAAGGACCGCTCAGAACACATGAAAAATCCAGGGAAATATGTCCATTTTTAATGTACTGTGTTTCCCCAGAGGGGGAGGCAAAATGCCTCTCGCTGATTGTTGTCTCCCACTGGCTACGGAAAGGCTGTTTCTGACAGTTGTACAGTTCCCTGGTATTTTTACCTTCCCTTCTCTCTTCCACTTGCCGGGAAGCAAGGGGAGCTGCAGCAGCTTCACTTTTCACCAGTAAATTCTGTAAGCTGAAAATGAGCCAAAATTATAGACTGATTGCTGGGAGGGCAAGGGTGCACTGCAGACAAAATGTTAGCTTGGCTGATACCATGAACTGAGAAGCCATGGGCTGTCCCTGTGAGGGGAAAGCACATTGTAAGCCAGAGGGCTGGATGGAGAACAGGAGGAAATATTCTTGTACTTGCGAGAGAGTTACATGACACTGAATTTCTCCTGTTTCTTAACATATTCTTTACTATGAGGGTGGTGAGGCCCTGGCACAGGTTGTCCAGAGAATCTGTGGCTGCCCCATCCCTGGCAGTGTTCAAGGCCAGGTGGATGGGGCTTTGAGCGACCTGGTCTAGTGGAAGGTGTCGCTGTCCATGGCAGGGGGGTTGGAACCAGATGGTGGTTAAGGTCCCTTCCAGCCCAAACCATTCTGTGATTCTATGAACATGGGAATCTGCCATTAAATTTATCTCAGACCATCAGCCCATGACCCTGTCACACACTTGTCTTCTCAGTCCTTTGACACTGCCACCCTTGCATCATGGCAGCTTTCTTCAGCTGTTAGTGACCGGTGCCTTAAGCTCAGACCCATGGCTCCCTTTCCTCCTGAGCTTCTCTGTTAGCCCTTTCTTCCCCATAGTGTGGTAAGGCCCAGCCTCCTTCCTGCAGCAGCTTCCTGTTCTCTTTTGCCAATATCAAACCTCAAAAACCTCACCACCACACACCAGGACAAATAATCACAAAGGGCTCTTTCCCTGGGTCCTCACAAGGGTGCAGTGCTGTGCCCCAAGGCTGCCTCTGGGGGTATTTTTATCTTCTTTCTGCTGAAGCTTCAGCTACTTTTGTCCCGAAAGAGTTTGGGCATCTCTCTGCCCCTCCCAGGGATGTGATCCATTTTAACCTCCTAACTTCTGCTCTAAACCCAGCTTTTATCTACCCTTGGTTGTGCACTATTTTGGCCACTGAGCCAACTGACTGTACAGGAGGGGCATTTCCCAGTCTTTTTCTCATATATGAGAACTCCAAATCACATCATGGGAGTGTGCGTTTACTGTTTTTGGTCAGCAGCTGTTCCTTTGTCCAAGTTGTGAGTGGCTTGATGCCCTAATCCTGCTAAAGGTACCATCTGAGCTGGTCCAGCCATTACAAATCCCCACCTGGCTCAGGCATCTGATATCAGGTATGAATTTCTCTAACTTACCTCCCAGAATTTGAGAGAGATTGTGTCAATAGTTCAAGCCTGATTTGTGATCCTGGCCCAGCTTGGAAAACCATTGAAATCAAACCCTCCCCTAAGGTAGAGACAACAGAACTCTCCTCCAGAGACCTGTTGAGAAAAATATGTAGTTGCCTGCAGGTTTATTGGAAGGGAGAAAAAAGCATAAAAATTAACCTTTCAGACCAGGTGCTTTACCCGGTGTTATGGGTTTCAGGGTATTGGCAAGCTCCAATGTTGTTAATGGACATCCCAGGTTTCCTGCTGGGATACAGAGAATCGGGGCATTTATATTTTAGTGAAGAGCATTTCCAAATACTTGTGTGAAGGAAAGAATTGAAAATATAAGGGCTTGCTTGAAAGTTAAAGAATCTCTTGTTTATGTCATTTGGAACAATGCACAGTTTATTCTGGGTACTTTGATGTGCAAGAAGGGTCCTGTCTAAGCCTCCTTGCTTTGGAGGAAGCTCCAACACACGGCCTGCCTTCTATTTGCTCAAATCCTTCCCAAATCCAAGAAGTGTGAACACAGCCTGAGAAGTGTGCCACATACCGAACTCCTACCTGTTTCTGCTGAATATGAGGAGGAATGCAAAGCAAGGACTTGAGGCACTTTCCTCATCCAACCCCTTTGCTTTCTTTTCACTCCCCTTTTATAGCAGAAGCAAAGCTAATCAGGCTGCCTATGAGAAAGGGTCTTCATGTGTTGCAAAGAAACTGGCTGGAGGAAGTTGACAGTTCGTTGGTATCCAGGAAGAGGTCGATTTCCATCTTTATAAACATCTCCGAATAAGGCTATAGATGTAATAGAATATGAAACCTCCACCTGTTTAACTTCTTGTGCAGTCTGTCAAGAGAGAGGTGAGGGAGAAAGTCAAAGAATTGCCAGTGTTCCAAGGCATACAGATTGGGCTATTTCCCCAGAAAGGAAACAAAAAGTCGGTCTGTGAATATCTGTTATGGGTAAGGAGAAAAACCACATAACTTTGTGCTGTTAGATTCGTGAACATCCACCTAGCCCTACTGCCTTCACTGCAGAGGCCAACAACCTTCTGGATCACCCTGCTTCACAGGTGTTGGGAGATGATTCAGGGAAGGATCTAGTATAGGCTCTAGAATTTATTAAAAGTTGCCTGTGCCTTTGAGAAGGGGTATCTTGGTACAGCCTGGCGAAGAATCTGTGCATAGTATCTGCCTTATTCTTACTGGGTTTCCTAATATTAGGCAGAAACATTTTATGCCTATTTCTGAGTACCCTGTATATTGCAAACTTATTCTGAATAGTCAGGACTTTACCAACAGCAGCTGAATGTAATTTTGCTTCAGCAGCTTTGAGCTTGTTCTGAGTTTGAAGGTATGGAAGAGGACAATGGTTTTCCACCGGTCCCACCCCCAGTTTACAGTGCTGTCTGATTTAAGCTGTTCAGGTGTGTTGTAGCACCCAGACTTCAAAGGAGCCTGGGCACGCAGACAGGAAGCATCACACCTTCTCCACCCGATGCCACTGGAAGAAGTCAGCAGATCCAGCCAGGGTGTGGATAGGGGAGCTGCATTCATCAGTGGGATTGGGCTTCTCTTGGTCAAGAAGGAGTAGTTCAGGTGGAGAACAGGCTTCTTCAGTTCAGGAGAGGCAGACAAAAGGAAGGGCGATGCCCTCCTGGCTGCTTGGTGTCCAGCCACTCTATGATATTGCCAAATATTCAGCTGTGTGACAGGGACCATATGCTGTGCAAGACAGGACGAATAACCCCATAAGAATCCTCTCTTGATCAACACACTTGTTGGACTATGAAGATCAGGATGGAAGGGAGAGGCAAGGTAACACAGGAGACTATCACAGAAGANANGANAAGACTGGACAGGTAACACGAGACTTGGACATTTGAATGGTTAGCACTGCCTTGGGCTGATGCTGTCCATTGCCAGAGTGGGAAGTGCCTTTTGTAACTAAGCATAGAAAAAAAATCTTATACTTGGAGTGTGCAAGGTGGTTCCAGGATATCTACTGATAGTTCAAGGCCTCTACTGGATTCAGATGCTTAAGCACAGGAATCTAAAAGGAAATGCAAACAATTTCATCCCATAAAATCTCCCCAAAAGGGGTAGAATTTTTGATGTGGAAGAGATGGGGTGGCTTAGCAATGAATGTAGGCTGGATATTGGTAGTCATCACAGATGACTCAGGAGCTACTTTGCCATGTTCCTCTGCCCTGGGAGGTAAATTGCACACAGTAGTATATTGATAATCAGACCCCCTGACAAGAGTCAAACTAGAATCAGGTTTGGAGGTGGGATGAAGGTACTGTAGTTAATTAGAATCTGGTAAATAGGCTACACTTAGCCAGAAGGTCTGGTCAAGAAGGTCCTCAGAGACTTAAACACTTGGTTAGGGTCTATAAACTGCAGAGCAGATTCCAGGATAGCAGATTCTGGGATAGCAGGTGAGATAAGGTTTAAGCAATGTAAGACAAGCAGGTCAGCATTAGGAGGAAGATAATTAGCAAAGGTCAAATCAGAAGCCTGTGAAGAAGGGTCAAGAGCTGAGTCAGGAATTATGAGTGAGGTTCAAAGGCCAAAGCAAAGACTGAGCAGGCGAGGACACTGTATGCTGAGAACACACATATCCCCCATGGTAGAGTCTACCTGTACTGGATTAACTAGGACTAGAAACTCTGATTTTGTACTGGGTCTCAAATTCTTACAGGGACAAAACTTGGAAGCTGCACTTGTCTTTCTTCAAAGAAAGGAGATTCATTTGTCATGAGCAGAATGCTCTGAGATTCTTCTTTTGGTAGACTCTATGAAGGTAACTAGCTTTTAAAAGAAAAGACCTGAGGCACATGATGGTAGTTCTTTCTTCTTACTTGAGGCAAAATAATAGTCAAAATAATTTCCAGTGTCCAAACCTTTCTAATCTAGACCTTCCAAGTCACCCAAGGGTTGTTTTCTGTCTGCAGGAATTGCTGAATGACTTCTGTGGTCTGTATGCTGTAGGCCAGGATCACAACAGTCCCTATTGTCACCAAGTGTCAGGATGCTTTGGAGAATATCACACGTTGTGGCACTCACAAGGGCTCCTTACCTGTTGCTGTTGCCTATTCTAGTTATTCTCTTTCATCTGGGTTAAAAACAGGCAAGCAGAGAAAAGAGGGTAAAGTCATTGCCATTTTTCTTGGCCTCACCATGCTACAGACCCATATTATTGACTGCAATAAAATGATTCTGGCAAGGAATTACATATTTTGGTGCAGAGTACTTGAATGAGCTTCAAAATCTTGTGTGTTCCAGCTGAAAGATCAACATCATTTTGGTTTGAAAATGCTGACGCTGCTTTGGAGGGCTGCTGCCATTATGACTTCATTAGCGTGGTGCAGATTCTTGTCTCCCTTGCCCTGGTTTTGCGCTGAAGCAGCTCTGTCAGCTCACTGGAGGTACGTCTGACTTAACAGAGCTGAGAGGAGAATCAGGCCGCAAATGTCCTAGGCCTAAATCTTTCAGACAGGAAGGAACTTCTGGTTTGGATCCCTTTGGTTTAAGAGAGAAAAAAAGGAAAAAAAAATGCTTTTAAAACCTCAAAACCAAACATAACCTTTCTTTCCCCTCAGCAGCAGGTTTTGCTTATGAAGCGATAGTATATGGCTCTATTTAGCGTACTGGAGCTGCTCCACAATGACACAGTACGTTTTCTATTTTTCTTCTGGGAAAGAGCTGGCTCCCCAGCAATGATGGGTGGACACAGTCTGGTTAGCTGTTGAACCAGGAAACAGTGGGTTTGCAGAGCTGACGCACTTTGGCTGCCTCTGCCATCTTCCATCCTCTGATGGCATAGACAAAGTTCGTCACGGCAGACGTGACCTAGAAGGATGTTTATGCAATACAACAATGAAGTATTTGTTTCAGGCAGCTCTGATGACACTGAAATGATATCACTAGAAAAGCATCTTTTCCAATGGTAATTGCAGTCTACTGCTAGATCTAGATCGTGACAGAATTTTGTTAGGCTTACTGCCTACACGACCCAATGTGGGCGTAGTGCAAAACATCAAGCTAAAGCAGAGATGGTGAGAATGGCAGAGCATTGACACGGCATGGGTAAGGTCCCACTGCAAAGCAATGGCAGAGCTGGGGGTTTGTTCTGGATTACCTAGGTCACATCACCTGAGGTCTCCTTTGTATGTGAAACTGTGATTACAGTGTAGAGGTCTGGTGGTTTGCCAGAGGAAGACAGAATATATCTGTTCTTCTCCAGTGCAAACTCTCTGCTTGTGGGTGCACCTGAAGATGTTGATACAGATGCCTGTGCAACAACATGACGCAAAAGCTATTGGACTCTAAGGATTTTTGATTCATTGCACAAGTTGGAGGAAGATCTTTTGAACTGCGACTTGTTTTGCCAAGACAAGTGAGATGGGTGGATTGTTAGTATAAACAGCGGATTATTAGTATTAATTGATTACGATCAGCTAATGGTAGATCTACTAATTTTAGATCCTAACCTATTATTCTTAAGGAAAACTACTATCTCTGCAACTTTTTGTCCCCATTGATCTAGGAGAATTTGAGGCTACTGATCTTCATGAGATGGTACAAGGCTCAAGTCTCTCTCAGACTTCTGTCTGATGAATGGGAGTTGTTGCCTGGATGTTGGTTTTATTCAGTAGTTTAAACCAGTCTATGACTTTGTCTATACACACTCAGAGGCTTTGGTAGTAGAGGCATCTACAAACCAGTCAGTATACTACTTGGCAGCCTGTGCTATAGCTCATGCAAGCCAGCACTTTGTACACAACACAATCGGCTGGATTCATCAAAGTGATAGCAAGGTCAACAGAGTAGAGTTGCCAAGACATAACTCACTGTAGTTTAGAGTTAATTTTAATTTTATTTCCTTTTTGATTAATGTTTAAACTTTGATTAACATTTTCCAGGGGAGAACAGTAAAGCTGTGGGATAGATGTTTAAGTCCAAACTGATAATGCAAAACTATCAAAAAAAAAAAGCCCCCCAAAACCTCTCAGCAGAACTTTTTCCGAGAAGTCCTTCATGTCAAAACTAAACAGACCGTTCCCCTTCCATCTCTGTTGTTCTGCGAATGAAGACTGTCTGTAAATAAAACTGACACGTTGCCCATCTGTTATGCACAACTAAAGGAAATTTAAAGACAATACTACTAGAACTCCTGAAGATACCATCTAACCCCGTAAATAATTTATTTTCACAGCTCAGATCAAAGAGCTCATGGATATTGGACTCAGTCCATTGGTGGCATGTCCTTTGGAAGAAACTCCCACAGTCGTGTGATTGCTTTGCCACTGCCCTCTGAAAGAGTCCTCATGGTCAGAAGTTTCCTTTGCTCCATTTCCCTCTCCTGTCCCCTGGGTTATGTTTCACATCACTCATGGTGTGGCTGTTCACACCATCTTCTCTAGATGAACAGGGGTTTTACTTTTCTGGATGGTGTTGAGAACCCCTGTTGCCCAGGGGAGAGTCTTGGGTCACTGTGTGAGTGGTGGACTGTCACTCGAATTTGAAGAAGGAATTTTTCACTCCAGAGCTGAGCTGTGTTTCTTGCCTTTAGTCTAACAGAACTCACTGCTTACCTGCGCGTAACGCTGCTGAGACAGCTCACCAGTAACCTTGTCTTAGGTCTACTAGCTTTGGGAGGCTTTGTGAAAATGCTGATGCCATTCATATTTCTAGATAGTGTGAGGAGGGCTCAGGCTTTCTCTCTGGATCATGCCATGCCCAGGTGATCACCTTTTGTGTAGTGAGTTAGGTGTGATGGCATGATGTTATCACACATGGGACACTTGCATCTGTTGCAATGTTTTTAAAGCTGGCCAGAGCATACAGGGTTATGTGTCAGGTGTGTCAAGCCACAGAAACGTGGAAAACAGGCCGCATGGAGGGGCAGACAAGTGTCAGCTCAGGCATACTCATGATGGTCCAAGGCCAGTGTAATATGGGTAACCAAGAAACTGGCTTTGCAGTGGTAACTGCGAGCTCTGTGGCTGCTCTGTATAGATGGACAACTTAGGGTTCACAACCAGATGCAGATCAATGCAGAGGAGCTACACAAAAGCAGTCTTCTCCTTTCTGGTTAAATGGTCACTGCTGATTTTCCTCATGAAATGAGGAAATGCTTCTTCATCTATATGACAACCATGTATAACAGCTGTCATACTGCTCCCAATGAATTCTTTTTGGAAACCGGTCCTTAAATTTGGCATAGCAAAAGAGCTATGGTTTGAACACAGGCATTTTGAGACTTCAGCTTCCTCTCAGCTGGTAAACTTTCCTAAGTCCTTGTTTTCCCCCTGCTTTTTCTTTAAAGCATCGCTGAGAAACGTAATACACTACCCATGATAAGTTTTATGAAAATAATCTCTGTAGCAGTCTTGAATCCTCTGAGAAGCAGGTTGCCCACCCATTGCAGACAGCTTGCAGAGCTCAGATAATAGGAAAGTGTGGCCATGGCCTGAGATGTATGGTAAAACAAACCATGTTTCATGTACCCTGTTAAAGCAGGAGAGGCTGAGGAGAACAGCTACACTCAGATGTATTTTCACAGCTACTTAAGTTTCCCTGTTCTTAGCCACTTTTCATTCTCTGGGGACCGAGGACTTGATTTGGTGGTCTGGGAAAATCTGTTCTGAATTGCCATACAACGTATGTATGTCTAAGCAGTGAGATGAACAGTAGGGCTGTTTGTAGTGCAGATCAGAACATCAGCATACATTATGTTAGCTCTCAAAATGCCGGGAATGGGACTACTTATTTTTGAAAAAGCTCTGCTATAACCTCATCTACATCCTAATTTTTTACCCATATACAGGAACAGAGCAATTTCTTAAAATTACATGCTTAAGGTAGTGGCTAAGTATCTAAAGATCTCATGACTTTAAAATTCTTATTGCTTCAATTTACCTGCTTTAGTTTATTTACTGTCTTGGATCTGCAGCTTTTAAAAGGGCAAAAGGCGGTATGAGTAATTATAAAGCAGCAACATCTGCATGGAGTGATTCTTCTTGCTTAAAATGAACATTGAAAGTGAAATAAAAGATTAAGACTATCATGATATACTTGAATGTAACTGGCATAGATTTTGCAGTCTATTAATAAACTTAAATTGGGTCATAATGAAATAACAGATAAAGGAAAGTCAGTTGATACTTTTAGTTTAACTGTTCTTCTTGGTAAAAAGCCTCCACAAAAGGTTTAGACAGTCATGCTGCAAGAAACAAAGTGTTTTGAGAAAACAGGAATGTCAACGCCCTTACCTACCCCCCAAATCCCAAGAATATGATAGCAAAATATTTACAAAAAGGGAGCGTATTTGCTAATGATACGCAAAAAGAGATGAAAAAAGGGCCATGTAACAGCACAAAATTATTTCAATGAATGTGACTGGGGAGAATGTCAGCTGTACTTAACTGACTTGAGTGAATGACAGATAAAATTAAAGATACAAAGTAATGTACTTTTGGAGGAAACATTTGGAACTCATAACCCCATCATCACAGAAAAAGATATTAAACTAAAGCCTAGCAGCAGCAATAAGGAAGATCTCTAGCATGGGAGGAGGGAAGATCATCTCAGTTACTTGCTGTAGGTCTTGTGTGTCTTCCACTGAATGACCTACGCGTTGTTGGAAACAGGATTGCAGGCTGAGACTTTGACTCTTACCCAGTATGGCAGTTTTTATATCCTGAAAATCAATATTTGGGTGTCATTGTCAAAGCTTTGCATTCAGCATATTAAAAAAACCACTCGAAATCAAACTTGTTGGTGAAATGTCTAAGAGATAGGATGTCAGACAACTAAATGCTCTGATGTCTTCATGGTGATGTGGCTTCATCAGAAATACCATGTTCAGTTCAGTCATCTGATCATAAGACTGGTTTTAGAGTTTATTCTAGAAAGAAGATAAATGCCTCTGGAGATGCTTATATGGACAAGTCTTGAAGATAAGGCTGTGGACTAGCTGGGGCGACTCCTCTGATTTGGTTCAACAGTGGTGTGTTTCCTTTGTCTCTAGCATGTTAAATACTTAGGCAATGACTGTTTCATTTCCTGAACTTGCATTCATCTTGTTTAAAGATGCACTTAACTGATCTTTAATAAAATATCATGGATAGTCTTGAATTTAATGAGTTGCCATGTCAGATTTCATTTAAATCCTTTGATTTTTGTCTTGGGTTTATAGCCTAGAGCTCTGTGTTTCATTTTGACCAGAATTATTGCTCTAGCTATTGGCATGGGATTGCCTGTATTTACATACCTACAAAATAAAGATTGAGCCAAACTAAATTAAAACTTAATAATAATAAAAACCCCTCAGAAAACGAAAACAACAACTGAGCTCCGTACTTCACCTCCTCAGAAATCCTAAACCACAACACATCAGCAAAAAGTACCTTTTTTGCTTTATTACTTAAGGCATGTTTGTGTATTTTGGGCCTGAAATGAATGGACCCTTCTTAAATACGACATCTGTGTATTTTAAAGCAAGCTAAACTCTTCTGTGGGGATTATGCTAAATTGACACCCACAGAGATTACAGACTCGTCTTTTCATGTGGAGAGGATGTCACCCCACATGTTTGTTTTCATATGTGTGTGTAACCCATACTCCTGCAGTGCCCAAAATAGCTGGTTTGCTGGGGTGGATTGAGGGATAGTGCAGCCTGTGTTGCTGGGGCTCCAAGTCTGCAGTTATTTGCATGCATGCCTTTGCACGTAAGCAGTCGTGGACATATGTCCATGTTACACGCCATAAGTATATGTGGCCCTGTTGTCGTGATGTGTGGCTGCAAGCATCCCATAGCTACATCCACATGTGAACTGGAGTGTCATACTTGTGCGTATAAAAAGTGCAAGGCTATGTTACTCCACTAGAAGCCGTAAGGCCTTTTGATAAGACAAAGTAAAACAGAAGGAGGTATGTGCTGCCCTTGCTGGTAAAGGATCAGTCGTGGAATAAAACGTCTCTTTTCCTGTGTGACTGACATTTTCTTTTAAAAATCGTTTCTGTTTGAACAGAATTTTTGCAACATTAATAAATTTGTTAAAAATTTTGAGATGGTTACCTTTTTTTCCCCCCTAGAGAAATTCTTGGATGTGTTGTGGTGTTTCAGATTTCTGGGGCAGAGAAATTTTCAGTTCTGACCTTTGAATTATGCTTTTATTCTGTTTGGTAATGTCCTTATTTTGCAGCTCTGTATACACAGGTATGTAAACAGTGGTCACAAGTACATAGCCAGAATGGCACAGATGCAGAAACTCCAGAGTTCACAATGTGAAATTTCAGTCCCAAAGACCTCTCTTCATTTTATATTATACTGTGTTATCTGAGAAACAGAAGCAGGCAGGTCATTAGATACAGCTGTGACGAAGATGACCAATCCGTGCAAGAGACCCTTGTGGAGACTGAGCTTCTTGTGTTTGCCCTTACCCTCAAATCATAAACCTAGATCTCTTTCTAAATTAAATTTCTAATGAGAAAGCTGTTTACAAGCTTGATGCTGATTTAACAGACTTTGTAAGTGGGTTTTTTTATTCCCTTGGTGAGACCTTTACAAGGCAAACAGCAGCTACTGCAACCGTATTCTGAAGAAGTAGATGATCAGGTGTGCTCTGGTCAGATAGAAGCAGCCTGTGAAGTTAATTGGTGCGTGTAGCTATTCATGCCATGTTCATTGTAAGAAGTATTAGCTGCTCTTTTCTTTGATGTAATCTCTTGAAAAAAAGATCTGCTGGAGGGAACGGCACTACAAATTCTCTTGGCTAAATCAAGAGCCGTGTTAAAGTTGTAATCAAGCTTTTCCCCCTGCCCCAGACTGTTTAACTAAGCAGCTCGCAGGAGAGGTTTATTCCCCTTTCATAGTGAATTCAAGTGGGACAAAGGATTTGTGTGGCAAAGGATTAAGAGGAAAAGACCAAGGTAGTCTTTCTAGCATTGTGTCCGTCTCTAAACTGAAAACCAAAATGGTATATTAAATATTTCCCTTCTTGCACTTCAGTAAATCACGAAGTTATTTCCTCAGTTTTCCTTTACATCAGCATAGGTCATTTTACTTTCAAAGTAGAAAATGTTATTTCTATACTTCTGTATTTTCCCTCTCTTTCCTTTAAAGTTTTTCCAGGGATTACAAAATAAGCAAACCCTACAAAAGTATTGTAAAAAAGTGCACTAAACTCCCCCTTGTTAATGAAGGAGAGGTGATTGAAATGAAACATAGATGTGTCTGGGGCTCACTCTTTCAGGGCTGATGATGAGATTTAAAAAAAAAAAGATGAGTAAATGCTCCTTAATTAGGCACCTGTTATGTTCCGTTGTGACCAGAGCTGTACGGGACAAAAATGCCAAATGACGATGACATTTTGCACAGTTTTGAAAAGAGACCATTTCTCCTCACCCTTTGCTTGAGAAACACTGTGAGGCTGGCTTTGGTTTGCTAATAGATATTTTAAAATCAGTTTGGGAAAAGTTATTCCATGAGGTAAAGATCCTGTTTGAAGTCGAAGCTGTTCATCTGAAGAAACATCTGTCACAAGACATGAAAAGAATGATTTCTTTGTGACTGAGAAATCAATGAGACATCTGTTTTAATGTACAGCCCAGAAATAATGCAGCTAGTTCAAAAGGGAATCATAAAGAAGGCTGCTTTTTGTCTCTTCTCTCCAGAGTGTTTAGGATGGGATTCAGCAAGGTATTTCGCACAAAGCAGGACTTCCTGAGTTTGTGTCCTTAACTGAATGGTTGAGGTGGATCTTTTGAGGACTCTGACTTTTAGGGCTAGATGAGTTATGTGGATTGGTGTTTACTGATCTCATAGAAGAACCCCATTTGGGGCATGGATTTTGCCTTTGTTTTCCAGGCACAGATTGCTCAAATGGTTGATCCTGTCCTGTTCTTGGTGGGGAGCAGGAGCTGGAGCCTGCACAGCCTCTGGGATGCCCAGCAGGATGTCAAAGCGCTGTTCACCGCAGGCTTTCTCTTCCTGGAAATACCGTGCCTGGGCTGTAGGCTCCCCATCTGGAGAGACAGTGGAGCATGTGTGGACATCTATGCACGTGGTATGATTGCGTCCGTTTGTCCTGCTTCCTTCCTTTCTCTCCTCTGGGGCCCCTGGGAACCTTGCTGCATCCCTGTCTCTTGCCTTCCAAGTGCATATTCAATGAACTTAGGTTTTTCCTTGCAAGTTGTTCTTTGCAGTCTCTTTAGCTTTCTTGAATGGTTATGGTATGGGAAAGAGCACGAAGATGTTGAATAACAGTATACATCTCCTTATACTGGAAGGACCCTCCCCACAAAACCTAGATATCCTGAATGAGACCTAAACCCTTATTTGTAAGTTTTTTTTGAGGACAAGAAGAAATTAAACATTGAGGGCTCAATTACCTGAAGGCAAATTGGATTTGTAGTGTTTTATAGCTCCCTGGTGCATATGTACTATATAAGACACAAGACCAAGAGGAACCCCCAGGCATTAGGTAACAGGCTTGTTAGAGCCCCACTGGTGTGTGTAGTGTGGAGTCTTCTTACGGCAAAATTGGGGTCACATACGTCTTTGTCCAAAACTAGAAGAGAATAGCAAGAGAATACGCAGCTCTGGCGATGTTTGAAATCTGAGATCAATGGTCACCCTGGAAATGGCATGTTGAAAGTCTGAAAAACCTCCTGGCAGCGCGTGGGTGGAGTAAAAATAATCCTTGGAGTTGTGTGTGCAGTTCCAACAAGTTGTGCTCAGCAGGAGGGAAGACAGCTACTGAGGGGACACATGCACACATTCTCCGGGGAGCCATCTTATCGCCCCTTCACACAAAAAGCTGCTGAAAATGATTTTGTTTAGGACATGATTTCCCTTGGGAAGTTTCAGCAAAATGAATGGATTTTTGTTCCTGTCAGCATGATCCTGTGGAAAAAAGTCTGTGGAGAGATGCACAGAACAATAAAACAAATAGTCAAAGGTGGGAGAGCTGTGCCCTACCAAAAGCAGCAAAACCCCCTTGCTGTTCCCACCAAATAAGATGTTGGCATTGCAGATGCCAGCCTGTCTTGTTCTAGAACAGAGTCCCAAACTCCCTATGCCCCAACGTCATGTTTACCTGTAGTGGGGAATGTTGCAATCTGACATTTCTGGATGTTGAAGCAAACCCACGGAGACCATGAGCAGGAGCTGTACAGATGTTCCTCATGTACACATGGCTCAGTGGTCTGACTTCAGTGCTAGCTGCTACCCACCGGACAGCTTGTAATGGTACTTCCCCTGTGTAGTGTTCAAGCTTCAGTGAGATGTAGTTCAGGGGTTACCTGAGCCAGCGATTGGTGTCTCGACATGGGACAGCTCAAGAAAGATTTTCCTTCCATGAATTGGTCTAATTATGTCTTTTAACAATGTAAACTTTGGCACCCACAATACTGTCTGACAACAATTCCCCAGTTTAAGCATACGATGCTTTAAAAGACAGCCTCCCTTTCTCTACTTTGAAACTACCACCTGATAACTTCTTTTGATGCCTTTATTTCCTGTATTATTGGAAATAATGAAGGCTTTGCTCATATCCTCCTTGCCACTTGTAATTTTATCATTTATCTCTTTTCTGAGATGAACAGTCCTAGTCTTTTAAATAATTTTTGTAAAGATGTTGCTTCATGCTTTTTGTTATCCTTGTTGGCTTTTTGTGTGCCTTTTCTAGCTTTGCTATGTCCATTTTGTGATCGTGGGGTGAAAACTATATGCAGTATTCAACAGGTAGGTGCACATAGAGTCATGCAATTGTATAACAATATGTTTAGCTTTGATGCCTACTTCTTACCTAACAATTCCCGGCATTTCATTTGCTTTTTTGATGGCTCTGGGGCAGTCAGGTGAATGGCGTTATCTGGTATGACCCTAAAATCTTGTCCCTAAGTGGCAATAGTAAAGATTAAGCTGGGATTTGTTTTGCCTATGTGCATTTGTTTACACCGAATTTCATTTGATATTCTGTCACTCAGTTTTGTAAAACCCTTGTGCAGCTTCTCACTATCATTCTCATCTTTGCTCTGAATATCTTTGAAACCGCAGTAGTTTCATCCCCTTTTACGGCAGCATGAATATGCTGGTGGATATGCTGAACAGCACAGACAGAGCCTCTGGAAGGACACTGAGAAACTGGTGGTTTGTTCCTACCTTGTGCTTCCTGCCCTTGAATCAGTTACTTCTCCATGTGAGTATGTCTTTTCTTACCATACTTATCCAGTCTAGAGACTCCATTTTTTGAAGTGCCTTTGGTAAGAAACTTTTTGGAAATCCAGAACAACCAGATCCATTTGATCTCCCTTGGTCCATGCTTGTTGAGTCCTTCCAGGAGCTACATCAGCATAGTGATGTGACTTTCTTCTATGGAAGCTGCATGGTCTTCCCAGCACATTGCATTTGTTTCTGTGCCCCCCTAATTCTGTTCTTTAAATAATTTTTACGAATTTGGATGTGCAGCTGTGTACAGGAAGTCCCGCAGCATTAAAATTTAGCGACTTTCCTTCTGAGCACTGGTAACAGGAAGCTCGATGGATGACACAGGGAAATCACATTATTATGCAAAGGAAGCGAGTGTATTTCTATGTGTGTAAAGCAAATCAGGCTTTTCCACTTTTTAACCTTGATTCATTGTTGATATTAGGTAGGGTGTGGGAGGACAATACAATAATATTCCTGTTTTTGTTGTATTGGTTGTGCAGCAGCCTTGCTGGAGTGAAGACCTGAAGAACTGAAGACTGGAGTCCTGTGTTACTTGTGAATACATCCCATCAAGCCTTTCTTTTTCTTTTTTTTTTTTTTTTTGTGAAACATGTAAATACTCTTTAGGCTTTAACAGAAGTAAAGACTGGTAATGAGGCCAGTGCTGAAATATTAGCTGAGAAATGCCAGACTTGAGCGGAGATTTAAGTCTTGCAGAACGAACTTGCAATTTGTAATGTTCACTGGGTTGTTTTATGCAAAGACTTCTTAAAGAAATAGAAAAAACTCTACAAAATTAAAAATGGTTAGTGTTTCTTGTTTCACTATTTCCATACCCTGTGATGATTAAAAAGTAGCATCTTGCCTTGATTTGCCATCTTTCTGGAAAAAAAGAAGTTTAACCAAAGTAAATAAAATTTCCCCAGACTTAACGACTGCCTTAAAACATAGTCTTTATTTGACTTTGCTTTTTCTGTGGACTTGGGTAAAATATAGACTACGCTAAGAAGAGTCTGTTTATTTGATACCTCAGAGACTTCCTTGACATGTGTGAAAATGATCTCTGTGCCAAGGATGCACAAGACTATGTGGAGATGAAATAAACAGAAAAAAAAAGTAAGCTGAGTGCTTTAAACTAGTGAGAAAGAATGATGTGCGTAGGAACACTAGCACTGTATTTGACATACCAATTTGTGCTCTGAACATTACAGATAGGTGAGATGTAATTTATTTTCTTGCTATTGGTCCTTCATTGCTTGGTGAATCTGTCAGCTAGGAAAGATAAAATGAATCTGAAACTAAATTTACAATGCACGGAAAACACCCTGCTTTCACAATTTATGGAAATATACATATCAAGCCTTTCTTTTATTTATGCATGCAACTAATCCCACTGAATTCAAAATACCTCATCTGAGTAAAGCTACATATATAAGTGTACACATTTGCAGAATCCAGACTGAAGTGCTGACTTTGTTCTGTGGAACCTAATATTTTTGTATGTGTCCTGTTTTTGTTGTTTCTTTTTTTTTTAACAAATCATAAGCTATGATTTATATTCTGTCAGATATTTCCATTCCCCCACAGCACATTTTATTGTCTGCAGAGATTCCTTTGCGAAAGCGTATGTTCCCTTATTTTTTAGCAGAATTTGGCTTAGATGAAACATCTGGTTTTCAGTGAAGCTGTTTTCCTACCTAGTTTTCCAGCTGACCTGACAGAGGTGTAAGAAAGTTAAAAGTTGGGCCCAAAATCATACAATGGGTCAGAGGCTCAAAGAGGATTAAAGTTGTGAGCCTTTTGTCCCTGGAGTCCTTTGTTTAAGTCTTAGTTGGCAAACTGTGTCTGAAATCCTTCAAACTGAGGGGAATCTGAAATACAGATTTGAGCATAGATGTGGGTGACTTTGATTAGATGTCTGTAAGTGTCTCTAAGCCAGTAGATTTTGCTCCCTGCTCCGAATTGGGGTGACTTATTTGTATCTAGTTCAAACATGCTACTTCTGCAAGCACTGGGTTTTACTTTGCAACCAAAACACCCATGGGAAAAAGTAAAGATAAACCCTAGCTTGCCTTTTTTCAGGGCTTCTTGGCATAGACCTCAAAAAGAAATTCTTTCTACAGAAATGTTCTCACCTGCCTCCCTAATTTACAGGGTTAATACGCTGTATTAACTCTTTGTGGAGAGTACGAGATCTTCGTCTTTGCTGATGGGGTGTTTCACTAGGATAATGTTGGCATCCTTTTACATGGCAAAACTCTTTATTGAATAGGAAATATCTACAGAAATAAATAGCAGTTAAACTAGTAGGATTCTGCTGAAGAAGTTTCCATTTAATTTTAGAAAAAAGTGGAAAAAGCCCCTCTAACTGTAAAAAAACAAAGACATGAAAACAACTTACAATAAGATTCACCTTCTGGATTAATCTTCGTAGACCGTTTGAGTCATTAAGCATTCTTTACTTTTTAGTAGTAGAAACTGATTTTTCTGATATAACCTGTGGAAGTGCATGCAGCTTCTTAGTTTTGAAACCTGAATGTTTCACTTGAACACTTATAGAATCATGGAATTGTGGAATCACAGAATGGTTGGTGTTGGAAGGGACCTTTAAAGATCGTCTAGTCCAACCCCCCTGCTCTGGACAGGAACACTTTCACTTGATCAGGTTGCTCACAGCCCCATCCGACCTGACCTTGAGCACTGCCAGGGAGGGGGCATCCACAGCTTCTCTGGGCAACCTATGCCAGGGTCTCACAACCCTCACAGTAAAGAATTTCTTCCTTATATGTAGCATAAATCTACCCTCTTCTAGTTTAAAACTGTTACCTCTTGTCCTATCATTACAGGCCCTGGTAAAAAGTCCTTCTCCATCTTTCTTATAAACCCCTTTAAATGTTGAAAGGCTGCAATGGTTGCTTCCTCTCTAGTGGTCTCTGAACTTCCAGCAGGTGTTTACAATCTTTGCTTCTGTGGGAGTAGCTGTTCTCCCTGCTGCAGACTTCGCTGTCACAAATGCTATATAAGCCATGAGGTATGGTGCCATGAGCTCCACAAACTCTACAAAAGCCATAAGGTATGCTCCCTCCGCCAGTTGTCATCTCTTGTTGGATGCCAGCGCGTGCACATAACATGACAGCACTTTCCAAGTTCTCAAATGAACCCTTGTATATGGGTTCATTTTCAGCCCATGTGTTTATTTGTAGGAACGGGGCCCCCTAAGGAGCTTGCTAGTAATTCTTCTTGGCCTTTGTTGGATAGGAAAACATTTGTAACAAAGGAACTTTTATTTTTGGATAACATATACTTTTCCATCTTCAGTCTGTCCTATTCTTGCATTGTACACCCCTCTGATTCTATAGGGAAGATGTGTTTTGGGTTGGTGGAAAAGAATATTAATAAATGAATGATCTATAAATAAACAAATGGAGACTGCTGAAAGAGGAGTCAAGTTGTTTAAAGAAGTAGGACACCAAAGTAGCATGACTGTTTCCGGGAATAATCCCCTATTACAAAATACTTAACTTTTTCCACATTGCAACTTCTGGGTACAATTGTCCTTTAACACAAATTTTCGTTCAGAATACAGCATGAACTCATGTGGCTTCGTCTAAAGTGCTGTGGAATTTGATTGCTTCATGATTTTTCTTTTTGCAGATTGTTATTTATTACCATGTGGACACTACAGAAATGCATTTTAAATTTATTTATTCAAACTGAAATTAAAATGTGGAAAATTCCTCCTAGCACAGTCTATCACTAGGGCTTCACAAAGAGAGTCTTGGTCATGTTGAATCAATGTCTTGCAGATTTTTTTAAGAATGAATTCAGGTGTGGCTGACCTAATATGCATGTAATTCTGACTGAAGTTCCTCACTTTGAAAGATTAGTGATGATATAGTTGAGCCTGCATGTCTTAAGAAAAATTCTTGGCACGAAATGCAGAAAACCATCTTTATAGATTACATGTCTCCCTTACACATATTGTACCACATTTGAAAAAATCAATTCTGTCCATATTCATCTGGCCTAAGGTAGGCCTCAGTTTGGCAGCTTACTTGGTCCAATTTGCAAGCTTTATAACATGCTGTGTTTAGTTAACTGTTTTCTCAGTGCGTAGGCGGCTAGGATGCCTATTTATTAGGAAGAATACAAAAGTACTGGACTAGAATGGACTTTCAGAGTTGCTACGTGCATCTTGCAATGAATTATTGTAGGTTTGGGGTTAGGGTCAGAATACCGTTTCTCTATTTTTTAGAAAAATAATTTTAATCTACAGCTTAGATGTATTCGTGATTATTTTACACCTTTTGCTCTTACTCTGACCTTGTCCTGCAGTTTAAGTAACTTTTATCAGTATCTGCATTTGACATTCCCTGTTGTTTTTTACAAATAGCTTTTATATCTACTTTCAGCCTCCTTTTTGTAAGGAGTATAAGTCAAATCGGTTTAACCTCATCCAGCCTAACAGACCACACCTGTTCCAGAATGTGTTTTCATGCATGATTGGGACTGTATGATATTACAGAGGAGGTTTCATTAAAGTGTTGTATAATGAAATCTGCTGGAGAGGGAAATAATTTTGCCTCCATGTATATCAGGACCATATTTCTCTTTCGCAGTGACATCATAGGTGTGGTTCTTGCTCATCCTGTTACTGACTGACTCATTCTTTTTTCTGCTCCTCATCAAACTAAGGAATTCCCAGTCTGTGACAGAAAATTGTATGGATTTCTAACTGCTTGGCCTTATGCTTGGCACTGCTGAACGCTAACTGATTTCCAGAGCTCCATGCCTCAAGGTCATCTGGTTCTTCTCGATGTCCAGATAGAGAAACTACGAATCACCTTCTCTCTGTCCCCTGCCACCAAGAAGTGCCAGCAGCTTCAGTAGTAGTGGTGGGTATCCAGTGGACCTAGCATTACAGTCATTGGCAGCTTCTAGTGGCATGCCAAGCCACACATTATCTACTGAAATATGTATATCGCAGGTGATGCACAAGTCACACGTTTCAGGTACCCCACTCCTTGACGGTCTGGCTGTTCTCTTGATTAATAGGTCCATCCTTCTGACATTGCTTTTTAAGCCAGAGTCAGGAATGAAAATATATAGTTTCTTGAAGGAATCCAAGACAACCTCCCCCCTAGACCAATTGTTTTGCTGTCAGCACTTCCTTCCCTGTAGTTAGTTTCTTACCATCTTACAATTGTTGAATTCAATTCCCATTTTCTACAGCGTAGTCTTTTCCCATATGACACTGTAGGAAGAACTTTAATGAAGTCCAGATATATGAAAACTGGTTAATTTCTCTCATTTGAAAATCTATTATTCTGAAAAGTTCAGCATTTTGTAAACCCCAGTTTTCCACTTTCTTCCATGTCTTCAGTTTCTTTCTTTCCTTCCTTCAAAGCGTGTGCTAAACCTTCGATGAGGTTTTCCAGTTCAAAGGCCTTTAATTGTCAAAATAATTTTTCCTTTTTTCTTATAGACAAGGTTTTCTGTCTGATATTTGCCAAAAAAGTAGACTTAGTGTGTCTTATTTTGAATTAGATGGCAAATAAAACAAAAAAGCAAAATAATCACAGAATCACAAAGTAGAATAGTGCCCCAGTCCAGGAATCAGGAATAGACAAGCTCATTCTGGTTTTAGGAGGGTACTTAAAGAGGCTCACATCACCAAATATTCCTATAATAATCAATATGCAGACATATATTTATTAAATTAAGGCCTAACAACCATCTTAATCTGCCCAAACCTTGTATGATAACAAAGACTGAGTAGGAAGACATTGTGGAGCCTGGGAGATGACATCCTTCAGCAAGCTTCTTGCTGTTATCAATGAAGGGAAGTTTGCTGCAGCTCAGAAAGCACTCACCAAACCCAAGCAATTGTTGTCTGCATAGTCTGGAGATCTGTATGTCCTCTCCTATGTTCCCTTAATATTTCCGCCCTCTTTTGAACCCGTTGGCCAGTTTCAACCAAACTTGAAATGCCAGTAATAGTCAGAAAGCTTTTACGTCTCTGGAATTTTGGACAGATGAAGGAGACAGGCAAGTTAGCATTGACACTTAGGGAAAGGCCAGAGTATAAGCACTGGTACCACAGGTAAAGATGTCTTGAAATCCCCAATGATGGGAAGAGTTTCAAGTGGACCTTGCATCTGTATTGGACAATGAGGAATCAAAAGATGAGATCATGTATCGCTAGTCTTTCTGCCCCTGAAACAACTAGTTTAAAGCTGCTATGGGGCCTGACTTTTGCTTTCAGCTTTGGGAACTCCGTCCTGTATAGATACTTCCTGTCAAGTGACCATGTTTGAGAAAGGCCCTATTCAGAGTCATGGGATTGCAGGCTTTTGCCCAGTAAGTGTCTCAAGGTTTTCTGACACGGCTGATAGTACCACAAGATTTACAAGATGGTAACTGGACTATGATAAAAAAAAGATCCTCTTAAGGCTTTCAGATCTAAGGTTCCTCTGTCTTTGTTTGACACTGTCTGGAACATTAATCTGGATAATTTAATGCTTCTGTTCCTCCACGTGCAGCTATGCAGTAAAACAGTTGTCTCAGGAATAAACAAAATCATTCAATCAAAGTCTTTGTCTTCATCAGCTGCCAGGTTATTCCTCCATGCTTGAGTGTTCATATTGACAATAGGTTATGGGGTTAAATTTTCTGTTTTTTATTGCTTCATGGTTAGAATATGCAAGACATTTAGAAAAAAAAAATCTTTTTCTTCGTTGAAATCTGGAGATGGGATTTTTTTTTTCTTATTCTTCCTGGAGAGGGATAGATTTTCCACTCCTGTTGTTTGTGTCTATGACACTTATTTCTGAGCATTTGATATCTCCTTTCCTTACCTAGCACATCACATTCCATGCTATCAGACATTTGGCAGGAGTGTGGATCTGTCAAAAAGCCAGCTACCCATAAGTTTCTTATCTTCCTTCTCATTCTTTTTTCTTCATTTGTGTTCAGCTTAAATTTTTCATTATTGTAGTCAAGAACTCCATAATAACTGTGATTTGTGGCTGGGAGATCTCTGCCATTACTTTTGAATAAATAAGCCTGTAGAACCGTTTATCTGATTGGAGGTAGGAACATAAAGGAGTGACTGAGTTAACCAAGGGGATGCTTGGAGAAAGCGCTTAGAGAAATGGCCTGAGGGAATGGGATTGAGTTCATTAGCTTTGAATTCAGTAGTATAGTAGTAGTTGTTATTATAAATCTGGGGTAGTATAGTTAAGCAAGAGCTACACCAAAAAGATAAGAACAACTGCTTAGATACCAGTTCTTGCAGAAAAGTATCTAAGGGTTGTTTTGTGTCACAATCCGAATAGAATCACCATGTTTTTTCAGCAAAGACGGACTTTGTACTTTGATTTGTAAACTAGTGTTTGCCTGCAAGATGTGTGAAGAAAGTTCCTGCTCTGTTCCAAAATGGGTAGGATTCAGCTGGAGTCTGTGTCTGGTTTTGGGCATTTCATCTAAACAAAAATGACAGGGGTTCAGAAAAAAAGGAAAAAAGTGATAGAATTAAAAAAATTACTATAATATAGGAACTACAAAATAAATGTTAAAACACTGGAGTTACTTAGCTTAAAGAAATGGAAACTGAGAGGAGATAGGATTACACTTTTGAAGTGTTTCAGTGACTAGCGCAGAAGAGAAAGGAGTAACTTTTTCTCCAGATCTCTCGTGAATAAGGGTGAGCTACATAGGGTTTAAAACTGTGGCAACAAAGGTGCAGGCTAGATATTAGAAAAACTTTCTAACAGAAGGGACAGTGAAGTACTAGAATTAACTTCTTAGGGAGCACTAGAATAAAGTCTGGAGCAAAAATAGCTTAGACAAACGTCGGTAAGGAATGACACCGAGAGGGTCTCAGGGACAGAAGGTGAACCTGATTATCTCCCGAGGTCCCTTTTGAGACTGTTTTCATCAGTCATTGTGGCTCTGCTGTCTTATAAATCATTACGTACTTTTAACATAGTCCTGTATTACTGCACTGAAATATCTATTGCTGGAGTTAAGTAGATATTTTAAGAACACAGCTGTTTTAGTTTAATATGCATCAATTCTATCATAAAAGTTGTTGGAGTTGAGGGAAGGAGTATAATCTTGAAAAGAGTGATATGAGCAGAGTACAAAATACCTTTTGATACTGAAGCACATGTAACAATTGTGTGGCATCTTCTGACTGACCTGCACATGACGTACACTATTCGTGATTTTGTTACAGATCAAGGCATTGTTTCTAGCTTTTTGAGCAGCTGAAGTAAGCTCCAGTGAATACCACTCCTGGTTCCCCTGAGACCACAAGCAGGGTTTGAGGACTAACAATACTTTTGATGCTGACTGATGTGTTAAACAAGAGAGTTGACAGAAGAATCCTCTAATGTTTGCCTTTTATTCAGGGACTTCTGACTAGCTCAACGTTAAATATCAACACTCAGGAAAATATTTTGTTCCTTCTCCAGATATGCAGAATTAAAAAACAGCAGAGTCTGGCTTTGACCTTGAGATCCTGATGAAGTTTCTCTCTCTGATATATTTTTTTTCTGTCCCAATTAGATTTGCATTTAAAGAAACACTGCTATATTCATCATCTTTGTTTTAAATCGTCAGCCATAATTGCTTATATTTCTTCTGTCTGATGAGCATGTGGCTCCAAATCTACTTTTACTAACAGAATCAATAAATACTGTAGAACAGCTACACAAATGTAGTACTCCTCCTACATGGCAGAAAGATCAGTTTTTAGTAGCTTAAAAAGCGCTGCTCTTGTGTTAGATTTCCAGTGGCTGTAGATATTTTCTCTCTGTTGTGAGAACTGCCATTGCCCTGCATGTGAACGAAAGTCTCTGGCCTTGAGTCAGCTCTGACTTGCCCTGGGGTGGGCGAAACTGATTTCAGTTTGCAAAATGAAGTTGAACGGGGATAGGCAAAGTGACACGGCTGTGCTGCTGACTATGAGTAACTTTTCAGAGCTCACATGCCATTTGACAGTGTACAATTGTTGGAAGGGAGAGTGTGTTAGTGGATGGCTTGTTTATATGGGTTTTAGTGGAAAAGCATTTGTTTACAGCAGCCTCACTATAAACTCTGGAGGAATCCTGGCTGCAGCAATCAGACAGACCCAACAGTGGGTTGCCAGGTCATGGCAGAACAATTTCACAAAGCTGGCTAGTAGGAGGACGATCCTTTCCACCTTCTTGTTCCCCATTCATGCACTGACGTATGATATTTCTCTTCTAGCCCCTTATAGACTTTATCACTCTTTCTGAGTTATTTCTGTCATGAGGGGCATTGCAGACACTGCCAGCAGCTCTGTGAGTTATTTGCTTCCTGTTGTGCTCTCTTCTTAACATCTCACAACACATTCGTTCAGTGAACGCTTTGATCCCCTTTCACCCTCCCTTTAAAGTGATATAGCTACCAAGACTTCACAATGCTTTTTTTTTCTGTAGTGAATAAGACCATAACCCCTTTTATACTGGGTTCCCTAGTTTTATTTCTGTTGGGCTGAAACAGTCCACACATGGTGCAGGCGCATCTGGAGGGACATGCTGAGGACTGCCTAAAGCCATCAGGTGGGACTCCAGAGAAACAGCGATGACTTGGCCTGGTGGGCTCCATGGTGGGAGGAAGGTCCAACATACGTTTAGCACTACACGTCACCTTACGGCACTGGGTTTAGGTGGGGACGCTCTCTGTTCCCTCTGTCTCCATGGGCTGGAGAGATGTTAAAGCCATGGATGACTAGCTGAGTTACATACAATCTGAAAGTGGTTGCAGGGTGGATTAGTTTCATTGTGAGGTTCTGAAAAGGGGGTACTAATAGGAAAGGATTAGTGATGTTCTGAGCTGGGGTTTAGTGAAGCAGGTAGGAGCAGAGTGGAGATTTAGCATTGGGGGAGAGCATGAAGAGTGGTTTCTACATGAAAGCATATAAAACAAACAGCAAAGTTATGAGCAAAACCAAAGCCTCAAGTTAAAGGCTTTAAAGAGAAACGCATGCAAGCTGGTACGGGTGTTTTTAATCATACTTACGGCTTTACTGAACCTGTTAACTTTGGTGCAAAGTAGCAGCCAAAATGCTTTATGTCCAGATGTTTGTGATTAGAGAGGGAGTCCTTGGGCTAAAGGGTGGGGTGAGTTTGTGCACACCACTAGGTTTTAGTAAGACGGAAAGTAACTTTAGAGCCTTAGGGAAACCGTGATGGGTCACAGGGTGGGTGGCTTCCTGTCGTGGGGTTTATTATTTCTTCAGAACAGGCACATCTTGGTTTTGAGATGTGATGTAAAGAGAAGCCCAAAGCTGGCTTAGGCTACAGACATATGTAGGTAGGGCTGGGAGATGTAGGGAAGGCAGAGTCTGACAGATCTGTGTGAAGGGTGCTTCTCTGTCTGTAAAATGGGTGGGTTGCTTGTCACTGCAGCACTGGTTTTAGGAAAAAAAAAAGTTGCTTTTACCTTATTCTTTTGAAATCTGCCTTTCACTCTGACCTTCTTGCTTGTGAGAATCATTGAATGACCTTCTCCGCACAGTAAGCGTGTGCCCCTGGCCATTACCTCAAGGCTCCTTGTGACTTAGCAGCGCTCTGCCTGTCACTGCCATGTGTTCAGCTCTCCACAGTCTGTAAAAAGAACTAAAACCCCATCTTAGCTCTGCCACAGAGTCAGCCTCCATTTTCTACATTTACTTACACTTCAAGCATACTTTGGCTCACAAGAGGAGCTAATCTGTCAGTCTGCAGCTCTTCCATTACCTTGAATGTATAATCAGGAGGAAGGTTCCTCAGTGGGAGTCTGAACGGTGCTTGAAGTGAATCTCTGTCATGAGGTCCTTGGCTTTGACCATGTTGCATTGTTGATTTGTACACTGCCATTCTCCTCTGCAGCCGGTTCTCAGGAGGACACTATGGGATGTGTGATGTTATCCTTTCCTTGTAGTCTGCCTTGGTCTAACATGTCAGGCAGCAGGGCTCAGGGAACACACAGTAGGTTAGACCCTGCTGTTATATCCTAAGTGGCATCATCTAGAAGGATCTAGGTAAAGTGAAAATCTCACTGTGCTTTACAAAAGCTTCTCCTCTCCCACTCCACTTCATTTGTTCCGCGTTTTGGTTGTCTTGTAATAAACCTGGGTCATGAGCTCTTTAGTCTAGGAAATACACACTTCTCCTGTGGTTGGAGGTGCATTTTCCTGCTCATTTTCTTCTTCAGCAGGGTGCATGGTTGTCATTTTTGTACAAAAATCATACTGTTGCAGCACTAGTTAAAACAAGAGAAAAATTTGCTATCAATCAAGTAGAAGGTGGACCAGGACTGTTTATTTAAAGCCTGCTGTTGTGATCCTTGGATATCTGCCTGTTCTTATTTCCTGACACAGTTGTGAAGATGTTTGCATTTCCCCTGTCCCTGATAGGAGCTAGACTGTCAATATGTAAGGAACCAAGACTTTTATATATTTTCCAGTGTCAAAGTGGGAGCAGCTGAGTCATAAATGTTCTTGAAAATCTCATCCTGTTTGCAGACTGAATTGCAAATGTGGCAGACAAATGAAATGGCGTTTCCCATATGATCAACCTTTTGCAGACAAAGACTCATTTAAGCAATGCTATGTTCCCATCAACTAGCAAGCCCACCTTTTGTTCACAGTGCCACAAACCTTTCTTTTCGTGATCCTAATTCTGTAGGTAGGGTTTCCTCAGAAATGGTCTCATGCAAGGGCTTATGCAGAGAAAGAAGAGCTTGTCTCTGTGACTGAGAAATCTGCCCTTGCTCGCTTCCTTGACAAATTTGCGCCCTATTCATAGTCTTAAGTCCTCCATCGTCATCAGCCCCCTGATCCTCTGCCTCTGTGGGGAGAGGCAGGGCATGCATTCAGTGATCATTTTGAAGATAAATGTGTTGGATAGTTTTGATTACTAATTTGCTATTTTAAGTCCGCATTGTGCTTTGATGGCTCTTCAGGGATTTTTCTCTCACAGTAAGGGACAAAGATCTAAGGGGTGCCTGTTTAGTTTTTCTCATCCTGTAACAATACAAAATGTCATCTTGGCCTAAGTAGATACACATGTCACCCACACCATGGCAGTGTACTGAATAAAAACATTACTCTTCATCCAAATACTTGAATATTTAAGTGGACTTAAGGGAAGAGAACCAATAACTGAAATCCTTCTAGAATATGAAAGTAATCTGCTATTGCTTCATACTCAGTTTAAAAGCAAAAACCTCTTAAAATGTCTCTTTATTTTCTTAATGCTTTTTTTTAAGCTCAGAACAATGAAGTTCAGAACAATAGCAGGTTTATAGCAAAAGGCCAATTACATGTCATCTTATATCCAAGTATTCTTCCCACTAATCCAATTAGTTTTTCATTAGAAGTCTTGATTTGAATATAATATCTAATTCTGAATTAAATTATTTTAACTGTTTCCTCCTCCCACTGTAAGGTATTCTTGGCTTTTACTTGCCTCTGCTCTTGTCTGGACCATAAGCTTGCAGAGGCGGGAACTATTCATTGTTCTGTATTTAAGGTACAACCATGCTATTATACTCAATACCTTTTCGCTTGTTGCTTATTAAAATGATCTGTATTAAAAATGATAATTTGTAATAATGCTGTGTATTTGCATGGGATACATTTTGAAGCTAGGTCCTACCACTCACAACCTGAAAAGTACTTTTCTCTGTGTATTGTCTATATGCAGTATTTGTTCTCTAAAAACATTGTTTGGTGTAAAAATTAAGTCTGTGGTTTGCTTTAGTGGAATCAAGACTATATGAAGTCTTGAAGTTATGCATGCACTTACAAGCTTGCTGAGTAAGTGCCAGCACCACTACTTGGTAACCTTACATCTTAGTGGTAAGGATGTCAGCATCCAGTCCTAAACTGGGGTCTGATGCAGAAGTTGCCTCGTGCTTGAGGTCCATCTTACAACTCTGAGTAGTCTAGCTGAAGCTAGTACATTACTTAGGTTGTCAGTACTTGGAGAATGACTTTCTGATGGCCTCAATCCTTTCAACACTTCTGCATGTGCTTAATTTGGGATTACTGATGAGTTTACAATGAAGTGCATATGTAAGAGCTGGCAGAATTTGATGTTCCAAATTTATTGCTACTAAGGGAGATTTCTTAATATACCTATTGTATTTTGATTTAAGATGGTTTTGCTTCAGTAATCAAGACAAGTTTACTACAATCAGCAAATATTTGCTGGGACTAGGACACTCCTTATTAGCAGAAACCAATACGCCTGCAAGAGCTGATACTATTTATTTTCCTACAACCAACATATATTTCAAGAACCCCCACCATCCTGAAGATTTCAGCTCAAGCTAAGTGCACCAGGATGAACCTCAGATGCATAATTTAAGAGGCAGAGCAAGTGTATATCCCATGAGCTGTACTTTATTGTCCCACTTTAAAGTGAACCATTCCTGAAAAGAAATCTTTGATCAACTTGATGCAGTTTGATTAGCTTGGTGTGTGTCTTATTTACCTAATACTTGCTAACTGCTGACTTAAATAGAGAAACAAGCTGGTGTATTTTGGATTCTGGCAAAGTTTAAATTTAGAGGCATTAGTGCTTCAGCCTTTTTAGGATGAAAAAGGGAGTCTGTGCTATTGTTTTTGTGTGTTACTTCTTATTTTGACACATGTAGCCACATAATATTTCCCCAAATATCTACCTTGTAAAGCAATCACCTTTATCAGATTTACCTTTACATGGCACCCACTCTGTAGAAACACTGAGAAACGTACAGCTGAGAAATCTCTGGAGTTCATATTTTCTTTTAAAAACAGCCATCTATCTTTCACAGATGGTGATCTGGGGTAGAATTCTCTCCTATTGTGTTTCTTCTGTAGTCGCTGCAACGAAGTCTGAGTAATTCAACTTCTTGTCATGGGTTATGTCCCACACTGCCAGAATGAGCGGTGATGACACAATAATTATGGTACATGACTAAATGTGTGATGATCATCATGATTTATAAAAAATAAAAAGAACAGAGAGAAAAAGAGCGACTGGCTTAGATGGAGGATGCTAATTTGTCATGTTAGGAGATCTGTATAGCAGTCCTATTGTTTGGGGGTATTTGGGTCTGAAAAAAGCATTGATTGAGTGGGTTTTTCTTCTTTTTTTGATTCCTTTTATTTTTTACTTTTTCTGTATAGTCCCATGCAGATCACACTGTCAAGTCCTGAAGCTCCTTCCCAGGCGGAGCAGCTTTGTAGGGAAGCCAGTGTCTGACACGGTTTGGTTCCTACTGTCATCTGATTTTTACCCTTGGAGTGATGGGAGGGATGGGAGCACTGTGGTGCCTGCGCTGGCTGCCGCTCTCCTGCAGCCCTGTCCTGCCATGCCACCTCACTGCTGCTCTGCCTTGGGCTGTAGTTTCCACCTGCCCAGGGATAGTTGTGCTGAGCTAGTAGAGGCCGAGGTGATTTTACAAACTGGAGCCACAGAGAGACTGGATGTCTTAGTGAAAGTCTTCCCCACACTTCATTCCCCCTGCCCTTCAATAAAATAATTCCTTTTTTCTCTACAAAAATGCCACTTGCAAACTTTTTTGGTACATTCAGCCATCTCAGTGAGAACTTGTTTTCTCTTCCCTGCCTTTGTCCCCCTCACCCCCCCCCACCCCGATTCCAAAAGCGTACTTCGTGAAAAATGACAGCACTGGAGAAAAAAAGTTCACAGAAAAAAAGCACGATAGGAAAAAAGACATAATCTCCATGTAATATGGTTTGATACTGCACCTGGGGTCCAAGATCCACTTGGTTCCTTACACAGTCCCTCAAGCAAGCCTTAAGGTCTGGTGCTTTGCATCCACTAGTATATCTATTCTCACAGTAGCTGTGAAGAAAGGTAAGCATTTCTGTGAATTTACAGACTGGAAACAGACCTTGTGGCATTCTTACAGAAGCCGTTAAGCCCAGCCTGACCTATGGCAAAGGGAAAGGTATAACGAACAAGGGTCATATGGTTCAGCCTTCTGGAGGTGGCTGCGGCAGCCATGCGGGAAGAGTGGTGTGAAAAGCAGGTGACAATCAGTAGAGATGCTGGTGCAGGTCAGGAGGTATCCAACTGTCCCACTATGGCTCAGTTTGTGCTTTTCACCCACTGCTGGGCAGGGATTGTGTGTGTGAGCATCTCAGGGTGCAGGCAGGGGAGCTACAGGTGAATAAGCTTGGTCTGGAGGCACTATAGAGTAGCCTTGAATATGTCCTGCTGTACAGATGACTGCTTTGGGCCTGTGGTGATTTAGGGATACACTTCACAGTGTAGACATGTCCTAAATGTAATTTTGTCACTCTAGAAATCTGTGGCAAAGCAGATGAATTTTTAGACTGGAGTCTCCCAAGTTCTAGGCTGATGGTTTCATTAGTTGACTACTTCTAAATCACCGACACCCACTAAATCAATGCATATTCCACTAAGAAGTGCTGATTTTGGCAAGGAAGATATTCTGAAAACAAAAAAAGATGTTTAGAAAAGATGCCACTGTGTATCTTCTCAAGAATGACTTGGAAGCTTTGGAGTGAATTAGCTAGTTTCTTCAAAGCAGATCCATGTGTTGATCCACATTGCACCATCCTTTTCAACATCCTTAGCTTTGCTCAAATGTTTGTGCTGTGGAGGGAGAATCTTTGAGTTATTTCAAAGGTTACCTGATATTTTACTTTTATAATACCTACCTCCTGAACCACTAAAACTAGTTGTTTTCTTCAGGCTGATCGGATCCAGGCATTACGAGCTTATAAATATAATGATGAGATGTTTTGGTGTGCCTTGTTGCTTTGGGATTGATGTATGATCGTACTATCCCTTCTGGAAGAGCTAGGGACAAACTAATTCTTGCTCTACAGCACGCTTCTGCATTCATTTAGAGATGATGCAATGGGTAGAATTTGAAATCATAGAAAAAATAAACCAAAGTAAACTTTGATTCAAGGAGAGATTCAAAAACACATGCAAAAATAATTCTATCATCATTTCTTTCTGGGTACCTCAAGGTAGATGCTGGTGAAGAGTGTGTTGAGTTGGTAGCATGAATGACTTTTTTTATTGCTTGCCTATGTATTAAAGGTTTTAAAAGTCTTGCATATATGACTTGGTAATGTCTCTACTATTTAGTGAAATCTCTGCCCTTTGTTTTCAAGAGATGACCCTGAAATAATGGCTCTATGATCATCTGTGATCTAGTTTTTCTGGACTGAAACTTCAGCCTCCACGGTAAAGACCTGTGTGGCCACTGGATTTTCTGTGGACCATGAGACACCTAACACCGGCTGTCTGGATTTACCCCAGTTCCTTAAACCAGCACTGCCCTCTGCATCCTCTGCCAGAGGATGGAGTGGTGGGGCCACGAGGTGCTTCTGCAGCGCTGGGAGGAGATGGTAGGAAGGTGACGGGGAGAGAGCCTCCACCTCAGCCTCCCCGTCCAGCCTCCTGGTGCCGGGCTGCTGAGCCGAGAGTGTGCATGGTGGTGTGTGCACCGCAGTGTGTGTGCTCTCTTCATTTTCTAAATACACAGAATTAAATATTTACCACGGTGCTCAGTGCATAAGCTGTGGCTACGTGTGCTCTGGGTCTCTCTCCATCACCCTTCCGTGATGCGTCATCATCTCTCGTAAATATGTTACATCCAAAATGAGAGGCACAACTTTTCACCTTACTACTAGGAGACAGACACTTTCTAGAGCAATGAAGGCATTTCTTTATTTTTGGCATTCTTCATTATTTATTTTCAGTGTGTTCTTACTGATATATAGATACATTTTTGTGGCCAGGTTGTGAAATTTACTTTTAAAATAATACAGAAAAGAAACCCTTTCGACAAAAGTTAGTCTTGTGGTTTGAACAACTAAAATGTTCTTTAAAATGTGTCACAGGTCAGCTTTATTGCATTATCATGCTTACTTTGGGAACGTTGTTTGTGGCGGTGGTAACTCATGCTGCTGCTCTGTTAAATCCTGGAAAAAGCTGAGCAAACTCTTTCCAGCAGTAGATGATTTGGTCAAATATATTGAATTTATGAGAAAAAGCCATATTTTAAGTTAAAAGTTGAAGTTAAAAATTGTAAAATTTCACATGCTTCAAGGAAATTTTTGTATGGGGGCTAGATTTTAGGAATATAATAAAAACTCCCAGGACGTTTACGATAAAATAAGTAAAATATGAAGTCTTTTTAACTGTAATAGGGTGGAATATGGTATCCAACAGGAAGGCATTTGTCTGAAACCACCACCATGAACAAAAAGACAAAATGAGAACTGTGGTGTGTGTGTTTATACAGCAAACTCGGAGAGGGGCTGTGCTGATACTGCAGAGGATAGGTTGGTACGGCTGAGCTGGAGGAATTGGCTGGGGTGTCCGTCTGCTGCTGAACTTTGAATTTTTATTGTTTAAGTTTTAAATGAGAAGTTTTTGATTTCTGTGTAGTTGTAATTCTTTGCTTATTATATGTGTATCCCTTTCTTCTGCCACGCTTAGCAGAGCAATAGCATGAAAAGGAGCAAGTCTTCTCTACAGGGCACAGACCAAACCGATAATAAAGTCCAAGTTAATTTTTGTTTAATTTTTGGCAATTAAGAGGGAGATCTTATTTTTCTCATGTTTTACCAGGGTGCTCACAAAGTCCGGTGATGGTAGGTACTGTGTGAAGAAACATTTGTTTCATTTCAGTGTAGTTCCTCTATATTTTGGAGCAAACATTCAGCTCTCTTTTCTAAACTGCATTTAAAAAAAAACAATCCCCTCCCCCTCAAAAAAGAAAAGAAGGTTTCCTTCTTAGAAGAGCATCTGTTATTTAGCAACATCTGAATTTCCATAAATAATCCCAGATTTCCCCTGCACAAAGATATAAACAATTGTTCCATGCTCAAGCCTCCCTGCCTTTTGCTGCCTCCCTGCACGAGGAGAGTGGGAGAGGAGATGGCAGTGGGGGGGTCTGCAATGGGACCCACATTGGGACAGAGGTGGGGCAGGACAAAGGTGGCTGCTGGGCCCACATGGGGTGGTTAAACTTGTTGGTTCTGTAGAAGACCTCTACCAGAGGGGATTTTTGAGGCTGTTGGGTGTTTTGAGCAGCCAGCCTGCCATGTGGACTGGTGATCCGGCCCAACTTGGCCATGGGTTGGAGAGGGTAACGCTGGGACAAGGGTGGGGATGGGGGAATGCCACCCTTCTCTGACCTGAGACGTGAGACTGATGTCTCTGTCTAGTGGGGACCTACCACAAAGCTATTCAGGACTGGAGGCTTCCCACCAGTCATGGCTCTGTGTTTCTTTAATATATTTCTGCAGGAGGAGGCAGAAGAGGAGCTAACATCTTCTGAAAATTCTTCCCTTTATTCATACACTGGGAGATTTGTTTGTTTTGAGTTTTTTTAAGCACTCTATTAGTAGGTAATTGAAAAAAGTAGTAACTGAGCAACAAAGGATAATGGCACAAAGAAATGAGTGGCTCTAGAGGCAACAACTGATTCATAAACTCATGAAATTAACAAAATTCTGCTTTGGGCTCCCTGCTGTAATGATAGTGTATTCTCAACACATGAGTATATAACCTGAGAAACAACTTCCTTTAAGAGATCTGTTTGTTTTCGTCGGTGAAGTGGATAGAGAACTGGCTGAATGGCAGAACTCAGAGGGTTGTCATCAGCGGCGCTGAGTCTAGTTGGAGGCTGGTGACAAGTGGTGTCCCTCAGGGGTCAGTACTGGG
>Ga0065711_1002998_pt1 | contig 38467 bp, 16 predicted proteins | sample Hoacrofraction12_FD_59098 | JGI IMG/M metagenome (GOLD analysis project Ga0065711, IMG submission 59098) | Hoatzin crop microbial communities from Cojedes, Venezuela - Epithelial fraction 12 v2 (version 2) | ecosystem: Host-associated > Birds > Digestive system > Esophagus > Crop | place...
CCTAAGGTGCTTCAAGAGGAGTGTGGCCAGCAGGTCGAGGGAGGTTCTCCTTCCCCTCTACACTGCCCTAGTGAGGCCCCATCTGGAGTACTGTGTCCATTTCTGGGCTCCCCACTTCAAGAAAGATGAGGTGCTACTGGAGAGAGTCCAGCAGAGGGCTACAAAGATGGTGAGGGGACTGGAGCATCTCTTGTACGAGGAAAGACTGAGGGAGCTCGGCTTGTTTAGCCTGAAGAAGAGAAGACTGAGAGGGGACCTTATAAATATCTTCAGGGTGGGTGTAAAGAGGATGGGGCCAAACTCTTTTCAGTGGTGCCCAGTGACAGGACAAGGGGCAATGGGCACAAACTGAAGCACAGGAAGTTCCGTCTGAACATGAGGAAGAACTTTTTCCCTCTGAGGGTGATGGAGCCCTGGAACAGATTGCCCAGGGAGGTTGTGGAGTCTCCTTCTCTGGAGGTATTCAAGACCCGCCTGGACGCAGTCCTGTGCAGCCTGCTGTAGGAGACCCTGCTTTTGCAGGAGGGTTGACCAGATGACCCACAGAGATCCCTTCCAACCCCTAACATTCTGTGATTCTGGGATGCCCTTGACCACTGATGTAGTCATTCCATCATAGCATACCACTAGGTTGGTCAGGCAAGACTCGCCCTTCGTGAAGCCATGCTAGTTGTCTAAAATCACCTCCCTGTCCTCCATATGCCTTAGTGTAGCTTCTAGGAGGATCTGTTCTATGATCTTCGCAGGCACAGAGGTGAGGCTGACAGGTTGGTAGCTCCTGGGGTCCTATTTACATCAGAGACTGAACTTTTGATGTGTGGTTTGAAGCAATGACTGTTACCAGGACTCCTTTGCTTTTTACACAACAGCCGTTTGATACTGACAAAAAGAAAAATAGGTTAAAGTGAAAATTACTTCAAGTTCTTAGATGAAAATATTAGCTCACCAGTGGTACAAATGTTACTGCAATCAGAAAGAAGCCAATTGTTTTACTAAGATGGCCTTGCTGGTCTTTGCAGAACTATTTCAGCTATTAGTCATGACTGAAAAAAATGGTTAGAAGTTTACAGGAGCCCTTTTTCTTGCAAGAAATAGGCTGTACAATATTAAGCAGCATATCTTTGGGATTCTAACGAAGTCATACTCTAAGTTTATGCTCTCCACCCAGGTAAGCTTCATTTGAATCGAAGTCTAAGCTGTTTAAATTTCTCCTATAACCTTTAAAAGTTCAGTTTGCTTTTGATTTGTCTTGATTTTTTTGTCTTAATTTGTCTTTAGTACATGCTGTGGACTCTAGTTGTCAGAAGCTTACCTACGACCAAGTCAGCTGTCCATGAACCAGAGGATGGAGCAGATGAATCGTAGAGGAGATAGCTTTCTAAATGCTCTTGAGTTAAATCATCTTCACTCACCAACCACATTTTTAACTGCATATACCAACACTGGACATACAATGTTATTTCCTGTTCCATATCATAAACACAATATCCTGCACTTCTGAACTCGGAAAGGGCTATTCATACAATAGTCACTGCACCTAAAAGTTCATCCACAGAAGGAAAACTTGTTTCAGTTACTTATTTTAAATTTTTTCAAGTTTTATTTAGGATTTCTATTTTAGCCAGTCAGAGTTAATTTTGATGAGAAAATGCTTAGCATTTTGTCAGAAAGTCTTTCTTTATCCTTACTTCCTAATTCTTTTCATTGCTGGACAGAGATCCCCAACTATTTCAGGTGTCTTGTGGACTTGTTTATTGAATAAGACTTTGCTTCAATTTTAAATAAAGTTTTCAGAAGATTTTAATATTTTAATGTCACTAAGATCTAACCTGCAGACCAAAATCTGACAGTTTAATTTAGTATTTATTAAAGCTTTAGATCCCTACCTCACCCATTCTGATCTAATCTCTGGCACAGTGTTGGCTCATGTCAATGTGCTTTTTCCCAGATGCTACCTGAACATAGTTGGAGGTTATTGTGGGCCAAATTCCATTCTTGCTAGGTAGTACGGATGACTCCACCTTTTTTTTCCTGCTTAGGAAGCTTGGGGAGGGGGAGAATGTAGTGCATTTTAGGAAAATAGGTGACTGGCTCATTTCTAGTAATGTAGACATAACCTATGGGAGAAATTAGGGATTTAACATTGGGGAATTCAGATAAAACATTCTTAACCTTGTTTTGACCTTGAAATGAGACTGTCTTCCAGATAGTGACTGTTTTTACAGTGTGTGAGAATGCAGAGTTCTTTCCTGACTCTCACTCCGCTTTTTCTATCAAAATTTGCTTAGTATCAAAGTGATCAGGTTTTAGGGTCTTTTGTTTTGGTTTGGGCTTTTTCCTTTTTGTCAGACCTATGAATTCACTCTGAGATTAGAAAATTGGTCTATTCTGTCTCCTGTTCCTGGGCTCTCATAATTTATAATACGAATTCTTGAATTGAATATCGACAAAAACAACACCTACATGAAATGCAGTAAAATCCACTGTCTTCTACAGCTGAATTAGCACTCTAGCATTAGCTATTGTAAAAGCTTGCTTTACACAGGGAAGTAGTCATGATTTATGCAAAGAGTAACCAATATGTTAAATAATGAGGTCCACACTGGCTGCCACTTTTCTGACTATAAGCACAGTTTTCAACAGTCCATTCTAACACTTCTTCTGACTGAAAATTCACCTATCAGACTGAATTTAATAAAGCAAGAACATTCATCTTATTCTGAAAATATCACTTGCAGTGATAACAGAATTCTGCCTCTGATAACATTTCACTGTATTTCATAATACATAAAATACCAGAGTCAGGAAAGATTCTGTGAGGTTCACATATATGGGTATACATGATCAACAAAAATCAACATACTCATGAACACCTGTATGAAAAGGACACAGGTTTTACCTTTATACTTTCCTGTCTCTGCCACAGTCCCTGGATAGTGCTGATACCTGAGACTAAAGCAGGTGAGCAGCTACACTCACTCAGTGACTCAGAAAGGATGATGAGAGAGAAATTAGGTGGCTAACTAACTTACAGAAGTTTCAGTTTATAACCACTTCGCTGTTTATTAGGTGACCAAGATAGCACCTGACACAGCCTTCCCCCCTCCCCCTCCGCCTCCCTCAGTATCACAGAATCATAGAATAATTTGGGTTGGAAGGGGCCTTAAAGATCGTCTAGTTTCAACCCTCCTACCATGAGCAGGGACACCTTCCACTAGACCAGGTTACTCAAAGCCCCATCCAACCTGGCCTTGAACACTTCCAGGGAGCGGGCATCCACAACTTCTCTGGGCATCCTGTTCCAGTGCCTCACCACCCTCACAGTAACAAACTTCTTTCTTATATCTAATCTAAACCTATCTTCTTTCAGTTTGAAGCCATAACCCCTTCTCCTATCACAACAGGACCTGCTAAAACATCTGTCTCCCGCTTTCTTGTAGCCCCCCTTCAGGTACTGGAAGGCTGTCATATGGTGTCCCTGGAGCCTTCACTTCCCCAGGCTAAACAACCCCAACTCTCTCAGCCTTTCCTCATAGGAGAGGTGCTCCATTCCTCGGATCATTTTTGTTGCACTCCTCTGGACCCACTCCAACAGCTCCGTCTTTCCTGCGCTGAGGGCTTCAGAGCCAGACACAGGACTCCAGGTGGGGTCTCACCAGAGCAGAGTAGAGGAGAATCACCTCCCTTTCCTTGCTGGCCACGCTTTTCTTGATGCAGCCCAGGATACAGTTGTCATTCTGGGCTGTGAGCGCACATTGCTGGGTCATGTTGAGCTTCTCATCCACCAGTACCGCCAAGTTCTTGTTGGCAGGGCTGCTCTCAAACCATTCTCCTTTCAGCCTGCATTTGTGCATGGAATTGCCCTTACCCTTGTGCAAGACCTTGCACTTGGCCTTGTTATGCTTCATGAGGTTTGCACAAGCCCACTTCTCAAGCCTGTCAAGGTCCCTCTGGATGGCATCCCTTCCCTCCATTGTCTCAACCACAGCAGGCAGCTTGGTGTTGTTGGCAAACTTGCCAAGGGTACACTCAATCCCACAGTCCATGTTGCAAACAAAGATGTTAAACAGCACCAGTCCCAACAGCGAACGCTAATAAGTGCCACCCATCACTAGTTTCCACTTGGACATCGAGTGTTTGATGGCAACTCATTGAGTGCAACCATCCAGCCAATTTCTTAGCTACTAAGTGATCCATCCACCAAATTCATGTCTCTCCAATTTAGAGACAAAGATGTCATGCAAGACATGCTTTGCTCAAGTCCAGGAAGATTATGCGAGTTGCTTTTCCCTTATACACCAACACTGTAATCCCATTTTAGAAGGCCACCAGATTTGTCAGGCACAATTTGCCCTTAGTGAAGCCATGTTGGCTGTCTCCAATCACATCCTTATTTTCCATGTGCCTTAGCATAGTTTCCAGAAGGATCTGCTCCAGGATCTTGTGGGCACAGAGGTGAGACTGACTAGCCTGTACTTCCACACATATTCCTTTTTACCCTTTTTAAAAATGGGGCTTATGTTTCCCCTTTTCCAATCAGTATGAACTTCACCAGACTGCCATGACATCTCAAATATGATGGATAGGGGCTTAGCACCTTCATCCACCATCTCCTCCAGGACTCACTTGCGCATCTCATCAGGTCCCATGGACTTGTGCACCTTCAGGTTCCCTAGATGGTCTTGAACCTGATCTTCTCTTACAGTGGGCAGCATATGAATAATCCTGAAGTGACACAGTTTTGGCATCCTTGATCTATTAATCCAAATTTAGAGCAAACAGAACAGAAGTGAAACACCATATAATGTAATTTGAGGCAGGATACATGGTGGTGGTCACAGCTGGGTTGTTCAACAGACCTTTCCTGTACCCGAGCAACAACTAGAATCTCAGCTTCTCCATTGTGCCCTGTATTCTGTGAAACCTATTTCTTTTCTAGTTTGAACATCCACTGAGGGTTAGGAAAGTGCTGTTTAAAATTCATTGTATACTGAGAAGGTTTGCATGCTCTCAGCTTTCTAAAACACTGTGCTTTGAAAGGAAATAATTCAGTACTATAAGTGATTTTATGCCTCATTTTATGTATACAGAGTCTTGTTAGAGTGCTCACCTGAAATACAGGTGCTTTTTTAGAGTGTCATTTTTAAAGTGGCTTGCTGTGTGAGTCCTGATTCGTAGTATTGAAGAGCTACTTTTTTTAGAATGCCAACCTCAAGTTAGATAAGAGTTTATACTGCTGATCTTAACCGAACAGCTTTAAATCCTGATTTACAAATTTGTCATTTGTATCCCAAGTGCAAGGAAGATTTGTAAATGAAAACTTTGTATTTAGGATTTGTTAGCATGATTTAAAAATCTGTGGTGAAAAATGTATTTTACTGACTTTTGGAGCTATGTTTTAACTAGAGATTATGTGTAATATAATAATTTCTAAATCAGATTCTTCTGTGGGTTAGCACCAGATTTTTATAAAATCTAGGGAAAATTCAATATTCAAACTTTTTAAAGTGTTGATTTTGAGCACACAAATGAAAAATCAACAGGAAAAAAAATGCAAGCACCTATGATGTACATTTTCCCCTTTATCTGACAATTTTTATATAACTTTTAAAATCTTTTACATGAGAACTTAATAGCATGGCAAACACTGGTCAAGTAACAGTTGTCTGAACTGGGGTGTTAAAGGGAAATCTTATAAAAGCTGTATTTTAAAGACATTCACATGTCTTACCTGTTGTGCTGATCAGCAACCTAACAAACAAAAAAAAACCCCAAAAAGATTATAAATTAAAATTCTCTTTCAAAATTATATGCCTTTCTATCCTAATTAAACAATCAAGTTAACAAAGTAGTAAGAATCTGCTATCTTAATTACAGCTTTCAGTTTATCTTAATTGGGGAATACAAGGATTTTACACTTCTGTTATGCTTTCTGATACCAATGACAAAGGACTGATGAAACTACATTTTTCTAAGAAGATTATACAACAGCTTGAATGACACATTAGGAATTAATACTTTCTAAATTCATGTAGCAAAACTCCCACTATACAGAAATGCAGTATAAAGCCATATCCTACTTAAATCTCCCTCTACTTTAATATATTTGCATAGTGCTATAAAACTGTATGGTTCTTAAATCTTAGTAGTATCAGAATGAATTTAAGAAATATATATTTTCTCTTATTTAAAAAAAAAAAATCATTGTTACAGTCAATGACTAAATATTCCCAGATCGAATCGGTAGTCCTTGGCTTCTGTATACTATCTGAATACCACTGTTAAAAAGAGAGGTTTTTCCTGACTATGGAACTATATCTAGTATATAGTAATACCTGAAACATTAGCAAGAGAGGCCTTTAACTACTTCAGCACTTGTTTGTTCTTAAGATTAACTAGCTGTCTTGCAGTGTGGTTTTGTCGCGGTACAAAGTTTTCTGAATTCCTGTGAGGAGAAGGTTAATTCCTGCTTATTCCAAATAGTAAGTCGTAGTGTCATGGAATCATAGAATGGTTTGGGTTGGAAGGGACCTTCAAACATCATCTAGTCTAACACCCATGCCTTAGGCAAATGCATCTTTCACTAGATCAGGTTGCTCAAAGCCCTGTCTGACATGACTTTAGACACCTAGAGGGATGGAACATCCACGTCTTATCTGGGCAGCCAGTTCTGGTGTCTCATGACATACATGGTAAAAGAATTCTTCCTTCTATCCAATCTAAGTCTACCCTCTTTCAGTTTTAAACTGTTGCCCCTTGTCCTGTCACTACATCTTTCTCTCCATCTTTCTTTTAAGCCCCTTCCAAGTACTGAAAGGCCATAGTAAGGTGTCCCCGGAACTTTCTTTTCTCCAGTCTGAACAACCTCAACTGTCTTAGCCTCTCCTCACAGGAGAGGTGTTCTGGACCTCTTCCAATACATCCGTGACTTATTGGTACTGTGAAGTCCAGAGCTGGACACAGTACTCCAAGCTGGGGTCTCACCAGAGCGGACTAGAGGAGGAGAATCACCCCCCTCAGCCTGTCTGCCATGCTGTTTTTGATGCAGCCCAGGATATGGTTGGCTTTCTGGGCTGCGAGCACGCATTGTTGGCTCATGTCCAGCTTTTCATCCACCAGTACCCCCAAGTCCTGTTCGGCAGGGCTGCTCTCAATCCCTTCACCCCCCAGACTGTAGTGATATTGGAGAATGCCCAGACCCATGTGCAGGACCTTGAACTGGGCCTGTTGTAATTCATGAGGTTCACATGGGTCCAGTTCTCAAGCCTGTCGAGGTCCCTTCATATAGCATCACTTCCCTCTAGTGTATTGACTATATCACTCCTCTTGGTGTCATCCACAAACTTACTGAGGGTGCACTGAATCACATTGATGAGATCCCTGTGGTTGACGGAGATATTAAATAGTTTTGATACTAGTATGGACCTTTGAGGGACACCACTGCTGACTGGTTTGCACTTGGTCATTAAGGTGATGGCTGTAACTCAAGAATGTGGCCTTCCAGCCAGTTCCTTATGCATCTAACAGTCCGTTCATCAAATCCATACCTCTCCACTTTAGCAGCAAGAATGTTACAGGGGACCATACCAAAGGCCTTAAAAATGTCTATGTACATAACATCAGTTGCCCTTTCCTTGTCTACTGATGTAATCTCTTCATCGTAGGAGTCCACCAGATTAGTGAGGCACAATTTGCCCTTGGTGAAGACATGTTACTGTCTCTAATCTTCTGTTTTCCGTATGCTTCAATATAATTTCTATGAGGATATGTTCTACAATCTTACCAGGCACTGAGGTCAGCAGTTCTTGGAATCCTTCTTTTTAGCCTTTTAAATATCGATGTGATATTCCCTTTTCTTCAATCATGGGGGACTTTGCCTGAGTGCCATGGCTTTTCAGGTATGAAAGGGAATGGCTTAGCAACTGCATCATCCAATTCCCTCAGGACCCTAGGATGTATCTCATCAGATCCTATGGACAAGTGCATGTTTGGGCTTCTCCAGTGGTCTTGAACCTGATCTTCTCCTAGTCCTAGTAAGGGCACTTTATCCTTGTTGTCCATATTTTTTTTTTCCTCCCCTTGGACATTTCCACTACTGGCAAAGGTGACAACAATTTAGAAAAATGAAACATGGTTAATTACTAAATGTACTTATTACACTAACTAGATTCTAAATATCAACCAAGAATGAGCACACATTGTGTAGAAACTGTACAAACACTTCAGCAGTTTCAAACAGATGACTTGTGAAGTAGGCAGAACATACCGAGATATGAGAAAGGTATAATAATGAAGTAGGAAATGTAGTGTTAGAAAACAGTAATGTTGTGGTTAGGTCATTTTTTTTTTGTTCCGTTGTTTATGGGGTGTAGGGAATTAGTGGGAGGGGATTAGTCTTACAGAAAGTAAAGTGCAAAAGACATTCTAGGTTAGAGGAACATGCCAAGAATTACACCTTGGCATGAAGCAAAAATTCTGTTAGAAATATGACATTAGAAAGATACTGGGTTGAAAGCAACACCAGGATTCTCAAAATTCTGTGTTTCCACTGACAGAAATACCTTTTTCATTATTTTATATCTCCTTGAAAGACCATGTGATATGAGGAGGGGAAGTTTTTATTTGTGGGGTTCTAGAATTAGAAAAGTCTTGGTAGGGAAAGAGATAAAGTAGTGATAGTTTGTTCTTAAGATACACCATCAATATAGACAATTCTGGCCATTTAACTAGCAAAGAATATTAAATTTAGTTTACTCATGTAATAATAGCCAGAGAAGCCATGGAAGACAGAATTTCATTTCAATATCGACATATAGTATCCCTGAATATGGAGAGCAGACAATATGTGGCCAGGTTCACGTCACAGTGAGAAGAACAGGTGTAAAAACGAGCCAAGAAAATGTCTTTTGCTTTACTTTAGTTCCAGCAGGAATACTGGAGTGATAACCAATTGATTTGTAAGCATACCAATAAACCAAATGATTTGTAAGCATAGCAATACAACCAATGAAACCTGACACGGATTTATTAGGACCTCTAACAAATCTTTGAATAAAGGAAAAACAGTAAATCTAGAGTTCATCTGACAAAGCACACCTGGTTCTAGGTTGCTTACCCAGTCAATATAGAGAACTAGGAATTTCGGAGGTGAAGTATACAACATCCTAAGCGTCCATTTCTGGGCATCAAACTTCACAAATTACAAAGATGGTGCTGATTTCTGGTCCAGAGTACAGCAGGGAGAATGATCATGGGTTTATAAGTGATTACCTGTGAAAAGAAAATGAAAGACATCTCTTTTGTTTACAGATGGACACAGAAGGAGAGAAAAAACAAGATGACTGTGCAAACATGTAAAAGGCTACTGTCATAAGGAAGCGAATAGAGAGTAATGGTAATGAGAACAAAGACTGAGAGGTTTAATTCTCAGTCGGGAAGATTAATTTAATTTGAGAAAATATTGCTAGAAAGAAGAACAGTGAATCATTAGAGTGGATTACGTGAAGAAGCTGTGGAAAGGTTCTCATAATTTATGAAGAAGCTGCATAAACTTTTGTCATATATCACATAGATATGTAAGTCATGTCCAGAAGCAGAAGACCAAAGTGGATGATCTTCTGACATCAGCCCTAGTATTCCATGTATCTACATTTCTCTATTACCTAATCAAGAAGCCAGTTGTTCTGATAATATTTTATACTGAATTAGATATATTCCAATACATATTGAATTACGGATGTATATCTGTAGAACACTTCCAGTAGTGAGACAGTGAGTTGTTTATATTAGGCTATACGGGCTGGGACACCTAAGTATATCTGAGCCAAACCGAATTGAACCTCCTATATCCCACATTGATCTAGTTTAGAAGTCTGTTGTCTGTATTTCCTCTCCCCTCCCCCAGCTCTTTTTATTCTGCCTATCAATTAAGCCTTCAGCAGAAGAAAATACTTCTGATTAAATTTCAGTGAGAGAAGTTTTGATTTAGATTGATCCATACTTCCTTTATAAAAACCTTATGTCGGAAAATTCCTAGCCATTTCTGTCTACAGGTTAATGTAATCAGCTTCTGCTGTTTGGTTTTTGTAGGAACATTTTTGTTGTGCACCTCCCCGAAGAAAAAAAAAAACATAGAAGAGGAAAGAAAGATACTCTGTCTATAACAAATGTCTGTAAAACATTTTTCAACTTTAAAGATCTCTGAATTATTATAAAGACGTGTCTCTAGCCTTGAAAGTATTCATGTACTTCCTAAGCCTTGTATTTTTTGTGTTTAATGAGGCTAACCATATATGTAATGCTAAAGCTGTGTAAAGATTTGTGAAACTGAAATCTACCTGCACAGTTTTATCTCTCGAGCTAAAACATTGAAAATTGATTAAGATTCCTTACTTACACGACACTGTAATTTCAGTGGAAAGCTTGAATTTCTTACCACTGCTTCTCCCAGGGTTTTCTCTAAGTCTATTCAGAGAAAAAAATGTAGACTCTACTTGAGGACTGCAAACAGGCATAACACAATTTTTTTTTCTTTTTTTCCTCCTACAAAACATAATTTAATAGATTGAATGCCAATATTGCAGATCACAAAGTGATTATGACAATGCAAATGTTAAAAAGGCAAATAATCTCTCTTAATATGGTCAAAGGAAAAATATAGTCATACAGTCTCCATGAGGTAAGATGCCTCCATGATGAAATGCAACAAGTGTCAGATTTCTGCCCTGAATTATCTGTAAAGGGGATACTTTTTGTTACAGCTGTGATATCTGTTAGTTAAAAAAAAAAAAGCTTCAAGATCTCTATGACTGAAAAATCTGTTTTTCAATCTTGGTAAATAACAAAAACAATGTCTAATTTGTGAAATTAAAAATATAAATTTGACAGTGTTTCATATCAATGCTTCTTATAAGTTTATAGGCAAATGCCAGATTTTACAGTTACCAAAACAGTGTAAACCAAATGATGGCTGCAATACTTTTTTATTTTGAAAACTGCTTATTTGGTGTGCTCTTATCCTTTCGCAGATTTTATACCACTGCCAAAGTAGGGTGACAAGTTATTCTTTCCCTGCAGATACTTTTAGAATACTTTTAAAGTTTCCCTTTGCAATATATTATCTACCCAGAAGGTGATATGAAAATACAATTTTCTTCTATCAATCTGCAAACAAAATGCATCTAGTTACATTACACTATTATGAGAAAAAAGCACAGCTTATACCTGCACACATAGTTCTTGGATATTGGAATGATGAGCTGCAGAACCATAAGAACTTATAAAATTCTAAGTTGCCTCAAAACATTTAATTTCTGAGCAACGACCTAAGAAAAATTTTCTGACTTTGCTTTTTGGACAAGTGGTGTTATAAAACTTCCAGAAAAAAAAAAAATTACTTTCATTTTCTCTGTAGGAAATAAGTTTAGCCATTAATAAGACCTTCTTGAAAGGAAAAGATGTTAAGAGTTAAAAGTCTTTAGATTTTAACTGATAGGAGTTTCTGCTGAGGTGAAAAAAAAATTTAAAAAGATAGTATTTTGCTAATGACTAAAAAGCTTATTAATCAATACTAACCCCCAGGTAGAAGAACTGCATTTAGTTTATATTTGCAATTATAACAATTGACTATGTAAATTAATTTATCATTTCAATTAACAAAGTAGGGCAGTTCACAAACTGGTGTTGTATTTACATTGTATTATGCTGAAGATTATATATGATTTTAGGAAACTCAGATTAAGGCAGCAATCACAATATCTTCAGGAGAGTCTAACAATGTACATAAAACCAATTTAGTTTGCTTGTTCCAACTGTAATTTTAATTCATTTGTACTTTTTTTCCAAAAAAAGCAGATTTATCTACCATTCTTCATAATTTCTTAACAGATATTCTGATTTTACCCCCACAACAGGTAACATTTGTCAGAGTGTTTTCCTTGTAATTGTAGGAGCCTTTGTTACTGTCCATACAAATTGAATTCTGAACATCATAGTCTTCGGGGGGGAGGGGGTGTTGGTGATGAGGATAAAGTAGCAAAATGGCCTTGCATTCAGCTGACACAGCACAAATTCAGGAAGGTTTTATTCCAAATATTACAAAAGTCTTCTAGCACAATTTTAGGTGTTTGCAGCTATTGGTGAATACAGAAAGACCATAGTGGAAGCAGGCCACATGATATCATATTCCCCAATCAAAGATATCACATAGTTAATATGATTGGTAACTACCAGTGTGAAAGCCCATCTCAAAATGTCCGTTGACTAGAAGTGTACCTTTAGCCAAAATGGATGTGGGCAGGCTTTTCACAAAGAAAGTTTACTCTCTTATCCGTTTCTCTCAAACACAGAAGTCTCTCTCTTAATGATACTATTTCAAAGTTTAAAAAACAGGGGCAGAGGAAGTTCAAAGGGCTTGTCCCAAACTGCTTTGTGATTCTCTGTTATATCCAGGAACTAAATCAGAACCTGGCATCAAAGTTTACTTCCATAACTGCAAATCTAGTCTTCTATTTTTGCTCTTAAGAAGGAAGCATTTTTCTCCTGTATCCTATTGTTATCTTCTATGAATGCTTTGTTAACTTTTCCGTAGAGGATTTATTTTTTGCTATATTTTTATTACCTTTCTTTTACTATTAGGAGAAAAGACTGCTGCCATGACCCTAAGAGACATTTTGTCTTTAGGAGTCACAGGTGGAACAGTCTCTCTCTCTCCTCTTGCTGGTGAATATTTTATCTATTGCTGAATTTTCTGTTTCTTCTCTTCCAGAAGAAAAGTAGCATATCCTTAGCAAGGCATTCTTGAAATCATGTGAACACATTATTCACAGCTTTAATTTTCTTCAAACAGTAAATGTATCATTTTGGAAATAACCTAACAGCACAAGAAAAATGCTTAATTTTAATGGCTACCTATCTGTAGGTATCTGCTCACCCTCTGTAAAGTATATGGTAAAACACACAGAGCACATGACAGTTATAAACCCTCAGTAATGGCTGCAAATGAATTTGCTCTATTTTAAGGGTTAGAAATTGTATAAAATACAGCTCAGATAAGCCTTTGAAAATTATTTATTGGGCAATAATCCTTAAAATGAATTTACTTTTTCTGATGGTTGACCAGTTACAGCTGTTTAACAAGCCATTCATAATAAAATAAGTACAGGCATAGATGCTGCATAAACATCAACCAAGCCATTTTAAATTAACATAATCATCTGTTTATAATAGCTGGTTTGATTCAGTGATTACAGCAGCCCTTTACAAGAAAAGAAAGCCAGCCAGGATTATTTTGTTTGGTTATGTTTTGTATATGTACATCTTGTAGATTTGTAGGAAAAATATTAAGATAATAATAAAGTCATGCAATGAACTTGCATGTCACAGGTTTGATGTGTGCATATTTTTGCCCAAGATAGGTATATGTTGCAGCTGTTATCAGCTACTCTTCTGAAAAATGTCTTTGCAAGGGGGACCTTTTCTTGACTTCCAAGAGTTAGCTCTTCTCAACTTTCACATGATCACTGTGGACAATGAATCCACAGGAACTGTGGTGATCCACTTGCTTGGTACAAATCTTAAAAGGTAGAGTACCACTATATTAACTATTTTTAGTTGCAGTCTGTTAGAAGATCCACTGAATTTTCAATTTCTGTTAAAAAATGTCGGATGATGAAATAATATTCCACAACACTCTCTGAAATCCTGAATTTTAACCATTTTGAAGGGTATTTTCCATGGCAAACCTCTGCCTCAGCTTGAAATTCTATTTTGAAAAGTTTGGCTAAAAATAATTAATATGTGGATCTGTTGCTGGTGTTAACTGTTTTCTCTAAATTGACTTTGAATTTTGGAGCAGGGAACTGGATTTATTCAATGGATTTTTACCTTTAGAAATTTGGGATGTTTTGTTTGTTAATATCTGTCATGGTAAAAGTTCCTAAAACTTTGTGCTTGCTTGTATAATTACATTTTGTGTTCAGGAGAGACTAACTGGAGAAACCAACTTCCAGATGACAGCAGGGTAGTAGAGAGGAACAGAGCTTTGATATAAGAAAAGTTGATCTTGACTACAAGATAGAAGGAAATGACGAGTTTTAACATCTCCATTGTTCCATGTTTCTTTGATTTTCATCTGCCTCCACTGTGAGAAGACTCCTTGGGGAAGACAGGTGAGTACCATTCCTTTATTTTTACAAATAGGAGATCTAAGAGATTACAAAAGTGCATGTGATTTTAAAAACAAACAAACAACAAAAAGAACCCGAAACAAACAAATCCACAGACTTGATGACTTCTGAATGAAACCGAAGGTATTTGTTCTTATTTTCTGCAAAGATTAGCTCACACTTTCTCAGGGACAAGGTGCTCTGGCATACAACACATAGAAACATAGAATCATAGGTTGGAAAAGACCTCTAAGATTATCGAGTCCAACCACCAACTCAACACCACCATTCCTACTAAGCCATATCCCGAAGTACCATGTCTACATGTCTTTTAAAAACCTCCAGGGATGGGGACTCCACCACTTCCCTAGGCAGCCTGTTCCAGTGCTTGATATCCCTCTCAGTGAAGGTATTTTTCCTAATATTTAATCTAAACCTCCTCTGAAGCTACTTGAGGCCATTGCCTCTCATTCTTTTGCTTGTTACTTGGCAGAAGAGACCAACATCCACCTTGCTACAACCGCCTTTCAGGTAGTTGTAGAGAGTGACAAGGTCTCCCCTCAGACTCCTCTTGTCGAGACTAAACAAGCACAGTTCCCTCAGCCACTCCTCATTAGACTTGTGCTCTAGAACCTTCACCAGCTTCCCTGCCCTCCTCTGGACATGCTCCAGCAACTCAATGTCCTTCTTGCAGTGAGGGGCCCAAAACTGAACACAGTACTCCAGGTGCAGCCTCACCAGTGCCAAGTACAGGGGCACGATCACCTCCCTACTCCTCCTGGCCACACTGCTCCTGATACAAGCCAGGATGCTGTTGGCCTTCTTGGCTACCTGGGCACACTGCTGGTTCAGGTTCAGCCAGCTGTCGACCAACACCCCCAGGTCCTTTTCCACCGGGCAGCTTTCCAGCCACTCTTCCCCAAGCCTGTTGCGTTGCATGGGGTTGTTGTGACTGATGTGCAGGACCCGGCATTTGGCCTTGTTAAACCTCATACAGCTGGCCTCGGCCCATCGCTCCAGCCTGTCCAGATCCCTCTACAGAGCCTTCCTACCCTCAAGCAGATCGACACTCCTGCCCAGCTTGGTGTCATCTGCAAACTTACTGAGGGAGCACTCAATCCCCTCATCCAGATCATTTATAAAGACATTGTTGTTAGGTAGTACTGCGCACGCTTAGGAAGGAGCTGAAATCAGGATATAAGGACTTCTCTCTTTGTTGGGGTAGCAGTCAGACCACATCTTAGGGCTAGATGCATCCCACTAAAACACCTCATCTGCCCCTCCTCCTTACCTCCTGACGTTCCCATTTCAAGAACATCAGGCTCTGCAGTTTCCAATTACATGCCTATTTATGAACCAGCATATATTATTAAATTGTAGAAATCACATGTCATGATTGTCTTGATTAATGTTAGGTCATTTATTAAGATTGCTTGCACCTTCTGGCAAGTGTCAGAGCATATGTCTAGTTTGGTCCTGTGATTCTGTCCCTGTTAGTTGCACTACTGGCTGCAGCATGCTGCTGTTACTACCTTCCAAAAGACATTTTTGCACCAGTTTTTGCATCACATGATTTCAATTTCAAAATAACTCAGTGTCTTTCTTTCTGCAGCTTGTATTTACAGTAAAAATAAACGCAAATACAGACCACAAGTTAAAAAGTATGTAATCACACATCTAGCTTTACTTTTTTCATGGGGATTTCTCATAACCTTACATACATATTTAAATACTTTCTGAATCAGAACTCTTTAGGATGATTGTCCAGAAATGCTTATATCATTCTTCAGTTTTATAAGCAATGTTTTAGTGAGTCTGTTCATCTTGGAGTTAGGCACCCTTTAGACTATATATTTTTTAAAAAGCAAACTTCAGGAAAAAAATATACTTTGAAGGCAGAAAAGACTGTCTTTCTTTTGCTGTTGGATGAAGTGAAAGGTATTAGAACTTGACAAAGTTAATCTGGCATCTCTATCAAGAAAATTAATTGAAACATTTTCACTTCAGTACCAACTGGCTCTTCAAGGACTTGACTCTGGTAAAGACATAAAACCAAAACAACAACAAGGCAGCATTAAGAGAATTCATCCAAATGGAGGTGGGAATAGTCAGGTCTCTCTTCCAGATCTAACCTGTGGTTAAAATGACATTACTGAAGTATCTTAATGACTCACTGTACTCACTGCTTTGTTATGTTTGTCCAAAATCTTTTTCAGTGTTTGCACATTGGCTCAAAGAAATGCACATAGGCTTACTGCGTATTGTTTTCTTCCTAGAAAGCTATCCAGAGGGAAAACATATGATTCCTCTCTGGCTTCTCTCTTGAGTATTCATTTGTGTCTCTACTAAAGTGACATAATATGAAGAGATTGAAAAAGTCTGCTCTTAACAGCTTTACAACGTTTTCTGTGCATGTATTTACTTTAAAGCAAGAAATTAATAGGCAAGGTGGTGATGGGTTGACAGTGGGACTTGATCTTAGAGGCTTTTTCCAACCTTAATGATTCTATGATTCTATGAATTATGTGTTTATATGAGTATAGTCTGTGCGTATGTTATTAGGAAAAACCCTGGAATGCTATAGAATTAAAAGTCTAAATCTTATGGTTAATTTTATTTAATTGATTTAGTTACATGAATTAGCTGAGATTTAGCCAGTCATTAAGATTTTATCTGGGATCTTGCAGTACTTTCCACAGTGAGAAAAACAGCCAAAGCAAGCAGGAGATGACCATGTCCACTAGAACTGGAAAAGATTCTTGTAGCGAATGATTCTGCATCCCATTTCATTTACTTCCACCACTAGTTTAGAAGCATCTGTAAGGAAGTCAACGCAGTTTTGCTAGTATAAGTTGGAGCACAACTGGATAGCAGTTGCCTTTTCTAGCTGTTAGCACTGTGTGTAGAGTGCAGAGTACAGTGTAGTGTTTTTTCTCACTGTCAGATAAGTTATCCATGAAGCATACAGAAATCCTGGAGCAGAGCATGGTCTCTGGCAGAGCCATCTTTAGTGCAACAAGTGAGGAGACTCCCACTCATCGGTTTTTGACCCCCTTTTCTTATTCTTAACAAGCTGAACTTCTTGGTAGAGCATGCTTGCCCCTTCTCACTTGTTCATGAAGCTTCTGGGCCCAAGCAAGGAAAACTTTAGTTCATTATCTTTATAATAACCTTTGAAGTTAAAAATGAAACTGTTGCAGTAATGTAAAACTATAAAATATTATGGTTTATGTATATAAAATATAATAATATATTATATATAAAAATTTATAGTATATATATATCTTCACCTAAAAAAAATCTGATCCATTTATTCTAATATTGACTTTCAGATATAATTTATATTTTATTTATACATTTATATCAATACAGTATAGATAAAATTTGTTTCATATTACATTTTAAGCCAAAGAATATGCCACGAAAATATGTATGAAAAGATGAAATTTAAAGCTGAATTTCCTAAATTAATAATATAGTTGTTCATTACTAATGAATATAAAAAATTTTACTGTGTTACTTACATAGAAGCTTTAGAGATCTTCTAGCCTGCCTACCGTGTTGATTCAAAGTTGTCAAAATCTCATGCTCCTTCTAGAAATGCAAGATGGGCTGATGGTGCAGACGTCTCAGCTGGCCCTGCCTTGAGTCTGAAAACAGAACGACTGCATTCAGACACTGCTTGACCTGGCATTAGTAAATGTTACCTACAGAGACTACAAAGAGGCTTATAACAACTAGGTGGAATTATGGGTATATTTGATTAGGTCAGTGAAAGCTCACGGACATTTACAAGTACAATCCAAAGTGTTAACAAATCCATATATATATGTGTAACTGCATATTCAGTACTAAATAAAAAGGGATCAGGTCAGTGAAGTAATACTAGAAGTATATTCAGTTTATAAAGTTCTAAGAGCAATCATGCTGCCACTAGAAGCAATTAATTTTTTCATTGAATCAAGTACAATCATGTTTAGAAACTTTACACAAAAATTGCATGGAAGTTAAATGACATGCTCAACATTAACAGACCACCAAATTTAAGAGTGTGGGGGAAGCCCAGTGGGGAAAACAGCACAAAATTAAATTTCTTCCATTATGGAACTGGTTGAATGTATATAATTTAGAAGAAATATTCATATTTCAGCAGGAAAAAATAAATAATATGTCCTAAGTTGTTATAATTGTAAGTAATTTATAATGGCTATAGTCTGGACATCAACATTAATCAAAGACTGAAGGTGAATAAGTACAGGAGAAGTCTTCCTTGACTGAATTCCAGTGGCAACCACCTGGAGGAAATATTTGATGAAATGATGAAGGACTTACACAGTATGAGTTTTGTAATGTTTTATTAAATATGGGTAATTCAGAGTCCTGTATGTTAGCATGCAACATTAATTATACAATGGCAATTGGACCAAAAAAAAAAAAAAAAGAAAAAAAGGAAAAGAAGCAATTTTTCTGTGAGATCAGTCATTGTAGAAAATTACAGTGAACAATTACTGTAATGCAGATTTCTTGCAAATTCCTAACAGCAGGGAGTTAGGTTCTGAAAGAATATCAGAGTGGATAATGGAATCAAGACTGTGGAGAAAGAATTGCATTGTGCAGTTTTTAGTTTTACAGTTATCCCTTTTTATTCTTTTTTTGGGGTTTTTTTATAGCCTCTAACTAAATATAGACAGGTTTAGCTTGCAACGGATTTTTTCCTTACAGTGATTACTCTGGTTGATCACAATATTCCATTTTCTTTCCTGAAGACAAATTTTGCATCCAAGGCAAGAACTTTAATATGAAATGAATCCTACCATAGAGGTTTCCCTTCTGTATTTCTGTTTGATATCTAACATCCTCACTGTAGATAACTGTGAAATCCATCCGTCCTTCACCATGGTTAGTATGCCCCTCTTCTGTCCACTAAAAGTTTTCTCTGATGTTATGGTTGTTTCAGCTTGTGCTCAATTTCCTGATGGTGAACAGTTAGATCTCCATTTCTGTTGTTTTCACAGAGTAATTATCCACACTGAAAGGGAAAATCACACTAAATTGGTGTCTTCACCATAAATCATTACCATGCTGTGAAAGGAGAAGGCATAAACTTTTAAAATTCCAGATGGATGTGGGAGTAGGGGGAAAGAGACCCTCAATTTACCTATGATTTGCAGTAAACCCCTATTTTATTTACAGGATCACACTCTGGAAGCTAGAAGGGCTTGGGTCTATTTTTTGTTTTCTTGCCTATACAAGCCATTAGCCTCTGCGACACAATATACTAAAGAAAAGTACTAAAAACTGCTTGTATCATTCTTCAATGTTTCTTCAAATTCTGTCAAAAAGCCTAGGACTGCCAGTGCTGTTTACACACGTCTAAAAATTTGTGAGTTAGCATTTTATTTTCTTGAAGAGCAAGTTTTCATTGAGATTAAATACCAGGAAACTCTAAGAAGAGTTATTTAACAGCTCTTGTTGTGAGGACATGATTCTGTTCACTTGTGGTCTGTGATTGTGTCACTCACATTTTGCTTTTCTAGTTCGGATTTCTCAGGAAGGTGACTATAGGTGGTGAACAGAAATTGTCTTCCCTTCTGCTATATCATGTAGTAATTTTGGTATGCATATCTATGTGCATAAAAAATGGCCAAAATTTTATATACTAATAGACACTTCTCTGTTTTCATGTTATATGTGTGTAAGTGTAAACAGTAAGAATATACAGGGTTATTCACTTCTATGACACTGTTGTCTGTAATTCCTTATCTTAATTCTCTGTCGTGGTTTAATTGCATTATTGATTTAACTTCCCAAAAGTGAATATCCTCTAGCTGCTTGACATAAAATTTGTGTTTGTGTAACATTTTAATTTAAGTTACTGTTTCAGTGCATAATGAGCTCTACATGTTTTAAGATGAAAAAATATAACCATGTGCCTGTCTGAATACTTTGCACAAGAAACAAGGCTATGCACTTTGAGTTCATTTCCACAAGGCATATAGAGTGTAAGACATATTAAAATGACCCTTTTCATCTATTTGAAAAAGCCACTGTTTTCTCGAAAGTGCAGTAACCTCAAGCATGTTTCCAAACCTTTAAAGGTCTCTTATAGAATACAGGTATGAAGAGATTGCATTTATATTGCATATTCAAAGTTATCTTTGCTACAGAAACAGTGACAAATGGGTGAGTTGTTGTATTTCTAAATAGAAAGAGTAGTTTTAGTTCTTTTTACTTATTGAAACAACTAGAGACAATAACAAATAAAAATAGTAGTGGGTAACACACATAGATTTGTACTGCCCAGTAAGGCCCGATCAGAAGAGAAATTGTGAGGGCTGTGAGGTCCGCTGTATGCAAAAAATAGGAGTTTGGAGCTGTTTGGTAAAGTAGCTGAAGAAGACGTGCAACAGAATTGCTTATACAGGATATTCTGGAGGGATAGACTCAAAAGCACAAATGAGAGAAAACTAAATCTTAAAACATCTTCTTGCCTACACCTTTCTTCTTCCTGGGCTTAACTTCACTCCCAAATTCTCTATGTCTTCCCCCTAAGCATCACAGGAGGATGGGGAATGGGCGTTGCAGTCAGTTCGTCGCACATTGCCTCTGCCACACCTTCTTCCTCAGGGGGAGGACTCCTCACATTCTTCCCCTGCTCCAACGTGAGGTCCCTCTTACGGGAGACAGTTCTCCACAAGCTGCTCCAATGTGAATCCTTCAAGCGCAGTGCAGTCCTCCAGGAACAGACTGCTCCAGCGTGGGTCCCTCTCATGGGGTGCAGTCCTTCAGCAACAGGCTGCTCCAGCATAGGTCACCCACGGGGTGACAAATCCTGCCAGTAAACCTGCTCCAGCGTGGGCTTCCCATGGGGTCACAGCCTCCTTGAGCATCCACTTACTCTGATGTGGGGTCTTCCAAAACCTGCAGGTAGATATCTGCTCCACCATGGACCTCCATGGACTGCTGGGGGACAGCCTGCCTCACCATGGTCTTCATTATGGGCTGCAGGGTAAAATCTCTGCTCTGGTGTCTGGAGTACCTCTTCCTCTTCCTTCTTCACTGACCTTGGTGTCTGCAAAGTTGTTGCTCTCACATAGTCTCACTCCTGTCTCTCGACTGCCACTCCACAGGAGGTTTTTGCCCTTCTTAAATACATTATCACAGAGGCACTGCCACTGTTGCTGACTGGCCTTGGGCAGTGGTGGGTCCATCTTGGAGCCAGCTGGCATTGGCTCTATCAGACATGGGGGAAGTTTCTAGTAGCTTCTCACAGAAGTCACCCCCTTGTAGCCCCCCTGCTACCAAAACCTTGCCACACAAATCGACAACAACCTATTTTGTGTACTATTTAGGGAATAAAAAATATGTATGTTGACAAGCAGGCAGATTTAAAGCCTCCTGGGTATGCCTGGAGGCATAGTTGGAGCATTGTCTCTACGTTCTCCTTTCAGGAACATTTAAAACTAGGGCTACTGACACATCATAAGACACCATTTTTGCTGAAGAAAATCTAGTGGTTTATTTATCTTCAAGCATTTTATATGAGTTAATATAGCTCTTAGGATGAACGGACACTCACTGGGATATGGTTTAGTAGGTATGATGGTGTTGGGTTAATGGCTGGACTTGATGATCTTAGAGGTCTTTTCCAATCTAGGATTCTATGATTTTGTGTTGAATCACAGAGATGAAAACTTTTTGAGCAGTGCTTGGTAACTTACCATACGCTTCATAATAAGTTATGAACCTCATCCCAAAACAGTAATAGAGAAAGAAGTAATAACTCTCTACTTGTCTCACTTATCAAGGAAAAAAGAAAAAAAAATCTTGTGGATCACTGCAGAAAGTTTAATGTACGTGGCATTCTTAACAAGTATCATGTTAGCTCCACACTATAGAAACATAAAAAGGTTCAGAATTTCTGGGGTGGGGGAAAGGGGGAGTGAAGCTGTACTGCAAATGCCTGCAAAAAGCATGAAGTGGGAAAGAACGTTCAGAATGGGAATGAACTTTCAGAAGAAGCTGACCTGTATGCAGAATACCCTTTGGCAGGGTTTGCAGATGAGCACTGGATAGGAAGACAATATCAGACTGATTCCCATAGAAAGCTCTACATGAAAAATTGTCATTTACTCAAAAAAGAAAAGAGAGAGAGTTAAGGGGAGAGGGGAGGAGGGAAGCACTCTGCTATTCCTATCTCAAAAATAGGCTTGTATTTCTTGATTTTACCTCATGCTGACGTGGATAAAGAAAGCAAAAATCATCAAGGCAAAGATTTCAAGAAACGGTCTACATCATTCAGCCTTCCTGTGAACAGGAACATGGACAGAATATTAAGAAGAAAACATGCTGTCATTAATAAGCTACAAGGAAGTACACGCATACAGAGTACTTCTACATTCACTCTCCTACCATGAGGATGTAAAGGCTTAAGTTACGATATTAAGGACCAAAGAATATGTCCATAGATGTTGCTCAGGAAGCATGACACTGAACAGGGGAGGGAACAGAAGGGAGGGTTATTTCTCTTGGACGAGGAGGGGTTAGAGGGTGTAAGTTTTTGAAGCTGTAATAGCTAAGCAACTATGCTCAGCACTTTGAAAACATGTGTGCTAATAACACAGTGTAATGCTCAGGTGGATCTGTGGGGGCCCTAAGCTAATTGATATGAAAAATACTATGCATTTTGAGCCTGGAAGAATAAAGTAGTAATGAAATGGCATAAATCATGCCACAGCAAGCCACCAGAATTGTCTACTGTGAGCACACTTTGGAGTTTATTAACTTGAATGCGAGTTTCATTTGGTTCCTGTGTCTGACTCCAAACACTAAGGAAAAATAGTCTTCAAAACAAAAAAAAAACAGAACAGCTTTTGAGCAGAGTTTGTCTGGAAGTACTGGATTTTACAGGCTTAGCACCAGGTGACAACAGAGGAGGTACCTTGTAGCCACATGAACACCCAAACAAAGCTTACAGTAGCACACCCCTGAGATGAAGAAAATGGAGTTGCCTTATTTTTTCTCCTGATTTTTTTCCTGTTTTGCTACATCTAGCTGAAAGATTAAATAAAAGATGGCTTAATATACCAAGGAAATCATTGTAGTTTTATCAACATGGTCATCTGGAGAAAGATCTTCAAAGACATTTTTGAGGTGAGTTCTCAGAAATTTGTTCTTTCTTACTTTCTGAAGAAATAACACTAGTGTTAAGCATCCTGAGCACTTTAGATTTTGAAGTAAAAATTTTGTGACCTTAAATGTGTTCCTTCACTGTATTACAAAAGCGATAGATTTTTCCCTAGGGTAGACTCTTTTCATTCACATGCAATTACTCTTATACTTGCTTATGTTACAGACTTGAAATGTTCACTGTGAAGTCTGTATGAGCAAGGAAACCATTCTGGATTCACTGAACAGACACTAGTAATCCAACCCCGGTTGTAATATTTCCATATCTGGCAAAAAATGTCACGGCTGACAAGATCAATGAATAACATTTAGGCCAGACATAACTTTAGACTTTTGAAAGTAATGCATTGCTATCGTGTTTTCTAGCACAGGAATTCAGGTCTCTTGTTAAAGAAAAGTCTGGTGTATTTCTCATGTTTCTTCAACAGACATTGGTCTATGTGTTTAAGTGTTTGTAAGCACTATTCCCTGCTCTGTTGTGGTATGTCACTTAATTTTCTTTGCACTCTTTTGCTTCAGTTCTCATAAGAGGCGATTCTTCTAAAACAGCTAAATGAACTGTCTTGGTATGGCTTTCTGCTGATACTGATACTTTAATAGCCTAAAAGATGCTTTCCCCGCATTATCACAGCTAGTGACAGGTCAGGGATCTGCCTTGCTTTTTGCTGCTTTCAGCAAGCTGTTTCCAACATGTATCTTCCATTTTCCTTTATTTCTTACATTCCAATAAGTATGTGATTTATTTATTTATTTATTTATTTATCCACTTATTTTGCCATGAGTGGCAAGAACCTCCCCTACATTCAGGACGAGTCTTGCATTTTGTGTTTGTATTGGTGAGTGAAGGGGGAGGCAAGAGAAGAATTCATTATGGAGAAAAAAAAGTTTGGCCTTGAAGAAGACCAGTCCATTTCATACTTCTCTTGTGAACACTCCTTGAATGAAAAGCAATAAATTCACAAAACATTAATGGCCATTCTGGGTGGAGGGAACACGTGTTCATCCCATCCAAGTTGGCATGGAAAGACTTGAAATAAAAACAACTCTGAGTTATTTTTTAGATGTATTTGTTGAACTTTCATATGTAAGGGAAATGAAAAGAGATACTGTGCTAATAGCTTAATGATATTTCATGTACCTGCTGATGAATACAACTCTCATGGGATAATATTACATCCTCTCTCTTCCTAGTGGAAAAAAAAATATAATTCAGGTTTTGTGGCTGCTAAAGAGAAAGTTTAGATAAACATTTTGGATTGAAAGGAGACAGCAGAAGTACAAATAAAATGCTGTCTTGTATGGGAGTATTTTTAAACTTAATTTTCTCAGCCTAAACAGGAGTAGGAAGGCAAAAGAGTGTGGTAAATAATACTTACCTTATTAATTTCAAACATTTAGTGGATAATCTTTACTTGAAATCAAGGAAGGAGTAGCATATGGTAAAAGATATATTGATTTCCTTTGGCACTACTATATTGATATCCAATGTGTCTGTTTAAATAGCCACGCTCCTTGTACCTGTATGTTTTTTGTAAAGAAATTCAGCAATGAAATTTTTGTGATCAGTGTTTAGCATATCTTATGAAATAAAATGTGCTTCAATATAAATTAATTTTATACTCCACATAATGAGTTTCAAGGATATTAAGATATTATCATTATTGGATTACTTCAATGAGATTTACTTGTCAGAGTTTCCTGAGTTTGCCTTATCATGGCACGGACTGTCTCTACAAACAGTTTAGAAAACCCTGCCTGGATAACATTGGGTTGTTTCTGGAGTTTCTTTCTATTAACAGTCTGTGAATAGGAAACATGACTTCTAAGCAGAACAAAGTGCTTAGTGAATCTCAGAGCACACATTGTCATCATAAACTCTTAACTTTTAGGGTCTAGCACTGAGTTGTAGGAAAAGTCTGGATTTAAACAGCATTTTAGTCATAAATATGTACTTTTCCATATGTTTATTATCATCTCAGAACTATGAAATGAAGTAGCAGAGACTCTGAAAAGTCTTACTTTGTGTCCGTTTAGATGAGGAAGATGATGGTCTCAATTGGGAGACAGAGTTGGTTGATTTTGCCAACTATAGGCTATATAGCAAAGACAAACTGCTGTAAACCTAGAAGGAATAAAGAAAGAAAAAATGATGCAGATCAGATGTAGCTTTTGTTATTTCTATATGGAAAATATCTCCGTGGACATAGTTGATGTTTATACTGTGATTCATTTCTTAATTGCTGCTGATAAGAGCAGAGAAGTGACATACGGGAACCTCCAAATTTATTTTTTTTTTCTTCAATTGTATTTCAGAGATTCATTACACAATCCTAGATAAGCTGTAACAGAAAGGAGTATCTCCTTTCTTAATGCTGCAAACAACAAATTAAAATGGTGTGTTACATGTCTCATCACCATTTTAGAACTAAATATGCAAAAGAAACTGTTGAATGTATAAAGGTAACATCAGAAAATTATGTATAATTGCATTGCTAACTGTTTGAGAGGAGGAAGAACGAGTGGTGAATGGCTTCAACCAGAAAATCTATCACTTAGAGTAAAACAAACAAAAAAGAAACCACCACTTCCCAAAATAACCAAACACAAATTGACACATCTTTTATTTTGCTGTGCCTGAAATTGGTGACCAGGAGGCAGTGTGGTGACCTCTGCTCTCAGACGTGATCATAGCATCAAAAAATGTCATTGTGAGAAATTGGAAAAGCAGAGAAATTCCATCAATGACTGAGCAGACACATACAATACAGGATGTGCTTGTTATGGAAAAAATTGACACATTACTTCTAAGGTAAATGCAACAACAAGGCTGCCACCTGGTACCCTGCTTTATTTTGGCTTCTTTTTTTCTCTTCAGATGTTGTGTACTTCCTAGTCACCAAAATGTGAACAGTTTTAAACAATGAAATGAATATATCTCTCTCTATATATGTGTCACTGTTCAGAGAAGGGCGGCAATAAACAGAGTGTCAGATGCTATTAACTCCCGCCCCACCCCACCAGAAAAAGGGAAAAAGGAGGAGAAGGAAGAGAGGCTTACAAATTGAATATTAAAAAAGCTTTAATAACAACATTAATAATACTAATAATATTAATAATAAGAGAAATAATGCAAAATACACAAAACCGATACTGAGTTTCCCAGAGTCAGGTGCCCGGGTGCTGGCGTCCTGCCAGCAGCTGCCAGGCAGCACCAGGAAGTCCCGGACTGGCCTCAGCAGCAGGCAGGAACTGGACTCAGGAATGCAGGGATCACAGTCTGGATCAGGACAGCAGGCAGAACAATGAGCAGGGTCCTCTTCAGAAGTCGGCCATGGACAAGCAGAGCAAGATTCTCATGATCCCCCAACTTTAAACTGAGTATGATGTGCATGGCATGGAATACCGTGTTGGTCAGTATCGGGTCATGTGTTCTCTCCAGCCCCCTTGCAAGTGCGACCCTTTACTACTCCTCACTTGCAGGACCTAAGAGATCTGTTGGTGACCTTGGCTACTATAGTGATAATTATAAACAGGGGCCTTCTTCTGCATTCCATTTCTACCATTAGCTCAGTAAAATTATAAATATTAGGCGTTATCAGCTTTGGAGCGGACAGCATCTGTAATATATGCAGCCAACTCCAGAAAAATGCAATTACTTAGAAGAACTTAGCTGTAAAGAAGATTCACTGACAGAGAATTGGTTCTGTTTTAACCAAAACCAGGGCAATATATGAAGAAGCTAGCTATATGTGCCCTGCTAAGATAATGGCTTGTAGGCTGCACTGGAGTTGTCTAGCACTGTTGTTCATTTATTATTGCATAGTGTGCTGTAACAACTTAATTTACAAAGAATAACACATCAGGAACAGCCAGCAGTGCACAAAGACTTCGTTTACAACATTAAGACAGTATAAATTGTTCATGTGTTCCAGAAAAAACGGTTGGACATATTCTTGTTTGGAACCACCTAAGAAAACCCAAGGGCTTTGAACTGGCATTTTTAAGGACACATTATGCAAATATTTGTCTTTTGTTTGTGTTATGCAACTACAACATTTTTAGGTTTTAGCTGATATTCTGTTTCTTTCTTCATTCATGTCTTGAATATTCTCTCAATAAAATGATAAATACATTTGCAGTAGTGGTCTTTAACAATAATTCCACAAGATAGATGTTAAGTTTTTGAGATGGGATTGTAAAATTTGCTTTTCTGAAGAACAAAAGTGTAACCAAACACTTAGAGCACTCTGATCCCTATTAGAAGTAGTTTTCACTGCATCTCTGCCTCTTATGATCTGAAACTACCCTGTTCTGTAACCTTGTCAGAAGTATAAGCTGACTTTCTTTTTTACGAGTAGAGCATGTGACGTGTTTAGGTACATTAAAAACATGTACATCTCAGAAGAGTGCCAGGTGAGCTCATCTGTCACCCACTGGTGAAAGTCGTCTTCTGCAGCTTAAACCAGTGTTTAAGTAGCATTGCCAGGACTGTGTAGACTGGAACTCTCCGGTCACATAAAACACAAAAGAAGGAAATATTGAGGTCTATCTTTTCCAGATGTACCTTAAGCTGCTATCACTCTGGTTACTTGTAAAACCAAAGTGATTATACCAGACTGAATAACAAACTCAAAGTTGTTAAAAACTTCTTTTCATTTTATAAAAATGTATGAAAATACATTTTCCAGTGTACGGAAAGTCCTTAAAGAAAGCATCAGAGATATTGATATCATAAATATTTTTTATTTGCGTTATTTTGTAGAACTGTATTACATGGAAATACTTGGAGAGCAGCATACCACACCATGTACATGAGGCAGATTTGGGTCTTCAGTTGTATTTGCAGATCATCACAATATAAGTGCGACTCACATACGGTATAGAAATGGCTTCGATTAACACAATGATGTGACTATAGTCACTGTGCTCAGTTTCTAGATGAAAGATTAATTGGACAGAGTTTGCTATTATTTTACACATTTAGTAATATGAGAGAGACAGGAATACTTGCCAAGGGAGGCATCACACAGTCTAAGTAAGTGTATTGTGATGTATCCTTTGCATTTCGATTCAGGATATCCTGTCTGTAATAACTTCAAATATCAGCTTCATGCTCCTATTCAATTTACTTCTATTTTATGTTTTCCTGCACACTTGGGAGGGTCATGAAATTCTCTTGGTGGAGAAGATACAGTTTAACTTGTCAGATATCTGATAGGATATTAGTTGGAGGGGTATCTCCAAGGAATTTTCAGATCTTGTTAACTCTGATCTTGCAGAAATATTATTCCATCTAAAGAGAGGGAAATGTTCCAACTGACTTGACTGATATTTTGTTCCGAATTGTTCCATGCAAGAGAAAATGATTACTAAATATTACATTCAGAGTAAAATATTATTCATTGTAGATTACAGCATGGGAATTTGGCCTATATTTGTAATATTTCTCCCTTTGATGGGAGGGAGGGAAAGGCCATAAAAATGGCAAACCTGACCACACCACTGTGATATTTCTCACAGGAAATACTTTCTACAGATATTAATGTCTAAACAGTGAATCTAAAAAACTTTCACTTTTCCTACCCAAATTTTTCAGCCTATAAGTGAGATATGATTATATTTGTCATATTTTAGTGTATAATGTGACTTATTACACTTTTAAATAGCAACATAGTCTTCCTTCAGGGCTGTATTTCACGCACATCAGGTGTTATGTTAGGTGATTCCAGAAGTAGTGAAGTAGAAAGTACTAGAAAAATACAGAAAGCTAGTCTATTCCTCTGTTTTTTTTTATAATCCTGCACTAAATCATTTTTGTAGTCAGATATACAAGAACGCTACTGCTTCCAGAGAAAAACAGTGGAAGCTGAAGTACACACTGGCAGAAGTGAATGCTAGTCATCCACTCTTATCACTCACTTGCTCTGTGATCTGAGGAAACCCCATCCTATACTTTTTAATCTGCTGAATGAAAACCATTTAACAGCTGCTGACAGCTGTTGTGTGCTTCGTGCTTGCACTGAAACAGTGAGAAATGCAACAATTCCACTGTGGTTGTATGTTCTGGATATGATTGCATTAAACAAAACAAATCAAAGCAAAACAATCAAAAAGTTTAAAAAGCCTCTAAGTGACCTGGCAAGAACAGATTTTATTGCAAAACTGAAGCTTTCTTGCAAACAAAATTTAACTGTATTGGGAACTTCCCTCAGAAGATTAGGAGATCCCTGAAGAGATAAAACTGGAATTAATCTGGGGTGAGCTAGTCAGATGGTTAGGCAGTAGCTTATTGAAGTTTTCAAATGACGAGAGATCAACATGTTGTGATGTCACACTGGGAAATACTGCAGAACATGCCACGTTGTAAGTAATAATTTATTCCCAAATTTGTTGATATTTGCCTTCAAATAACTTTGGTTTTGAAGTGAGATAGTAGTTTCAGAACAGATGTAGCTTAACATTTTCCCCCAGAACTTCATATGCAAATCTGGGCTGATAAATACTACCCCACATGCCAGCCCAAATGGAGGCTCATTTTTTAATAACACTGATTTGTTGCAAATACAAGTTTTTGGAGAGGCTTGCATTGAAACATCACAACATTGAGAATAAGGATATTTCACTAGTAAGCAAAGAAATTTGAATATTGAAGTTTCTGGACTCTCAATGTCTACACTTGCTAGTATTGCCAGTGTAAACAGTTTGTGTTACAGGTGTGTCAAATATCTGACTAACAGATCTTAGCAGCAAACAAACCAGGAAGCTTTTAAGTAGGAAAGTACGGGCAACTGGCATAGGATAGGTGACCAGCATCCTTATAAGTGTGCAACTGCAATTCTCAACCTTTTCAAACTATGATTAGTCATCTAATTGTGCATCCAAATTTAGTTGGTGCATTTTGCATGCATAATTAATTGATTTCCTGAAGATCTCTCCTAATTTTTAATTACTGCTGAAGCTAGCGTTAAATATGGAGTGAGCCAGTCTGCACACCAATTTCCTTTAGAAACTGGATGCAGACAGCTTGTGACAAGCGTGAGTATTTGTGGAATACAGAAACTGGCTGCTGTCTAGGCTGGAACATGTGAATTTGACCATGGGTTCAGGTTAATTCACTTACTGTCTGACTGAAGTCATTTGGTCTTAATGGGTTACTGAGGGATTGCTCAAATATTGGCATAGGTGGAAAACTTTTCACATTTAAAGAATCTCTTCTGAAGCTCTTGCCATTTACACCTGTGATTACACAAAAATGTAAAAGCATAATACAGAGTGACAGAAACTCTTATCTAATCTGATTTTCAGTGCTGAAATAAGAAACTGGATGTCAATGTATCTGCCTTGTTCTGGTGTATATTTCCATACCTTATTAAACAGATGAAAATCTCTGCATGAAACAATTATCTGAGCAGCAATACCCCTGAGACTGACAGGAGCTTTGCCCATGTAAGGACTTATTGATTTGGCCAATCTCTTTCCTCTAATCCATGCTGCTTTGTGACTACTAGGGATTTTTCCTTCAGGTGTACATCACAAAGCTCCACAGTTCAGGCAACATACACTGAAAACAGTAGTAGCACTAAACTGACACTCTTTGTGAAAGATCTTTGAATTTCACTAACAAAAAGGTAACAAATCTGCTGAGTATGTTCCTATTAGTAACATCCTATTTCATTCCCCTTTCTCCATCATCTAACAACAAATGGTTTTAATAATACCTTTGCTACTGTCTTCCAGTTTTCATCTCAGTCTCTGCTCTCCTTCTGTAGAGCAAATCTTACAAAAGTAAAAATGGAGGCCCCAGCTCCATTTTCCATTTGTACTTTCTTACCCTGTGAAGTTAATCTCAGTGTGTAAATTAACTTGAATACATTCCACTAGCCGTTTCCAAACGAAAGGCATAGTGTTGGTCAAACAAGAGATCACAGGAAATAATAATTTTCACTTGTATATCTTCTTCTTCTTTAAGATCCCAAAGCACTTCCCAAAGCACACATTAAACCTCTTGCATTGTAGGGGGTGAATGTTCAAATCTCAAGGTAGTAAAAATACGGAGAAGGAATAACTAATCCTCCTGATTATCTGCAGGAGACCTGTAGGCACAGTTTAATTCATATACTTACCAAATTATTTACATATATCATATATTTCTAAGACTGAGATATCTGTACTGGGGTGTATTTAAAACAGACTTCTGTTACGCATTTTCTCACTGTAATCAAACATACATTTTATTTTATCACCACTGTGCTGGTAGATGTTATCATTAGGGTCATAAAGGGGCTAGACATGTGTTGTAGTTTAACCCAGCAGCTGGGAACTAAGCACCAGACAGCCGCTCACTCACCCTTCCCCCTCCCCTTCACCAGGGAGAAATGGACAAACGGTAAAACTCATGGGCTGAGATAAAGACAGTTTAATATGACAACAAAGTAAATACTAACACTAATAATGACACTACTAGTAAAAATTATAATAATAATGATCATAATGAGTATGCAACACAAACTATATACAATACAATTTTTCTCACCACCTGATAACCAAGTCGCAGACAGTCCCCAGGCAGTGATCACGAAATGCCAGAAATCACAAAATTCTCTAAATTCCCAAAAATACTCAAACTCCTGGACAAGAGAGGATTCAAACTCATGCAAAAGAGTAGAGCAGATACCTTCTTGACCCCCAGTCAACCGCCATTCATAAACTGAGCATGGCGTCCATGGTATGGAGCATTTCCACTGGCCAGCTTGAGCTAGCTGTCTGGCTCTGCTCCCTCCCAGCTCCTGCACACCTGCTCATTAGCTGAATATGCAAAACTGGAAAAAAGTCCTTGATTTCATAGCAACAACTGAAAATATGAGTGTTATCAACATTCTTCTCGTACTAAATCCAGAACATAGCAGCTACTGGGAAGTACATAAACTCTATCTCAGCTGAAACCAGTGTGCAGCAGATCAATAAATAGATATTGAAAGGACCAGTCTGGGGTGTCCTGTCTAGCTTTTCAAATGTAACAGGTACAGACATTGGGTGAGTACAAAGGGAATGAAACACAGAAAGTGACCAAGTTCACATGTTTATATAGAGTTTCCTATTGCTACTGCCAGACACAAATATTTGGCCACGGAGTCTATTTGGCTGAGTCAGTAAGGCCTTTTCTCTTTTCTTATGTATAATTTATTCCTGTTGATATGCCCAGTATCAATCCTTCTGTTCTAAGTAAAAATATCTGACTTAGGTATTACAAACACTGTTAAAAGAATTTTCCTTCATTCTCCTTTCATGGTGGTACCACATATGCTTTTTAATTAGGGTTATCAAATATTCTAATTTGAATTTTGTTTTTAAAGAGCCTGTGAGAACTGTTGAAACAAAAAGTTCAGTAGAGGTTTACATGATTGTGGTTTTTGTTTTTTAAACTACATCAGGTCTTCAACTGAAAGAAAACCCCAAGGTTTAAACTGAAAATTGGTTCTGCTTTTTCGATGAATGTCTTATTACAGTTCAGAATTATTTTCTGTTCATACAGAGGTGGCAAGCAAGTCTTTCCTTCCACTCATCTCTTCTACTGGTCTCTGTTCTGTTCACTCTGCACCTCACTTGTACACTCTCCTGTCTTTAAAGAAAATTATATCCATTCACAGTTAATTATAGTCTTTTAATAGAAGCCAACCTTTAAAGGAAATCAAGACCTCCTTTCAGCCACTTTTAACTTTTTCTTCAAACTGTAAAATCTCCTTTGTCCTCCCATGGAGTTTCAAAATTGCAATAACAATTATTGATTATTAACATACTCTTCTATAATTCAGCCCTTACTCATTTGCACATTATGATACTTTTCGATATTTATTTTGTTGATTATTCAGTTACCATATTTATGCATTTGTTTGTAATTTAGCAGAAAACACATGCAGGGCACTATCTGCCTTCGTAACTCTATTGATGAAATGCATACCTTATAAAAAAGCTGCATCTTGTACTGATATTCATCAGTCTTCCTGTACAACCAAGAATATTTACTGTGTTACTAAGACCTGCAGTGTCAATTCTAGCTGACATAAAAGTAAGGCTGTTAATATATTTAGAGGATATCATAACAGTAGCTCTATCAGAAGAACCTCTGTTAGTTCAAAGGCAACAGCTTATTTAACAAATACCTTAAGTAATAAAAAAGTATAAAAACTAAGTTTCCTTGTGTCAGAAACTAATAGCGTGACATGACTTTTGTTGAACTTTCCAAATATTGTAGTAGAACTAACTTGGGATAAGTTCATACTTAAAGTCAAACTTTGCCTGCAAGGGTTGAAAGCTTTTTCACATGTGTAATATATTTAGCTATACTAATTCTGCCATTGGCTTTAGATATTTGACTTTAACTGTGTAAGAATAGGGACTTGTCCAGGCGTTTTATGTTACTGTGGGGTTTTGTGCTACGGACAATAAAGTTTGTCTTGCTATCTTGCCTGACTTGCTCTCTTAAACTCCAGACAAATTCCAGTGCCATTTTTCACATGAAATACAGTTTTACACCCAGCAGCATGTGGAATTTAAGCTGATGGGTCCATCTGGGCTTCCACTCCTTGCAATTATGAGATTTGGGATGTAGATCTCTATGATGACCAAAGCAGGTTCTGCTTAAGAATTGCCATTCTTGTGCATAACTATCTTTGCTACACTTTTCAAATACACAACCCTTGTTCTGAGTTTGCAGAGAATCCTTCTGGAATGACGTCGTGTCTGACTGATGCTTCTGCTGCAATAAATACCATGCAATGTGAAAAACTATGGAAATGTGATCTTTTTAAAAATCTTTTAGAGACTTTACAAATGCTTTTAGTTATATTTTTTCTTTGTGGTGTCTTCTAACTCCTGTTTCTGTCATGTAAATCCATTAGCGTAGCATCATGGAAATATTACTGAAGGGAAGTTTCAGCAATTAATTGCAAGATTTTCTTAACAGCTGCTGCTGCTTACATAACTCTGATTTTGCTAAATTAGGAGAGGACTATATATCCTGCTAACAATGCGTCCCCAAACAGCTCTTTCCGCATAGATTGGACCACCAGTTGCACACTGTGGTTGTGACAGGATAAAGCATGAGAAGAGGTTTATTTGGATACATTCCATGTTGTACAGGAATCTGTAATACATTTCAAAGATGTCTGAAGTGAGATTCTGAAATCCTTCCTAAAGTTTCTGAAATCAGATTACTTTTCCCTCTCACTCAGACACACCCATGCACAGAGATCTTGTGCCCTGAAGAAAAATGTTGTATTGTACAACTGGAGTGGCATGTTTTGGAGTCCTTGAAATTCCTTACTAGGTAGAAAATACAATTTCAGAATGAAAACCAATAGCCCTCGTGCGCAAAATTAGTAGTCAAAAGAAAAGATAATTAAAAACTGAAAGAAAAATACTACCCTTGCTATAGCTACTCTTTGTTGTTTTTTTTTTTTTTATATCTTACATTCAAAAATTAAAACAAAATTCGGTGTGATTGTGAGTTTCTGTACATGTCCACACACGCTCTTGCATATCTGTAACATGTATATAGCTGCTTTTGATTACAGGACAACATGTCACAAAGAAAAACTTTAAAATATTATTTTAATTTGGACTTCCTATCTGAATATTACTAAAATGTTAGATCTCTTCTTCATATGAAACAGAACATTAAAAACAGGGACCATAAGTGTCGATAATATTACTGACACACAAGGTACATCAACAAGCACTTAAGCTGATGTGTCGGAGTGGAGGAGAATCAGAAACATGCTACGGATTCTCTAATCCACTCGGCAAATTGAAAAGTCAGCATTTTATCTTATGATACAGCTGTAAAAGAGAGAGAATGGAAACTGTATTGTGTTTGCTTTTAATTTCTGCACATTGTAAACATTAACGATGTCCTATACACTGTATGTAATAGGGAAGTATTGCAGTAAATGAGATTCTTTCATCAGTGAAAAACATCTATATTTGTCAAAAAACTTGTGAAAGCTTCCAAGTGTTATGATTAGAAATGCAAATATTTCAGACCATTTTATTTTTAATACAGTGTAAATATTTTTACATGCACACAATTATATACCTATGCATGACAATCATACACAAACAGTGCAACATATTAATTTTGTGAAGAAATATAGTACAACTTTCTGACAACGAGGAGGCCAAATAACTGGAATTTTATTTCACTGTTTTAGTGACATGCACTGTCCTTTCATCAGGGGTACTACACAGATCAAAATTCTCAATATCTACTCATCTAAAAAGGTCATTCATATTTGCTTCAAGACTAACATTACATGATGAAATATGTTTATTGGTTAAGTCTGAACTCCAGGAGCACTTAGGAAAGACGTCACAAAATTTTCCATGGGTACATTTTGGTAATGAAAGCCTGAAGTATCAGAAACATTTGAATACTAGTAACCATCATAAACCTTTCTCTGTAATTTCCTCAATTTTGAGTATGATGGCCAATTAGCACAGATCGATCACCAAAATTCAAGGGGGGGAAAAGAAAGTATGTTACTACAGGAGAAGTCTGTGAAAGACGGTACTTTATCATTTTTGATGTTAAATTAATGACAATCATTAGCCACAGCTGGGACCTACTGAATGGATCTGACCACGCTACTGTTTGTTTCCCTTTGTCAATACTTCATCTGAGCTTTTGGAAACTTCACAGGAAGGAAAAGAATACTGTTGAAAACTAAAAATCTAAATTTGCTTTAAATGAGCAATAATTATAGAATTACCTTAGACTGCTTGGGTGAGCATGCAAGAGCAAAGACCTGCCAATTTGGGGACAAACTTAGTTTCAGTATCACCGAATCTCTATCCTGAATATTAATTGATCATTATCGCTTCTAACTTTTATAAAGCGAGTGATTCCCATAATCAATTATTTTTTCAAAAGGTATGAAAATATGCCTGGTGTAAAATCATTTATTGTATCCAGAATGAATCATAGTGCGTTATAGATACTCATTTGTATATTCTCTCCCTTTTTTTTTTGGGTGTAAAAGACTATTATATTTTTTGACAGTCACAACAAAAGAACAAGTGACAATATATGAATTGTTATAATTATTCATGACTTGGGAGGAAGAAAGCCCTCTTTCTCTTTCCACATTCGCAGGCCCTCCAAAGCATGTACCGTTAAATGATCAAACATTCCAGCATACTTAGGGAACAATTTAATGTGTGCTAAAGTCAATGGCAATCTTTCCACTACTCTTTGCATTAGCTTGTTAGATCATACAGTTTTTAGGATAGGAATTGTCTTTTCATTAGGCACAAGCCATGCAAAGCAAATATGATCTCAATCTTGATTACTTCTACAGATACAGCTATTATAGAAAATAGTAGTGGGTTTTCAATCTGATGTGTCCATGCGTGGCCTCAGTGAAGACAAAAAAAAGAAACAGTAATCGTTTAAAATATTGCCCTTTTTTCTTCCTCTTTTCAGTGCTAGATAAAATCCCTGCTTCTTTTACATTAACTTGCCTGCTGTACTGGCTTTTTTGGTGCCTGCCTTACTGGTGTCAAGTTTTTTTCCAAAATTTCAGTTTAACAGCTGGTCCTGCATGATTTTATTTAAGTTAATTTGATGCTATAACATTCTTCATTCTTTGTTAATCAATTCCCATTGGCTACTTTCTAACAAATATTTGACTAAACCACAATAAAATAAATATTAAACACTGAAAGGTAGATGAAATTAGATAAAGTATTTTGCAGTACTTCAGACTTGCAAATAATCTGTAGGATTCCTATAGGCTGGAACTTGTTTACCAGCTAACACTAAATGTTTACCATAAGGTATATAGTTAGTTGTTTTTTTTTCCCATACTCAGAAGAAGTGTAACCTATCAAAAGAATATGCTTTTTGCCTGTAAGTCTAAATATTTTTAGGTCAATGGATTCACATCTATTGCTTACTGTGTGTTATTAGGTTAGTCATCTACTGACAAATGTAACACAGATTCCAAATAAGATTATTTTTGTATCACTGTTTACAAATCTGAGTTCTCAGCTGGGATTAGGGAGACTAAAAAGCACAAACCATTAAAAAAAATCATGAAGATGTATTAGCTTGTGGCAAACCAGCAAATCTGTTATCATCTTTGGTTATCTTGTCTGTATTTTGAACAGAAAAGTTGCCTATGGCTGAAATTGCTCATTAGAGACAAACAGTAGACACACACGGCATGTCCATACCATGTGCAATGTTCAACATTAAAATTGGATTTCAGGTACTAGCTGGATCCAGTTGGCCTCTAGCACAGCCTTAGGGCTTATGTCAACTGCACTGACAGAAATGCCCAAGGAGCTCCTCTGCCAGAAAGCATCACTCAGTGCCCACTGCTCAAGCCCCTTCCACCTCTGATATACCATCATGACATCTGGAGTTGGCAAAAAGTCAGTGTTTTCTTGCATCAAGATACTCTTGCCTGAAGATATCATTCAGTTCCTTTACATTGCCAGATTGTTGCAAGTTCTATTTTTGAGGGGCAAAGCCTGCATGCCAAATGATTTGAAACATGTCTGCAATAAGAATGTAATGCTCCCATAGCTAATTGACTCAAGTCCAAACGGATCCATAAATGGGAGTTTTTTGCTTCATTCACTCACAGCCTAATGTATAAAGGTAAACTGTTGTAAACTGTTGTTATAACAAAATTTGCCACTTATAATGGGCAATGCTGGTCTCAGTTAACAGAAAAATGGTAAACTCTTAAGACTGAGGAGCAGACTTGCTACCCATTCTGTTGACCTTGCTATGATATGGCAGCAGCTCACAGAGCAGCAGGACAGACAGCTGTATGCAATAACCTCCTGAATAATCATACCCTGTAAGCCAGAATACTTCAAAATCACCTGCTGAATAGATCAAAACGTCTGCTTGTATTGTTCAACCACATTAGCTGCTATTGGAAAACTTGCTTCGTCCAAACCAAACTTGCAAGCAAAGACACATTATTTCCAATTTTCTGTGACCTTTTCAAGTCACACCTCACTTCATGTAACCTCAGGGCTTCAACTTGATTGGTTTTGCTTATTTATTTATTTATAAAACCCAGCTATGCTGACTTCACTCT
>Ga0065711_1028934_pt1 | contig 38462 bp, 15 predicted proteins | sample Hoacrofraction12_FD_59098 | JGI IMG/M metagenome (GOLD analysis project Ga0065711, IMG submission 59098) | Hoatzin crop microbial communities from Cojedes, Venezuela - Epithelial fraction 12 v2 (version 2) | ecosystem: Host-associated > Birds > Digestive system > Esophagus > Crop | place...
GAAGTTCCGTCTGAACATGAGGAAGAACTTCTTCCCTCTGAGGGTGACGGAGCACTGGAACAGGCTGCCCAGGGAGGTTGTGGAGTCTCCTTCTCTGGAGATATTCAAGAACCGCCTGGATGCGGTCCTGTGGACCCTGCTGTAGGTGACCCTGCTTCGGCAGGGGGGTTGGACTAGATGACCCACAGAGGTTCCTTCCAACCCTAAACATTGTGTGATTCTGTGATCTTACCTTGCATCCAACTTCCCTTTGGAAAGAAACATCTGCTACTACTCTCATAAAAACTCCAGGCTCTCTTGCATGAGGCAGCCTGGTGCCACTTTCTGCATCTTATCTGAAACAGTCATTTCCAGGTGATTTGCTCACCTCCTCCTTCCATAGAAATAATGATCATTGAAATGTGGGATGAGAACATGCAATATGTAAAACTCAGTGAGACAGCTCACATGTAAGCGCTTACAAGTCTCTGTAAAATAGTCTGGGGCACATTATCTGGGGAACCATGCCCTTGGTTACTACCCATCTTGGAGAAAAACATCTAGAATATAATCATCTAAATATCTTAGACATAATGGTGTAGTCTGAAAAAGACAGCTCATGCAAAGAAAAGCTTCAGGCTACCTTCCAAAATATACAAAGAATGCCTCATATTGAGACAGCAAACTGGTATCTCACCTCTTTTTAGAAAAATGGTGAATGATGTTTTAAATGTGCACGCCAGAAAACATGCACCACCACAGGGAAAAAGAGCAATTGCCGTACTCCTAATGAAGTGCTATCCTTCTGTCAGAGAGTCCTGCTTCACCATCATTACATGTTACCAGGCCCATTTGTTCTCTAAAGGTCAGGTTCAGTCCTTGGAAAGCTATATTCCTGGCTCACAGAAAAGAACTGAAACAAATAAAGATCCTTTCTGAACAAATGCTTCCCGTTTCTGAAATGGGAAATCTTTCTTTCCCAAAGCTTCACTACATTCATGACTGAGGACAGAGCAGGAACTGTCTGCCTTTTTTTTATAATGACCAGAAACATCTCTGAAACTCACAAGACACTTGAGACAGAAAAGTAGCTTGTCTTCTGCCCTATACTGAATCAAAACGTGTCTAGACCAACTCTTGCAAGCCATCTCAGTTTAAACTAATAAAAATTGTTTCTAGTTCCTGTAGCCTGTTTAAATTACTGGTACCAAATAAAGCAGATCAAATTCCCTGAATGCCATCTAAAAATACAGTGGGTATAGTATCCAAAGGCTTAGGAAACACCAGATGGACCCCCACATTATCATTATGTAGATATACCAAATGGAAGCAAAAATGCACCAAAAAATGCTTTTGTTTCTTTTGTTTTCCTACACCACATACCACCAGAGATGTAAGCGTATTTAGTCATTAGTAAATGTAAATATGTCATTGGTCTGGTACAGCCTGTTTGAAGGTGAGAAATGGGCGATCAGAAGGAAGAGAACTGTTCACATACCTTAAAATGTTGTAGTGCTTTATGGGATCAGTGATTCTCAATCACTGGAACCTGAGAAATAGCGATACTTACTTTTCTTAATGCCATGGCTGCATATCAGAGTGTATCCTCTGAACAAAAAGTCACAGGCACTGACTAGTTTTACGTAGTCTGCTAAACTGATGCAGCATCAGGAGCCAGGCTCCATATCAACAGACAGCAACTCAACAAAATTGATCTATGAATGTCGGTCAAAAAGTAAGTACATTAAAGGAAGATTCATTTGGATAAATGGGGAAAAGAAGGGAAGAGCTGAACTTCCCTTTTTGCTGTGGTCTGAAAGTACATGATTTAGGACACGGCCACAAGAAATCCTAGTTCCCTGCCATCATGGCAGTAATATCCAGCTTTTCAGTACACTATCTCATATTCTGGAGAATCTGAAGATTATCTAAGACCATGGGGCATAAACATTAAAATGATCACAAAAACAGAGGACAGATATTAATTTCCTGTATTTTTACTGATGCCAAGCCATTTGCTAAAGAAGAACCATTTATTAGAGCAGGTTATTAATGATAGATGGGTATGTTTCTCCTGAAGAAACCTATCCCATAGGAGCAATGTTGCCAGTACCTTTCTACTTTACCTTGAAGGAAAACAGGGAGCATTGATTAATAATCTCAGGGCCCATTCTTAGATCCATGGGAATATGCAACAACGAATTCAGTATAATCCAAGACAAAACAGTGAACGCAGCAGAACGCTGTCCTTGTCAACGAGATTGTTTAAATATGTGGAGTTTTAATTACATATAAATAGCACGATTTTCCACAATAGTTGCTGTTATCTACATTCAGGCTGCTTAAAATACTACTTGAAAAAGCAAAACAATCCATGCTCCGGTCTTACCTTGAAGAACCAAGCCTGATTTCTCAATGGTGTAGAAAAAAGCACAGAATGGAGCAACAGGGGATTTAGCAACCAGAAGCTGCAAAACAAACAAGTAATATATAAGTACACACCTTTATAACATACTGACCAGAGCTCAAATCCATAGAATAATCTCACAGGATTTAACTTCCAGAAGTAGTAAAGCATACTGTAGAAATAATAATGTAGTTACTGATCTAGCCCTGTCATTTCTAAGTAGTTGAGGTCCTCTCATATGCATGTATAGATTGTGCTGCAATTTTAAAAGGATTCACAGGTCCTAAAAAACCACCATCATGAAAGCGGTGAGTTTTGCTTGTCTTATCAGCATCCTGTTAAGCCTAATCATTGCTGCTGGTGCAAGCAGCTGCACTCAAATAGGGGATAATTTTGAGCAAAACTGCAATTACCACTGTGTAACGCAATTTTAATCGCCATTAGCCATTCCACAGACATGCCCCTCGACCTCTCCAAGAACTCCACCTGCCGTCTTCCTCCAGCCCCTGGGAGCAGCATAGTCCACCCACGGGTGACTGCACCGGGGACAGTAACATGCCACTGCAAGTACCTGGATGTCCTCTTTTGCAGAAGGGGTAATAACTGAGTTGAGTTTTACTCAAGGATCTTGACCTTGGAATATCAAAATAGGAACTAGAATTCCCTCGGGGAGTATAGTGCAACTGAATTTAGCTCGGCATTCGAGTGAGCTGGCCCTCCACGCTCAGGCCAGAAACATCCCCAGCTCTCTGGCTCCGCTACGGAGCAACCGTTCTCTGTGGAAGATGAGCTGCAGCAGAGCTCTGGAGACAAAGAAATGGGCAGGGTAGGGGACGTGGGACCCCACAGTGGCGAACTCACACAGATGTGCCAGGCCTTATTGCTCGGCTGTTTGATTTTTGCTCATTGTGGGGGACTGCTCCCTCACAGCTTGCCTCAAAACAACACCCATTCTGTCACCTATGTGAAAGTGACATTGTAATGACAAACTTAGTAAGCTCTGCCCAGAGTGTGATCAGCACAAACACTGACCTAACGCTCCCCATGCGGGCCCTGCAGAAGACGCTGACAGCAGCGGCTGAAGCAGAGGAGCACGCTGCTGCTCTGCCCCCAGCACAGAGCTGCCGAACAAAGCCGAAACACGTTTCTCCGCTCACCTCTTCAACAGCTGGAACAGGCCAGGAGCTGGCAGCAGCCCTGCCGGCGGCAGCCCTGTGCCTGGAAGAGCCTTCCCGCCCTGCCGACCCCCGAGGACAGGCTTTGGGCAGGCGGTTCCCCCCTAGCCCGCGCTGCTCCCCGGCAGGGACCCAAGCAGAGCAGTGTGGCAGAGCCCGAGCCGTGGGTGCCGAGGACGCCGAGCATGCCCGCCGACTGCCTCTCCTTCAAGGCACTGATCTCACCTAACCCGCCGGCAAGGCCTGCCTGGCAGCGTGCTGTGGAACCACTGTGCCCCTTCACGTCTGAAGTTCCAAAGCCCGGGCAGATACTACACCCTGTCAGATACTACTCCCTCTCAGCCTAAGATAGGCAGCCCTCTGTCAGACACCTCCAAACACAGATTTCTTAGTACTACAGGCAGTAACAATCTTATTTTTAGTGGTGTGGGGCACCGACAGATCCTGCTGATTTCAAATCAAGTAAAAAAAACCCCATTATTTCCAAAGGTCACACTCTAATTCTGCCAAACATTCAAGCACTCGTAAGGGTCACTGCATACGAATTCGGTTGGTGGTGCCTCACCATCAGCAGGGAAACAGCAAGCAGGTTTTATACGAGTCAAGAGACACTACAGAAAACCAAGGAAGTTCATGGTCACCAAAACTGCTCTCGTTTCACTGAAAAGTCCGACAGCATTGAATCACTTCATAGATAGACAGAACCAGGACGCTTACTCCTAAGTGTAAGATTACCAATATCAAGAACCAGAAGTTTGAGCTCGGCAGTGTCCTTATGCAACCAGAGGATTTGGCAGCAAATTCTGCTGCAGGGTCAAGGCTCGTGGGGTTTTCCTGTAGCACCACTTTAAATGCTATAGGTGTCTGTATAGTAGGTAGGTTTCATTTGTACTTGTATGTAGTCTGCAGACAGCACCATGCTTAGATGTCTTAAAACCCTTTCTCATCCGATTCTGATACAGGCTGAAGAAACAAAATTCTCATATCTGGTTCTTCAGATGTAACCATGATTACCCACAGCTAGCTAACATTTTTACAGTTTTCAGAATTTAAACCAAACATAGTCTCCCTTCTTCTTCAGACAGTAAAAAATAATGGCAGGCACATAAAGACCACAAACACAGCCGGAGAACATCAGACCAGTACAAATGTCAGTGTTTTCCTTTCAGTCATATGAAGCTGGCAAAACCACCTCAGGATGCGATACAACCTTTGTGAGCTACTCCAAGTAGGAAAACTGCTGTGCTAGCACTTTCCCCTCTTCCACGTTAATTACCGTTCTCTGTGGAATGAACTTCTGGAGAAAGGAGGGGCATGTCACGTCTCATGTCCGTGAGGCACCTTGACAAAACCCGAACTCCCTTGCCCGCTGTCAGCGCCGAGCCAGCACTTTCCAGCGATGGGGCAAGAGGGAGATGGGGACAGCAGAGTGCCTGCTGGTGCCTTGCACACACACCCCCGCCTCCCCCCCGCAGCTCTGAGAGCACCAGGGAGGGGATGGGGAGGAAAAACGGTGCAAATGCTCCACTACAGAGGCTCCCACAACAGCTGGATGTTTAATCGGAAAGGCCCAAAGTGAAACAGTTACAAATACGATGTCCAAGGTCAAATTTTTGGCATTCTGAGCAGTACTATGCACATAAATATATATGCATATGCACTAGGCACAGTTGTACGTGCAAATGCATAGGCATTCAAATAACCCTATGTACATTCTGTTATGGCATTTTTATGCAGTTACAATATGCGTATAACTAAGTATAGCAATGAAGAAAGATAATAAATCACATCCTTTCAGCAGGACATCACAGGGCCCCTCTGGAAGGCTGCTGCTGCACACTTACATCTGAGGCTCAGATTTAGTGTCCTTTTTAGTGAAATGGGAACAGCTCACAATATTCAAAAGTATTGCTTTATTTGAAATGTTTGCTTACTGAGAAAAATAACCTTTAAAGTATGATTGCAAATTTCACAACCAGATAGAGTATATAAATTCTTTATTATAACACCAAACTCTACAGTAACATAACTTCAAAAAAGAAGTAAATACGTATTTAGATTTGTGTTTCAACCAAAGAGAAAAAGCTGTAAAAGTTCACTGCAAACCATCCTCTGCTGGAATAGCCAACACAGAGTACGTTCTTATGTATACACAAGGAACTTAAAAAACAATGAAGGAAATCATATAAAAAAGAGAAAATGATGTTTTGGAGGCCAAGAAGCAGAAGTATAAATCAAGGATTACCAAAAATCAAGGTACTGTTGACCCTGGAAGGATTATTAACAACACCAAAAAGGAAATGAAAATCGGAGTTATAAAGAAATGACATTGGGACAGTGATTAAAAATATTCTAGATATCAGTGAAGAAATAATCAGTTTTCAACAAGCAGGATGATGCTGAAAAAGAGGAAAAGGCAAATAATGGGAATTATCTATATCATACAGATAAAGAAATAACAACTGAGTGGAAAGAAAACTCCAGGAGCTTAGCACATTCAGTAGAAAATAGATACTCTCCAATGAAAAAACACTGCAAGAATCAGCATGTGAATTTAGGTCTGATAGCTAGTATTTGTCATACATCTATGGAATTTAAGATGATGCAACATAACTGAGAAGCAGCAAACACAGTTGTCAAAGGGAAGAGAAAAAAATGTGAATTGGTGAGTTGAGGCCTGTAATCTGATTTCAGCATTATGCAGGGCTTTGGAAGAAATTTTGCAGGGAAGAATAACTAAAGACTTGGAAAATGGGATAAAACGAAACACGGATGTCATGCCAGACATATCTCACACCGTCCGTTGAATTTTTTAGAAATCTGAAATAAATTGGACCTCATCTATTTGGATCTCTGTAAAGCTTTTAACACTGCTAAAAGGGAACTGACTGAAGAAAACAAGGATAAGCTCAGAAGCTGTAAGACAAAAGGGGAAACAGCTACTGAAAAGAAAACACTCCCTGGATATATTAGTACCTCACAAGGTTACTGACCCACAAGGTGATCAAACCAGGACAAGGGTGTACAGGACACCACCCCATACACCCAGCAAAACCAGGGATACATTGGTGTTTTGGTACAAGCCACTGGCAAGCTTTAATCTGGAATATCACGTACAGTACAGGTCACTCATGAACTCAAACTGCAAGAGACGGCCTGTATGCTGGTGAGGAGAATAGAGTGCCCATCTGAGAGGCCACTAGGAAACATTAGCTCCATGAATCGAGCAAACATGAAGACTGACTGCTGCCTATGTGTGTAAGTGAATGGGAAGCAGGGAAATGAGAGAATGGAGCATGAGGAAAGAGAAGAGCTTCTCAAACTGACAACACTGGCATAAGAACAAACGTGCAGCCATGCAGACATTTTGGCTGGAAATTTTGAAGTTTATAACCATCAGTAAAATGAGATTCTGGAAGAGCCTTCAACTCAAAGAGGCAAGGTTAAAAAAAAAAATCTTTGCTTATAGGATTCAGACTCAAATATTTACAAAAGGGATATGAAGGAGTGCCTGGGATGCACTCCCTGACCTACGAAATCTCTTCAAGTCGTATGGGCATCCTGAGAAGCATTGAAGCTCTGCCAACTCATCTTTTATGCTGATAGAACTGACAGAGTTGGAATAATACATACTAACAATGTTCCTTGATGCGTATGCAACTAAGGATCTTTGTGGTCAATAAACCAGGAAAAAGTCGCTGGTTTCCATATACAGAATTTATAATTTAAACTCTCCTCATCTCTGTCTTCCAGTGAGTATCTGCTCTTCTCCCTAAGATTCCAAGCAGCCACCTGAGGATGCGGAGAACACAAGGGGTCTTCCAGGATAACTCAGAAGCAGACAGCTCAGGCAGAACAGGCATTTGTAAAACTCACATATATTTAATTATTTGTCTTCTTCCAGTTCTAAATCAGTCCTGACTAAAAACCGGAGAGAGTACAGAAAGGTTTATTATCTTAACATAGATCTGAATCAGAATTCTTTATTAGCAAGCTGAAACAGAAACTTCTTTCCACAAACTTACTTTGCCAAACTTAAGAACCTAAATTTTCAGTCCAACATAAAAGATATCCTCAGTTCCTTTTTTGCTTCAGGGAAAGAAAGGAAAATACAACTCCACGTTGACGTATGTGAAGAAATTTATTGCTTTGTTTCCTAACCAGATAAACAAAAGATACACCTTTTATGATAAGCAGTATTTAATCAAGCAGTCAAAGACAAAATCCAGGCCTCACTAGAAATTTTTTTCTATTGACACTTCAGTGAAGTCAAAGTTGTACCAAAAGGAGTATACGTTTTGAGATGAGCAAACAGTAATGGTAAATAGTAACCTAAAGAAGCTAACAGGCATTTAGATTACAAAAATGATTTTTTAAATGGTGAAATGAATAGAAAATAGACTTAGAAAAATAACAAAACAGTACTGAGTCTTTCTAATTCATCCTATGCATGATGCTTCTGGAATGCTATCTATGAGCTATCCGTGAGCTTCTGGAATAGAATATAAAATCCAGATGCAGTTATTGTTACGCTGCTGTCCTACTAAAATGCAAATGATAGAGATGGATGACAGAAGTAAAAATCGAAGCTATTTGAAGCTTTGCAAAGTCCTAACTTGACCAAATGGTCAAATCTTAGTTTTCTTTCTTTCCTTTCTGGCATCACATTTCCCCATCAAGAGGTTTATAATAATTACTTATTTGACAACAATGTAGAATAAACATTAGATGACTGAAAAATGATTTCTGCCATGAGGCACGTTAAGAACACAAAGGTACTATGGGAGAGGAAATATATCACCTTGATGAAAAGTGAATAGAAACTGGATAGATGCCATTAGATTAGATAAAGGAAGATAAATGGGAGACAGGCAGAGCAGCTGAGAAACAAAAGGCTTAGAGAGAATTGATGATGACAGCAGGAAAATTGTACATTAAAGTTTGTTTTTCAATTAGGGAAAGCATTTTTATTAATACAGTTTATTGTTTATAAGCTTTATGGAAGAGATGAATCACAGAAATTGATTGCAGAAGCCCAGCAGAAAATACTAATTATTGGGAAAACATCCCCTGGTAGCAAGGGAAGTGATGAATTGGAAAATGTATTGGATGGACTTTCAGAAGTAGTCAGATAACCAGAAATCAAGCCAGCGTCCTGCCAAAAAAAAGTAAAGAAGATAATGGGGAGAGAATCTTATATCAAATTAGTTATCAAAAGCTAGGACGATAAACTACCAAACAGTGAAATAATAAGGAGATTTTGACTGAGCAATGACCTCTCACGCGGTAAAAAAAAATACATGATTTCATAATGGAAAACTAATTATTTTAACAAAAGTAATGGACTAAGATATTTCAATGAAATATTAGAGAAATTCAGCTGTATTAACATTTAACACATCATTTCTGTTTAGACTGGAAAGACATCCAGTTTCCTCGCCATTTTTTTACTGAGACTATTACAAGGAATTGGTTCTTAGCAATGACTGAGGAGCACAAGTGAAACCATTCGAAGCCTCTTTTAAAGTATGTCAGCTGCTTCTTATCAGTGAACAGATTCTTCCCTCTTTGTTCTGTGTGAATTTTTTCTTTAGATTTCCTTTCCTGCTAGATTTCCCTTATCTGTTGCACTGAAAAAATGCATATACGTGCACTAAGGACTGAATGAACAACAAAACCACATTTAGAGCCAATACATATTTTGGAATTCACATCTACTGACAAGTTACCAAATACGTGACATCTGTGAAAGGAGTGTGTCTCTGACTATGCGTGCTGCCCTTACTGAAACAACGCTGGCTTGCTGGGATTTTTTGCTAATTCATACTGTTGTCCTACTGCAGTAAGCAATTGTTGCCAATAGTTGGTGCATTTCAGGAGAACTCTTCAGTTACACCACATTAGCATAGCTGAGAACTAAGAAGGAAACCTACACCATCAACAGCGTCATTCAACAGGGAAAAGACTATCTCTCAAGGTTCAGTTAGACTCACGGACTAATAAAATCAGTGCTAAGCTAAACAAATCTTCCTCCTTACTGTGCCAAATGTCTGGGTGGACAATCTTCATGCCAGAACTTCCCTTCTTATTGTAGATTAGAAGGGTTGTTTTTTCAGCTGCAACAGAGCCCAGGAAAAAGCCAGTAAGAAAAACAACAAAGTTAATTTTGCATCAGATATCCCAGCAGACCTCATACTGTTTTTTCTGCTCTCCCTTCTGGTCCTTCTTGGGCCCTAAGTGCAGGAATTTGATATATTCTAGAAACGAAAGAGGCAGTCCTTATTCTGCAGATCATTTACTTTTGAGCAGGAGCTGCGACCCAGTTCCCAGGGCCAGCTCTCTTTCCTGGTCCCCCAGGTCATGCAGCCTCCAGCCCACCAGCAAGGTGCCCGAGAAGAGAACCATGAGTTCCCTCGCAGGCACTAACGCTGCAGTGGCATCAAGGCTTCAAGCAGCAGTCTACCAGTTGTTCTCTGCTGCGTCTTCATGCAGAAGTATCCTTCAGTGCAATGGGATGGCTTTTTACAAGGTAGAAGAAAAAATGCTTGCGTTTTCTGCCAAGCCTCACCAAACACTAGTGCTCATTGGACCTTGGAGCTCTCTGAGGCTTCAGTCTCACAACAGGTTCTGATTTACCTTGGAAGAATATTGTTCCTTGTTGCAGAGACAAAAGGTAACTTTGATACAATTCCAGTGTTCTGATGAAAAAAAAGTAGTTTAGGTATCCTGCAATCATTTACTTAGCTCACAGGATATACCCATAAACAATTTAGTGATCTCCCACTGCAAATGATCCTTGGGATAACAACATTTTGCTTGTATATGGTACTTAATCTGTAGATTTTAAAAGGCTTTACAAGAGTGGGCAAAAAATATTCCCATTATGCATTTGCATAAATTGAAGTTCAGAAACTAAATATATTCCTAAAGATTGTATAGCTGATATCAGACCAAAGTCCAAATAAGACTTTATCATAGAACCATAGGTTGGAAAAGACCTCTAAGATCATCAAGTCCAACCATCCACCCAACACCACCATTCCTACTAAACCATATCCTGAAGTGCCACATCTGCATGTTTTCTAAACACCTCCAGGGATGGGGACTCCACCACCTCCCTGGGCAGCCTGTTCCAATGCCTGACCACTCCTGCAGTAAAGAAACACTGTAGAGTTTGACTTTATCAGTGTTGTCTTATGGAAATGATTATCCCCTGCTTTGTGTCTTCCTCCAAATCCCATTGCAAGGAAAAGCTCTCTATGCACAGATAGGCTCAGCCACCCCAGCAGTGCTGTCTGCACCTGTATGCTTGTTGTGAGTAGAAAAGGCTACAGGCTGTGCAGGCTGTGCAATGACTGGGAATAATGAGGAATAAGAGACAGGCTGAGGGAAAAGAGATATATGCAGTCATCCTTCAGCCTTCCTAATCATCTAGACCCCACACATACATGCTCCCTGGTAAAAACAAATGGTGGATTGACACAGGAAAGCTTAAGATGTCTTGAGCACTAGAGAGCAAACAATGAGAGATAGGGCTACAAACATGCCCCAGTACTGGGCGTAGATGTGGAGTCCTTACCACTTTTATACATGTGAAAAAAACCTAAAAAAAAAAAAAAAAAATCACTTCATTTGTGCCATGCACAGCACCTGAGAGATGTGGTTCCCTGAAGTCCAGTTATTTGAAAAGGTTTTCATCAAGGCCAGCTTAATGGGCCACAACTCAATAAAACTCTTTATAGAGCAATTTAAATGGACTGTATCTCTCCTTCCCCCACAAGAAAATCCTGTCCAGAGGAAACTGTTTCGGAATGAGTTTCCTTTCTACCACTTTATAGAAAAGCAACAATGGCAGCCAGAGAGACTTTATGAGAGGCATTCCATAAATCCAAACCAATTAGTGCAGAAAAGTAGGCAAGCAGAGTTTGTGCATACATCCTGAAAACATCCATTAGCACACATCTGGAAACAACAGCGAAACTAATGGACTCAAAAGGCAGTTGACCATCCTGCTGTTGTCTCACCCCCCAAAATGTAGCAGCACATCTGCTCATTCTCTTTTACTGCAATGCATACGAACTGCATATATTAAAAAGCATTGCTAAGACTGCAAAACCAAAAAGTCCCTGTCTCTCATCTGAAGGAAAAGGGAAGGAGGGAGAGATGCAGATGCATTCAAGGCAGCTTTGCAGGGGAAACATCAACAGTGGACACTGATTTGAGTAAGAAGATTAATGAAGGGAAAGCCTTCAAAAGACCAAGGGAAAACATGAGATGGATTCAGCATGGGATAGAGAATTCAAAGAAATCTCAGTCCTGAAATATCAGAATGACACTTATATTAACAAATCTAAATTAATATCAAAAAGATCAAACCTTCTCAGTCAAATTCTGACAGATTACCTTTGATTTTAAGAGTCAGTACTACTGGGAAGCAGAGATTCTGAAATACCTAAATCATGCACCTACATGATATTAGCCAAATTTCAGATAAATCACTTCTTGTCTGCTTGGTTTATCCTAGCATTAACTTCTAGGGTAAGGTCCTATGTTCTTTTGGGTAAGCCTAGGCAGATCACTCACCTTTCCTCACTGTGTTCCATTCTAACCTCAGAAGTGGTTAATCAATATTCATCAATTTTACATCGCTGTATTTCTTCTGTGAAATTATTTTGGCTGCTTACATCTCTAAGTTCTGACTTACGTTTATGCTAAGCATATGCTCTTAATTTAACTACCAACAATTTTATTATTTATGCTACAGATTCATCTTAAAGAAGTACCAGGAACATGACCTTAAAGACGGGAGATGGTGGTCGTGCCCACAGTGACACAGAAATGTGTGACAACTTGGGAATAAAAGTAAGGAGATAGGGCTGCTGATTACTTATCTAGTGTCAAGACTAGAAGTGCAAGTGAGATAAAAGCATTTTACACTACTTTTGACTTGCTTTTTCTGAATCAGCCATTTCATCCCAGCCAGGCCTTGTTTGGTGGTGTTCTGGTTGTACCCTGTATTATCATCAGAGGCCTTAACAGTAGTCAGTGACTGCATTAGCTTTGTGCAACCACAAATACTTCCCCCAGCAGAGGCCAACTGAGTTGCTTCGGTAGCAGAGAGGTGGACAGATGGTTGAAAAGCCGACCTAAAGAGACAACATGCAAGGAAGCTGAGAGAAGCTGAAGTTCTGCTTTGCAGCACTAAGCACAACAGGACATCCAGGAGGCAGCACCAGTGTCTGAGCTCCAAACTCTTAATGTCTTAATGATGGCAGTAGATATTCTCAATGGCTATGTACAAAACAGGACTTCTTACAACAGGAAAAAAAAAGCTTTCAGAGCAGTTTGTTAGTGCAGTTCTTCCTATAGTAATGAATAACAGTCACAGGCAGTGACTCCAATAAAAATAAACCATCATTGCACACACATGTGGCCAGGCTTACTCCCAGAGGAGACATTCAATACTTGCAAAGGAAAGAAATGGAAGGAAAACAAACAAAAGGAAGAGATAGAAGTGAAAACCAAGAATCTTTTAAGAATAGAGGAGAAACAGGGGAGTGGACAAGTCCAGGAAAGAGGATGCTCTCCAAATCTCAAGCCCTGCTATAGCTGGCTAGCTTCAGATCTTGTTTCTAGAGCAACACATGTATAAAGGACTTTTTAATAGTGCATAATGCAAGCACCTGGGAATCAGGAACCATGAGTTTTCTTCCTAACTTTGCCACTGTTTTATTGAACAATTATATAAAAATCATATAGCATTCTATGATTCCTTTGCTTCAGTCCAAAAACAGGCACGATGGTAGACATCTGTAGCAACTTTGCTATATCAATTTTTTGCCAAGAAGGCACAGCTCCAGAAATACCCTGCTTTCCCCTACCGAGAGGGTACAGCAGAAGGATCAATAAGGCAACAGCTCTGCTATCTGTTTTCTCAGATCTTCAGTGGGGTCAATTCCTTCCCCTCTCACAAAACCGGAACAAAGGCACGTGTTTGGGCTGTGCCTATCCACACAGTTACCAGCAACAGACAACCAGTCTGCAAATAGTTCCAGTCCTTGCAGTGTGCCAAACATTGGATTTCAAGTGAGAGACCTCAGCATGTAATAGGTACTGCCATTCGGACACAGGTTTAGCTTCAGGCACTACAATGAGAAGCTCTGAATATCCTTGAACCAAGTAAACACAACTTCAGTGGAAGGAAACCATCAAAACCTCAAATGAGTATCAAAGACAATTGCAGACAACAAAAGCATAACTTTCCAAGGTGAACTGCCCTGACATGCTCCAGAGCAACGGCTGTCCTGAATGCAACAGGCCAAATCTAACAAAATGCTGTTTTTGCTCAGCTGTCCTCTCCCAGACTGCGAGCAGACCTCTGAACTCCCTAACCCCAAGCGCCTTTTCCTGCCTGATGTACGTAACTTAACGATAACCTCAGTGGCAGGGAACAGTGCTGCCCAGGCAAACATCAGGCGACTTCAAGTTTTAATTGGAAAAGAAAATGCAATCCCAGATGTTTATTGAAATTGTGTCTGAACTGTAGCAACCTGGCCAGAGAACTGCACAAAACCAGGCTGCCTCCAGTATACTTCCGCTTCAGCCGGACTTCTGGTGCAAGTTCCCCAGCATGAAATACAGGGTATGCAGGGCCAGTCAGCTCCCTTCTGCTCATGTAACACCAGACCCAGTGAAATTCCTCTTCCCAGAAGTGCTTTCTGTCTCCCTGCCACATGCCTTATTCCCTATTTTGTAAATGGAATTTTGCCATCTTTTCTGTTTCCGAGTCTCTCCTAATTTTCCCAGTTGTGAGTCCTCTAGAGGCCAGGAAACTTCACAAGAGCTTGGACATGATGATTTCCTATGCTATAATACTTTTGAGGCCCAAAGCCCTGGTAATTGTCCAATGTGAAGGGTAATTCAGGAGAAAATGCTTGTAGCTTTTACTAAGCAGGAAAGCAGCCAGCCAGCATGTGCCGGTTACCACAATGAAACAGTACTGAGAAAAGGGATCTGAGGATGGTGCTGTGGCTGGATGAAGTACTTGGGTAGCATACACACAGTCTCCTAGGGGAATTCTCCTATGTGGGAGCTTGCGGTCACTGATCAGACTGACAGCACACTGGTAGTGAGAAGAACAGAAAATGAAGTTTACGTAGCTTTTCAGAGACTTCCATACTGTTCCATTTCACTTTGGTTCTGGAAATAAGAAAAGGGCTGAAGGATACAATTCTTACTTACAGCACATATTGGAACACTGCCACATCCCCGGGATCACGCGTCCCGTATCGGGAGGGACTCCTAAGGGAGTACCAGTACAATAACACTAGAGCAGTCCTTCTCAGAATACACAGCTGCTCCCACCTAGCCTGTCAGACTGGCCCAAAAGAGATGGGACCAGCAGGGAGGACTGCACGGAAGCCCAGCAGCTGCTCGCTTTCCCCTCCACAGAACCACATGCCTAGATGTGGTTCTTTGCCCACGTGGCTGCAGAGGTAGGGATCCCAACAACACCCAGCCCTCAGCACTGCATGGAGTAGATCAGCTCGGTGTAACCAACTCACACAAGACAAGGAATATACATTCTTAAGTGTGTAATTAGCAAAGGCATTGCCATCATGACATATTACTTCTATTATTCTTCAGATCTCTGTGACCTTTCTTTATGATAGTTTTAGCAACATATTTATCTTCTACAGATAAAAAAGTATCCGCTGCAAATTTAACCCCATGACTGTTTCTAATGTGTCGCAAATCTTTAGCCAACACTCCTTCCTTCCTTCACTTTCTTTGGCTTTCTGACTGATGAAAAAGATCAACATTATTGTTTATAAATTGAAAGAAAATTAATTAATTGTAAAACAGCATTACAAGTGTGCTGTCCCCATCCTGCATTGTTCTTGGACATCAGTGAAAACAAGTGTCCTTCGAACTTCTTTGATATAAAGGCATAATCCTAAATTCCTAGACTTGCACCAAAAAGATCGGGATTCAACCAAGTCCTAGACCACAGCATAAACATCTTTCACCCACACTAGTGGCTGCAAAATGCTTCTGACATGAAACAAACAGAAACCCTTTCCAACATTTTTTGTCTGTTCACTTTGTTCTGTTCCTAAAAGTAAAGTCCCTGGAGACAAGCTCACACAACACTGCAAAATTCACAAGTGAGAGACAGCAATATTACCTGACGTAATACTACCTCAGCAGAGTACATTTTAGAGTCCACAGGGCATCACATAACAAGGACAAGGAAACAAAAAGCTAACCAGTCTATGAGCTAACACATACAGACGCAACGCGTGTGCTTTTGCAGTACTGTCATGCTTTACAGGTGTTAAGAAAAGGTGACAGATTTACTTTAAAATTTAGTTTCAATCTTTCTACAAGACTCAGATTTTCGCTAGCAAGAACATTATTGGGAGAGATTTTACCAGGCAAGTGGAAAACAATGTGTTCAAAGAAAGCTTCATGGCTTTATAAACATCATCTGTATTGCTGAATGTACAACTGTTCAATAACAGAGTCCTAGAAAAAGTTTTCCCTAACAAACATGAAATGTTTCAGGAGATTTAATCTGCATTTCTGGAGAGTAGCAGATCCCCACTAATCCCTACCAGGTAAAGGCAAACAAGCTTGTTCCAGTGCATGGCATAGATACACTAAAGGCTGGACAGCCCTTTAGGACCAGAAACATTGCTTTATAACCTATCAGATCTGAAATTTTTGATGACAACATGCCCCAAAGAACAATCAGCAGGTTAATAAACCTTTTTATATCGGAGAAGAAACAGAAGCAAAACCCAGACATAATGGTCATTCTTTTCACAGAATTGCCAGGAGTAGCATTTACAGCTCTCAGATATTCTCTTGCATGGGGATCACGCTTAAGAAGTTCAGACTGGTCTATGTCTATTTGGGATCTTAACTACCTGTGTACTTTTGAAAACTAGTTTTGTTATGTTCAAAGGACAAAAGTGTAGCCATATCAAAGTAAATGTACAACTTTAGGGAAAAAAAATTGATGAAAAGCATCTCTCCACCTCTTCTTTCCTGCAACGATACCCAAATGGCAACCTTTATTACATTTCTTACAGGAAGTTGTTTGGCTTTTTTTTCTATATTTAGTACCAATTAATTTAGATCAGTAAGAAAATCCTAGAATTTTTTGTACTTATTTACACTTTTATTTTCTCTTTTCAGCCTGCTCAGTTATTTCAGATGAAGGCTGAGATGGCCATGATAAGATCACAAGTGAGAAGTAAGACACAACGTATGAAAAAAGGAGAGAAAAGTCGTTTTCTCTTGTTTTTGATACAAGATGTACCACATCCAGCTGGAAACATCAACACAAGTTAAGAGGGGATTAGGTGACTTTTTGTCTGTAGCTTGAGATGAACATGGGTACAGAGTTTTATAATATTATTAGACAGATAAATAAATAGCGACAATACGAGGAAGAATGTTGCTGACATGCAGTGAAGAACAAACACACAATTTGGACCAGAAACATCAGTTTGCTGAGTAGAACGGCAGTGCTGGCTCAGGCCTGATAAGGCTTCACTGGCTCAGACTCCAAGCCAAACCTTCTGGACCACTGTCAGCTCTGTACTAGGCCAACTCAGGTGTCTTTGCAACCTAAACTCCAAGGCTCGCAGCTCAGTGCTGTGGAGTGTCTAAGCACCCTGAACTGCAGGGACATCCACACAGCCAAATTAAGTTAAATGGCTGAAAAAGCCAAGGCTGACTGGTCGCTCAGGACTAGTGCAAGAACTTCTGCCAGAGACGCAGGGCTCACTTGTAGGAAGGCACTGATAAGGCAGACCATGAACCATCCCTGTGACGCAAATGTGAAAGGGCCTTGCAAACCCAAAATAAATCAAATGAGCTCTTTCCAAGTGGAGAACAACCTCAGCAGCACCTCACGCGCTACACTGCAACCTAGGTCTGTCATTTTTTTTTTATGAGACAGGGGCATTTATTGACAATTCACCTGGTTAGTTATTTCCAATTTAGTGTTGCTCCAATGTGACTACTCAAAGAAGCAGCCATTCATTAACCGAGCTGCACTTTACTTCCTAGCAGTATCTGAAAAGTTGAAATTATCCATCAATCACAAGCCTGTCGGAAACACTGAACTTCAACATGGATTGGGGAATTTACTGTTTTCTGTTAATATGTATCCAGAGGATACACCTCCTCCTAATCAAGGTACAGCGTAAGTACTACACGTGAGAGCTGGAAGCAGGATGGCTCAGGTAGCTATTTACATTGCTTTTCACCTTTTAGTCACAAGTATCTTCCACTGTTTCCACAATGTGGGTATAATACACTACCATCTCCTGGACACATCCTTTCCATTTCTGACTGAGCAGATGTCCTAAAATCCCATTGTATTTTTCCAACAGTTACAACAATCAGTCCAGGGGAAGGTAATATTGTGAAAATTACATATTTTATTATTTTCTTGAAGCCATACGAGGGGTAGACACGATCAAGTTGGCCAGGCAGCTCCCACCAGGTCAGCAACATTGGAGACCATCAAACTCCCCTACATTTTAAGGTGCAGTCCATCTCAGGCCATGGTATGTCAAAATTGGTTTTATTCCTTAAAGTGGGTCAGTAGTCTGTATTCAGTTTCTAAGCAGTTAAGAGGGTTTCTTCTTTTTCAGCCTGTTTTTAGATCACAGCTAAGGGCGCTGATACCATAGACAGCAATTACAGAGATCAAAGATCAAAAAGCCTACATAGAGCAAAACCCTCTAGATTAATTGATCTCACCCAGGGTAGATAATACTGATAAGGCTGAACCGAAGAAAACACACTCTTTTCTGTACAGCAGATTTTGAATGCCACTCACTGGCTGTCAATCCAGAACAGTTCAATGACATTAGGTTCATAAAACAAGCAAAAATTTAAGTTCAAAGTACAATATCCTACATATACAATCTCCAGAGGTGATTCTCCCTTAATACGTTTGGAGCATCATAAAAGTTGTAATGCCTGAACATGGGGATCACGTCTGATCCCTACCTTTTCACAGATGATGCGATGCATTTTGCTCACTGAAGTCAGTATGTCAAAGTTTGTCTGGTTTTAAAACTTTATCCGAGGTTTATTTTTTTTACCAGTGACAGCTCAAACTTGTTGCTATGTCAATGAATACACTCTGTCTAGTAAGGACCTTCCCTGGGAAGAAATATGTAAAAAGAGAAGAAAGAAGAAAGCAGCTTGAACACGAACGTCCAGGCCGTATACAGTATTCCAGGGATGTCCTCAGTGCCTTTCCACAATGGTACAAACACTTTTCCTTTCCTTTGAAAACGCCTTGCCTGATCTGTTCTAGGATAGCACAGACCCTTCTCATGATTGCATTACACAGCTGAATTAGTTTTTCTGTGACAAACTAAATCACTCCAGTATTAGCTTCACTTCGATCTTGTATGCTCCTCAGTAAAGCAGAAACTCCTCTGTAATAGCCAACATTATTTTAAAGATTAGTTCTATTATCAATCTTACATTCCACTATATTTTCACTACTTCAGGTTGTCCGGTTCCTTCATCATTATATTCTGATCTTTTTCACTATTAAGAATGCCTCTGAGCCTTAAGTATACTATATTTGAAGTCAGACTTAGCAGAACTTTTCTGAATAGCATTTTAGTTTGCTTTTTTTCAAGAAAAAAAAAAAGGGGGGGGAGAAAAAAAAGAGAAAATAAGAGGATCTGGTAGAAGACAGGAGGCAGGGGGATTTGCCAAGGCATTCCAAGGATAAACAACTTCGGTCATTGCCACTCTGATGTTAGGAGCAATGACACTTCAGATATTGATGAGACAATCTGCCCTGGGTTAACTCCACTCTTCTTTGAGGGGAAAACTCACACTGAAGTCCATTCAAAATCAGAAAAGCGATTCTGTATAAACAGGATGGGAATTTGTGTTCATCCCCTCTCTGCAAAGGGGCTTAAGCTTACAAACAGAGCATTCTTCAGACAATTCAGACCAGAGCCTGAAAGTCATATCTGGTTCTTTCTCTCTCCTGTTTTTATGCTGTTTTACTGAACTGTAAATACAGCATTTGTAAAGGGCATTGGATTAACAGTGTCACAGACTGAAGTTCTCTGTTTATATTCAGAACAGATTTTGTTATAGTAATCTTACTCCTCCCATCCTGACCTTTAAGTGACTCCCAATAAAGAGCAGGAGACATAGCCCTGATTTCTGAGAATTTGCTATCTGATTAACATGAAGGTGCACAATTATCAAGTAGACCAAGGCAAAAGGCCATTTCCCCAGTTACGGAACTACGAAAATATGTAAAAATTAGAATGATAATGTCACTGTGACTAAGTAGTTCTCACCAAGCTAAAAATTCTATTTTCTCTGGTATGTTTGGAAAAGGAAAAAAAAATATGTGGTTGATAATACTGGGAATGAAGATGTTGCGTTAACCAATATGCAGAATAAGAGGCTGGACAAGCATTTTAATCATCTAAAAATTTAAGTTCCAACTACTTGCTTTGTTGGGAACTTGCAACTTGGAACAGTTTTGATGTCTATGAAGAGGAGAGACACAGGAATGCAAGGTGACTTCTAGAGCTGAGGCTTAGAAAAACTGACTATGGTACCAATAGAAACCAGAAACAAGGAAGCAGAGAGAGAGTTTTGCCATAAAGCTCAAGCCACAGTTTCAGTTTCTTTAATCTTTTATTAATCATGAACATTGATGAAGAAAAGTTTGAGATTCAGGAGAGAAGTCAGTGACCACAGTTAAAAACAGTTCAGCAGGTGAGTCAATCTACAGAGACAACTGGAGAGAGAAGCAGGAGGAGTACCTTCACGGCTGAGGAACTACATACTGCAAGGAGGTACAAAGAATTCATCAGTGCCTGAAACAGAGGCAGTAAAGGCTGAGCAAGATCAAGCTTAGTGGCACATAAGTGGCAGTGAAGAGGTTCCAGCTCTGCTCCCAGCTTTGCAGCTGGGATTTACTCTGGCCAGTTACTTATTTATAACTGGGTTTCCTCGATTATGAGCACCTGGCATGGGCATTGCAGAGCTCAGTCAGCAAATGCTTGCATAGTAATTAGAAAATATAACATGCTACAAGATGGTTAACTCGTAACTGGTGCAGGTTAGCAGCAACCAAAGAGCAGTCTCCTCTGAGATCTGACTGGCCTATCAGTCAAAGATACTGACCAGAAAGTACTCACCGCTGCCACCAGCCTTGGCAGGAAGACTCAGTATAACTTAATGACTGAGTCTGTCTCTCTGCCTCAGAGATGCTCCTGCTTCTCTGCTTAGGATGCTTTGAACTACAGATCTATGGGTTTGAAGTTTGCACAGCTGCTGCTGTATTTTGTCAATCTGACATCAGAATAATCTTCACTAAGAAAACTTGCAGTGCTTATTAAAAAACGGACAGAGAAAAAGATGAACTACTTAAAGGTTTTCTTCTGTTCTTCCCCGTTTTATCTAGGGTCCTTTCATTTCTATTTAGATTCTTACATAACAAATTGATTAGTATTATGTAAGCACCTGAGTAAATGAATTCTCATTCAAGAATGATGGAAACATTTTTCTCTATATAAAAGTGTCCTGTTAAGAGGAGAGGGCCATAAATCCAGTTCCATTTAATGTAGACAGGGCCACAGCAATGTTTATATTGTATGACCATCCCCCACAAGTCCATTAAGAAGGAAGCTTACGGCAAACAGAGACATGAGCAAACACAGTCAGGAAAGTAAGTGACCTAGTGATGTTAGAGTTCCAAATACTTGTTAATGAACATTCTCTATTTTTATGGCACCCTTTCATTTGGCACTTCTGCTGGATTAAGTCAGTATCATACTGTGTCGATAATCATCTGTGTATGCTACAGTTGTGCATCCAGTTTCATCCTGTTCACATGCAACTCAAGTTCATATTGCTGCTTATGCTTGTATATGATCTATGGATAAGCAAAAGATTTCTGTTGTAAGGGTTATCAGTCTGGAGCCTTTTTAATCAGAAAAAAACCATAAACTACTTATTTATACATATTTTAAAGGCTGTAGTTTGTACGCATGCATGGAAATTTGAGGCCATAACAACCTTTCATTGTGTCTTGATTCAAAATATTTAAATGATTGCAGAGGTGGGGCAGAAGTCTCTGGAGTGAACTGTGTATCCTTGAACAAAACCTTTCTTTAAATGGAATGGTTTGCAGAACTCAAATATGTGCTCCTGCAGTCTTTCCACAGCTACTTCTTCAAAAGCAGCATACTCTGTAATGGAGATCCATGACAAATCAGTCTCTCCTGAAAAAAGTCTACTTTCCTGCGAAATTTCCTGTCCCTTGCATGCATGTATGCATGACTCCATACCATCATTGTTATCTTAAAAAAACCCAAAAAAACAAAAAACAAAACAAAACTCTCTTCAGGATTTCTCAGAGCTGATTTTCCACAGGACAAGCACATTATATAATAAGATGGCTTACAGCAGATACACACTTTACACCACTTCCATTTTACAGGAACCCGATAGCCACATCCCTTTTCTATCACTGCTTCCTGGACCTCCTTATCCACTGCCATCTGCAGATTTTCTCATGTCTAAACACTTGAAAAAAAGTATTTTACTATGTACACAACCTGCATTACTGTACAGTGCACATGATTCATGTAGCATATAGAGACAGAGACAGGTTTCCCCAACAGCTGCTGAATGACACTTCATTTGTCTTAATACTTCTGCTAAAAACCCACATGCAGAGCTTTCTCCTGTACTTGTTCAGGGTACTGAGACTTCTTTTTCTGAACATCCCCAAATTCTAGCTCAGCAGAAGACAACCTAAAGAGCAATACTTCTTGCCTCACACATAATGATGGCCAACTTTCACATATCATCAGTCACCTCCTTTGGCCAAACACTGATTTCATTGCCCAGTTGTCTGTGGGGTCTTTCTTGCCCCACTGTGTCAAAGACTGAACTGGCTTCTCCTCTGCTCTCACGGAAGCAGGTGAAAAGCTTTCTGTCTGCATTTCTCAACACTAGCGGCCATTTCCATCCTCTTCACTTGACTCCAAAACTATGTATAAGACTATTAAAAATATCTTTTTTTCATTGCATTTTCTTCTTCCCCATTTGCTTTAGTAGGTAGCTATACTTGCTACAAAGTCAATGGAAGAAAACACACCAATGCTGTTTATATTTTATTATTTTATTTTTCATTGCCTCTTCTTTCTCCTCAACAAATACTACCATCTCACCAAAGTAATTAGAACCCTTTATAGTATGAGGCTATAATCTTTCATTATGTTTTGACGCATAAAAGTTGGATGACATTTCCAAACTTCATTACTGTACTTGCTATCCTCCACATTACTAAGGCAAAATTTAGAAAGTGTTAACCCCACATAGTAGTACTTGGTGTAGGTTTCTTCTCCACAGGCTACTTGCTTTGTTTGAAATAATTTTATTTTCTGGGGTTTATTTGCTTGCCTTTTTTATAGATGAAAACCTCACCTGGTGTTCTCTTTAAAATGGGACAGCTATCCAAGAGCCAGAGTCCACACAACAACTACCTTCAGTGTTTTCAAGGAGAGATAAATCTGATCTCACTTCTGCTGTGAAACCATCATGACTGCAACAAGTTACATTATTTCTATTTTTAATATATTTTCTCAATGACTGATGAAGTTACAGCCAAACATCTGCACAATTTGAAAGAACTGCTTCACTAAAATTAGAACAAATTTAAGGTAAAGAATCATAGCAGTTGGCCTTAGCAAGTCACATAAATGTAAAACTTCATCCCCACTCCCCTCGGCTCTCTCCCAGCCCTTCCCCACACCAGCGAGTACCATGGTTACTTCACCATGGCAATTTCGGAATGCTTATTCAGGGCTTATTCATATGACAGTAAGCAGAGCAAGACAAAACAGCTGGTCTGTAACCAAGGACACAACAAAAGTTATGTCTGGCATTAGTCTGAATGAGAGAAGGCTTTTTTGTTTTGTTTTGTTTAAGAATGAGTCACCATATACTTCTGCATTTGAAACACTTTACCTGAAGCAGGAAAATTGCTGCACAGCAGCTCACCTGGCACGGCTTGAAAGCTCCAGCCCATATCTCAGTTCTAAATGCTCTTTCTTGAAAAAACCACAGGAAAACACTAATTTGTTATAAAATACAGTTCTACGTGCACTTTCCATCTGAGAATTTCAAAACACATCACAGACATTAACACAATACTATGAGTCTCACAAATCCCTTGAAAACTCTAAAATAAACCAGGCCCATAGAAGTTGCCACATCAGATCTGGCCAGTGTCTCGCTTAATCCAGCATCCCGTCTCCAACAGACAAGAATAAAACGTTAAATATAGCATGTCAACATATTAAGCCCTATCCTGCTGTCCCCCAAAGACAGCTGAGCACACACAAAAACCGTAACCTTGGAGCCTGCTGACTCCGATTCAGGGAAGAAGGATAATTATACTCATAGGGGTAAGTGAGGAGGCTGACAGTTTCTAGCGCAGCCCCGTTGGTTTTGGCCCAAACTCAAAGGGTCTGTATGTTTATGTATGGATTTCAGGAAAACAAATGTCATGGTTAACTACTTAGAAGAGTGCTTAGAGAGAACCAACTATCAGTATCCATACAGGTAATAGCAAATGCCCTTCCTGAAACTCATTTGTGTGATACAATTAACTTTCCCCGTGTTCGCCCAAGCTCTTACGCCGCCATGCCACTGTGGAAGTCGTGCAGCTCAGTCCCACCCCAGCAGCTAAAAGACTCCTACGCTGTAGTCCATGCTAGTGGGTTTCAGTGGCATAACGAATTTAAATGCAGACTGGAAACCTCCTTCTGCCCTCCCCCAGTGGCTTTACTTCTGTCCTGGAGGAAACCAAATCAGAACACTGGCTTCTAGAAGGGGGGCAAAAGAGGAAAGTTCATCTGTTTGTTCAGAAACCTGTTCCTGTCCACGCAATAAAGCAAACCTAACTGATTTTAAGGCAGGCAGGATGTCCCAGAAATTTAGTAACTGTGCTGAATTGGCTGCTGTCTTATTAATGTTCACCAGACACACGGACGGTGGGGTGGAAAAAGGGATAGTTGGCTGAAAAAATGTCTGCTGGGCAAACAAAATGAAGGAATCTTTTACTTAATATATGAAAAACATCCTGTGCAGGAATTCCATGCTTAATTTCCCTAGGTTTGTTGCATGCTCGTTCTGCCACCTGCTGCCCTGGCATTCCCCGAAGTTTCACGAACAGCGACCACGTCCTCAAGCTTTCTCAGAACCCTGCATGACTAAGAACAAGCATCTAGCAGCCCAGTGGCCTGGCATGTCCAGAAGACAGCCCGGTTCTGGAAAACTGCTTGCTTGAATCCTCCCTAATGATTATGTTATCACTTCATGTTCTGAAGCATACCACCCTCGGGGCCCAGTGCAACTCAAGCGGTGCTTTCTCCCTTAATGGGCAGGAATTTCCCAGTGAGGATTAGCACGCTGGCCCTACCGCCATGAAGTTGGATGTAGGGAAAGATCCCTCAGACTGTCACCACTGCCCCAGCTCCTCCAGAGAATGGAGAGAAAGTAGAGCCAGGAAGAGCTGTTGTCTTGGTTTTGGTTAAAACAGGACCGATTCTCTTTTAGTGAATCTTCCTTACAGCTAAGTTCTTCTAAGGAGAAGTTGTCCTTCTTCAGGAGGTCAAGTGACTGAAGAAAGAACAAGTTCCAGCTTTTGAAAGAAAAAATTGTCCCCACTGTGCAAGTCAGAACAAAACACAGGTTATTCCATGAGCAGTATCAATTCTGCAGGTTTACAAATTGTGAAAAGCAGAGAAAACTTGTTTTTGCACTACTTTTCACCCGAATCTCCAGAACAACTGTGTGCTTTCAGTAATTTCCTGGGGCAGAATTTCACTTTAAAACCACACAGATAATCACAGGGGGTTTTTTTGGTTGTTTTTTGGTTTTTGTTTTTTGTTTTTTTTAATACAGTAACACGAGAATTCGTAAAAGTGATTACTGACTTGGGAATTTTTGCACCTCCAAGTTAAGCTTCCTTAAAAGGTTCTGATATTCAACGCGCTGATATGCAATACCTCCTGGCAGAACTACCTTATGATGACTGAAATGGCATCTTAAGAACTAAGGCACCTTTATTCACAATTCATTTCTGAAAGTGGGTATAAAGCAATTATGAAAGAACCTATGTGTGTAAAACTACAGTAATTTAATCAATACACTGCTGCGACAGGTAGGGTAATTCTAGATGCCCTCCTCTAACTGGAAACTTCATATCCAGCTGAAAGATTTCTCTCACTTCAAGAAAAGAGAATTTATGTAAAAAAAAGGACACAGATCTCAGCAATAGGAAAATCACAGAACATCATGGACATATCCCATTTCATTCATGGACTTCACAGACCCATCATTATTTATATCATGTGTCTGTTTCAAAATTACTTTGTTTTTAATAATATAACTTAATAATACAAAAATGGTTACTTTAATGTTGATTTTCCTCACTGTAGATTTAGTTCTTCTGCTTAGCTAAACCAGAATGAGCCCATGGCTGCACACGCAAGCGAAGTGGTGCACCTGACAAACCCAGCTAGCAACAGAGTAAAACCCTGCTTTTTTTTAAGCAGATCATAATATATCTTTATAATGAAATTTTACATGCTTGAAAACAACATTTCATATACTTGTGATCTATTACTTCTCAAACAAAATCAGGAAAAATTACATTTAATATCCGAATGTTGTTTAGGAAAACTGCTCCTTCTTTCCACCATCAGAGGAATGTTCTTAATCCTTTTAGCTGACTTAGTGCATCATGAAGTAGCACCGAGCCCAGTTTCTGCCCTTTTCCCTTTGCCAGCTACACCTCTCATGTACCTCCAAAGCGATCCAGGAAACTTGTGAACAGCTTTGTATTTTGTACACACAGGTAGAAAAGAACTCATTACAGACCAGAATAATCATAGAATCATAGGTTGGAAAAGACCTCTAAGATCATCAAGTCCAACCAAGAAGCAGAACACAGAGAACTTAGAAAAGCAGCAGCAGTAAGAGTATGTTGCTATACAACTGTGTGTGGTCTTTAGAAGCGAATCCAGAAGATGCCTTTTCTAACTGCATTTGACACACTTTTCCTGCCACCTGAGAGCCCACTTCTTCCCAGTGCCCACTACTCACAGGAACAGAACTGCCATCATTATAATTGTACTTCTAATAAGCAGAACAAAACAGAATGGCTTCCTCTCCTCTGGCTCTAAAGACTGCAACCTCAAAGCAAGAAACCTTGTGTTATGGCAGGAAAACCAGGAGCACCAATTTGAACGCATGTGGGCAGGAATGCTCTAGGAGAAAGATGGCACAAATTTCATGTCGCAATTTTTCTGACAGCTCTCTACTTTAATGGGCAGAAAATCAATAACACTAAGATTGAGGGTCACAGCCTTTGGAAAGAGTTACATCAATGCAAAAACAGAACAGACTAAGCCAAAAGAGATTATAACTGCAGATATCCTAAGGGACAGATGAAATCATGGGTTATGATGTTTATAAAAACAAAAAAAAAGTTATTCCCTCAAATAAACCTCAAATGTCTCGCGTTCTGGTTTTTCACAGTTTTTTTTAAATTAAGAGGTGAAGATTGCAGTCAAAAATGCTACTATCTGTCACTCAAAAGCATGAAGTCTCTTAGTGAAAGGGGTAAGCATTCTCCGTGTTGCAGGCATACTTCTGGAAAACTGGTACCATACTTACTGCTCAAAGTTAAGCTTGCTGGTGCAAGCAGCAGCCTTACACTTGCAAACAGTAGCTGCAGAAGATAGAATGCTCCCTCTCCTAACAGTCACAGACAAGATTTGGCACAAAGAGCGGAAAGGATGACAACAAAACCATCACAGTAGCAAAAGGACTAGCCTCCTACCCCTGCTCCAAAATCCCTGCGCAGGAAAGCACTTATTTAAGGATTACCCTTCACCTCCACAACATGAAATGCACTAAAAGCTCCAGGAACTTGTATGCGTGTGCCAACAGGCCAACGCTACATCCCGTGACTCAGGTAAGCCCATCCCGACACAGGGAGGCACTGGAGGACTGGTCACCCCCTAAAAGCAAAGGACGCTGACTGCCCCCCGCCCCAAATAAGCAACTGGCTGTGAAGTGCCAGGTTCTCAACAGACACTGCATAACCGCAGGGGCTGAAGGAAACAGACCATCTGACTGAGCATTTCTGGTGCAGCTTTATTTAAATTCTCTTTGTTGTTCTCACCTGTCTTGTCGGCAAGTCATGATACTGTAGTATGAGCCTGGTGTTGACGCTGTGACTCCACGTGTTTCCAAGAGCTGCTGTCACACGACCACATTCCCTCTTCCCACCTCCAGAAGCTCCTGAAGATAAATATGAACGAAACTGCATCAGGACTGCACCACAGGGAAGGGTTCAGCATGGAAACTCTGATCAGTCATCTCAGATGGTTCCCTAAGCTAGGTAATCACAATCTTAATAGATGGCACTATTGCACGAATTACCTACCTTTCTGATTTATTTATACAACTGGAATGTGAGTTCTGCATCTCACCCTCTGATACCTAGACAAAGTGCCAAGAATTGAGGATACATTGCAAAGTAGTACCTACCATGGATGGGGGACACTTGCCTTTTCCTCTCTAGACATACCACCCCCAAGCAAACCGGCTTTCTATGGGCACAGAGCAGAGGCAAGCAGGCCAGCAGAGTCACAGTGTATAAGGACATAACAAAAAGGGAAGCTAAAGGAGCAGAATCTGGTGTCACGATACCCTGATCTAAAAATCAGAATGCTGCTTCATGCCATCAGGCGTCCCGTGCATTTTCTACAATTTGCAAAGAAGGGAGCCCCTTAGCTACAAATACCATGGCTGGGTGTCTCTGAAATCATATGAACTTTACATAACTCTGAAGGAAAATGCATTTTGCTACAATCAGCAACGACAACACAAAGAAGTGTTTCCAATAATGCCACATGATTCAGCTTGCTGAAGTGCCATTTCACATGAGCTTTTTCATATTGAAACCAGAGACCCACACATACACACATACGCAAATGCAGGACGGTAGGTGCCCGAGACCTTCGTCTTTGCTTACCACAAGTTCTGTATAAGATGAACAGACAGATGGGTGACTTGTTTGTACTTCAAATGACACTTCAAGAACAGAGCAAGCCAGACAAACTGAAGAAATTCAGAAACAAAATCCCAACTGTTCCATGGGTATAAATGACCTGGGTTGAAAATTGAACTGTTTGAGACAGACAGTCCACACTGTTAAAAAGCTATGAGTGTTGGCCTGAAGTTGAATAAGAGAAAGTTAGATTTAAAGTCGGGGAACTTCCTGTCATCTATCAGGCAACAAAGTAGCTTGCTTCCCCAGGACAGTCATGAAATTCTTGTCAACTAAGTCAATTAAAGGTAAACCAGACACTTACTTTGCCACACAAACTTGAGAGCAACCTCATGTTTCTGTCAAAATGATCAATATTGCAACAGTTAATGTTGAAAGTTAAATTGTAAGTACTAGGTTTTGGAAGCAATACTGTACCAAGACGACAAAGTCATCTCATGGCCCAGTGGACATTCTGGAAGATTCAGGTTTAAAATCCTTCACTGCTTTTACATTTGCAAGGTTGTGGGTTTTGTTCAACTATTCAGAGCAGAAACATAATTTCTCCCTTCACTAAAGGTTTTATTTTGGAAAAATATCCAGTAATAGGTAAGACCAAAAGTGTTGGCATGCAGTAATATAATTATAAGTATCACTGCTGGCAGCTTACACGCAATGAGAAGGACACTGGGTTAGACTGCATTAGGCAGAGAACAGCAGGCTGGAGATCAGGGTCTGGAATGACTGCAGCACGCTACAGGACTCAGCTGAAGACCTCAAACCTCCACCCCAAGTAATGCAAGGTTCAGTTAACACCAACTGGATTTGGATTAGGTCTTTAAATGTTTAAGGTCTACAAAATAAATGTGTGAAGCACCTGGTATAAGGCAATAGTTTGACAAGAGTCTGGACTCTGTACCTGTCTGAATTTTCTCCCACATCACGGGAACTCACTGTGACATGCACAATACTCGCTTCTCCAGAACAACAGCTGTGCCATCCAGCAAGGATGGCTGCTTTTCTTTCCTCAAAACAAAGTTATTAATATCTCGATAAGCATCAAACTTCCACCTGAATAATTCACGACAGGAGCACCTAACTGGAAGTCTCAGTATTAGGAACGCTGTTCTGTTAATTAGTCTAACCCATCTCTGTTAGGAAGGTGGATGTGCTGACAATAACAATTTCTCTTCATCTATGTTTTGGATTTAATATGCCAGCTGGAGGAGAGAACAGGTTAAAGTATTAAAGCAGGGTTCTGGGAGGTCTATATTCCATTCCCTTAAAATAACTTAAACCAAGTTACTTAATTAAGTTCATTAAGTTCTATAAACGTTTGTTTTTGTGCTAATACCACAAAAGTAAAATGCCATTACGGTACAAACAGGCTACAGGAGAATAAAAGACAGTGAAGCAACTTTAAAGTTTTGCAATTCTCTCTCTGTCATGTGGAATAAGCTGCAAGTTCCTCCTGTGGTCAACACTGTCCTTCTGTCCCACCTGCTAGAAATGGGTAGGAATCACAAAATTCAAGTGAGGCAGCTAAGTGTGAGTTCCAGTGGGTGTGAAGGTGTTCCTCCCACAGCTGGTGTAACTGCACCCCCGTATGCCAATGGAAGCCACCGCTACACACCACTGAGAAGCAATTCACCCACCGCTGCTTGGGGACCTCTGGCTACAGACAAAAAGCCCAGACATTCCAGAAGTAGCTACTGTTGGCATAAAACAGCTGCAAAGTTCACATCCAAACTTCCCTCAAATTATATGTCTTTGCTATCAGCTAACAGAAGGAGTCGCATCTTGCCGCTACAATCCTGAGCCAGGCATTTAAGCAGTTAAATGTCTGGAGCCTGATGATATTACAAAGATATCACTCCACAGCAGTTCCTAATTCTGCATTCCTTCCAGGCCTAAAACCTGTCCCAAAGTGAATAGAAGTGCCAGAGGTGTAAGGCTTGTGGCAGAACAAGTAAGCTAATTGCTGTCATTTTAGTTTATTATACAGGAGAAAGCCTACTGTACCATACTGTGTCAGCCCCTGTCTGAAGGGGGCTGTTTGTGTGACCCACTTTCAGGCAAATCCTCCTCTGTGAAGTTATTCAAATTTATGACTCTGGTGCAAAGTGGTTAGTAAGCCTGGAGCAAATTTACAGCAAAGACATTTTACAAGGTGGAAAGGAATGCCTCACAGGAAAGGTTTCCATTTTATACGGGATCCTCCTGCAAGCTGATGCATGAGGCAGACAGAGAGGCAAACCAACAAGAAGTGAAGTAAACCGAAGGGGAAGCGGCGCCAGCTTTGCAAAGAAGTTCAAGGGCAGTGACAGCACATGCTTCATTCCTTCTCCTTGCTCTAAACACAAAAAGATAGTAAATGTCTCAGAGGAAGTGAAGAGGATATGTTAAGAAAACAGATTTATATTCAGACATGGCCTTAAAAAAACCTTGGACTTATCTTTTCTGTTATTTCAACCGCTACCTAGTCAGTAATGAACAGGACAAAGGAAGTGGATAAATACTACTGTTCAAAGAGAGAGTGATATTTTTCAGCACGCATTGCCTTGCTCTTCTCAACCCTGATATTTGCACACTTGCAGATGGGAGTATCAGACCGACCTGAGCCCAGGAAGAAAGCAGGCTCATACGGGACTTTGGTCTCTGCTCAGAGGTCCCCAAACTGTCCAACCTGAACCAATTCAGAGTGGCATGGAGCAACAACTCCCAGCTGGGACACAAAGGCACTTATCTGTGCTGCGGGGTGGATGCTGCCACCGAGCCAGCGACGTGCAGCCAGCTGACACGCAGCAGCCGCTGTCTCTCCAGCCTGTGCAGAGCACAGCTCTCACTCCAGTTGCTGCTGGTGTGATGGTTTCTGCTCAGGACATGGGTGATACAGGGAGCACAGGGACTAGGAGAGGAAGAAAACAGGGCTCACAGACAGATGAGAGAAAGGTGGCAGATCTCAAGTCTATGGATGAAGTATGTGGGAGAAGGGAGTGGGTGTCCAGAAGCACCAAGATGGGATCCTAACGTGGGGAGGTGAAGATGCATGCTACAAGGGTGGGAGATGACCTTTGAACCACTCCCTGCTTTACATATTCAGATCCAGCTCCATGAAAATGAAGTGGCGATTTCAGTTCCTGTAAACACTCCTCCTTTCCTTACACAAAAAGAACTAGCATCAAACCGACCTTCAGGGGCGCATCAGCAGACAGGCCAAGGACTGCACAAGGTCCCTGTTCTACTGTCTCCTGTGAAACTGAGCTCTTCAGGGCACCGGCAGAGACACCGATATCTGTTCTGCATCGCAGGCATAAAGGAGGAACTGTCTGCTTCACTCTCGCTGAACAGCTGTCACAAGTGAAAATAAAGCTTCTTGTGGTCTGAGTCAAATGCAAAGTAAAAGCCACTCCACAACCAGGGCAAAAACAAACCAAAGAAGAAAGGGTGATTCTTCAGCTGAGGCCTGCAGTGCTGCTTCCAAGCAGAAGACGAGGCCACACTGGGCTCCGCCACCCTGGGAGGAGCTGTCGGTGGAACTGGGCAACACAGGGCTCTACTTATACACAAGGGCTAGTTTCATTTTGTTTGTTTCCCCCTGCCCACGCAATTAAAACAAGCCTTCCATAAGTACCTTTCTTATCACTGAGATGAATGCCACATACAGGCAGAATGGGGAAAGTGGGTTTATTCCACCTTCCATTTTTCACTGGAGGAAACAGGATTAAAGGTATTCAACTCAATACTGATTCTGAGATTATTCTATTATGTCCAGCCAGAGAATTACAAGTACAGACATGGTCTCAAAGACCTTCTTGTCCTCTCTATATAAGAAGGTACCATTTCAAAGACTAAATCCTCATGCAACCAAGTCACAATTGTTGCAAATATGGTTGAAGGGGATTTAATCTTAATGGAACTTCAGATTCATTACTGTCTCATCCTATGAAAATCAGGTTAACTAGACCAGTGTCTTGAATCAAATAAAACAAGCTTCTTAAAATAACATTTCTAAATACAAGGAGTCATTGCAAGCAGAATGTGATTACACTCTTGATTCAAAAAAATAACCTGTTCCTTGTTGCTATAACTGCACAGAGCAATGACTTCCACTCTTTCCAAATTCTCCTATAGATTTTGGTCTTTCCAGATGAAAGAGTCATTGCCTGGCAGGTACATCCCCACCATGGGCCCCGTTGCAATCTCTATCAATTTAGTAATTCAAAAATCTTTTCTCATCAAATACAAAAAAGAGATCAATGCACAATACAACAGTAAAATAACAAAATAGAGAGGCAACCAGTCCCCAAATCTTTTAAATCTTAACATCAAATAATCTTGATAAAAGCCTGCACTATCAAAAACGAGGAAAAGTCTCCAAAAGTACAGAGAAAATATTTATAAAGAATTTAACTACGGAGCTCAACAAAACCGGCACACCATGCGATAAGAATGAAAGTACTTTCCCTCTTGCTCAGGCTGTGCAGCTTTCCGGTTCACTGGCAGAGCTCATAAAGATCACTGCTTTTCACCTGCATTGCATTTAGTCTGTATTTTTGGTTCAGATCTCTAACAATGACACCAGCAGGGAGAGGAAAAAAAAAAACCTCAGCGCCCAATCTATTTTTCCATCTTCAGCTACTCAGAAAGTACGAGCATAAAAATATCCAATGGTGGAAAAACCCATCACACAGTAAAAAACAACCCACAGGACAAACTCATCTGTGAAGTAACTAACCACTGCGCCCTTCAAACTCCCACACGCTGACTTCTGCCATTTTCAGCCCTTCTCCACAGCTTTTTCTTTAGCCAAAGGTGACTCTGATTCTCTTACCCTACAGCGGTGACCGTCTCGCTCTTTGCACTGGTCAGTCAAGGTACATCCCAAACTCTTCCTGTCATACACTCTACCTTCACAAAGCGAAGAGAAAATGAGTAAGGATGAGAAAAACGGGTCCTTCACATGAAAGCCATGGCCCTAGCAGTAGACGGCTAGTTAGATCACCATTTGGTATCAACTCGCTTGAGACAAAGCACAGACCAAAATGCATATACGCATACGCCTAGGTAATTACCAAACGCAAATTACTGATTTATACAAACAGACACTAAAGCAAATGTTGTTCCCTGTTCCAGCTGTACAGATCTGTGTCAGTTAATGGGTTATGCAGGCATATCAACAGTAGAGTCTGGTTCGTCTTAGGAGAAAAATCTAAACTTACTTCCTAGAGCACAGTATTGCCTTCATACGGTCTTTTATTATTTAGGACATATGGAAGAAAAATCAGTTGCCACTGTAAGAAATCAAGCTTGGCCACAAAACTAGCCATGTAAGAATTCTAACTTTTAAAATGCTTATTCTCCTTCTTTTATTAAGAGAGGGAATCTGGCAATTTTAGTCCCCCAAACCACCTAGTTCTAAACCTGTGCAATGCCCTCTCTTCAGATTATTCTACCTCACTACAAATTTTAATTAAAAATAAGTAAAAATATTTTACTTGGAAGCTGGAATAGTTTAGTAATCAATGACATGTAATTTAGTTTTCCTTTTCTTTTTAACAGTATAGTCATCAAAATAGACTTAGCAAATGAAGCAATTAAGTGCAAACACCTACTAATTTCCAGTTCAAAAAAACAGTTACAATGGAAATTTTTTTGGCCACCCCTAGTTCGTAGCTATGTTACTGCTGCAGCACTGAGGTGCCAACTAGAGATTACACCGAGAAGACTGTTCCGATTCAGGCATCATCATCAAGAGACCGAAAACTGCCACTTACAGAGTCTGCTGCAAAGTTCTGATGGAGACAGCAGAGATGGTGACAGAAATGGAATGAACTCACTTCTCCTTTTGGACAACAAGGTCTATTTATCTCATGTGTCCTGAACAGGTGAGTTCTCACACTTTTTTGTTTATCATTATATTTATGTGCATCTGTGCACACATTCTGGACGATTTTCACAGTGTTAATCTTATATTAGATAAAGAATGAGGTCCTTTCTGCTGTCTTTTTTCCAGCCATTCATTATTTCTATTGTGACAACTCCTAGAGCTCTCATCTGCAATATGCAAACCACTATACAAACAGAGAACAAAAACACAGCTCCTGACCTAAAGACCTTCTTTTCATGAGAATTGCAGTTTAAGAGTCTCTTAGCTGCTGCTGATTAGTCCCCACTTATCTTCCCTGAGGGATGATGGAAAATAAACCAAAATATGTGACAGGCCAGCAGAACTGTATATAAATAAGCACCGTCAGTATTCTCCATGAAACATTAGAAGCTTTTTCAAGTAGGTAATATTAACCATTATTCTACTCAAAAATCAGCTGGGACCTCTAACCAGGTCAAGATGTAGGAAGGGTCCTCCAGAGAACTGGACAGATGCTGGTTTGTTTTTAATCCCACACCAGCATGCCCACTGTTACCAGTGTGTTTTGCACCAGAGGATCTCATTCCCTGACATCAGTGAGTTCACGTCAATTCTGTTTTGAGTTGAGAAACTAGAGAGAGAAGCACACACATGCTAGTACTGAGACTCCCGTCTGCTGACCTAAAAAAGGAATTGACATTAAGATACGAGAAAATCCAGCTGGTCTGATTTCTTGCCAGACAATCTACCAGCCATGACCAAAACGGTCAGGTCCCAGGAGATCTGTGGAGGTGGGAGACAGCTGGTGCTTTACAGCACCTGAAACAGGGCACAAATGAGGGAATTGTGGAGTTGAGAACCTTGGGAACAGATACTTTCTTTTTACCAGTGTTAAATCTTCTGACTCTGTGGCCTGCCAACATACCACAAAGTGATGAGCTTCCGGCATTCTATTGCTGCATTGCCAGTGTGAGTGACTGAATGAGTAGTGCTTTGGCAGTAGGGATGGTGAAGACCAAGCAGAAGACAGTGGTTAAGTCAATTCCTTTCTGTAACCAAGGACAAATCCTTTACCCCTCAGCTCACCCTCCTTCCCTTTCTAATGGTGCTTTTTGATAAATTCCCTCTTTTTCAAAAATCTAGAATTGTACTAATTTAAACTGCTCTCTTAGTATCCAGAGTTCTTTCCCACGTTGCTCACCACTAAAACTTAAAGCAGCTTCTTCCATCTAAACCTCTCCTATGCAGTCACATCTTCCTGTGTCTCTAAGAGTAGAAAATAAAATCCCAAACCATTGACCTAAGGAGGGAGAAAAACCCCAAACAACTCAGATCTGGAATTTTGCCTGCCTGCACTTATAAAGGACACATAGGCTGAAAAACAAAGCTTGCCCAGTCATGGTGTCTGGCAACACTAGGGCCCTATGAACCAGAAAATGCTTTTAATTATCACCTCACCAATCATGCTACAAGTTATTGCTGTATTTTTTTGGTTAAATTGCCTCAGGGAATTAAACAGATCATGATATTAATCAGAAGGCATGTAGGAGGGAGAGGGCACAATGCTAGAATTACACGTGTGTAGGTCCCTTAAGGCTTGAATAAAGAACTGAGATTTAGAATCCCGCTGTCAGAGCAACTGAAGCCTTGCACGCTGCAAGCCTCAGCCCTCTGACCTACACAGCCACGGCATTATCGTATCTGATTTTCCCAGGATGGTTAATCTCAGCTGCTAAACTTCATCAGTCTCTGCTAGTGTTTACCCATCATTTGGATTTGCCACTTCCGAACTTTCCAGGCTGGAACCAAATCAGCCAGCTGTCACACTCTTCCTTGACAGGGTCAAAAAAACCCCCCAGTCTGAAGTCTGGAAGCCTAAACGGCTGAATCCCAGAAAGGCAGAACAAAAACTAATACATCTAGGGGGAGGAGAGGGAAATGTAGCTCTGAAACTGCGGTGAGTTTCCCAATGCAGCTCACAGCAGTATGCTCATGTTAGGACGCTGCGGTTCAAGACACAGACTGCATTCCCATAGTCCACATTTTTTTCCATAAAATTTGTTCTGGTAAAGAAACAGTGTCTTGGCAGCTCAGCTCTCGTACCACAAAACTGACACAGTGCAGGCAAAAGCAGCAGTAGTCCAGGCAAGGTAGGAGCCAGTCGGCAAATGAACCTTAAATTCCATTTGAGAGGCAGGGCGCAGAAGGGTGACCGCGGTAGGAGGGAGAGAGTTGAGTTTCTGTTGCACATTGAGTTCTCCATCGAAGTGGCCAATAAAAGCACCAATTAGTGCTAACATACTGAGGGTGCTTCTGACACGGCTGTCCATTTCCTGGGGAGCAGGCTGGTGGCATGCCTGTACGGCAGACCAAAAAGGACAGGTGTATGCAAGCTAGTTTTAAATGAGCACCAAGGACTGCCTTGGTAAATATATTCTGCTAAGAAGCCAGAGAGAGCTTTGTGCTGCGACGGCCAGGCCACTGCCAGCACCTGAGTCTGCTCAATTAACACTAGTGCTGACATTCAGCCTATACCACAGTGGACCCTTCTCAATACATTCAGCACAAAAAACTTTAGCAAATAATAATTTCTGATCACTGTCTGGTTTCATGGATTTTGAACTAGTAGATTAAGTTATCTGGCCTTTTCACTCCCGAGCGCAGGAGTGTTTCTGTAGTGGTCCTCTTTCGGGATCATTTCCAAATGTAGTGAGTGTCAATTTCTGGATACAGAGGGTTGAAACATCCAATAATTAAGAGCCCAGGGTGGGGCCGTTAACCACAAAGACTATGTTTATAATCAATGTTAAATTGTACTTCGAGTTGAGATACTTTTTGTATGCAAATTGAGAAAACTGCTTTACTTTGTATGATCACCATCGTCATTTCTTTGAAAATTTAGCCTTCAGTGTTCTTACTACTGGTCCCACAGATTAGTTACAACAATTCCCTATAAGTGTAAATAAAACCAACAATCTTAGAGCTATAAAGTTTGGATCATGAGCCAGAGTTATCAAAACTGAAATTCCAGGATGAAACAATTCTCTTTCAGCCTGCAACATGGAAACAGAGGTCAGCCAAACATTTGGGGGCTGGAGATGACTGTTTGCAAATTATGGCTGTTCACATCTGGAGTTCAGATTTGGCCAAACTCTTAATACTATCCATCACAACAACTAAACTGAAAGAATGCTTTGGTTGTATGATTAGCAACATAAAAGTTAGGAAACACTAAATGCAAAAAACGCTATGTGCGACTTTAACTCTGCCTATCAAACGCAGAACGAGGGACTCAGTTATTTCTCACAACAAGCCTCATCGGGGTTGACTGTGTCATTTCCTAACTGGCGAGTATTTAACCACAAGCCTGCACTTGCCAATGTAGGTCTCACCAGCTGCATCTACCTCTCAGCGCAGAGGGGTCCATGACACGAGCTGAAGGCAGTGAGGGTGGCCCGTCCACTTCTCTTCTCTGCAGAATTGCCTTCTGGGCTGGCCTGGTGAACCCTGCCACATACACTGAGCCGATGACTCTGGGTGCCTGGAGTACCTTCACAACATACATTAACAGGGCACTTTCACTTGTTTTTTTTAAAAATCACACAACCAGTATACACACATAGATAAGATGTCTTCCCTCTCATGATAAGAAGAATGACAAAACGTTATAGGACATGCAGAGACCACAGTGGCTCGCTGTTCACAACATACACATTTATGTACTTAGACACACAGACACGCACTCTGAGGCAGTATATAACATGGAGGATATTAAAATGACCAAGGATTACAGGGGTCTGGCTTTGCTCCCTGACTGACACCGACTTTCCAGAAGGTTCTCAGCAAGTCAGTCCCCCTCTTCACGGCACAGTTCCCCCCCCC
>Ga0065711_1028935_pt1 | contig 38460 bp, 17 predicted proteins | sample Hoacrofraction12_FD_59098 | JGI IMG/M metagenome (GOLD analysis project Ga0065711, IMG submission 59098) | Hoatzin crop microbial communities from Cojedes, Venezuela - Epithelial fraction 12 v2 (version 2) | ecosystem: Host-associated > Birds > Digestive system > Esophagus > Crop | place...
TGGAAGGGACCTCTGTGGGTCATCTAGTCCACCCCCCCTGCTGAAGCAGGGTCACCTACAGCAGGTTGCACACGACCTCGTCCAGGCAGGTTTTGAATATCTCCAGAGAAGGAGACTCCACAACCTCCCTGGGCAGCCTGTTCCAGTGCTCCGTCACCCTCAGAGTGAAGAATTTCTTCCTCATGTTCAGCTGGAACTTCCTCTGCTTCAGTTTGTGCCCGTTGCCCCTTGTCCTGTCGCTGGGCACCACTGAAAAGAGTCTGGCCCCATCCTCCTGACACCCACCCTTAAGATATTTATAAGTATATATTAGGTCCCCTCTCAGCCTTGTCTTCTTCAGGCTGAACAAACCCAGCTCCCTCAGCCTCTCCTCATAGGAGAGATGCTCCAGTCCCCTCCTCATCCTCGTAGCCCTCTGCTGGACTCTCTCCAGTAGCTCCTCATCTTTCTTGAACTGGGGAGCCCAGAACTGGACACAGTACTCCAGATGAGGCCTCACTAGGGCAATGTAGAGGGGAAGGAGAACAAAAAAAAATATTAATCTAAAATTATTGTACTCAAAAAAATCCTACTGTGTATCAGTAAAATACCTGACTCATGTCATGAAATACTTTTTCAAAGAACCAAGTGACTGAATTAATATTTTAGTTAAAAACATCATGATAAAGTATGAGCAAAAATGAAATTCCAGCATGACTGTGATGTAATCAAGAAGTCTTCACGTTTGAATAAATTAATTTGTTGCAGAAGCTGAAAAATAATACTATACCTAGCAAAGATCAGACATCTAAAATCACACTAAATCCTAAGATCGTGAGAAGAACACTGGCAATAAATCATATAAAGAGACTTGGGCTCAAGTACACAGTGGGAGTTCTAGCAGGAACAGGATCTACCAGGAGAAGTGTTGAACAGCTGTTTCTCCAACAAAGACTGAGTCCCGCAGGGTGAGAATGCTCCAAACAGAGTTCATATATCCCTGAAGATTATTCTGTTACTTCTATCTGCAAAGGTTTTCTAACCAAATGCCTCTCTTTATGCATTTTTTATGATGTTACTTTTCATTAATGAAGTGTTTAGACAGACAGTTTCATTCAGGAATCAATGCAACAAGGAAAATCTATGTATTGGATACTCAGTCACAGCCCAGTGAACACCCGAGGGCCTTCTCCAGCATGGTGAAGAAATTTTTTAATCACCCTTTCCTAACTTATCTCTCGCTCGGGCACTGTTGCAAAACACAGCAGGAGATTGTAGGGTCTCTGTGCAAGGTCTTTCCGAAGGATGACACACAAATCAGGTCCACATGGAGGTTCTTAAGCAGATGCTAAATATAGTTTTGCATTTCTTTAGCAACTTCCTTTTGAGGCTCACAGTCAGACACACTACTTCATTTTTCCTCACAATGGTCTCCGGAAGTAGATATTGTTACTGTTTTCTATAAAGCGGGAAATCCGATGCTTAAATTATTAAGTTCACAAGGGAAAGCAGCATCGTAACATCTAGCTTTTAGCTACTGTCCCTAAAGGCTCGTGTCAGCCACTTAACTTTTCTATGAAATGTATGAAAATGGGATTCTTAACATCAGTGCACTGAGTACATATGGGCTACATCAGCCAGTAGGAGATATGGAGGAAAATGGTGAGTTTTAAATCTCAACCTATCCATATGCAGTGCTTAGATACTATAAGTGAAGGGAAATGATTTCCTGAATTTAGGGTTTGCAGTCCAAAACTCTGAAAGTAAATATCAAAGTCCTTTCCTTTCCAAAAAAAAACCCAACAAAAACCCAGCAGTAATTTGGGCTTTTTAATTTCAAAAGATAGAATAATCTTATATCTTCCGTATGATATCTTGCTAATTAGAGTACTCATCTAAAGCGTGGAGCTGGATGCTGTTTCCTTCTTTGCATGCAAGAATTTTAAGTGATGATCCTTCTAGGAGACTCTTTCAGCTGCTGTTCTGGGCTAGACTGTCCCTTCTAATGTTGTTCCTGTTGAAACCCTCTCGCTTTGCATGGAATACTCAAAGCTTTATTATCTTACGAAAGAAAACAATGTTAAAGTAAGTTTCTAATTTAACAGTTATGTTCCTCATTATAGGTAACCTGAGCTCCAAGTAGTTTGGTTAATTAATATTTACATTAAGCCATCATAAAAAACTAAGATAGTCATTGGGGTGAAGAAATTAAATATCCAGTAATGTTTGGCAACACCTAATTTTTTCAGATTTTTTGCAGAGTATTTGCTAAAAAACTAGAGTTAAGTGGAAATTTAATACCAGGATAATTAAAGTAGTTACTAGAAGGTTTCTGTAATAGGACTGGGGACAGCTCTCAGGTGTGCTGGGCCTAGGATTTAATCACCAAGCTCAATAATCTCCTTAGGCTTTCAGTCACATGCCTAGAAGTTAAAACAGCCAGTAGCTAAGTGTTCAGCCTGTTGAAGTTCATCATTTCTCCAGGTGAGCTGAGTTTAGGAGACAGATTGTAGAGTAGGTGGAAAGCTTCTCTGAAAGCAGTTGCTTGGCTTGGTGGAATGGGAAACTGCTCTAGATGATGTTGTTTTAGAGAGTTGAATTACAGGGAGTATTAACAAAACTGTATAAAAATAACTAAGATTTAGAGGAGCGTATAGATAGAGGTAAGCCAGATGGGAATCTGATAATGCAAATAACTGTTTGCAGATTGCTTATTTTCTGATTTAAATGTTGAAGATACATATGCAACTAATGGCTTGGGGTGTTCTAACTCTTTAGGTTAGCACGAAAGATCCTGTGTGGGGGACTTCTGTTAGAAACAATATTTAATTCTGTTTTTGCAGTTACTTTTAAAAGTAAGTGAGGTGTTAGACACTGAAAAAACACCTTAATAATGATATCTTTTATGCAATCTGGGCTTGGTGGCTTGCTTTTTCTAAAGTGTGGTAGGGCTCTAAGCCATCATTTAAATGGATGGTGAATGCAGGCAAAGAAATAGCTATTTCTAAAGGCTTTTTGTATTAGCTTTATCACTTAGGCCTTGAGCAGATCAAAAGTTTGTTGCCTCATTTCCCTGAATTACAGGTGAGTCAGAATGGGAATGTCCTTGTCCTGTGGTGTGGCTTACTTGACTAGTTCTGTAGGTGACCCACCAACTGGTGTGAATGTGCACACAGAAACAGGGCCTCAGCTAGCTGCCATGCATGTCTGTTAAGCCAATTGCTAGCAGTATGAACATTAACTTGTTATTAACCTGTTATAAAAAGAGGTTTTCTCTTCTTGCTCAGTGTCTCCCCCACATTCGCAAAGAAGCGGGGACCTGCACAAATTTTCTTTATTTAGAAAGGATAAAAGAGAACCACTAGGCATCTCAGTCTGCATCAGGCTTGGAGGAGGAGATGTTTCTTATTTAAATTATTATTGTTGAAGTCACAAAAAACTTGATGCTTTTCTGCACCAGGTATTTAGGTCTGGGCCTCAACTTTCTGATGTTATCTGTGAAAGTATTCTCACTGTGTCTGAGAGCTTTGTTCTTTTGAGTAAAGATATATGGGATTTGGCGTATAACTTGCAGCCTGGAAGCTTTGTGGGTTAGGCATCTCTCTTCTCCCAGCTGATGGGGTTTGCATCTTTCCTATGTTTCTTTTCTCTTTCTACAGAAAATCTCTCAGCAGAAGTTCAGTGAGATCAAGAATGTCACTGAAATCCCCCAAGGCTTATAATTCCCTGCAGAAGGGGACAGTCATCTGGGATCCAAAACCACTGCAAGTGAAGAAAATTTTTGAAGCTTTGAAGAAAGGACTTAAGTAAGGACTGTTAAAATATTGTAATTTGCCTTACCTAGTCATGCTGATTAAGTCTGTGTATCACTGTTCTCTGTCTCCATCTGGCATCTCTAAACATATGTAGTAACTTTCCCAGACACTGGCTTGGGACCTTGTAGAACAAGCTTCATTCACTCTCAGACAGTCTGCTTGCACGCAAAGTGCTCTGATGTTTTTGTTTGTTCATAGTTTGTTACACTTCTGTAATAAGTCAGTGACTGGTAGAACTCTGTGGGGAGATTCTCCATCTCATGGGGAGCAACTGAACTCCCCTTGAGGAAGGGAGGCTTTTGGAGCATGCAGGGTGGCAGGCGAGAAGTCTGCAGATCAAGATGAGACTGGGATAGGGATGGGACAGCCAGACCAGGGGGGTGATTGGCAGAAAGTTTCTGGAAAGGGAGATGTGTGGAGTTTGCTTTGGCTCAAAAAGCTGACTTAAAACCGAGTCTGAAAGCAAGGGTGTGCCCTGCAAGGACACAGTGGGGAGGCTGGTTCATAAACCGTTTCTATTCTCTCTTATGCGGATTAGCGAACTATTAAAGTGAAGAGATATTCTAGTGGAGGGGTTTTCAGTTTTGTTTTGTTTTTTAAATAGAATTAAATTCTGGAGTTCCAAAGTTCTCTTTCATCTCTGGGTGGCTTCTTGTAGTGGAAAGGTCTAAGCAGATCCACCTGAAAACTTCAGCCCACTTCAGGTGGTGAAATGGAGCTGTAGTACAATTCTGGCTTCTGATGGCAATGTAAATAATATTATTTTGCTTTAAATGTAGCACTATTTCAGAGTCTTTATTATGTTTGGCTCCACAGTCGATGTTGCATCAGTATAGACTTGAGTGAAAAGGCTAAAGACCAATTTTGTGCATTGTCTCCACCTGGCAGATATGGGGTAAATGCAGCAGACATAATAGAGATCAAAGGATGGGCTAGCAATCTGGATTTAGGGTATTCTGGCTCTGAGGAAGCTTGTCAGTTACCTCATAGAAACACTGATATTATGCAATGCTGAAAAGGCAAACAAAATATGGATGAGCTTGCTCTCTTGTTATTGTAGACCAGAAAGGAAGTGGTGGTAAGTGCTGTTTGCCTCCATCAGTGACTGAAACTGACCAACCTGTAACTGAGTCCTCAAATCTTATTATATAAAAATACACATCGTAAATCATTACAGTTGATGTTGATGGGTCTTGTCTAATGTCATATAACTTCGTTTATACCCTGAAGCTACTACTGGAAGATAGAATACCTTTCCTTGGATTTGTAAACCCTCTAGCTCTTTCTACTGGCATCCTGCTAACAGTTGCTTCGTGTATGTTGCTGCTGTCCTCAGAATTTTGCTACTGTATTAATTCTGATCTTAGTTTATTTTCTTTGCAAAGAACATGAAGCACACTGCAATAATACATTGTAAACTCAGATGTGTCACATTTTAATTCTGTAAAAATACTTTAAAGTCTTAGCCCTAAAAATGTCAGTCAATGTCTTATTAGTGGATTTAGATTTAAAACACATAACAAAACCAAATGTTTTTGCAGAGTTCAGAATTTGTCAGAGCTTAGGGAGCCGAAACCATAAAGTGGATCAGAATTTGTTCCCAGTTCTGCAGGGAATGCCGTATGATCAGACTCCTGCCAAAACTGAGTAGCTAACTAATTGACTAAAGTAACCTACAGAAAACAACTGTATCAAATAGCAATGCAAAGTCCAAATTTTAAGTAGATGCAGACTAAGTCCACTTGCTGCTGGAGTGACTTGAATTTTTAGTACAGGACATGCTTTACGTGTCTGTTTCTTTATAGCTATAACAAATAACTCTTTATTCTGTTAATCATCTGGCTACCATTCCAGTAACTCTTTATTCTGTTAACCAGCTGGGTACTATTCCATCAAGCTGGCAATTCTAACATACTGAAGTCTAAAAGTGATGAAGCTTTTCTAAAAGGAAAGTGAACCCTTTTCTGCCAGCAACCTTGGCTACTTCAGCACTGAGCTGTTAATAGGCGACTGTAAAGAACAGACAGCTGAATGCTGGAGCCACTGTGTGTCTTGGGGGGACTGGTTTTGTGACAATAAGGAAAGGAAATACATCAAAGCAAATGTGAAGCTGTTATTTTGACTGCTGAGAAACTGTGTCTTATAATGTAGCAGTTACCAGGTGACTCTGGTTTCCCTTTAAGCATAAGAGGAAAAAGTTACCTAAGTCTGCTCTGTATTGAAAGCAAAGTTGAAAGAAGATGATCTCAGCAGAAATAGTTTAATGCCCTGTGGGAACCCCTGAGGGACAACCCTTGCATGCAAGCAACTGTGTAGAAGCCAACTGGCAGCAAGCGCTTCACACCTCACAAAATAGTTCTCATTCGGGAAAAAGTAATCATTATGTTAAAAAATTGTCTAGCATACAAAAAGTGGTATTCATCTGTTTGCTAAAACACTGAATGATCTGTGCCCTATCTTACACATGGAGTACTTGTGTGCGCTTGGTTTTGTAGTGCAAGTGTTTCATGTTGCAGTTCTGTGACTCTGTAAGATGGAGTTGCTTGATGAATGCTTATTCCTCAGTAACTATAAGAAAAGATTTGCTCAACAAATGAACTGATCTGCTACCTTACAGAAAGGTTCCAGAGGGCCAAACAGGAAAAGTTAGAGAAATCTGAAGAGGAGATGTGTGAGCTGGGTTATGTGTGTGTTAGAACTTGGTATTCTCCGCTTGCAACCCTCCTTTCCTTTTGCCTTTAGTAGTACTTCCAGCTCTACTGTTTTGTTTTGCCTCACATTCCCAGAATAAAGCCTATCATTCACTTGAATGGTGTGTTTTAGATGAAGGGAAACAAGAAATAGTGAATGTCTGAGTGCAGCGTGTGCATATGTACGTGCACATAACTTATGCAGCAGTGGTGGCCTTCTTGTATTGCACTGTAGTGTTGCACGTCTTGGAGCAGTAAAAAGGATTCAAGAGGCTTCCTAATGTGCACAGCTTTAAATGTTAGACAACAGTAACCAGTGTCTGCTGGCAGTCACTCTGTACAGATGCTCCTCTGGGAGTGCCTTGCATTTAGGACAAATATTTGTCTATGGAAAACACCCTTTCTCATCTGTCGACCTGTGTCCTCCTATATAGCCATTCACATCTCTAGAGAGTAAAACAAGAGAAGTCCTCTACAGAAGGAAGTTGCTTTGTAACATTTTGCTGAAAAATTCTTTGGAGAGGTGTTATGAATGTACCAGAAGAATGTAACACTGGATTTTCTTCCCCTCCAGTGAGTACTTGGGAGCACATCAGGCTGAATTGGATTATCTCTCTGGTCGACACAAAGATACAAAAAGGAACTCCAGATTGGTAAGACGCATTTAATGTTGAATACTTAGATGACTTCAAAAATGAAGTCACAAAAGTAGATGCTCTCTCACATCTGGGACTCCCAGTGGTTTTCCAGTTAAAACACTGAGGTAGGGTCCAGCAAGGCATAGTTAGCTTTAGATGTGAGAATTAAACTTGGGATTTCTCATTTTCAGTATCCAGCAGCGTTCTTCAGATCATGTTCCTTTACTGGGATAGTATCACTTTGTGCCTGTTTAGTGATCAGTGTTGATACCTGACTCTGTGCGGACAGAAAAGGCGATAAAGATCAGGCTTTGTTTTCTGTAGTTTGTGAATGTGTCCTTGTAACCTAGATTCTGTTGTGTTTACAACTCCTTAGAAGTACCTTCAGCAACAGTACTAATGAAAAGACAACTCGCAGATCCAACTTTGCCTTTCGTTTGGGAAATAATAGCTAGATTAAAAAAAAGAGAAAATGCCATGTAGCAGGACCAATGTCCATGTCCTTGTTATAGCTGGTGATGAGACTCTTACTGTCTTGTTTCAAGCAGCTGTGAAAACAAACCAACCAACCATGAACGGAAAGTGAAGCTACTTTTCAGAATGTTGGATTGTCTCCTTGTAGTAAACAATGCATCTTAATTTAGTGTAACTTAAGATACGCGTAGTGAGTCTTACAGTAAATATGAAAATATCATTAATATGTACAAATGTACATGCTCTCCTTTTCAGCCTGTGCTATTTCTCTTTCAGGCTTTCTACTATGACCTGGATAAGGTGAGACTTGTGAGGATGAGATGAAATGTTGCAAATAGAGAAAAACTGATGATGTGTCTACTGTGTTACTTAAAGGCATGTTTGAGAAATTATTTCTTAAAGACCATCCCCTCTCTTTCCCTTCTTCAAAAGCAAATCCGCTCTGTGGAGAGATACATAAGAAAACTGGAGTTTCACATAAGCAAGGTAAGGAGTTTTGTCTCTTGTATGTGTAAGGCTTACTCTGCTATATAAACAAGCTATCTAAACAGAAAATACTTGTGATTATAATTCATCTGAAGGGGAATAATGCTGGGTACTTTCTGAAAGCTGTAACCACTCTTTTTACAGAAGGAGGGGATTTTTATTTATTTATTTTCTTGAATGGTTCTATTCAGACTGAATGTTGGGCGCAACCCAACCTGAGTCTGCTTGTGAAACCAGTTTGCATGCTCTGCCAGTTTATTCAGAAAGCGCTGCCGTGGGATCACTTACATGTTCTCCCCTCACTTCCCACAAGGGGCCAAATGGGCGGTTCTGTAGAGTGCCTGTCTGCTGTCTGCCATCTGCTTCTAAAGGAATGAAATCTCTCCTCTGACATAGCTAAAGATGTAGGTGTTTTAATCTGTATTGAGGGAACTGGTTTTCTGCTCCCCAAGTAATTTTTCCCTGAACAAAGTGTTATTCTAATCTGACAATAGCAGAGCAAATTGGTTCTCAATATCCCATGCTTTTTTGCAGGAATGTCTACAAACTGTTGCACTCTCATGCTGCATTTTACAGGCTCATTCTGCAATACTGTGATAGTGGGATTTGGTTGGGTTTTTTTGCCAGGAAAGACTGATGTTCCTTTCCAAAACTTATTAAAACTATGCCAGGGTAATTCTTGTTCATTCTTTTCCCACCTCCCAAATCTTAAAGGTAGAAGAACTCTATGAAGCTTACTGTATCCAGTGCAGACTACGAGATGGGGCCACTAATATGAAACAGGCCTTTTCCTTGTCTCCTTCCACCAAAGCCTCCAGAGACAGCCTAGTGGAGCTTTACAAGAACTTCCAAGAGTGCACAGAGGTAGGAAATGCTGCACACATGTAACAGACCTGACTGTTCCTTACCAAAAAATGTACCAGGACTTGCTGCTGGCTTTTTTTTTAATGGTGCAGATTAAAAACTTAATGTGTAAATGAAACACAAGTACATAATATGAACTGAAGCTTGTGAAATAACTTTTTTGCCCGTATTCAACTTGGCTTCATGCATTCATGAAGACAAGTGAAAAATCCTTTGAATTTCTGCTTTAATACTGGGGTCCATTACGACATCCACTGGAAGTAATGGGATGAGATTTGAATAATGAATATGCTATGCTATTTTTACAAAACAAGCAGTAGAAGGTAACTGACAGTGAACTGCTCAATCAGTTCCATTCTTCTGTGGAGTGGCATCGCAGCTTTCTGTCTTAAAAGTAGCATGAATGGACTCTGTGTCAGCCTCCACTAGTGAAAAACATTAGTGTGTGTCCTTTTTTTTTTAAAAAAAAACAAAAACAACAAAGTCCTTTAAAGAAAATGGCACATATGGGAAGGTAGCTACTCTGTGCTGCTTTTCAGTCATAGTGACTATTCAGTCTTTCCTCTAGGACATGTGCTTTATAGAAGGGGCGTTGGAGGTCCATTTGGGAGAGTTTCACTTGAAGATGAAAGGTATGTTCCTTACTTGTTTCCTTCAAAACTCATGAATTGATTTTGGGTTTGCTGTGTAGCAGTCCGATTCACTGACAGTCCATTTATTTTATGTCAGTTGCTTCCACTGGTTTTCTGGATGAGATCCTGAACAGGATTTTGGCAAACTTCTCTTAGCTTCAGTGCTATAAAACAGGTCTGCAGTGATATGTTATATTTGAGTACAAAAGCTGACAAGCCTTTTTTCCTCAGCTCAAAGTTTGTCCTTCTACGAGTGTTTTGGGCTGGTGGCATAGCTTCTGCACAGAGCTGAGCGCAATGGGGTCTTAGCCAGACAGTCACTTTATTTACTGCAAGCTGAGGCTTTGGGGGACACTGTAAAACTCCACAAATATTAGGAGTTTTCCTTCTCTTTTCAGGTCTGGTGGGCTTTGCACGTCTCTGCCCGGGGGACCAGTATGAGGTGCAGTATACAGTAATTCATTTTGTCCTCTATTTTACTACTGTGAGTTTGTGGTAGAGGAACAGGAGAGCAAGGGTGCAAAATGTAGAAGTCGAGCAGGAAACAGACGATGATAAAACCGTGCACTGTTCTGATGAGAACAGTGCTTTGGCACCTTCACTAGTTACTCTACCCTCTGAGACTGAAGAGGGAAAGATGTGATTCCAGTATTATGGGAGGGTATAAAAGATGGCAGTGACTGTCTACCAGAACCAGCCTGTCAGGTCTTTGTCTTCAAAGTTGCCCTGGAATCAAGTAACAGTTGCTGCCTGTTTCTTGGAAGATTGCCCTTGGCATGATTTGAATGCATCTTAGTATCTTACTGGGTGGCTCTCCTACTTAACAGTTCCAAGTGAATTCTAGTGTGCCATGTGTTTCAGTACCACTACACTTGCTGTGCAGTGTGGTTTTGCACTTCTAGAATGGGTGGGACGTGTCATTTGGCATGGAGTTAGTGTTAAAACCTGCAACCTGAATTACTGCTTCCAATCTTCTAGCTTTATCCAAGTTCCTAAACGTATAGTGATGAAAGGATTGGATTTGCCTCTGTGATACTGGAACAGTGTGAGGCCTTTGGACTGAAGAGAATGTTCTGGAATGTCTTGACCCAACATCCTTTTTCTTTTGTGGTTTCTAGGTATTTGTCCGACTGGGGCGCCAAAAATGGAGGTTGAAAGGCAAGATTGAGACTGATGACAGTCAGACGTGGGATGAAGAAGAAAAGATTTTTATACCCAATCTCCATGAGAAGTTTGAAATCAAGGTGTGGTGTATAATGGTTGGATTGGAATCAGTGGGTTAACAGGTCTTCTGCCATACTACTTACCCGTTAAGCTACCAAGCATTTGTCAAAATTCTTAAGTAGCTTTCTTCTCCTGGCCATGTAAAAATGGCATTTAATCAATGTTCTGCCTACTCAACAGACATCTACTTCTGTTTCTCCTTTGGTCCTTGCACGCGTAACTGTATTAGTACATCTGCTTCCCCGTGTTCTGGAGTCTGGTATATGTGGTTGTGTTTTTGTTGTGTGTGTTTTTTTTTGGTTTTTTTTTTTTTTCCCTTTAAAAAACCCTAGTCCTAGATTGGTATCTGGCATTTTCTAGGTTCAAGTCTAGATGTGGAGACAAAAAGATGTTTATGTACATATTATTTATATCACCCATGTGGAATATTAATTACCTGGAGTTCTGTTCTTTACTGAAAAAGAAATATGTATATGGAAAATGTATCGTTGCACATGGGTAGGTTTTCAATGTGTAGTTCAAATGTCCCTTTATCTGGGTGCACTGCAGATTCTTTTGTCATGTTATAATCCAGAGATGCTCTATGTATGCAAAGAACCAATGGCATTTATATGCTGGTACAAACTGTCTGTAATTTATATCTTTATTTAGAGTTCTGACTGTTGAGTGCCTCAGCAGAGGTTGTATCTTTAACAGTAAGGGACCAGCACTAGTGGCCTGTGATACATAGGTGACACTCTGTGGGTACCCCCTGGGGGTTGAAGCTTGTAGTTTTCAGACCGCTGTGCAGCTGCCACTGGCGTTGGTTCTGACGCTCACCTAGCAGGTGGAGTTAATCCTTAAACAGCATTTCCACTGTAGTCTGGTGTCTTTCATGGGCTGGACTCTGCAGTGTGACTCCTGTCAACCTAAAAGGAGCTGAGATCGAAGGCTGTGTTGGATCCTGTTCTACTAGGAGGCTGTGCCAGTGCAGGGTTTCAGGTTTTAGCAGCTGTTGCAGTGTTCCTCTCCTGTCTGGCAGCAAGAAGTGGGTTACATAGGAGAGACTCTTTGGCGTCTTGCCAGCACAGCCGTTGGAAATGTGCTTGTAACACATTTCTTTGCTGCCACTGCACAATGAAGATCAGGTAAGAGACTAATTCAGATCCCTGTCTTCCCATAATAATAATAATAATAGTCATAAAAACTTGTGTTACTTTGTATGACAATGACAGTTTTACTCTTTTTGTTCAGCTTATGAAAGTCTACTGACTAATGTTCTCCACACCCTCCTGCTTTTTCCACTTTGTGCTTAATAATGTCTGCTCAGTACAAATGCATAGCAGGTTTAAAAAAAAAAAGAAATAAAAAATTGAGAAGTGCCAGAGAGTGTTCCAAATGGAGCCTAGCAACATAACTTTTGCTAGCTCTTAAAGGAGACGTGGGCATGTAACTAATTCCTGATGTGGACTTTAGGCACTTGTGCTAAAATTCTGTGCTGAGTTTGATGCTTTATGTGCTTATAGAACAATTTGATCTTTGGTTGGAAGTATGCTTTTATAGCAAGCATTTGATTAGATTATTTTTTTAAGTAGCTGAAGAATGAAAGTGCCAACCTGGGAAGTTACAGCCACTGCAGGCCTGTAACTGCATTGAGAACAAAACTGGAGACACCTGCAGAGGTGGAGGGAAGAACTGACACTAACAAGTGCTGATTCTGGTCCACAGCTGAGCTCGGGACAGTTTGAAAGGTCACAGTGGATGCAGACAGCTGTGCTTCCAGATCCTTTAGGCATTTGAGAGCTGAAATAGTCTAGTGTAGGTAGCCTAATGTACTTCTATAATACATATTTTTAGGCCACTGTTCTTCTAATATGTAAATGACAACTACTTGTATGTAAACTAGTGCTAGAATTTTCAAATTTCAGGCTAATTTTTCTTAAAATCGTAGTTCACTAAATTCTTTTGTCAGAAGCGCTGTACTCTGTCCTCTGTCTCTCCTCAGCTCAGAGAACTCCTTTCCTCTTTGCTAGCCATCTGTGACATATTCCTTGTGGGGATATTGGCTCACAACATTTTAGAATTGAGTATCAAGCTTTTAAGTTTGTTGTGGGCCTCGGAGCAGATCTGAGACTCGGGTGTTCTCCTTTCCATGCATGTGACTTAAGATTGTCTGGTAAGATGAAAATGGGTATGTTTGTCCCTGTAGGTGACAGAGCTGCGGGGACTGGCCACTATTCTAGTTGGTGTCGTGACATGTGACAGCATAACCTTCTTTACGACCAAGCCTCAGGCAATCATTGTGGATATAACTGAACTGGGCACTATCAAGCTACAGCTGGAGGTCCTCTGGAAGTAAGTACAGCTTCAAATGAAAAAAGCTGGAGCTAAACATTTGAAATAAATTAGAGTCTCTAAGTATGTCACTTAGTAGCATTCAACATCATAGTCCTCTTTCTGTTTGCAGAGCAGGTGCAGGATAGATAGCAGCCACATGCTTCCTCACAGCAACTGCAGCTACTGTGCCTGATCTCTGACTTTGTGGGGCCCGTCCCCAGGAAGGGGAAAGGGAAGGAGACAGAAGCTGTTTCTGTGACCCTTCAGTTCTTTGTGCTGATGTTACCAGTGCCACGGCTAGCCACATGAGCTGACTAGTAGGCTTTTACTTAGCTTCCTACTCTTCAGAATGAGCATTCAAGTCTAGCTTCAAGCAATGAATGTACATCTACAAAACATGAACAATAATCTTACAGATGATGAAATGAAACTGAAAATAGCAGCATCTAGGCACCATGAAAAGATACGTAGTTGAAACTTTAGGGCAATCGCTATTGTCAGTCCACAACTTGTTAAAAGTTAAAAGTGAAGTTTGCCCAAAGACTTAGCACCTTCATATTTGCACTGTGATTACAGTTATTGATGTAAGGCCAGTTTATGCACTACAGGGAAGGTTGGTTACAGATGCACTTTTTAAATAGCTGAGTATTTTCATGGTGCCTGTCATTTGTTAAATTGTTTTATAATTTAAATTTGTAAATTGATTTTTTCTTTTTAGTGGGTTACTGATGTTACTAAAAGCAAATTCTCACTTTTTTGGATGCTGCATTGGAACTTCTTCCTCACTCTAGACACACCACCATAGGTTTTTGAGGTAGTACTATTATTTATGCTTTATGGGACTGTTGGTCCATTCTGAGAATCTTGTCTGCAACAAATTAAGACTTTTTAACCTGTTTTCATTTACTACTGTCCAGGAGTTAAATCTAGCAATCTTAGTGAGGTGCTCAATTAAACAATGACCACTATTCACTTGTACTTTTGTATATGGCTTACTGCAGTCCTCAGTTCTTCCCAACCCAACATGGCAAAGAGGCATTTGAACATACCTCCATGATAAGGACCTTCTTGAAAGGCCACTTTGTGGTGACTTGTGGATCTAGACTCTCTCCAAGAAAAGCAGAACTGAACAATGTTTAGATTAGGAAAGGCAGGGAGCTATGCCTTGCATGCCGGACTCACCTGTGACTTAGCCTTATACAATCTTCTCTGACCATGCTGGTTTCTTGTTTTCTTAAAAACTACCCAAAAATAAAAAAACTTGTATGTGCTAAATATTTAGTCTGCTAAATGTGCCCAAGAGCCAAACACATCTTTCAGTAAGAGAAAAGGTTTCCTACCCTTAGGGAAAAGTAACCAAATGCATTTTACAATCAGACTTGACTTTTCAGGTCTTAATACCCTGTTTCTACTTTTCATTTGCTTTGGAAGTATTGTTTGACTTAAAACCCTGCCACAGCCTTTTAAGCCACCAGCAGGAGAAATGCCACAAAGGTTTTCTGTTGCAATTGCTGTTCAAGTGTTGATAAACAGTTTTTCAGATTGTGTTTCTGGCATTGGGGAAAGAAAAGCTTTATTGATCAACATACTGTTTTCTGCCTGTCTTTTGTGTATGCTGTGGTTCTTGACTTGTTGACTTGTACATGCGATTGGGCTGAAACATGAGTCTTGGCAACAGCATCTGAAAATTACTTTCAAACACACACTGCTCTAAGTCAATGAGAAATAAACTCACACAGCAGAGTTTTGCCCACACGTGTTGTTTATGACACTATTTCCTCCTGTGGTCTGACAATGGGCATCAATATATATTTTGGTGAGGTGATGCAGCTGCTCTGAGACTTTTGAGGCCTCTCTTTCTTATTTGAGAAGCTGAGCCACTAATTAGTTGCGTAACAAAGCCCCATTCCAGCAGCTTACTGTGATCTTGCATTATGTGCCCTATGAAACTTCCTCTTACTCATGCCTAGTTACATATGTACCCCCCTTTGAATCTGAAAGCAAAGACATTCATGGTAGAGCTACTGAAAACTGGGTAGAGTGGGGATGGTGCAAGTTGCATTATGTATTTTTTCTTTAAAAAGTAAAAGTAGCTCTTAAAATGACAGCCCTCTTAAATGAGGGCGAATTAAAATATTCTGTTGTTCTTAGCATTCGCATGCATTAGTACTGGGAAAGGAAGGAGAGAAAAGAGGCATAGAAGGCTGTATGAGCTCTTGTACATCACCAGCAAAGTCTGGTGCCTTTACTTGTGATCTCTCACCCTGAAACAAACACATGCCACTAAAACTTGCATTGGCTTTAATCTGAATGTATAATGATCAAAAGCTCTATATGCAGTTTCAGAGCAGAAAGGATTAGAGGCAGAACCCTCTACTTGTAGAGATGCTTTTCTTGTAAGGGAAGTCCCTTTTTCCCCTGACTTCAAGCCTAACAACTTAAGAAGCTTTACTTGTGCGCTGAAGGTGACATAGTTTCTTCATTGAACTGGGTATAAAAATCTGGTTTTGCCCTGATATGGGAAGTGCTGTACCGAGAGATAGTACAGGCATAGTGGAGTCTGGAAGAAACCACTTTTATTCTCTTCTTGTTAACCCATGCAAAAGGCACCTAATGGATAGATCAACTTCATTTACTTTTGCTGGATCTACTTGCTTGCCTTTCGTCACTGTCAAGAACTTGGATAAATAACTGTGCACGTAAGTTGTTCTTCCAAAAGGACTGTATGAGGAAAATCCCTTCCTATTCTGTGATATTGCATAGTTTCCCAGATAACAGCCTAAATCTGCAAAGCAAGTGATACTTGTGACTAAATGTTGTAGAAAAATTATGCTGACACTAGATTGTTGCAGTAGCTCACAGCTCAGAGTGCAGCTTTTGATTGGCAAGATAAACACATCTATGGCATTTGGGACACCCATCACCTAGCTTTTAGAGTTGGTAACAGCTGAGCTGGGAGCAGGATTAGTGGTTGACACACTTTCTTTGGGAGTTAATCCCCACCTGGAATTTTTCAGTGTATGAGAAAACTCCGTCTGTGTGTGTCTGCTGTGTTTAAGTTTTGTGAAATGCATTGGTATGCTACCAAGTGGATTCTCCAGAGCACTTCTGCACAGAACTGGCAGGCCCCTCCTCCTCTTTGACAGCCTGGTTGCTGAGGTTGTTTACAGAAAAGAGAAGTTGTGTGATGATAACTCAGGGTGTTTCTGTTTTCAAAGATAGGGCACTCAGAAAAACAGCTGTTTTCTTACTTTGATTTAAGAATCACTAAACAAATCCAGGTGATTTGGCCAAACTTCCTGAGAGGCAAGCTTTCAGTCTAGACCTGTTTTGTGAGAAATCCAGATGTAGATCACTCTTCTACTTCTAAATGTATGTTTTCTTCAAATAGGCCACTAGTATTCTGGGCTCTAACGAAAGTTCCTTCAACTTCTTTATAGATTATGTCATGAGGAGTGTGAATGAGCTTGGGCCTGTTGCAGAACGGCTCTCTTGGCCAGTTTGGCAGAAGACTTTGGATTTTTTGCCAACCTAAACAGCAGCCTGAATTCTGTCTGTGTCTCTTACATGAAGGAAAAAGAGAAAGCCTGTATTCTCTTTTCAGAACTTCAGTTAGCACCCCATACTGGGATCTAAGGGTACCAACCAGCCAGAACCGCTCTTGTAATTTCTGTCCTCTTTGAGTGTGTCCTGGCCTGGCTCACAAGAGTTTGTGGAGTAGGAGGAAAAAAACCTTAAGGGAGGATAAAAAATGAAAGTTTGTTTTTTTTTCATTACATGCCTGCTGACAGTCTTGCTCTTATAGATGAAAACTTACATGAATAGGTAGTTGCTCATGCAGGTATCTTTAAGCAGTAGTCCATTAGTGTGTATCTGTGCTTTTGACGGAAGTGACGTTTTGTAGCTTAGTCTTGTGATAAGCTGTACTAACCTTGAAACTGGTGCTTATTGTGCTTTAATGGGTAGGAGAACCCTAACAACAGTCACACTGTTAAAATTGCATTTTCACCTGTTTTCAATAGGGAAGAAAAGAAATATCAGGATTAAAGGCAAGTCCAATCCCATTGACCAGAATTGGTTTTTGTCTTAATACAAGTTTGGATTCACAGGCTGAGCAGCGGGATTCAGACTGCTCCATCCATGAAGAGCCCTTCTGGCCTCGTGCTATTTAGTATGTGGAGTGACTGGACAGAAGGGGAGTGATTAGGGCACAGCCTTGGCAGTGGGAGAAAGGAATGCAGATCCTCTGGGGCTGAAGAGTGAATTGATTTCAGCTCTTACATGCTCTTTGCCTGGTTACTTATGGTCCTCTGAGAACATCAACCAGGAAACGTCCTCCTCGCACACTCAACAGAAAAATGCAGCAGGGTGAGGACAATGGTAGAAATCTCAAGTATTTCATCCCTCCACAGGTTTAGTGGTTGTGGCAGAATAATATCTTGCTGGGAATCCATGCTTAGTTCTGGCAAGGCTGAGGTACCTCTGAATGTGTGTGGCTGCAAAGCTGCTGATATCGTGGGAGGCTCAGTGTAAGAAACACGAGCTCTGAATGGCAAATCCCTTCAAGGTCAGACTAGGTGTGTGTATTTTGGACCTGAACACTGAAGTCCTGCAATGGTGCTAAGGCAAGCTAAAGGAGAGTTATGTGCAGTGTTTACATTGGGCTTAACAATGATGGCATTGTAGTGTCGGGCATTTAATGCCAATATTGTAGTTAGTCACAGCCAAAGGCCAACATGTTTGGAAACATAGAAGTAGGATGGGGACAAGAAAGATGATGAGAGATGTGGGGCCACTTCCATTTTTTCTTTTACAGAATTTTTCAGTCTTGAAAAGGTGTTGATGGATAACACTGTAGAGGCTTATAGATGTTTGCTGTGGGGAACGTGGAAAGGAAATGATTGGCCACCATTTCTCTCAGTACAGCCACAGAGAGACACACCACCACCACCACCACCACCCCCCCCGTCAAAGTACTTGTTCCACAATGTAAAATTAAACAGTGACATTTCTGCATACTTTTGACCTATGCAGAGATTTTGTGTCAATGACTTCAGGAAGTAACTAGACAAACCATGGAAAAGTGTGTGACAATTAACAGCAATAGTCTGCTGGCATGACAGATCTCAGCTATGGATTGTCTCAAATTTGAGTGTGTGTCTAGGGAAAGCCTACTATATTTGACTTAATTCCTGTGCTTTTCCCCTGAATATCCCCTACTGGCTTCTGTCAATGTCAAGATGCTGAGAGAGATGTATTCATAGATCTGCCCCACTGTGATGTTTGCTGTACAAATGTGGAATAAGATGACAGATCATGCCTAAAGAGCTTACAATCAAGAGCTAATAGATGCTTTAGAGCAGACTTCATTCTTTCCTCCACTCTTCACTTTGCTCTCAACTTGTTATATTGCAGCAATAGGGAGCATGTGCTTGTTTGGAGGGCAGCTGAATAGCTGTGTTTGCTAGAGGATTTTAGTAATTAAGTTTTTTTTTTTTTAGTAAAAAAAAAAAAGGCAAAACAGATTTAGCTTGTTATTCCTGTCCCTTTCCTCTAAAGTGTCATTTTGCATTACTGCATTGTTGTATTAAAACCTAAAAATGAAAAATCTGAGGAATGGATCCCTGTGACTCTTATTAAGAAATGCCATGGATGGGAGTAATTTGCTTCCATCGGTAAACATAGCAGGCTTTGGCCAAAAGGCTCTTACTGTCAGAAAACCTGATTTATTTTCTGCATAGTGGAGACAATGCAGGTGGTTGTTAATGTGACTCCGTGGACCTGGCCTGTTTGATGAACCCCAGCTGGGTGATGCTGGTTAATTTAGCCAATTAACCTGTATTAGGTGCACTCACAGAGTGTTACCTCCATACTAAGGAAGACCGTGGTGTGTTGCACTGCAGGAGGCTGTTAGAATTGTTCCTGTGCAACGTGAGAAGCTAGAGAGAGTTGGAGCTCTGCTTTTCAGCTTTTGCTAGAGAACAGAAGATCATTTCCCTGCAATTGATTAGTCCTAATTATTGTTTGGATTTTTTCAGACTTCTAATGGTTCTATATTGTACAGCTAAATGCAGCTGATTTTATCCTACTGTTTGGTCATTAAATTCATATCTATAAGATTAGATTTGTTATAAACAATTCACTTTTTTTCAACACGCCAGTGCTTAAATGGAAAAATAAACTTTCTTTTGGTGTCACAAGGCATATCAGTAGGGAACAAAAGTAATGTGTAGAAAAAAACAAACTTGCTTTATTTAACTTTAAATATGTTTTCCCTCTCATAGTTAGCTGGGTTGCATTTTGGGAGGCAGTTCATCCAAGTTTCTTTAGCATGCTTTGCAAAGGAGTTGGGAAATCAATGGCTGTGATGTCGTAGGTGAATGGGAAGTCTTTAGAGCAGGGCTGATCAGTCTTGTAGACTATAGCAAGTATCCTCTGGGACTATACCTGGGGTCATCCATGACTGTATGAACCACAGAACTTACCCTATACCACTGCACAAGCTTATTCTGCCAGCCAAAGGAGTTGTTTATTAGTATTTGAAGGATAATGAAGTTTTTTTTAGTGGCTTTTCCAGGTGGTATGTGCTCTGCAGGAGGGAAATTAATTACAGTTTTCCATTATTTCATGTGTTACATTTCCTTCCTATCTGGTATGGTGTGTGTCTCGCTAGCTGTCCAGTGGCTGTTGGCAAGCAGCCTGTGCTGTACTGGCCAGCACTGGTATCTGTGTAGGACACCGCGGAAGGACAGAGAGCTCTTCAGACTTTTGACTTGTTGGACTCTTCTTCCAAAGACTGTGGCACAAGTCTCTGTCTAATGGGTGTTCAGAATTCTCTGCAGAGTATGCAACCTTTTCACCTACCTCTTTCTCTGCTGATGCAATCCAAGATACTGGTCAGAGTCTCCTTTTATTCCCTGTGTTGTTTACTAAAAGTCACAGTTCAAATCCTAACAGCTGTTGCTGCTGCTAAACATCTCTGTGCTTTCTGGTCTTACTGACACTTAGGCCTTTGTATCTTCTGTTACAGCCCCTTTGACACAGAGAACCTGTTTTTGTCACCTGGAACCACTGCCAAGTTTTCTGTGGGTAGCAGGAAGAACTCATTATACAACTGGACCCCACCAAATACTCCCAGCTTCAGAGAAAAATACTACCTGGTGAGTATGCTGAGGAAAGCAAAATGCAAAGCACAGACCTAGGACTGGATTTTTGGGTTTGATCAGGCTATTGAAGAACACGCTCAGAAATGTGAAAACATAGCACTCCAGGGCCTTGGCAGTTTAGTTTGGGGCTTTGTTGTATTTTTCTTTTAATCCCTATTCTTTTGAGTGCCATTTTAGATTTTGTTAAAAAAAACAAAACAAAAAAAACAAAAACCAAAAAAACAAAAAACAAAACAAAAAACCACCACCACCCCCCCCCCAAAAAAAAACCCCAACAAAAAACCACCCAACAACTTCCCAACCAAAACTGCCAAATATTCTTCTTGGCAGTCAGAATGGTAGAGATGTGGGCATCTGCTCTCGTAGTCTGCAGTGGGAACCAAACTAGGAACCAGTCTGTCTCAGTAGCCATGGAGCAGAACGGTGTCTTAGAGGTGCTATGTGAAACAAGCCTTCCTCTTCCTCAACCCCACTTTTTGCCAGGTGTAGCCCAGGGGAACAGAAAACTCTGTCCTCTTTCTTGTTCGTTCAAGAGGGCTTTGTATTAATGGTTGTTTGATATGATCCTGTTAATTCTGCCATACATCTCAAATACTAATAACATCATATGTACGTTCCCCTAACATCAAGTCTAAGTCAGGTTTGGCATTGCCTTACCACGCCAGCAGGATATGCAGCCTTCTTCAGAAAGGTTTATTATTTGTTCAGGGTATGTTGGACTCTAACCATGACATTCACATCCTATCCTGAGCTGATGTGACATGAAAGCTGCTTGGCAAGATTCATTTTCAAGAACAATTTTTTAACTGTCTTGGTAGCTTTGATCTGAATGAGCTAAAGCACAGTTACTATTCCTCTGCTTGGTTCACCCAGTAGGCTCTTAGTACTTTTGTTTCAATAGTTCCTTTTGTCCAGCCTCTGCTGGCCTGGCTCCCTCATGCAGAAGAGCCCTGTGGGTTTGATCAGTTTGGGTGCGTATGTTTCCAAGAACAGGAAACTGTAGTTCTCTGTCTTAGGCAGTATCTCATGCATTTCAATTGTGTATGTATGTGCTCACTTACAAACCTATTTGCTGCAGTCTGTTTTGCAACAAAGGCAGAACCAAGAGGATGTAAGTGATGAAGCTCAGCCTCCCAGCATATTGAGCTACCTGGCTGCCTGTGATTTTGAAGTACGTGGGAGGAGCAAGCATCACAACCTTGCAGAGACAAGTGAGGCAGACTCGTTCAGCTCTGAGGATCAGAAAGGGACAGAATCCAGAAATACAACTCCAGCACTAGACCATAGGACGTTGCCACTGGTGATTATTCAAGAGACTTGTGCAGAAGAGCGACAGCATCCTCCTCCAAATCACACAACTTTAGATATCCTGAAGAAGACTCCCTGTGTGGATGGATTTCCAAATAACCCATCTAGTTTTCTGAATCGTTACAAAGGTGGTAGAGGTTCTTTCAGCCAGACCAGAAATCGCCATCTGACAAAGCAAGAAGACCTTAGTCAGAAAAGCTTGAATGCTGCAAATGACCTGAGACTAGATGGATGTACAAAGTCAATTGATAAGACTCTGCAAGAAGTGTTAAATTTGCTGAAATTAAATGATGTGGGGCAAGCCCTGCTGGAGAAATTGGAATACCAGTTTTCATCTCTGAGGGATAAATTAAAGGTAGGGTAGTGTTTTACTCTTGGTCGATGGTGTAGCTTCCCCTGTTACTCCTAAAACTGTAGAAGTTTCGTGACCCTGTGGTGGGTTTGACTTAATGATGTGTCGATGGCATGTTCCCAAAAAGTAAGTGTGGCCACCAGAGGTCAGGCACTACTCGGGAAAGGCAGCCTTGAGCGCTGACGGCACAGAGCACCGTGTCCCGCAGCAGCCTTCAAATGCTGGGCGCAGATCAATAGTCTGGAAAAAGAAATGAAGAAACTGCATGCAGTTGAAGTGGAAACTAGTCTGGGCTAAGCAGAATCTGAATTGTACATCAGAACCTCTGCATTTTGGTTTGCTTCTAATGTTTTTCTGATGTTTTTCAGATTTGGTATACCTTGAGATGACTGCATCAGTTTATCAAAACTAATGTCTCTCCAGGATCACCTCGCTTTTGCAGGCAGTTCAGTCTGTCTGACAAGGCATATGATGCTGAAAGCATTTCTTTCTTTAGGGGAAAGGTTCTGGAGAAGAGCTTTCGGCAAGCAGTGGGTTACATTGTAAATTTGGTAGCATGGTACTACATGGGGCTAGTGTGCAGACTTGGGTGATGAGATACTCTAAGACTTCATCTGAGCTCTGGGATAACGCATAGCGCTAACAAAACTGCACTGACTTCCTACTCTGGTGCAACCACTTTAGAAACAGAAATGAAAAAATCCAAACCAAGTGCTCTCAAAGCAGCCTTTCCAAGGGGGAGAAAGTTAGTGGCACCATGAAATCCACTATTGATATTGAAGTTCGTGGATACTATGCTGGAACACAACAGACCCCTAAGATTGCTACTTCTAGGCCTGAAACAGGAAATAAGTGAAAATTTGCTCTAATGGCAGAAGATGCGGAGAAAATCAGCTCTCATACAGGCATGTAAATGCTCTTAACAGGCATCTAAATCCAAAGAGGAATACAGACAGATTAAAATATAGAAGCATATTTTGAATTTAATTAGCAACATTATTTTGGGATCAGAGTGCTGTACCAAGAGCTAACTTTCCTGATGTGTTAAGAATGAAATCAGAAAAGCAAACTGATTTGTTATTAAGAGGGATTTGAAAAGCAGTAAAGAACTCATGAAAAATGGCTTGATAACTACAAATAACAGTATTTTTCCTTCTGTTCCATCAACAGCTAAAGACACTTCATCACAAACATTCATCTATGGAAAGTTTGATGGTGGAGACAGTACTGGAAAGTTTTGACTTTTTAAACACGGACTGTAGTGCTGATGAGCTTTCATTATTTGGAAGCGTAAGAACAGGCAGTATCAGGTATGTATCTGCAGCCCTTGGTTGCGGGGGGCAAGGGAAAAGGGTGGGGAGGGCTGAGCCCAGGAACACTTGCCGATATGCTACACTGGCCAAGTAACAATTGTGCTGAGCTGCACCTAGTATGAACATCCAGGATAGAAACCAATGTCTTTGACTACTCTGAGATTCACAGTTTGGAATACCTACCAGACTGAAATAGCCGGAAACTTAAACTGAACTTATGGAGAACATTGCGGAATGATACCTGCAGGATATGCTGGAAAGCCTGATGTGTAGGACTGCTAGAAGCAGGCTGCAGGGAACTGGCTTATCAGGATGACGCTGAAGAATTCTTCACTAGCGAGGGAGAGAGCTACGAGTAACTTACAGAGCTTTTCCACTTGTTTGTTCTTTTGAATTCAGTTTTGTGGTTTGCAAGTTGTGTAGCACTGAAACTTACATTCCAGAGCAATGAGCCTGATCCTGGGAGACTTCCTACACTCCCAGTGCTGTCGAGTTGGGAGAACACCAAGGCGTTTGTCTGTTACATGTGCCGCTTTTGCAGTTCACCCACTGCAAATGAGCCAGCAACTCAATTCACATTGTCTGGAAGCATCTTTTCCTAGTATTGATTCTCAAAAATGGGATTTTGTGGGATCAACTGATCCAGTAGTACTGTCCTGGAATAAGTTTTAGAAATAAAGTCCTCATATTTTTAAGAAGTATTTCAAATGTGATTAAAAAATGGTGTTATCTGTTAAATGGCCACCTGGTTTGTACTTTTGCAACTTGCGTGAAGGCTACTACTGAGACTGCACATCTTCACATTCATTTGATGATGAGGTAATGTTTTAATTCCTTCTTCCCTCATCTCAACAGTACATACAATGACAACACGCTTCAGTCCCTGAGCTGTGACACGAGAACAGAAAACAGAGATGTAACTACTGGTGACGACAACTTAGATGTACTTTTGATAACTCATCTGAAGCTGTGCAAAGGTCTTTTGCAGGTAAGGAACAGCCCATGGGTTTCCAGGGTACTGGTTATAATTGTTGTTTCTGATTACAGACAAAAGTGAATATGTAGCTGGGTCTCTTATAAAAGCAGAAAAACTCAGAATAGAAATTGAGTCCAAAAAAATGCAGTGTATATGTGTGCATGCACAGAACATGTCATACAAAACTCTGCTGCTTTTTTTCCGCCTCTGGGTATTGCTGAAGCCCTAAGTAACACCTTTGTGCCCAAAGCAGGCTGCTAGTGCAGTAGGACAGATTTGGGTTGAACTGTTTATCGATAACAGGTGATCCATTTTTTAATGAGTGAACAACTGCTACTACTAGAAAGTGGTAGCATGTAGGGCAAGAAAGAACTGTTATCTCCCCTTGAGACCTCCTTCCTCAATTAATTTTGGTTATAGAGCTCAAGCACGTTATTGTCCTCCAAGTATTACCTCTGATGAAGATGGGCAGCAGAGCACAGCGTAACTGTTAGTATTGCTCTGCTACACAGTTGTCAATGGACAGCGGCAGAGAAGAATGGCAAATGCCAGACAGCCTGTCCCAGCATAATGTGATTTACTCACCCTGTTCTGCTGAGCAGCTTTGCACTCAGAAGTGACCTGTCCATCCTGTCATGGGAAAAGAGGCTTTCTGAGAGCAGCTGGTGTGTTCTCTCACAGATTGTAGAAGTTTGATTCTAAGAAACAAATCCCCATTCACCTTGAGCATGATACTACCTTTGTTTCAGCTGCTAAGATGAGTGTGTTGCATTTCAGAAACTAAGGTCACCAAATGTAGCCCAGGTTGTCCAGGAGAGAATTTTGGAAGAAGTATCAGAGCAGACGCGAGTCCTGGGGGATGTCGTGGATATGTCTGTTGAAGAAAGTGAGTAACTGCATTATTCCAAGGCATGCCAGAGATCTGGGAGGTACAGGTAACTCTGCTTGAGCTCCCCCAGACACGTCAGGGTTTCATTCTAAGTTCCTTACAAACATTCACATAATTAAAATGGCTCTTATGTCTAGGTTCTTAGAAAAAACAGGGCTCATCGTTTGTGTGGGGTTTTTTTTTTTTTCTTTCCCCCCCTGAAAGGAAGGAAAAGATCTGAAGAAGTTTGTTTCAAAGAAATAGTAGCTGAACTGCTATGTCTTAGAAAAAGGATGTTATAGATGATGGAGTTTGCAGTCAAAGAACAGCAGAATAGCCCTAATTAAGTCCTCTTTTATATCTATGTAAGCAAACAGCCCAAATCCTGTACATATTTACAAGACAAGTTTGGTGTGCAATTTTTCCCATCTCGGGCCTTCCCACTACTAAATTCTTCCATCGACTGTTGGATGTGACAAAATGATAAAGGCACAATGGGAGACTTTGAAGGCTTTTGTTCTCATCTTGGTAAATATAGTGGCAAGAATGCGAACTTTAGTTGGAAGCATGTGCTGACAGGTTTTATCCTGAAGGATGTGAGAATAAACTGTTCCCTAGAGCAAGGCTCTGAAGGGTCTTTGGCACAATGTGACGAGGAAAGCGTAGGAGTCTTAAATGCAGAACACAAGTTCAACATCTCTGTAGGTAAGACTGAGAAACGATAGGGTTTAAATGATGGGGAGAAATCACAGGGTACTGCTTCAAGCGTTCTGCTGAAGTGTTTGGTGAAAGGAAGCCTGCCTCAGCCTGCGCACTGAGGTTCGGAGTTTTCCACCTGTGCAGGTACATATGACAGGATCTCTAAAATGCTTGGAAACGCACATCTCTTGTTAGTAGAAGCGGAAGCAGTTAAACTCACAGAAAGTTCTGAAACTTGACTCAGATGCTGGGGTAAAATCAATAATGAGAGGCAGGAGAGCTGCTGGCATGTCATTCATGTCTCATAATGACAGTTCAGGAGCTCAACGTGAGGTTGGTGCAATCAGTGCTTGCAGATGTTGAAATACTGGCAGCAAATCCTCCAGCTTTGAACAAAGCCATCTACATAATGCAAACACAAGTTATGCTGACACGTCTGTAGCTATGCCATCTGCTGCCTAATTTCTCATGTAAAATCCCAAATCTGCAAGAGCTCACTAACTTTCTAAGATGTGATTTTTTTTTTTAATTTTTTTTTTCTTCAGTTATTCAGAAGAGTAAAAAGAAGAAGCACTATCTGAAAATCTGGAGTGATCTTGCAGAGCCTGGCAGCATCTTGTTTGCTTCAGCAGAAAGATTCCGTCATGCACTAAAATACACATTGACACTCAAAGTGAAGGACAAATACCCTGGTCAATTAGAAGCAGGTACCAGTCCATTTCTTGAACACAAGGCCGTTCTGGTTTCATTTTATTGCATGGCTAAGAATTGTCCTTGTGCATTTTAAAAGCAAACTAAAACTTACGAACTTGTTTTAAGCAGCTTCCACCTAACCAACCTTTCATTTTCTTGTTTGTTCCTTTCTGTGTTCCATTCAGTATTGCAGAGGTTGCTAGAGCAGATCATCACCTGTGACGGGTTGCTCTCCCCTCTGTACCTCCAAACAGAACCGGTTACTTTATTCCAATTCTATGGCTACCTGGAGAAACACCACATTACCAGCCTGGAGAAACACTTGGGAAAGCTTGCGAAAGAAGGTAAAGGCCGTGCTTGGCTCCTTCACTTGAACTGACAAGCCTGGCAGCTGGCTGTTGCTCTCCGGGTTACTGCTCCAGATACGCTTCCAGAGCAGAAACCAGCCCAACCATTGCATTGCCGATTTGTTTCCATTTTAATTTCCCTTATGACCATGTAATTTTAATTAGAACGGGAAAGACGTGCTTGAGTCCTGTATCTAACCGAGTAGAAACAAAGCAGAGGTGTGTAGGATGGGTTTATCTCAAGTGCCTTAAAACTGGATTCTGTGATACTCTGAAGTGAAAGCAGAAACAAAGCTGGCAGCAATGTGCAGCTAGATTCAAGGACTGAGTGAATGTCTGTGTGGCTGTTGCAGCTGTAATCAGACACAGATAACAGCAATAAAATTTCAGAGGTTACTCATGTACATTTTCTAGCATGAGAGAGGCAGTGTCTTGCTGAAGCCTAGTCCAACATGTGAAAGTACTTTAAAACTTAGTCTGTGTCAGAAAATAATTATTTTAAAAATAGTCCTGATATTGGCTGCACCTTTAGTCTTATTTTGATGCAGGTGACTCATCCGGTGGGGGACTAAGAACTGGTGCATTGCTAGTCAGTGAAAAAGACCTGGAATGTTCTTCAGATTGAAACTGTCAATCCAGTGCCCGATTTCTTATTTTTCAAAAGATGGAGGATTTTCTCTTTGACCAGTACAGCAAGATCTTTCAGGGATGTTTAAAAGCATTTTGCTTGATCGTGTGTTCCGTGCTGTAGGACTAGAACGCTTGTCCTGATGTCCAAAGGTGTAGGAGTTCTTCTGCACCATATGTTGTACTCCGTGCACCCGGGTCCTACAAGGACCGGGGCTTCGCTGCACCCTGTGAACTAATATTGTGAAATAATGATCTCCGCTCCATTTGCCAGACAGTCTGGGCACAGGAGGAAATGAAAGAAGGGCAGGGACAGAAGACAGGATGGTCAAAGGGGCAGTCATCCTGATTTGCTTCCTGCCATGCTTGGCTACTTACTAGCCTTCTGAAAACTGCATGGGGCGAAAAGAGGTGGCACTGGAGAAGAGTTTGTCTTCTCTTGATAATGTCTTCATTTGTCAGTGAAGCCGAGTCCTTTCACTTACAGTGATGCTGATTGAGGAGCTACAGTGCCCTGGACGGCTGAAGACGCTTAAAAAATTGAAAGGAAAGCGACTGAGCAGGCTCCAACCTCTACCGCAGACTTTACGGCTACTTGGGATTTTGCAGCTAGATGACAACCACCGCGTCAGCAAAGCAGCCACATCCTGCCTCTCCCGGGCAGCAGCGAACAAGAACTTTAGGGAAAAGGTGAAGACTGCAGTTCTTAGCGGCTTTTCTAAATAGATGCTGAAATATATGGACCTCGTGTTATCCTAGAATAGCACTGTTGTCCTCTCCACACTCCATTAATTGTGAACTAGAGCCTAAACCACATCAGTGTTCAAGTGATTTGTCCACACCCTTTATTCAATTTCAGATAGGTAAACCAGTGCTCACGTCAGTCTGAATTTGAGTGCTTCATTACGTTTAAGTTAATAAAGCCTTTCTTTTTATTTTTCCCCCTCTTTTTTTGTTTAGGCTCTCTTTTTTTACACTGATGTGCTAGCTGACTGTGATGCAACGCTTCAGCAAGCTGCATGTTTGGCCCTTAAAAACCTCAGAGTAAGTATTTGCAGCTCCACTTTTGCTGTTCATGTTTGGCCAAAACTGCTAGATCCAAAAGTGTATCTAGCTTTTTTTTTTTTTTTTTTAAGCTGGTGGGGTTACTTTTTCAGCTTCCTTCTGTTTGGAATTACTGAATTCTTTGGCTGCCAAAGTTCCAAGCCGTTAATGCTGTTATTCAAAAGGCAGCAGGCAGAGGGAGCTGCAGGCAGCTTGGAGTGTCCAGTTCGATCCAACAGGCACCATACAGTGGCATGAAGGATGTTTTCTAACTTGTGCAATATGGTCAGTGGTGAAAAACAACACTGACTGGGGGACATCCAGCGTGTAGAAAAATGAGCAACAGTCAGCTCTATATGGAGTCAGTTCTAAAGCTTTAACTATAGAAATTTAAAGTTAAGTTTTTTAACAATAGCTGATTATAGTCAGAAAATAAAAGTAACATCTGCATTGCTATTATAAGGACCTGTCAGAACAGATGTAAAGCTCTCCAACAGCCACAAGTCTGTAAGAAGCCCGTTTGCCCACAGGGGATTACTGTGAGGACAGTTTCTACAAACAGGCAGTCACAAGATGGGCCCAACGAGTCAGAGTCTTGTTTTCAACATCAGATTTGCAAAGCAACTGTTGCCCTTGCACAACCTGCAGTAACTCTTCCATGGAGGGTCCTGATTGCTTTATGCTCACTTAATGGTACTGCAGCAGTGGCCCAGACCCTAGGACTTCTACACGTTTTCATGCCCTAGAACAGGAGAGAAGGTAGCTGAGATCATGCTCAGAAAAAGTAACTGCAAGCCGGTATGTTGGGGGAGAAAACAAAGGTCACAGTAGAATTCAGGCGCAAGAAGGGATGGGAGCTGGTACATACGTGCTTACCTTGCACAAAGAGTTCATCGAAATGCTTGCTGAAAAGCTGCTGTTGCAAACTTTTCTTTTCCCAACCAGGGTGTTGAGAGTATTGAGCAGGTTGCCCAGCTGTGCCAGTCTGAACGAGAGGAAGTTAGGAATGCAGCCAGGGAAACGACGCTATCCTTCGGTAAGTCTTTGGTGCCACTCTAAAACAGATTTTGAAACAGTAATGTGGAATAGTGCAGAAGGAGAGCAGGCCTGACGTTCAGCCTGAGCACACTGAGGACAACGGAAACGTCTCATGAACAGCAATTTCATACCATTAAGCTACACTTTGTATCCCAGAGGCTTTATCTAATAACCAAAGGCTCCCATTAATGTTTGTAGAAGCAGACCAAGGAGGTTTCTGTACAACAAAGTGCTGTAAGAACCACTAAACTTTTTAAAACGGTGGCAGACAGTGCTGCTGGAGTACTTCTTTGTGGTAGCACTGGCATCAGCAATTTTCTTCTCCTAGACTTTGTAAAAGGCCATTTGAACCTGCCGGATCACAATGAAGCCTCTTCTAGCTCTGAGGTTAGCTCAGCTGATTTGGAGAGCTTTTATTTACCAGAACACCACCACTCTTTGGACTCGGTAACCTCTTCTAGCCACCTACAAACTGACTAGTTACTTCTGATTTTGATGTTCCTATTCTCCTTCAAGTGGTTCTGCTCTGAATACCGGAGGGGTAAAGAGCACTAACAACATGGTTTTATACTGGTTCATTACTTCTCACTTCACCTGAACTCAGTGATCTGCAGGGGAGTTCAGCTGCTAGTGAAATGTCCATGTTCCCAGTTTGCTACTGGCTAGGTATTTGTACTTCTGCAGGGTGCAGGAGAACCACCTAGGCTAATTGTCTTAAATGCAGAGCTGCTGGGGAGGATGCCAGTTTAGCTGGGAGCCAGCAACTTCCCTGCTCTGCTCTTCCTAAAAAACCCTTTGATTCATGCTTCATTCTGGGGATCTCCAGACTTGCTTCACAGAAACACTCAGATTCACATGCATTACAAACTGAGTTTTCCAGCTGTGACGTTCCAAATCATTACTCATGTGGAAATGTTTACAGAAGGCCCGATTTTCCAGGGTGGCTTCTAGCAGTTTTTGGAAAAGCGTTCCCTTAGAGATGTGTTTGTCACTATTGAGAGTTCTTGTTAGTTCCAAACAAGGTCACAACAGAAGTATTTCTGGAATACCACCTTTCGCGGGGTGTTTCCAACTGCGTTCTCTTCCTCAGCGTGGGATGTGTTTTCTCTTTCTCCATAGGTGAAAAGGGACGGCAAGCCTTTGAGAAAATGGACAGGATTTGCTGTGAATTAAGAGAAACTGTCCAACAAGAGGCTGAAATTGAAATCACAGTGTTTTAGTAGTGGAATAGGAGGAGCTGAAGCGTATTGTCCTCACAGCCACACATGGGTACCTGAGGGTTGTGTTGTTGTTTCTCAGTGAGTGCCCAGTGTACTTGTGCCCAGTGTACAAGTGCTGCATACTGACAGGGCGCAGGTTTATTTCCAAAGCAGGGAGTTCTCAGTCTGCACTCCAGACTGGAATACATTTCCTCACTGTCTCTCAGCACGTGATGAAATATCAAGTGCTGGATGAATAAAACCCAGGATCTCTTAGAATATGGAACCAGGTTGTCACTTGAGTTAAAATCCCCATCTCGCTGGAACTACCTGCGCCTGCTCAATCTGTAAGTCAAATATGGTCTGTTTTCCCAGAAAGTATTCTATTAATTTGGCATTTCTTGAGAGAAATGATCATTCTTCAACAGTCCATCCACGGGTAATACATAGAAAAATCCAGCAGCATTGCGTGGTGCCTTCCTTTTCTTGTACCATTTAGTTGCAGAAGGAAAGCTCATTACTTCAGAAGCCAATTTTTTCATAATGATTGCAACCTGGGCCAGGTTCAAGCCAGGACTGACAGGGCTGTGTGCTGAGTGTGTATCCTCAGCAGCTCACAACAGGAAGCTGTGGATTGTGTTTGCCATGTGCAGGTCTGACTGACATGTGGACAGCTCTAAGCTGTTGGTGTTTTTTTAAAATTTATTCATTTAGTCATAGATCAAGATTTCTCACTATCATATGCCCCTTGTCAGGCTCCTTACTCAACGCTTCTGTAACTCAGTGGAGGGTAGTCATGAAGAGAAGCCTGGCTTCAGGTAAAATACTTGAAAGGGTTTGGCTTGTGTGTATATGTATTTTTATATATATATATAACTTTTCTATTCAGTATTTATTTGTTTGATTTCATACTGTTTTCTAAAATTCTAATAAAACATTTGAGAGAAGTTCCTGCAAGTGCTTCATGCTGATGTACTTGTGGCACTGTGGATAAGGCAATAAACCCCTGAAGGGAATTAAGACACTGAACTGGCACAGAGCTTGGCTCAATCCGCAGCTTGTCCTGTCCCTGCTTCTGCAGTCCGTCTGGGGAAAGTCCTGGCTCGTACCCCTGAGCCAGGCTGAGCTGCTGTTCTGCTGCTGGTACCCAGTCTGGCAGTGCAGCTTGCTCACACAGCTGCAGCTGTACTGATGAGCTCGCAACAGCAGGCCCAGGGTGATCAGGTCATCCTGTTCCATAGCAAAGTAAAACTTAATGGGCTGCGTGTCTGTGCTGTAACTGCTTTTCATTTACAGATTTATTTAAAAGCCAGGGAAATAAGTTCTACTTTGGTAAATTTGCTGCTTCCACAGGCCTCTCTGCCCCCTCTTCCCTGTCAGTAGAAGGGGGAAAGGGAAGAGCTGGCTGGGCTGTGCTGTCTCTTACACCTCACCAGCTCCTTCCTCCGGCAGCCTGAGCTGGGCATTACCCACCAGTGCCGAGGTGCTGACAGCTTCCAAGGTGCACTGCATATGAAAACCCACCGCAGCTGCTTTAATACCACCTTAGGAAACTACTGAAAATTCAGTTTTCAAGCACCTCTCCTCTGTTTGTAGCTTTCCTTAAAAATATAAACAAGAAGATAAATACTTAAATCCCAACACCATGGAAAGCTGAGGGCTGCAGCTGCTGTAGCGCACACAGGTACGCTACCCTCTCCCTGCCAAATGCAGCTTCGTGTTAAGGCACAACTGAAACTCTTGCAGAGTTTCTCTGTGCTTGAGAGTTACTACATTTTTTTATATTACACTGATTCCTGAGCCACGACAGTTAAAATGTAACTGCTTAAAGTGAAAGACGAAAGGAGGGAGGTGTACACAGGATCCTCATTTCACTTACTCTCTTCTACTGGAGTTCTGACCTACAAGTAAGTTCTTACAGTAACATTTACATCACTTTACAACCCCCCCCCCAGGTACCATGCTAGCCCTGAGCTGCAAGCGGTTTGAAACAGGAGCTGGTGGCTGTAGCCCTGAGAGGACAGGAAGCAATAAGACTCATCTACATTCTTTAAAAAAAGAATTTTATTGTTACAACTGAAATGAGAACTGAAAACTTGTATGGGAAATTGAAAAACTGTACAATTTTACTATATAACCTGTGAGGTCTTTGCAGCGGCTTACACAAAAGACAAGATACCTGAAAATGTATTATACCAAAACATTTAGCTTTTTTGGCTTTTTCATTTTTTTAAAAAAGTTTATTCTATGGCAATCTGTAAAAAAGAAAGACCTGATGAGTAAATATTTGCTTAAGGCATATAGCAGAGCAGCTCACTAACTTTCTAACAAGTTTAACATGGATATTTGTCCATTTTCCAAGAACAGGTTAACCAATACACCCACTTTGAAACGCTACTGTATATACACACCCGAGCTACTACATACATATACAGGACACCAAAACAAAAATGTTTACAGTTCAGTATTCCCAGCCGTATGCACACCTCACTGGGCCTGCGGGCTACTCCCCTGGCGACCCCGGGGCAGTGTAAGCTCTGGGTTTGGAACAGCTGAAAGAAAGGGCAAAAGGCGGGGCAGAAAGGGGGATGTTCACAACTGTATCGTCCACGCAAACCTCCTCTGGTTAGAGTAATTTGGAAGCACAGTGCAAGTGCATGGCCCTGGATTCAAAGGAAGGATGCTTTGCTCTCCTGTGAAGCCTCAAATTTAAAATACTCCCTGTTGGGAACAGCATGGAGGTGGGTTTGGGTTGTTTGTTTTGAAGTGGGCCACCGCTGCAGGAGCCCACGTTTCTGAGGCCCAGAGCGCTACGGAGCTGTCGCAGCAGCGGCTTCCGCCCCCTCCTGCAGTGCAGCACCGTGAACGCTGCCACCACGGAGCTGCTGCTCACCTCCAGCGGCCAGAGGTGAGGTGTGAATAGGGCTTACTAAACTCTCTGGAATGTCTGTACTATACTTACTCAGCTGAAATGAACCATGCTAAACAACCGGGTTACACTGAGTACACAGAAATTCAATAGGAAGTCATGCCAAGTATCAGGCGAGTACATGTTCTCTGATAAACACCGACTCAGTCTATCGCTGAACGAAGATACTTTCAGCAACACCCTTTGAACCACAGCCACTTAATGATCAGTTCATGCAAATATAATTTGGGCACATCAGGAAGCAGAAATATAAGTTCTTTCACCTTTCAAGCACGGGGTATTTAATCAGGACACTAGAAGACTCTACATGCATTTTAATACAAATGGGATACAAATGTTGCCTTAGAACAATATTCTACCAGATGATGGAGAGAATAGTGGGGACAAAGCAATCACATACTGTGTCTTACATACACAGATGAGCCATTATATATTACCATTTTTTATACTTATTTTTCATGTTTCCAATAATATAACTAAATATTGGCTGATTACAACATTCCTCCTTTCAAGTACTGGTCTGACCAACAGTCTCACAGGTAAAGTATTGATTCCCAGTACTACCTGAGGATTTATTATTGTACTTTTGAAAAGCCCTTGATGCAAGCTTAACAAAACACAAACCAGAAGTAACTCCCGCCTACCCCACCCCCCCGTTCACCAACAAGGAGAAGAGCTACGCCTACAGACAGCTCTGCAAAAATAAATACGGAGTGGAGAGAGACTTACGTAAGATACTCCATAGCCTTGTTTGCACTGAGAATGGTGGTTAAGTGCTACAAATCTAGAAAGCCTTTAAAAATAAAGAGAGCCGATCAGTAACACTGTTGGGAATCAGCCATCATGGTTTAGTTTCAATCACTACAACTCCCAGTAGTGAGCGTACTCCTACCCTCTGCCCCATGACACCAGCACAGCAATCTTCGCTATTACTGTCTGAACTATCAGTAATTTGGTACTAACAAGAGGAGCGGCATTGGCTAACACCGCTCAGCGCAACACCGACTTCCAGTCACAGTTCTACCAACGCACCCAAATCCCTGTTTACCAGCACTCGATGCTGCTCGAGTCCCGGCCCTGCGGCCCCAGCCAGCAGCTGAGTGAGCTGCCGCAGGCACAGCATGGCGGGGACCAACCCACCCGTCCCAGTCGGCTGGGCCTGCCCTCACCGCAACCCCGCTGCCGAGGTGCAAGCCCTGCCCTGGGCCGGCGGCTACTGAAGAGCGGATCTTCACGCCAAACTAAAGCCAGCATTAAATCTTTGCTTTAAAAAAAGCAGAACACACAAACGCTTGCATCATGAGCCAACCGATACGTTCACGGACCAACGTGTCTTCTCTCGAACTTTTTGTGTCTTAAGGAAGCTGCCACAGCATTAATTGCTCTGGATTTATTGAAGCGCTTTCCTGTCCGCTGCCTGCAACGCCTCTGCGTACGTTACCTCTCCGGCCCTGGCAGGAAGCGTGCTGCTCCTTGTGAAGCAGATGTAGAGTGAAACTGCGTTTTACATTCCAAATGACGAGGTTTAAGAACTGGTCCTTCCGAATGCCAGCTGCACAGCTGCAAAATGCTGGTGGACGTGTTCTGGTTGAGTTTCCCTTCCTGTTTCTCTCCCTCCCCTCAACCTCTCCTAACCCAGAATATCGAAGTACAACCAGCTTTACAAAGGATGGTGCAATGTAAATAGGCATATGTGCAAGCAGAGTGCAACAAAAGTCAATGAGGAGATACACTTATTAAAAATAAAAAGGAAAAAAAGAGCTGGACATGTTGGGATACCCTGAGCAAACGCAGAAGCCTGTTTCTATAAACACATGTAAAACAATAAGCTCTTTAAGAACAGTTATGCCAAGATTAAATATATCAATACCACAGGCACTGCCCACAACTCAGTCTTTAATGATGAATCAAGTTAAAAAAAAAAAAAACAAACAAAAAACCAACCACAAACACCCATCCCCCAACACCCTCCCCTTCCAAAAAGTTTACATTCTTCAGGTATGTGGGTTTCTTTTGCTTTTTTTGGGAACTCATCATGGTAGGTCATGTATTTGGTTACAACACTTGGAGAGTACAAGCAAGTTTCACTTGTGTCTATTTTTTCTGAAACACAACAGCAAAAGAACTGGCTTTTTAAAAAAGGCTAAAAACAACAATGTGTTGTAATTCTATTATTTAGTTTAAAAAAAAAAAAAAGAAAAAAAAAAAGGAAAACAGACTATTTGGCATTTTCTCTGCTTACTCCTGAATACTTTTAAGGCCCTGAGATTAGAATATTATGTTCTTGGGACCACAGGGCTAGATAAAACCCTAGTGCATCAATTCACTCTTTAAGCCCTAACCAAAGTTCTGGCCTTTCAACCTAAGATCTACCTCCACCGAGACAAGGCTGACTGCCTCTGTTCGCTTGCTGTCAGAGAAGCTTATAACAAACCGGTCAAATTGTTGGCGTTTCCTGCAGGGTCGCTCTGCTGGCGTGTCCGTCAGTGAAAACACACCCTGTAACAGAGGTACGCTCCCGCCGTCAGGAACGTGAACATGCATATATTCACTAGGAACGGCTTCCAAGTTGTCACCATGTTCTCATCGTCCTCTTCTGAGTTTTCTGACTTCATTGACTCTTCTTTGTGGGGCGAGTGACGCAGATTTTCACCAACAGTTCTCCTCCGAATTTCAGTGTCTTGACTAGTGCTTAAGGACAAAGAAATAAATATTCAGTACTGGACTCTCCGCTTAGGGGAGAAGCCGTTGCCGTGCAGACTGCACGAGCACGGCCTCACCCACAGAACACTACAGACAAAGCTGGAAATCTCTGGCTTTCAGGAGCTGCAGCGGACAGCAAACCAAAGCCTCTCACTAATTTTTCCAGTTCTGGCTATTACATTACAGGCTTAGGACAGTGCTTGCCATCAAAAGCCGTGCCTTGGGAGTATTTTATGCCCTTTAAAGAATAAGCTGACCTAGTTTTAAACGCCACCTACTCCAACTGCTCATCACAAATCTGCCACCTTCACCCAGGCAGGCAGTGAAGGAGCACAAACCAAACCTGCAGCCAGGCCAGGAGAACATTAAGGCTCCAAAATCAAGCACCCACCCAAAAACTCAGAAAATGACGGAACTGTGGTTGCTCGTGCAGCCATAACTTAGGAAGAGAGGCTAAATGCAACTGCGATGGCTTTCCATGATGGAACTGAAGAACTCTTCGCCTTTAACACTCTCTACACACCGTTTTGTCCGTACATACTAGACCTCCATCCTGCTGGCAGTATGTGGACACCCAAAGCGGTGGCTTAACTGAGCAGGAGCTTTTGTACCCACTGTACAACTTCTTCCAGCTGAATTCAGAAAGCAGAGCGTCAGCATGCTGCGACACCCAGTGGGGTGGGAACCTGCAGGGAAATGCTTTGCCGGGGGACTTCCTAGACACCGGCCAACAGCTGAAATGTAGAAGTGCTCAGGAATCTTCCACCCCAGACACCAGAATATCTGAGCAGCAGAATAAACGTGCCACAGGCGGCTGCTTCTTCCCCCCTCAGCTATGCCAGCACAATGTCTACTTCCTACCCCTCCAGCTCCTCCAGCCTCGCACTGTCCCACGCCCCTTCGCGCCAGGCTGCTCCACTGCTCCCTGTTCCCTCCCCTCCTGCCTGGCAAAGTCCCAGTCTCCCCCCGCTAGACTCGCTGGCCCAGACACGAGAACGAGAGCGGCGATCCCAGTGGGTCCTGCAGGCAACAGTACTGGTATGCAACAAGGGAGCACAGGGGTCACGTCCAGGCCTTTCCCAGTGCACCTGAAACATGGCTCGAGGTAGGATTTAACTTTAGCAAGGGACAAGGGAGATGTCTGGGCAGCCTCGACAACCAGCGAAGACAGGCAGTACCAGAGGGTGACTCAGCTCCAATCTCAGACATGGGACTATAATAAATGAAATTTGAGTCTCTGAGCTCTTTAGAGCTGGACATGTCTTAGGTTCATTTAAGCTACACTGTGAAAAGTATTTCCAGGAAATCGTTTATTCACTGAGAAATTCAGGTTTATAAAGCTAATGAGTAGACGCAAGGCACCAGCTTTAAATCCATACCCTTCCTTAGGTGTGGAAAGCATCAGCTGGCTTCTCACATCCAGGCAAATATCCTGATACCAGAACTATATTGTCACAGAGGGAAGAAAGAGGGAGGTGCTACCATTGCAACATTTCCTTCTTTTGTAGCTAAGCCTCCATTTGTGCCCATTCCTATTTCCAAGACTTCCTTTCCGTTTAGTAAAGATGTTTGGAATGTGAGTGCTTCACTTCCAGAATCTTCCCTGATTAATTAAAGAAAAATCTTGATCAAAACATTGTTTCACGTTGAGCAGGGAAACACTTTTGTCTTTTTGCCCCTGGCAGAATTTGGAAGGAGACGACAGGTTCAGCCCATGGTCTCAGCCTCTCTGCTACGTGAAATTAGAGGAGGTTTCTTCTGAAGGAAGACTACTGGAAACACATCGCACTGAGCTCCAGTTCCAGAGTCACACGCTCCCCCCTGGTTCAGACAAACAAAGCACATCAAGCCTGCCAGCCACAGCCGTTGAAAAGGCTCTAGAGCTCTGTGCACAACACTACAACTGGGTATTTTATTCCAGTATTCCTATGGGAAGCTGAAGATGTCGTCTCAGGAGACCATCTAGTGGGGGAACATTAAACTCCCCTTGATTCTCTCTGGTGGGCGTAGGGTCTGGGTTTTTTGTGGGTTTTTTTGTTGTGTTGTGGATTTATTTTTTTTTTTTTTTTTTTTTTTTTTT